>CXWJ01024706.1_pt1 | contig 20306 bp, 18 predicted proteins | sample 590841 | NCBI WGS metagenome assembly CXWJ01 (sample SAMEA3498367, study PRJEB10139) | wastewater metagenome | biome: wastewater treatment plant; material: activated sludge | place: Austria | collected 2015-01-21 | reverse complement strand
GTATTGGCGTTTTTCATCAGGATGTTGGCGTTCTGGTAGAGATCGGGATTATGGATCAACTGGCCGACCGTTCCCTCGCGGTTATTCAGAGCTTCGCCCAGGATCGCAAACTCTTGCACAATTTTCTCCAAGCCATCGCCCGCTGCCACGATTGAATCGGCGATTCGCGCACCCTTCTGGCCAAGCGGCTCGGTGAATCCCTCCAAATTGCGGAAATTCTTCTCGGCCGATTGCATCACACCGCGTAAGTCCTGCATTGTGAGCCGGCCTTCGCGAACCGCATCCGGCAACTCATTCAATCCTTGCCGCAGGCGATTACGCATGTTCCGGTCGTCTGGTCCAGCGCCGCCGAGGATATCGTTCACGGAAGCCATCGTTTGGCCAAATTGATTGATGGCGTTTTCCGTTGCATCTAGCAAGCGCGGAACGCGCCCCGGATCGGACTCCGTGCCGAACGCTGTATCGACGCGCTTGGCAAGATTGGCCACCTCATTGCCGGCCCGGCCTAGCGATTCGATCGTCACCTTGAGATCGCCCTGGATGTTGGTGAGCATATCGAGCGGATTGCCGACTACTTCGCCTTGAACCACGGCGCCATTCGCCAACGGCTCCGTACCGGGCGGAACAGGCGTGGTGATGAAATCGATCGTGGCATCGCCCAACACCGTCGTGCGCACCTGACAGCGATACTGCGGAAATAGCCGCCGCCCTTCGTCGATATTGGCATAAACGACGATGCGATCATCGCGGTCCTCGATTCGCGCCACGCGGCCGATCAGCAGCCCACTCTTGCGGACGGGCGTGTCCGGCCCAACGCCAGGCGCTTCCATCAGCTCGATGGCGATCTGAAATTTACCACTCCCCCACGGCACCCAAGCGGTGGGCACCGGGCTGTTGAGTGTCGCCAGCAGCGCACCAATGATCGCCGTGGCAAACACCACCACGCCGACGCGAAATTCCATTTGTCGTTCGTTCATGGCTGGAAGGAACAGGGGACAGGATTCAGAGGAGAAGGTTGCTAATAACGGCTAGCGATTAACTCGCTCCCACTTGCTCTTGCATTTCCATCAGCCGTTCACCCGCTTCCCCGCGGACAAATTGGGCCACACGTTTGTCTTTGGACTGCACAATCTCTTGGGGCGTGCCATCGAAAATAATCTGCGACTGGTTCGATTGCAGACGGGCAAGCGGATAGAACATGACGATGCGGTCGGCCACCTTTTGGGCCGTCTTCATGTCGTGCGTGACAATAATGCTGGTGACCGTATGCTGCTTTTTCACGCGGATCATCAATTCGTTGATGACGTCGCTAACAATGGGGTCCAGCCCTGTGGTTGGCTCGTCGTACAACAATACCTCGGGGTTCATCACGAGCGCTCGCGCCAGACCGACACGCTTCCGCATGCCACCGGAAAGTTGAGCGGGACGTTTGCCCAAAACCCCCGTTGGCAACCCTACTTCGGCCAGACGCTCTAAAACGGCCTGTTCGATTTCCTCCCGACGAATACGGCGATCTTCCTTCAGCGGGAAAGCAATGTTTTCGGCAATCGTCATGCTATCGAAGAGGGCCGCGTTCTGAAAAACGAAGCCGAAACGGCCCCGTTCGCGCGTCAATTCTTTGTCATTCATTTCATCGAGTCGGCGGCCGTCAAATCTAACGTATCCACTGGTCGGCTGAAGCAACCCGATCATCGTCTTCAATAATACCGTCTTGCCGCAACCACTCTCGCCAATTACTGCCAGCGTCTGACCGCGCGGAATCAAGAGGTTAATACCGCGTAGCACGTGTTGTCGGCCGAAAAACACGCCCATGTCGTGCAGCTCAATCAAGGCATCGTCAGGGGCTTCCGATTTTGAGGGGGCCGCCATTACCGCACGACCTCCGGCCAGATCATGTTATGAACGCGATCCAACCCAATGCTGAGGAAGAGGTCGAGCATCAAAATCACTACGAAGGAGAGCACAAACGCCGCCGTCGCCGCCCGACCGACCCCTTCCGCGCCCGGAGCACAATGGAAACCGCGGTGGCAACTAACGATGGCGATCGTTGCGCCGAAAAACACGCTTTTAAAGACACCGTAAAACAGATCCCAATTGTGAACAAACTGCTGCGAGTTGGTCCAATAGTGGTACGAATCTATGCCAAAAATTTGCACACTATACAACNNCTATACAACCACCCACCCACGACTCCCATAAAGATCGCCATGATCGTCAGCGATGGAATCATCAGCAGGCAGGCCAAGAAACGCGGCACGACCAAGTGCTGAATCGGGTTCGCGCCCATCGAGACCAACGCGTCGATCTGTTCAGTGACGCGCATCGTACCCAGTTCGGCGGCAATCGCGCTGCCGACACGGCCGGCCAGCATCGTCGCCGCCAGCACCGGGCCCAGCTCGCGGCACATCGACATATTGATCAGCGCGCCTAGTCGCGTTTCGAAACCGAACGCTTTGAACTGGGTGTATGACTGCACCGCCAGCACCATCCCGATGAACGTGCCGGTGAGCGCCACAACCGGGAGGCTAAGGACACCAATATTGTAGAAAGCCGGGACAAGGGTATCGCGACGAGGCAATCGCGAGAACAGCCAGGCAAAGGTCCGCAAGGCGAATAGACTCATGTCGCCGAGCGTTTCCACCCAGCGAATCACGACCGCGCCCAGATCGGCAATCGAATTCGCCATGGCCATGCTGAGGCCACGGCGAGGTGCATCGTTCGCCGGTAAATTGGCAGACGCATCTGACATCCGATGGGAGCCTTAGTCGCAGCGCTAGCAGAGACCGGGCGTTGCAGCCCGGCGTGCACAAAGCAGGTAGGCTAGAAGCCCAACTCTCGCTGCCAGCGCGTATCGCTCCCCTGGATATACGCTTTAGTTGTCGGCCTGATCGACCGGGCCGCTTGAGTAAAGTTTAACGTCTTGCTGTTGCAAGCGGTGGCTTCACAGAGTCAGAATGCGGTGCTGGCAACCTTTCATAATCGACTCAATTTGGGTCGGTTCTGTGCGATTGGCCGCCCCGGGCGATGATCGCCAGTCGCGTACTCGACTAGGATGCCCGAGGTTTATGGCCACTTTTGGAGAATTTCTTTGACCTCAGCCGACTCCTTACGTCTCTGGTTAGTAGCAGGGTTAAGCGGAGATCGGAAATCCGCCACCCAATCGCAGCTACTGCCGCCAGCGCAAGCCGCAAGGACCGAGGCCACGGTGACGTATTCTCTCCTCGACGGCCAAGTTGATGGGATCGAAGAGCACGTGGGTACGGTTTATCGGTATGCGATGCGTTTGGCGGGGCGGACGGATGTGGCTGAGGATTTAACACAGGAGGCAATGCTCCACGCGTGGCGAGGGCGCGACAAGCTGCGCGATCCACAGGTGGCCCGAGTGTGGCTGCTGCGAATCGTGACCAACGTATGGAACGACCACCTGCGACAGGCGCGGTTTCGTCCACGCACGTTGGAGACGGAGCCACCATGCACTCACAGAGCGCTGGCTGATGTTATGGATGGGCGTGAAGCCGTCGCGCAAGCGATGGCTGTGATGGATGAATTGCCAACGAGACAAAAACAAGTGATTTATCTGGTCACGTGCGAAGGATTATCTCATGCTGAGGTGGCTGAAATTCTAGAGATTTCGCTGACGGCAGTAAAATCAAACCTCTCGATGGCGCGGAAGGAAATGCGACGACGACTCAAAGACATCTACGACGAGGTCTGCGGACGCACACAATTGCCGAGATCATGAAGCATGAATAACGATTGCGATGCATTGGACGCTTACCTGGACGATGATTTATCGGCTGGCGAAGCGGCACGTTTCCGCGTCCATCTCGGTGGGTGTGAGGCGTGTCGCGAGGCGATTACGCAGCAAGGCTGGATTGACAGCTTGCTGCAATCTCCAGAACGAATTCAACTGGAAACACCGGCCACCGGCCTCACTTATTCGATCCGTTCGTCCCTGTACGTTCGCCCCCGCAATTCGAGGCTTATCGCTGGCGGCTTAGCGGTCGCGGCGGCGTTGATGTTGGCCGTTGGGTGGGCGGTACTAAACCTCAAAGCACGATCCGACGGCACGCACCGATCCGGAAATGTGGCGCTGAATCATTCCGCGGAAGTACCCGCTCAGCCTGCACTGCATCGGGCCGTCGTTGTCGGCGGGCCGGAAATGATCGTCGTGCCGGTGGTTTCGCGGCATCCGGACGTTACCGTCGTGAGAGTGTTTCCAACGTACCAACCCGAAATTTACGATCACTTCAGCACGGAACAACAGCCGGCGACGGACGATTTTGTCTGGCCGGATGATTTCAATGGAGGTACATGATGAGGTTTCACACAATCGACGTGACTTGTCTTCGGCTTATCTCGTGGGGCGTTATTTGTTGCACCGCGGTCGGATTTGGGCTGCAGCCGCTACCGGCGGTGGCACAAGAAGCCGCCAAGGCCGAAACGAGAGAATTGATACCATTTGCCGAACAGTTGAGGCTGGTCCCTAATAGCCGACCCGTGACCTTGCCGTCTCCCGACCCATACGCTCCGGGGGATCGCCTGCACACTGTCACTCCAGCGGAGTTGGAGGGGTTTATCAAGCCACTGGAGGAGCTCAAGGCACAGTACGAGCGCCAGCTTGAGGAGTTACGACGTCATGGCGCAGTCGACCCGAATATTTTGCAAGCGAAAGGGCTAGTTGAACGATCTCTACGCCAAATGCAAATACAGGCCGCCCGTGGCTCATACGGCCGAGCGGTTCCGGCGCTGCCGCCAAACGACTTCCGTCCATTGGCTCCATTACCCGACGATGCCATCACGCAAGTCTTCACATTGAAAAATGGTAAGGCAAAGGATATGGCGCCCGTCATCGCTCAAATCGTGGGCGACCGTGGCGTCAGGCTGGCCGTCGATGAACGGACAAACGCGATCGTTGTTTCGGGCAGTGAGAACACTTGCAAAATCGTCGAGGCATTGCTACTCAAGCTCGATCAAACTCAAACTGCCGAAACTGGCAAAACCCAACCCGCCGGGGAAACGCTGCAGTTGCGAGTTCTCTGGTTGCTGGATGGGCTGGGGGACGATGAAGGCCAAGAGCCGAATCCGTCGCTCGTCAGCCCGCAAGTCGTGGAAGCACTGCACGAACTCGGCTTCGAATCACCCCGAGTCGTGTGCCAGCAGGTCTCTACATTTACGATGGGCGGCAACAACTCCTTCGGGTTCGAAGTGCCCGTACTAATCAATCAGCAATTGTACCAACTAAGCGGGCAGGGATTAATCATGTTGCCTACCGAAGAACGATTTCCTATCCAATTTCGCGTGAACGTGACGCGCCCGGATGGCCAACAAGGCAGTCAGCTCAGCGGCTCCATTTACTCTCCGCTAAGCCACTACACGGTGGTCGGCACGACGACCTTCGTGGCGCCAGCGAACGGCGGCACCACTACAACACAACGGCAGCACCTATCCGCATTTGTAGTGTATCTGGACCGCGCGCGAAAATTCTCGGCCAAGAACGAAAAATCTGCTGCGAAAGCCGCGGACTCTTCAAAGGAGGATCCTTTCGACTTCTAGCCGGCGAGCTACAGTGTGCCGCCGTCGTTGGACTGCATCAGAAACGTCACCAAATCACGCAAATCCGCGATCGAAACGGCTGACTCCAAGCCGTCCGGCATGATCGACTTCGTTGCCACTTCGCGAGACTCAACCGATTTGCATTTCAAGCTAAACTGCTGGCCCGCGGAGTCAATGTACATCTCTGTGTCGTTGTTGCCTCCTTCGACCACGCGGAGGCCCAGATGGGTCTTGCCGTCGTCCGTGGTAAGGAGCCACGGCTGGTAATGGGGGGCGATTTCCTGGCTGGGCTGCAGAATGGAGGCGATGATTCGGTCGCGTGAGCTGCTGCGGCCGACGTGGGTGAGGTCCGGGCCGACTCGTCCGCCGTGGCCGTCATGCTGGTGACAGACGCCGCACCGCGCGCCCACGCCGCTGAAAAACAAGCGGCGACCGGCCGCCGCATCGCCCGGCTGCTTCAATCGTTCGTTCCAAGCGGCCAAATCGTCGGCCGGCGGCTTTGCCTCGCTGGACGCCGACTGCTGTCGAGCGAGTCGCAGGACTCGTTCCGCCTCGCCACGCAATACATCATTGTCACCTTGGGCGAATTGTTGCAACAAGTCTCGGTGGGTCTCAGCGGCGGCGGCCAAGCCCATAATCGCTTCCGCGCGCACTTCGTCGCTCTGCGATTTGTCTTGGGCCGTAGTTGCCAGCAGCTCAAAGCGCTCCGGGTTCGATTGCTGGGCCAGCGCTCGAACTGCCGCGAGGCGAAGAGAGGCCTGATCCGCGGCTAGATAGTTTCGCAGACGATCGAGCGTAAGAAACTTGTTGTCTGGCGAGATCAATGCCAAAGCCAGCGAGTGTGCCTCAGCGGTTCGAGCCTCGTTCTTCAATTCACGCTCCAAGATTTCGTCGGCAATGTCGCGTCCGCGGAGTTTCGGCTCGCTGTCCAGCCAATCAAGGGTCGCTAACAGGGCCAGGTAATATCGCGCGTTCGGCTGGGGCCCCGTCAGCAACTTGGCTACGTCGTCTCGCAGCACCATGATGCGTTCGTCGGCGACCCAGCGGACGGCGAACAACCGCACATCCGTGGATTCGTCTTGCAAGGCAGCGCGGAGCAACGGCTCAGGATGCTTGAAGCCTTGGAGACGTTGTGCTTCGAGAGCGGCCAGTCGCAAGCGATCCGATGGTGACGATTTTGAATCTAATTTGTCGTGGCGCAATAATTGTTGCACGGCATGGGCATGAATGAACGGATCGTTGGATGCGGCGTTTGCGACAATATCCCCATCGTCGTTCGATGCCGCGAGATCGGCCTCGGAGCGAGGCGGAAATGACGTCGTTTGATCTTCCTTCGGCAGCGTCAGCCGCCAGATGCGGCCGCGACCATGCACCGGATAATCGCGCAGCACCCAATCGCCGAAGTAGAGTGACCCGTCTGACGCGATGGCCATCCCGGTCGGACGAAAATCGACGTCACCCTGCACCACCACTTCCCGCTCCGCGGCGTACGATGCGCCGCGCGGCACGAGGCGATAGCGTTCGATCCGATGGTCGCCCCAACTGGTCACCCACAACCAGCCGCCGTGGGCGACTACGGCTGTTGGCCCTTCTCCCACCCCGCAGACCATCGGCAGCGTGCCGGGGAGCTCGCCGTTCCAGGCTTGCAGCGGATGGGTACCCGCGCGGCCGTATTGGTAGCGAAATCCATAGTCGCCGCCCGGCACGACATGCACCAGGCGACAAGGGGGGCTGGCGTCTGGATCGTTATCGACGATAAACACGCGCTGGTCCGGCAGCACACAGACGCTAAACGGGTTCCAAAAGCCCGTGGCAACCCGAGTAAGTGATTTGCCGTCGAGCGAGCAGCGGAAGATGCCGCCGGCCCCATCATGCCCTTCAACAGCGGAGCCATCGGTGCCGATTAACTGATACGGCATACCCATATTCTCACCTAGGCCGATGACTAGCTCGTTTGTGCTCGGATCGATGGCGATGCCGCTAAGGCCATTGTGGGGATAGTCCCCCTTGGTTTCCAGGCGGAGTATTTCGTCCTGCTTGTCGGCAACGCCGTCGTCATTCGTATCGCGGAGCAACACGATGTTGTGCCGCGTCACTACGTAGACCGCACCGTCCGGCCGCGCGAGGATGTTCATGGCATGGTAGAAACCCTCGGCAAACGTGGTCCAGTGATCAAGCTTGCCGTCGCCGTCCGTGTCGGCAAACATGCGGATACGATCGGCGGCGGGGCCCATATATTCCTTCGGGCGCTGATGCGTTTGCGACTCGACGACCAGCAGGCGTCCCTTGGAATCGAACGTCACGCCGATCGGCGTGACGATGTCCGGATCCGAAGCGACCATTTCAAGCTGAAAACGGTCGCTGACCACGCGTGGCGGAGCGCCTAGTAAACCGCCGCTGAGCAGTAGCCACGCTACTGCCGCGCACAACAATTTCCGCCTTGGATCACCCATAGAAATTACAATTTACCACGAAGCAAAAAGGTCCGCGCAAAAAATTGGTTCTTGAGGAAAAACTAATGGGTAAACCGGGACCGTCGGAGTCGTTCGGCGGGTGGGCATCTGTCGTGGCGTCGGCGAATGTCATTTTTCAGACAGCCCCGTTGGTTTCCTCAGTGGGCCGCTGCTCGATATGGGTCAAGGTGCGCAAAATTCCCTCCCCCTGGGTATGGCACTAATTCCCGGTGTTTTTGCCAAGGTGCGCAAAACTCCCCCACCTAATTTTGCGCACCTTGACGAAGCGGGGAGCCGATGCGCAGAACTCCCCCTACTGAATTTTGCGCACCTGGTGCAATATCGCGACCGTTTCAAGTGGAGGCGTTAGGCGTAGGTCGTTAGTCGTTAGGGGGAAGCTAGAAAGACGGGCTCAACCCTAGCACAAGTGGTGGCCCAATTTCAACAAAAAAGATTGGCCATTTGGAAGGAATGAGGGACGAGGAGCTAGGAGCGAGAGGTGAGGAGTTAGTCGTTGGTCGTTAGGGGAGAGAGGCTTCTCGGCGGTGGAATGATTCAAGGAGAATCGTGGGCATTGTTGGGAAAAGTTTGGGCGGTGATTCTTCATGCGCGCTGCGAAAATTTCCTTGAGATTGGGCCACGGTTTGTGTTAGGGTGGCCGGTTGGAATCGCGAGCCATCGATTGCCCGCCACGGCGCGTGAGCTCCGTTCGGATTGCGGATTGGTTACGTCAAATATCCGCTCGAGGTCGTTCCCGCAATTTTCTTTTCTTCGCCCGCGAAGTCATTTGCGGACAGCGAAGTCTTGCCATGCGGCCGTCTGTCCGTGGGCGGGATTGTCAGCAGAAGAAGTTGATACAAGCTGATCTAACAGATGTCACGCCCGCATTGTGCAGCTAAAGAATCCATGCAAGCCGTGCGCCTGGCGGGATAACGCTGGCGATCACCCAGCCGCCGGAGTTGACGTTCCATTGGAAACCGGCATGATCGGCGGGTTGGGTGCATCGCTTTGTTCGGACTTCCATCGACGTGGTGGAAAGCTAACCGCATTTCGTTCCCGAGTTTTGGCGTCCGCAATAATGAGGTCGAGATCATTACCAAAACGTCCCGCCAACTCTCGTTTGATTCGAAGAATTTCGTCGTTAATTGAGTCAGTTGTCATTCGTAAGCTCCCAATAATTCATCCGGCGAGCAAATCGAAGGTGGTGTGTACCCACAATCACGACAAATCTGCTCGATTGTGGCACGAGTCTCGGCGTTTGCGATATGTCGAAAATTCCACGTCGATAAGTATTGTATTGCAGTGACGACCGCTATGGAAATATGAAGTGCATCGCGAGGTTCGGTTTCGGGAATCCCATGTCGGGTCATAAGCTGAACCGCCAGGTTTCTCGCATCTGGCGAAACGACAAGCACCTGAATTCCATCGATCAATCGAAGTCGCTCGTTGGCGGCAACTGAATCGCCGGCGCTACATTCGTCAACGACTATCTGCGAGACGACCAGTTGATATCGTTCTCGCATGTCCCACCATCGCCGAGATGAAAGCTGACGCGCCTGGCGGGATAACGTACCGGCGTTCAACTGCGAGCGCTAGAGGGAGCGCGTAGTGCGACCGACAAGCTCGTCAGCTGCAACGCTTTGTTGGGCGGAGCCTCCCGTTGCAGCGATTAGGCTACGTAGCTCTTCTACGGTAAATGGCGGCCGACGCCGGTGGATGGCGGCGTGACAGTTCGGACACACCGGTCGCAGGTCACGAATCGGATCAATCAAGTAGTCGGCACCGAGCTCGGATACTGGCCGCAAGTGGTGGACGTGAATGAAATCACGGAAGGCGTCGCCATACACTGAGAGGAAGGAGAATGAACACACCGTGCAGGTCGGGCCATAGTGGGCGATGCATGCGCGGCGAGCACGCTCGTCGCGCTCGTAGGAATTGACGGCGATTCGACGAAGTGCGCCCTCCGGAAATGCGCCGGTCGGGACAGCGTCCACGAATACGCCTACGCCAGTGCCCGCCGTCCGCTGAGCCCACACGGATTCGACTGCCTCGGCGATGGCCATAGGGATCTCGACACCGGAAGACTGCGGTGTCCACGACATCCCATCAAATGGAGGGTGCGTGAGGACATCCAAGCCAATGATCGGAGCCTCCTGAAGTACGTCAAAATCGAGAGACACGTACCCAGTGACGTCACCGGCGCCAGCGCGTTCCCCGTCCCAATGGGACGCTTGCATGGGTGCCGAGGTAGACCACCCGGAACCTACGAGTCCCTTGGGATCCTGGCCAAGACGCATAAGAAACAGTCGACTACCGGGAGGCAGCTCGCGCCGATTGCCAACGCTCCAACGCTCGTGAACAACGCCCGTCGTCGAGAGGTCGTCGAGCGCCCCGACGAGATCTCGCCAAAGCCACCGGCCCGGATGCCACGTGAGGAGGAACGTGCGCCTCATTGTGAATCGGTCTCCAGCTTCCGTTCAACTTGTTATTCGACACAAAAAATGTGGATAAGCCGGTCTTATTCACAATAAAGTTGAATAATACCCATTGATAACAGCGTCCCTGAGTGTATCCATGCGTCCCTATGCAGGCCGTTCGTTAACTGAGCTGCTCCGATGGACGAAGCCTACCCCGTCGTGTTCGACACGGCAACTATTCTACCTCCGACAGTCTACCCCCAACTGCGCCAAGATTACTTGACCAGGTCCACAGCCTATTACGCGCCAAACACTACTCCTATCAATTCCCAAAAGAACCAAAAAATTAGCCCCAGGGCAATGCCCTGGGGCTAATTGAATTTCAAACGGTCAAGGTAGTTTTACGAAGCGTTGCCTTCGCTCGACTTTTCGCCAGCTCCGGCGCCTACGGGTTCCGGCGGCGGAAGTTCCTTGCGGGAACTGCTCTCGAAGACAAGCTGCTTCTTGTCGCCGACTTTCTTGACCTCGATGCGAATCGTGTCCTTGCCGGCGAATTCGCCCTTGAGCAATTCCTCGGCCAACGGGTCTTCGACAAAGGTCTCGATCGCCCGACGCAACGGCCTAGCACCGTAATCGGTGTTCGAACCCTTCTTGACCAAGAATTCCTTGGCCTCGTCGGTGAGTTCGATCGTGAGGCCCTTTTCCAGAAGCCGTTCACGGACCTTGCTCAGTTCCAGATCGATGACGCTCTTCATGTCTTCGTCCGTCAAGTGGCGGAACACGATGATGTCGTTCACGCGGTTGATGAACTCCGGCCGGAAGACCTTTTCGATCTCATCGACCACGCGCCCTTTCATGGCGTCGTAGTTGGCGTCCTGATCCGGCTTAGCAAAACCGAACGCCGCTTCATTCTTGATCGCTTCGGCACCAGCGTTGGTGGTCATGATCAAGATCGTGTTGCGGAAGTCGATGTTGCGGCCGAAGCTATCGGTCAGCCGGCCTTCTTCCATCACCTGCAACAGCATGTTAAACACTTCCGGGTGGGCCTTCTCGATTTCGTCGAGCAGCACCACGGCGTAAGGCCGGCGACGAATTTGCTCCGTGAGCTGGCCACCTTCTTCGTAGCCGACGTATCCCGGCGGAGCGCCGATCAACCGGCTGACGTTGTGCTTCTCCATGTACTCGCTCATGTCGATCTGCACGAGCGCCTCGGCATCGCCGAACATGAATTCCGCCAGCGCCTTGGCGAGCAACGTCTTGCCGACGCCCGTCGGACCGGCGAACACGAACGTGCCCGTCGGCCGTTTGGGGTCTTGCAGCCCGCTGCGGCTACGACGCACAGCGCGGGAAATCGCCTTGATCGCTTCGTCCTGGCTGATCACGCGTTTGTGAAGTTCGCCTTCCATCTGCATCAGGCGCATGCTGTCTTCGGTCGTCATCCGCGTCAGCGGGATGCCGGTCATCTTGGAGACCACCTCGGCAATCACGTCCTCGTCGACAACGCCACCGTTCTCGCGAGACTTTTCTCGCCATTCCTTGGTGATGGTCTGCTTCTTTTTCTTGAGCTTGTCGGCCTGATCGCGCAAGCGGGCCGCTTGTTCGAAGTCTTGGTTCGCCACCGCCTCTTCTTTTTGGCGATTGAGCGCTTCGACTTCGTCGTCAATTTCTTTCAAATTGGGCGGCTTGCTCATGCTCTTGAGCCGGACACGGGCGCCCGCTTCGTCGATTACGTCGATCGCCTTATCCGGCAGGCAACGGCCCGTGATATAGCGATCCGAAAGTTCGACCGCCGACTGAATGGCGTCGTCGGTGATTTGCACACGATGGTGCTCTTCGTACCGATCGCGGAGGCCGCGGAGAATCTGGACCGTGTCCGCGGGCGTCGTCGGTTCAATGAGAACCTCTTGGAAACGACGTGCCAGAGCGGAGTCTTTCTCGATGTACTTGCGGTATTCGTCGAGCGTTGTCGCCCCGATGCACTGGATTTCGCCACGGGCGAGCGCCGGCTTCAACACGTTCGAGGCGTCGATCGCCCCTTCCGCGCCACCGGCACCCACCAATGTATGGAGCTCGTCGATGAACAGAATCGTGTTCTTGGCGCGACGAACTTCGTTCATGACCGCCTTGATGCGCTCTTCGAACTGACCGCGATACTTAGTGCCGGCGACCATCATCGCCAAGTCCAGCACCACGATGCGGCGATCCAAGAGCAACTCGGGCACGTCGCCATCGACCACGCGTTGAGCGAAACCTTCGACGATGGCCGTCTTGCCGACGCCCGCTTCGCCCAACAACACGGGGTTGTTCTTCGTGCGGCGGCTGAGGATTTGGATGGCCCGCTCGATTTCGCTCTCGCGGCCAATAACCGGGTCAAGCTTTTTCTGACGGGCCAGCTCCGTGAGATCGCGGCCAAAGCTATCGAGCGCGGGAGTCTTGCTGCGGCTCTTGCGACCTTCGCCACTTTCTTCCCCAGCCACGCCACCCCGGCCACCACGCTCACCCTCGGCACCTTCAATACCGTGGCCGAGCAAGTTCAGCACTTCCTCGCGGACCTCTTCCAGCTTCAGGCCCAGGTTCATCAGCACTTGTGCGGCCACGCCTTCCTGCTCGCGCAGCAGGCCGAGCAGAATATGCTCCGTGCCGACGTAGTTGTGATTCAGATTGCGGGCCTCTTCCATCGAGTACTCGATGACCTTTTTTGCCCGCGGAGTCTGCGGCAGCTTGCCCATCGTGACCATGTCCGGGCCACTCTGAACCAATTTCTCGACTTCCAGCCGAATCTTGCGCAGATCGACGTCGAGGTTTTTGAGAACATTGGCGGCCACGCCGCTGCCTTCCTTAATCAGGCCCAGCAACACGTGTTCCGTGCCAATATATTCATGATTAAAGCGCTGCGCCTCTTGGTTGGCGAGCTGCATCACTTTTCTTGCTCGATCGGTAAATCGCTCGTACATATCCGTCTCCCGTTGAATCGGTCTGCTATCACCGCTGGTGCGGCTTTCTGCCAAACCGCTCTAATTGTATGCGGGCAGTCAAATCGGTCCGCGTCTGGTCGTGCCTCTCTGCAACGCATTCAGTTCTCGTGACGGCGATTGGACGCGGAAGGCCGTTCCGCGCCAACAGCAAGCCCTCGAAAGTGTAGCCCCGGAATTAGCCCCCTACAAGGCAACCAAAGGCGCCACTTGGAGTTAGGTCTAGCTGCCGCCCTCGCATTTTGCCGGCTAAAATCAGCCCTGCAATCATTTGTCCCCTAAATCCCTAAGCCTTGTACCCAGCGCCTCTCGGCCACCTTGCCGCCGCCAATTCGGTGCTGTCGGCACAATCCATAGGTAAGTATCATCGGCAGAAAGAGGACTGCTGTCTGGCAGGAAGGCTCGCCTCCCCTCGACGATTTATTGTCTACTTGCCTGGAGTGGTAGCATCGCGAACTGGTTCGTTTCCAATGAGCTGAAATGTCAAAAACTCCTCCTTTACGAATTATTGACGCCTCGCTCAACCGGGCCGGTGAGGGCCTACGCGTGGTCGAAGACTACGTCCGTTTCGTGCTGGACGATTCGCTGTTGACCAGCCAAATCAAATCTCTGCGGCACGATTTCGCAGCCGTCGCGGCCACGATTCCTGCCGAGGAACGTCACGCGGCAAGAGACACCTCGCACGACGTGGGTACCCAGCTATCTACGCAAGCGGAACAAAATCGTTCGGACGCCTGGGCCGTCTGTGCGGCCAGCCTCAAACGGACCGAGCAATCGCTCCGCAGCCTGGAAGAATATGGCAAGCTGGTTGATGCCGGTTTCGCGCGGCAAATGGAAACGCTACGGTACCGGCTGTACACGTTGGAAAAAACGCTTGACATTGGCCACACCAGTCGGAAGCATCTAGAGCGAGTCAACCTGTGTGTGTTAGTCGATGGCCGCAAGTCAGCGGCGGCATTCGAGCGACTGGTGGCGGAGTTGGTGGAAGCTGGCGTCGGCATGATTCAATTGCGGGATAAGGGGCTTGATGACCGTGAGTTACTTGGCCGCGCGCGGCAACTGCGGCAGCTAACTCGCGGTACGGCTACTTTGGCCGTCATTAATGATCGAGCGGATATTGCCGCGGCCACTAATGCCGACGGCGTCCACCTGGGCCAAGAAGATTTGACCGTGAAGGACGCCCGCGCGGTGGTTGGCACGCGGATGCTAATCGGCGTCTCGACGCACAATATTGGCCAGGCCCGCGGGGCGGTACTGGATGGCGCCAATTATTTGGGGGCAGGACCGACTTTTGCTTCCCAGACCAAGTCGTTCTCCGAATTCGCTGGCCTGGATTACCTCCGGCAAGTTGCCGCTGAAATCCGCCTCCCGACGTTTGCCATCGGCGGGGTTAAGAAGGAAAACTTACCGGACGTGTTGGCGGCCGGCATCACCCGCGTAGCTGTGAGCGGGGCTATCATCGACGCCGACAAACCGGCCTGCGCCGCGAAGGAATTGTTGAGTATGCTGGATAGCATTGCGTAATTTACCTACCTCTGATTACTCACATCCGACCCCTCCTCAATGCTTCACGCAATCATCATGGCCGGCGGCAGCGGCACGCGGTTTTGGCCCGCCAGCCGCAGCGACACGCCGAAACAGTTGCTTCGACTCGTCGGCGGGGAAACCATGCTCCGCCAGACGCTCGATCGCCTGGGCGAATTAGTTTCGAGCGCGCGGCGGATGGTGGTCACGAACGAGCGCCTCGTCGCGGCCGTGCAGAAACAGTTGCCGGAGTTGGCGGCTGCTGCGATTGTCGGCGAACCGTGTAAACGAGACACAGCGCCCTGCATCGGGTTGGCGGCTTTGCTGGTGAGCCGCGACGACCCGAACGCCACGATGGCGGTCATGCCGGCCGACCACGTGATTCGACCGGCGGAGAAGTTTCAGGCCGCGATTCAGCAGGCAGCGGCACTCGTCGATGCAAGTCCAAGCCGGATCGTGACGTTCGGCATCCGGCCGACTTATCCGGCAGAGATTTTTGGGTATATCCATCGTGGCGCCGCTCTTAAACAGGCTGGGGGTGACGCACCCACTTATCAAGTCAAGCAATTCCGCGAGAAGCCGGATGCGGGCACGGCAAAAAAATACGTTGACTCCGGTGAATATTATTGGAATTCGGGCATCTTCGTGTGGCGAGCCGCGACCATCCTCGACGCGCTACGACAACGGCAACCGGAAATGCTGGGGCATTTGGAGACGATCGTGGCGGCTTGGGGTGCGAAGGAGGGCAAGGTCGTGTTCGAGCGCGAGTTCGCGGCGATCAAGCCAATCTCGGTAGACTATGCCGTCATGGAACACGCGACCGATGTAGCCGTTATCGAAGCGCCGTTCGAGTGGGACGACCTTGGTGGCTGGCAGTCGCTTGCCCGGCTGGCGGGGACCGATGCCAACGGCAACACCATCATTGGCCGGCATGTGGGCGTATCGACGAGCGGAACTATTGTCCGCACGGACGACGAGCACCTCGTCGTGACGCTTGGCTTGAAGGATTGCATCGTAGTTCACACGCCAAATGCCACACTGGTGGCCAATAAGCATGATGAAGAGCAGATTCGGCAGGTTGTAAAAGAGCTCGAGGCTCTGGGGTGGTCTGATTGTCTGTGAGTGAACGAATCGCCGGTATTGATTTTGGGACAGTGCGAATTGGCATCGCAACGGCCGATACGGCGGTCGGCATTGCCGGCCCGTACGAGAACTACACCCGCCGCGGGCTGGCGGCGGATGCCCACTATTTCCGCCAACTTGCCACGGAGGAACGGATCGCCCGCTTTGTCGTTGGGCTGCCGGTCCATTTGAGTGGCAACGAGAGCCAAAAATCGTTGGAAGCCCGCGAGTTCGGCAAGTGGCTGGCGGAAACGACGGGCGTGCCGGTTGAATACTTCGACGAGCGATTCACAACCTCCGAGGCGGATCAATTGCTCGGCGCGGTCAAATTCACGAAGAAGCAGAAACAAGCCCGCCGCGACCAGCTTGCCGCACAAATCATGCTCACTGCGTACCTCGAAGCGGGCGGACGGGGACAGGATTCGCCCGGCGGGATCGATTGAAAACGGCCCATGACGAAGCTCATTTTCGGCTGCGGTTATTTGGGCGAGCGTGTCGCAAAGCGTTGGCTTGACGGAGGCGACGAGGTCGTGATCGTCACACGGAGCGAGACACGTTCGCGAGAATTCAAGAATCAGGGCTACGAAACGATCGTCGCCGACATCACGAAGCCGGAAACGCTCACCGGGTTGCCGCAAGCCGAGACGGCGTTGTTTGCAGTCGGTTTTGATCGAGCGGCCGGCGGTTCAATTGAGGAAGTTTACGCCGGTGGCCTGCTAAACGTGCTGGCCGCCCTTCCCTCCACAACCGTCCGCTTCATCTACATCAGCACCACCGGTGTTTACGGCCCCGCCGGCGGTGGATGGGTTGATGAAAACACGCCGCCTGATCCTCGTCGTGACGGTGGCCGCGCTTCGCTGGCGGCGGAACAAAACCTTGCTGCCCATCCGCTCGGCAAGGGGAGCGTGATCCTGCGTCTGGCCGGCATCTACGGCCCCGGCCGAATCCCGTTCTTAGAACAACTTCGCGCCGGCGAAGCGATTCCCGCCCCTAGCGCTGGTCACCTTAACTTGATCCACGTGGAGGATGCGGCAAGCATCGTAGTCGCTGCCAGCAATCTGACTGCCCGTGCAGATGGCCCACGCGTTTACTGTGTGAGCGACGGTCAACCCGTACAGCGGGGCGACTACTATCGCGAAGTGGCGAGACTAATTGGCGCTTCGCCCCCGCAATTCACGGCACCGGACCCCAGCTCTCCGCGGGCCGCAAGGGCGGAAGCTGATCGGCGGATTCGCAACGATCGAATGCTCGCAGATATCGACATGGAGCTTGCCTACCCCAATTATCGCGCTGGCTTAGCGGCAATTCTTGGCTGATTTCTGTCCGGTTGCGTGCCCACCCAAGCCCCCGGTATCATCGGCAAAGGCACGTTGGTTACTTTTTCGCGGGTTTTTCATGGCAATGATCAAAAGACAGCCGCTGTTTCCGCACGTCATCGAGCTGAATCACCAAGCTCGGCGGCGGATCAGTTGCAGCGTCTACCTTATCTACGACGACCAAAACAATTGGGCTCTTATCGACCTTGGCTACGAGGATGCGGTCGATGAATGCCTGGAAATCATTCGCCAGCTTGATTTTCCGTTTTCGAAGTGTGCCACGCTGATCGCCTCTCACGCAGACGTTGACCACATCCAAGGCTTCGCCAAGGCCAAGCAGATTCTTAAGACGACCGTTACCGCCCACCCCATGGCCGCCAAACCACTGGAGACGGGCGACAAATTATCGACTTACGCTGAAATAGCGGCCCAAGGCATCCACCTGGAAATGCCGACAGTAAAGGTCGAAAATCTGGTCGAAGATGGGGACCGGATTCGAATTGGCGACCTGGAACTTGAGGTTTGGCACACGCCAGGCCACACCAATGGCCAACTGGCGTTCCGCTTGGGAAATTTGCTCTTCTCCGGGGATAACCTGTTCCGCGATGGCTGTGTCGGGGCTATCGACGCCCACCACGGCAGCAGTATTCCGGACTTCATCAAATCGCTGCAACGCATTCGTGCTAGCGATGTGCAATGGCTGCTCCCCAGCCACGGGCCGGTCTTCCGTAAGGATGACCGGCAGATCGACCGCACGATCGCCCGGCTGGAAACTTACCTCCACATGGCCGATTTCGGTACGTGTGCTATCGATTGGCCGCTGATGGACCAGTGGGAGCGGGAGCTTGTGGACGGAAAGCTGCCTGGATAGGTAGGACTGGCAGGAGTGTCCATCCTACTGGTCGCCCAACCGGCAAAGCTTCTCACGCTATCACGCCGTAGGCGTCCGATGGTGACGGTTGTACCGGATTTTCCCTCAATCCGGATTCTAACGTGGGTCGATGCTACTACGGACACCGGCACACCGACCCACGCCGGACTGCCCGCACAGAACGTCAACGACTCAGGGGGAATGCGATGATCCGCCGGATCTCTTTCGCGGTGGCTGCGGCCGCGCTTTTCTTGGCCTTGAACACGGCCAGCAACGCCCACGCACAGCAGGCTTACGGCCGCGCATGGGGCAGTACCTACAACACNNATCTGGTACAGACCAGATGCCGCGGTTTTGCTTTTGGGGTGCCTTCAACTGGATCGGTATCCAAGGCACTTCTCCGCCCATGGCGTCTCCAATTGACCTGAGTTGCCGGAATGTATCTTAAGCCGGCTGCGACAAGCGCCCACCGGGTGGCTAGAGAAGCTTTGCAGGATACGGGGTTCGCCTCTGATGCTGCGCATAAGTACATCCCCTGCTTCTGCGCAGTCCACAACGGCGGTGTTGCTTGCACCAGGCCAGACCGCTGATAACCAGTTGGCGGCGGTAGATTGGCGCGGCCCGTTTCGTCTCTAGCCTCTCACCGCTTGCCTCTCCTCCTTGCGAGACGGAGCGATTTTGCGCACGCTGGAGGTTGGCTTCTAGCTTTGGGACTCTTTATGGCCAAAACGCGTGCCGCCGGCGATTCACTCAAGCGATTGTTCGAACAAAGTGGCAGGCCGATCTACGCGATCGACGGCATGCGGCAGATAGTGTTTTGCAACGCCGCCCTGGCCACCTGGTTCGGGCTCGACTCAGATCGGATCATTGGCCGCCTCGTCGAATATCATTCCGAGCTGGAGGAGGATACCGACCGCGACCCAACGAGCGCTCTTACCGGGCTGTGCCCGCCACCGCCCGCCCTGGCAGGACAATATGTACGTGGTACGGTCTCCTGCGTTGACCGTGACGGCCGGCTTGTGCATCGTTATGCGGATTTTATGCCGCTCGATTCAGCGGGCTTGGCGACGGTGGACTTAAAACCACGAAAAGCAGATGCTTCGAAACACGCCAGCGTGCTAGTGCTTCTGGACGCGGCCGATCTGTCTCCCCAAGAATTGGCAACGGAATTAAGTGGCAAGCCAACTGCCGACGAGCTCCACCGCACTATCCGACGCTTTCGCCGCGCGGCATCCGCTCAGTATTCGCTCGATTCCCTCCTCGGCAGTAGCTCCGCCATCCGAAAAGCGCGATCGCAAGCGAGTGCGGCCGCCGCGAGCGGCGCCAACCTCTTGATTCTGGGCCGTCGAGGCACCGGACGTACGCACGTGGCTAAGGCTGTGCATTATCGCGGCGATGCCGATGGGACAGTGAAACTTGTGCCGATCGACTGTGAAGTTCTGACCGATGACCTGATGCGGCGAGCGTTTGATACGTTGCGAGCAGCAGCGGGGAGTGCGAAACATCGATCCACCCTATTGCTGCAAAATCTTGAACACTTAGCACCGGCCTACCAAGCTGAATTGCTGGATGCACTACGTCGCAATGGGATGCCTGCCCGGATTATTGGCACGATGACAGATCGTGAATCGGATGCGTCTCTCGATCCGGCTCTGCTAGACGCTATTTCGACCATTACGATCCGACTGCCTCGCCTCCTTGAGCGGATTGAAGACTTACCCATTTTAACGCAATGCTTTTTGGAAGCTTCGAATCGGGGCCGCGGCAAGCAAGTCGGATCAATTCGAGCCGATGCGCTCGATTTGCTGGCGCTGTACGATTGGCCGCGCGAACTGGACGAATTGCGCGAAGTGCTGACCGCGGCCCACCGCGTCTGTGAAACGCACGAGATTACGCCGCACGACTTGCCCGAGATTATCCATCATGCCCGCAAGGCGGCAACCCTTCTACGGCCAAAAACCGAACGAATCGTGCTGGACGAACTATTGGCGGCGATCGAGAAGGAAGTCATCGAGCGAGCCTTAGCCCAAGCGGGCGGTAATAAAACGGAGGCGGCGGCGTTATTAGGCATGACG
>CXWJ01001030.1_pt1 | contig 20309 bp, 12 predicted proteins | sample 590841 | NCBI WGS metagenome assembly CXWJ01 (sample SAMEA3498367, study PRJEB10139) | wastewater metagenome | biome: wastewater treatment plant; material: activated sludge | place: Austria | collected 2015-01-21 | reverse complement strand
GCCCGTGACCAATGGTCTACTCGCCGAGTGGAACACGGAAGGTTTGAGCGGGTTGTATGCTGTGCAGTTGCAGGTGGTGAGAACAGATCAGCGCGTGGACAGCGCGGTGGTGCAGGTGACGGTTAAGTGAGTAATTGGTAAATGGTAAATGGTAATTAGAGAATTGGAGATTAGAGACTGGAGACTGATATGAGCAATGAATCTATGATGACGGTTGGAATTCTCGGTTGTGTTTTCGTGATATTGAATGTGGTTTTCCTTGCGATCATCTTTTTCACCCAGCGGAAGATGAATGCGGTGCAAAGTTGGTCGTCGGCGATGGGGACGGTGATGGCATCCTATTTGGAGCGCAGGAGTTCCAGTGACGGTTCGACGAATTACCCAGTCGTGCAATATTCGTATCAAGTTGGCGGGCAGACGTATCAGGGAGCGAAGATCGCGCCGGGGATGGAAGTGGGTGGTACAGGAGCAGGAAGGGTCGTTGAAAAATATCCGCAAGGCGCGCAGGTGATGGTGTTCTACGATCCGAACAACCCGTCTGATGCGGTGTTAGAGAAGAAAGCGCGCGCGCAATGGCTGATGTGGCTGTTGCTCGTTGTGTTCGATGTGATGTTGTGCGGGATGGCAATTGCTTTTGGGTTCGCGTTTTGAATCACTCTGCCAATCGTTCTCTTCGTCGCTCAAGCAATTTTTGAATCCGATTATGTTTTTCGCGCGAGAGAGGGAATAACCACGCGAGGATGATCGTCCCTGANNGTCAACTTGCGGATGAGCGCGCGGATGCCGTAGAAAATCCCCTCCTGCCGTCTGCCGGTGCGGAGTTCGTCCCATTCGATCACGTCGGCGAACAACGCGTCGGGCATGGTGTACGCGGCAGAGACGCCGATGCCTGCTAATGCAGAGAGGATGAGCAGATACATTGTTTGCCCAGGTTGAGTGAAATAGATCATAAAGGAGACGATCACCCAAAAGCACATGCCGATAATGTAAGCCTCCTTTTTGTTCCGTAGTTTGGATAACCACAGCCAAAACGGTGTGAACAGAATACACACCAGCATAAGGATTCCAAAGAACACCGATTCGTAAGCCAGTTCGACGCCAGCGAAGTTGATGCTGGCGAACAGATCGCCTTGCGCAACCCAATATAGCAGAAAGTACGGGAAGGTCACCGCAACCACATCCACTGCCGACCAGTTGAGCAAATGGATTCCTACCGAGTAACGGAAAGGAATATTCTGCCAGGCGATGCGCAGCGTTTCGCGGAACGAGATGGATTCGGTCTGTTCGGGTTTGACGCGTTCGCTGATGAACAGACCGATCAGTATTAAAGGAATCGCGCCGATCGCGCCGAACAACGCGCCCACGGTCATAAATCCCTGTTGTTGTGAGCCGCCAGCCTCGATGACCATATCCACGATCGTCGGTGCGGCAACGACCATTGAAAGCGCGCCAACCAACTGGAAGAAGGAACGGAAACTCGTCAGGCTGGTGCGCTCGTCGTAATCGGGAGTCAGTTCGGGGGTCAGCGAAAGAAACGGGACCGAGACGAGAGTCGTCAACGTGTCGGAGATCATAAAAGAGAGGGTCACGTACACCAGTAACGCGATCTGGTTATCCCAATTCGGCGCAGACCACAGGATGACGAAGCTCAAGCCGAAAGGTATCGCGAACCAAAGCAAAAACGGACGCCGCCTGCCCCAACGAGAATTCAATCGGTCGCTGAGGATGCCGATGATGGGATCGTTCACTGCATCCCAAACGATTCCAAGCAAGGCCCCGTATGATGCGAGGCGCGGCTCCAGCCCGACCACATCTGTGAGATATAGCGCGAGGAAAATCGAACGCATCATACCGATGCTGGAGATGCCCCAGTCGCCGGAGCCGTAAAGCAATTTGACCCAGGTGGGGAGACGATGGTTTGAGTTGTTCATCTGAGATTGCGGGTGCAAGTGTAGCACAGGAGGGAAGTACACAGGTAATCAACTAAAGACGTAGACAAGGATAGGCGTGTTTACTCGTCTACGGATTTCCGTGTTTCCATGTATCCGCCCCCATTTCATTCCTGTAAGCCAAAATAAACAAAATGCAAAGCAAAACCCTGTAACCTTTTGCTATACTGTGTTCCACAACATCCGATAAGAGCAAACTCGTCGAAAGGCGGGGACGCAAAGCCATGGATCTACCGTCGCGCAACATGCGACCATGATCGCCAGGTTGCCGAAGAAACATATCTATGTTTATTTCTGCGAGTCTGGCAGTCCTTGAGCCGGGCTCGCTTTTTATTGGGTCAAACTAAATTTGTTCGATAAAGGCAAACCCGCTGAAAGGCGGGGACGCAAAGCCATGGGTCTACGGTCACATGCGAGTGTGGCTACGATTGCCAGGTTGCCGAAGACTATATCCATTGTTGGGTTGATGTTGAGCGCTTTTATCGAAACGGAGGTTTTAAATGGCGCTCACTCAAAAAAATACATGTTGGCTCATGCGGGCCGGCGTTTTGTTCAGCCTGGTTGCGACGCTTTTGCTGAATGCGATGCCCGCGCTGGCAATGACGAATCAAGATGCCGCCGCGCTACCTAATTTTTCAGATTTTGTTCGATCCGTACAAAGCGGGGAGGAGAATGTGGTGCGCGGCGTCTATGTTCCGAATGTGATGGCGTATCGGGTGGCGCAACAACCGCTTGATAACCCGGGCTTTCTTTCGAGTAAGGAGGATCGCGTCACTCAATTCCGTATGGCGGCAGGGTACGGCACGGTAGGGCTGGTGGCTCACAATTACCTCGCCGGTGAATCCTTTTTCAACCTTGAAGTCGGTGATGAAGTGCGGATCGTATATGGCGACAGCAAGGTGGAAACTTTCGTTGTGTATGAGATCTTGCAATATCAGGCATTACAACCCAATAGCCCCTACAGTTCCTTTCGGAATTTAGACCGCGATGAAACTTTGACGGTCAATCAGATGTTCAAGCGCGTCTTCGTCAGCGATGGCTACGTCACCTTTCAGACCTGTATCGAAAAGGATGGCGCCTCAACGTGGGGCAGGCTGTTCGTGATCGCCATCCCCAAAGCGGAATATGAGGAACTTTGGGAAGCGAACGGTTTGTGACCTCAGTATCCAATGAATCAGAAAAGCCGCCCGATGTTGAGCGGCTTTTCTGTATAGTGAAATCGTCTTTTACTTTTCCGGCGTTACACTGACCAGCACTGCTCGCACCATGCGGCGGTGAGTGTAGGTATCGGTCTCTGCGATGTAGTTTTCGCAGGTGAGGAGGGTCAGCCAGGGCGTTTCTTCATGCTTCAACGCGGCGTTCGTGTTGTTCGGCAGGATCAGGGCGCTGGCGGTTACTTCGAATGTGTAAACCTGACCGAATGCGTGGATCTTGATCTTGTCTCCGTATTGCAGGTTGATGAGGTTCGCGAACGGACCGGGGTTGTTGTTCGCATCCCATACGTGACCGGTAATGACTGAGTTGCCATCCCAGCCGGGGAATGCCGAACCGTTGAGCCAGCCGCCTTTGTTTCCAAGCCACGATACATCCCATCCGTTCTTAGTTTGAGGAATGCCCACGATCGGTATCTTTAACTTGAGGCGGGGGATTTCCATCCAAACGTCGGTGGCGGCGTATTGTTGATCTGCGGGTTGTTCCGGAAGTACGGTTATTTTTCCAGGTGTGAAACCCGTCACAGGGATAATGAATCCGGATCCCAAGTTTGTATTATTACCGCCTCCTCCACCTCCGCCGGGCACACGTGGCACCACGGTGAATGTGATGATCGTATCGTTGAGGCCGTCATTTAGTTCATTGCCAGCCACATCCAGGATGGAAGTAGTTCCGCATACGAACAGTCGGTAATTGCCGTCTGTGAGACCGTTTCCGCCGTTGATGACAAAAGTGGCGATGAACGGACCTGCTCCCGTGCCATTGCTATACGTGGGGATGGCAATCGGGATGAGCACATCATCGGCAACCAACCCGCCCGCGCATGAAACGGTATCGAAGGTTTCATTGGCGCCATCGTCCACCAATAGATAATTGGCAGGGTTGGTGGCAGACCCGAGATCTGTGTTGCTAACCTGATTTACATCCTTACTGAAATTCACCGTGATTCTGGTGATAGCGCGTCCTGTTACGCCGTTGTTGGCAGGGTCGCTTCCGATCACGGTTGGGTAGCCGAGATCGATCATCCAGTTATAAGATGCTGGGGTTGGGTCTGGGTTGCCGGCATCGTCGATCGCGCGCACTTCAAAGATGTGAGGTCCGCCTGCGAGCGCCAGATAATTTTGTGGGCTGGTACATGCGGTGAATCCGCCGCCATCTAACTGGCATTCGAAACTGGCGGCATCGGGTGAGGGGCTAGAGAAGGCGAACGCCGCGTCTACGATGTTTGTGGTGACAGGCGGGAATGAATCGATATCGGTATCTGGCGCGGAGGTGTCGATCGTCCAAACGTGCAATGCGGGCGTCGGGTCAGTGTTCCCGAAGGTATCCACCGCGGCTACTTCAAAGGTGTGATTCCCCGCGACCAGCGGGCCGAACGAGTTGCCTGAGTTGCACGGCGCGAAAGGCGCGCCATCGATGCGGCAGACGAAAGTGCCTGTGGCGCTGGTGCTGCTGAAAGTGAATATCGGGGTCAGGTCATTGTCTGGGTCGGGCGGAGCAGTGTCAATGCTCGTGTTTGGGATGACGATCTGCGTGAGCACTGTGGATACACTGCCGAAGAAGTCCGCGTCCCCGCCATAGGAAGCGGTAATGTTGTGTGACCCGGAAGTCAAAGCGTTTGTTGTGAAGGTCGCTACACCGGCGTTTAATGCGCCAGTGCCCAGGACCGTTGCGCCGTCGTTGAATGTCACCGTGCCGGTAGGAACGCCGGTTGATGCTGTAACGATTGCGTTGAAGGTAACCGATTGACCAAGAACGGATGGGTTCGTATTCGAGGTAACAACGGTATTCGAGACTGTTTGCCCCACACCCTGAACATACGGCGCGGAAGTGCTACCGGCAAAATTGGCATCGCCGCTATACACAGCTGTGATGGTATGCGAGCCGGCGTTCAATGTGTTGGTGCTGATGGTCGCCACGCCGCCTGCCAGGGTCACGGTCCCCATCGAATTTGCGCCATCGTAGAACGTGATGGTGCCGGTGGGCGTGCCCGCGCTGGATGTGACTGTGGCAGTGAAGGTGACAAGGTCTCCGACGCCGGCTGGATTGTTATCAGACGTGACACCGGTCAATGTGGTTGCCTGCGTGACGCTGAGCGTACCCGTTCCAAGAATCACATTGTAGTTCGGAAGCCGGCCGTTCGGGTCGTTCAAGGTAGCGGTGATCGGATAATCACCCACCGCCGCTGCGGCGGGCGCGCCCGCGCTGGCATAGGTGACAGTGATCGGATCGCTGTTTTGAATGCCGGTGATTGTGCCGGTAAACGCCGTGAAGACCGTTCCGTAAACTTTGGATTTATCTGCGGGCGTCACGGTCAGGTCGCGTTGCGTGACGGTGAGCGTGCCTGTGTTGGACGTGACGGTGTAGTTGTTGAGAACGCCTGCGGGAGCGTTTAACGTGGCTGTGATCGGATAGGTTCCCACAATGGCGGTTGCCGGCGAGCCGGGGCTTGTGTAGGTTGCCGTGATCGGATCTCCGTTTTGGATGCCCACGATCGTGCCGGTAAAGGCGTTGAACACCGACCCGTAAACCTTACTTGCGTCTGTCGGTGTGACAACCAGCCCGCGTGTATTGACAGTAAGTGTGCCGGTATTTAATGTGATGGTGTAGTTTCCTAACCGTCCACCGGGATCATTGAGAGTTGCCGTGATCGGATATGACCCAATTCCCGCGGTGGCTATGGCGCCGGGGCTGGCGTAATTGGCGGTGATGATATCGCCGCCTTGAATGCCGCTGATCACGCCGGTGAAGGCGGTAAAGGTATCGCCATAGACCTTTGTTTTATCATCCGGGGTGACGGTGAGGGCGCGCGGTGTGACGGTCAATGTGCCGGGTGTGTATGCAAAGATGTAGTTATCGTCGATGCCGCCAGAGCAGGTGATCGGGAAAGTGCCTACGTTGTTATGAGGCACGGCAACTTGACAAGTTGGTGGTGTATCGACGACTGCCGGAGTGTCTCCATTGACGAAACCTGAATAGGTGAAGGTGAAGACCGGGTCCGGGCTTCCATACACGATGGTCTGATTGTTTGCTGAGATGGTGAGAATGGATAAGCCCACCGACAGTGTGCCCGTGTTGAGCGTTATGGTGTAATTCGGCAGTCTGTTGTCCGGGTCGTTCAGCGTCGCGGTGATGGGATATGTGCCCACCGGCGCTGCGGCCGGCGCACCGGGACTGTCGTAGATCGCCGTGATGTTATCGCCGTTTTGAATGCCCGTGATTGTGCCGGTGAATGCGGTAAAGACAGTGCCAAATAATTTGGATTTATTGTCCGGTGTTACAACCAGCGCGCGCGGGGTAACGCTTAGCGTGCCAACATTCAAAGTCACCGTGTAGTTGGATAATCGATTCCCCGGATCGTTGAGGGTGGCGTTGATCGGGTAATCGCCAATGGCGGCTGTGGCTGGCGCACCGGGGCTGTCGTAGGTGACNNTGTCGGGGTCGTTCAAGGTGGCTGTGATCGGGTAATCGCCTATTGCGGCAGTTGCCGGCGCGCCTGCGCTAGCGTAGGTGGCTGTGATGTTGTCGCCAAATTGAATGCCGGTGATCAACCCGGTGAACGCGGTAAATACATCGCCATAAACCTTCGTTTTGTCGGTAGGTGTGACGATGAGCGCGCGCGGCTGGACCGTGAGCGTTCCATCCACATAGACAAACGTGTACGCGTCGTCGGAGCCGCCGGAACAAACGATGGGGTAGGTACCCACGTCGGTGTGTGGACCAGACACACTGCAGGTCGGAGGCGTGTTGATCACGCCCGGGCCGTCACCGGAGGCGAATCCTGTGTACGTGAAGGTGAAAGTCGGGTCAGGATTTCCATACGTGATGGTCTGGTTATTGGCAGTGACGGTCAACACGGAGGATGTGACGGTTAGTGTGCCGGTGTTCAAGGTTACGTTGTAGTTGCCAAGTTTCCCGGTGGGATCGTTCAACGTGGCGGTGATCGGGTAGGTTCCCACTGCGGCGGATGGCGGCGAACCGGCGCTGGCGTAATTCGCGGTGATGTTGTCGCCATTTTGAATGCCGGTGATCGTGCCGGTGAACGCGATGAACCACGTGCCGTATTGTTTGGTTTGGTCATCCGGCGTGACGATGAGATCGCGTTGGGTCACGGTCAATGTGGCGGTGCCGATGGTGAAGTTGTAGTTGCCCAGTTTATTGGTGGGGTCGCTCAATGTGATGGTGATCGGGTAGGTTCCGACCGGGGCAGTGGCGATTGCGCCAGGGCTGGAATAGACCGGTGTGATAGCGTCGCCGTTTTGCAAGCCGTTAACGGTGCCGGTGAACGCGCTGAATGTGTCGCCATAGATCTTCGATTGATCGTCGGGTACGAAACTTAGGTCGCGGCGGTTGACCGTGAGAGTGCCGACGTTTTGTGTGACGGTGTAGTTGCCCAGTTTGTTATCGGGATCAACCAAGGTGATGGTGATGGGATACGTACCGAACGGGGCGGTTGCAGGCGCGCCCAGGCTGTCGTAGATGGCAGTGATATTGTCGCCGTTTTGGATACCGATGAAGGAGCCGGTAAACGCGGTGAAGACATCGCCATAGATTTTGCTTTGGCTGTCCGAGATTGCGGTTAGGTTTCGTCGCGTTACAGTGAGCGTGCCGGTGTTGAGGGTGACGCTGTAGTTACTCAACATGCCGTCGGGATCATTCAACGTGGCGGTGATCGTATAGGTCCCTACATCGGCGGTGGCAGGCGCGCCGGCGCTGTTATATGTGGCGGTGATGTTGTCGCCGTTTTGGATGCCTGAAATGGTACCGGTGAACGCGGTGAACACATCGCCGTACACTTTGGATTGATCGTCCGGCGTGACGGTGAGCGCGCGCTGGGTGACGGTCAGTGTGGCTGTGGGCGCCGGGTCGATCGTGACGATGTAATTGCCCAGCCTCCCGTCTGGATCATCCAGCGTGACGGTGATGTTGTACACACCGACGATGGCAGTGGCGGGCGCGCCGAGACTGTCGTAGATCGGAGTGATGTTATCGCCTGCGCGCAAGCCGGTGAACGCGCCGGTGTAGGCGCTGAACACGCTTCCATAGATCTTTGTTTGATTAGCGGGGTTGAATGTCAGACTGCGCTGATTGACATCCATTTGCCCGTCGCTATACACGATCACATAGTTGCTCAAGCCGGTTCCCACTGCGGCGCTGGGTGTGATGGGATACGTGCCAACGACAGCCGCGGAAGGCGCGCCTGCGCTGGTGAGGGTCACACTGGCAACGCTGTCGCCGGGCTGGAGACCGACCACGCTAAACTCTGTACCATTAAAGGTGAACACGTCGCCATAGGTTTTTGTTTGGTCGTCTGCGGTAATGGTCAACACGTTCGTGCCAACTGTCATTGTGCCGTTGACATACGTGATGGCATAGTTTGATAGCCCAGTACCGACAGCCGCGCTCGGGACGATCGGATAGGTTCCAGCAGGCGCGGCGGCGGGCGCCCCGGCGCTGGTCAACGTGACGCTTGAGACGGAATCGGTGAAGATCAAGCCGGTGGTTGTAAACTCGGTACCGGCAAAAGTGAATGTGGTTCCGTAAATCTTGCCCTGATTGTCGGCAGTGATCGTCAATGCTTTTTGCAGGACAGTCAGAGTTCCGTCCACGTAAGTGAAATCATAGTTATCGTCCAAGCCGCCGGAGCAATCGATGATTCCGTTGTAGGTTCCAGCATTGACGTGCGGAGTCGGGGCATCGCACGTGGGCGGCGTGTCGATATCCGCCGCATCATCGCCGAGTACGAATCCGCTGTACTGGAAGGTGAAGACCGGGTCGGCGTCGCCGTAGGTAATCGTCTGCGGATCTGCGGTCACGGTCAAGGTGGCTTTGTTCACCACTTGGTTCACGATGTTGGACGTGCTGGTGGCGAATGTTCCGTCGCCGCTGTAAACCGCTGTGATGGGGTGGGTTCCGACCACGAGCGAGTTGATTGTCAGAGTTGCCACACCGCCGACAATGGTATTGTCTGTGCCGATGACGGTAGCGCCATTGTAATAGGTAACAGAACCTGTGATCACACCCGGCGTGCCGGAGGTGATGGTGGCGGTGAATGTGACGTTCTGCCCGTAAATAGACGGGTTATTATCGGACGCCAGAGTTATCGTGGTGGAACGCCTCACAATTTGCACGTACGGGCTGGAGGTGTTATTGCTGGTGGCATAGTTATCGTTGCTGTTTACAAAGCGCGCCGAGATATTGTGCGAGCCGAACGTCAGCGTGCTGATGTTGAACGTGGCAACTCCGCCGCTCAAAACGGTTGCCGTGCCAATTTGAGTTGAACCGTCCCATAAGGTGACAGACCCAGCCGGAATACCAGTCCCCGGCGCAGTTGGGGTGACGGTCACCGTAAAGACAACCATCTGACCTTCGGCGGAGGGATTCACATCGGAGGTGACATTCACTTGGGTTGGGGCAGGTAGAATGGTGTGAGAGACCGCTTCCGAGTCCGTATTGAAGTTGGCATCCCCGCTGTAGCTTACCGTCAGCCCATGAGGGACGGGAGCACCGAGTAATGTGATCACATTCAAGTTGCTCGTGGTGATCAAGGCAACGCCAGACGCATCGAGCGTGGCGGTGATGTTTTGAGCAGGGTTGCCACCGGTCAATGTAACTGTGCCAGTTGGAATCCCAGCCGCAGAGGAGACGGTCACCGTGAACGTCATTGGGTGGCTGTAGAACGACTGGCTCGGGTTGGCGACGGTATGCGGCGCCGGGTCAACAGAAACCGTTGTTGCTGCTCGTGACGCGGCAACCGTGCGAACCACGTCCGGCGCGGAGTTGTAGTCATCGTTGCCCGCCTGTGAGGCAGTCAATGTACAAGTCCCTGTTCCACTTGTCATGGTGACGGTATTTCCCACGAGAGTGCACACGCCGGTGGCAACCACAGTTACCGGCAAGCCGGAAGATGCGGTCGGGTTGATCACAAAGGTTGAGCCATACGCCCGCGGGCTTGAGATGGCGGGGAAGTTGATGGTCTGATTGCCTTTAATGATGTTCAGCGTAAAGTTCTGGGTTGCATCTGGGTTGATACCGTTGGTGGCGGTGATCAGGAAGTTGTATACACCGACAGTGCCTGATGCGGGCGTGCCGCCAAAGACACCGGTATTGGTATTGAAGGTTACTCCGCTCGGCAAGGGGTCGCCGCTCAATGTGAATGTTGGCGCGGGGAAGCCGGTGGTGGTTACTGTGAAATTGCCTGCCGTGCCAACCGAGAAGGTTGTATTATTCGCGGATGTGATGGTCGGCGCCTGATTGACTCCCTGTACAAGGATGGCGGATGTGCTCGTTCCAAAATTGGCATCCCCAACGTAGACGGCTGTGATATTATGCGAGCCGACCGTTAACGTGTTGGTGCTGAATGTAGCCACCCCGCTTCCGTCGAGTGTCCCAGTGCCGATCACGGTCACACCGGTACGGAAGTTGACCGTGCCAGTGGGAGTGCCATTGGCAGAGGTAACCGTGGCTGTGAACGTCACCGTTTGACCCGAAACGGATGGATTAATATCGGAAACAACGGTTGTAGTCGTGGCATAACTATAAGTCACGCGCACTCGAACGTGATCAAGAGAAATGGTTCCAGAGGTTGGAAAGCCCGATGAGGTGAGGCGTACTCTGAAATTCGCGGCTGTAAAATCTCCTATTGCCCAAGCCCTTCCCCAAGTGTTTGCCGCCCCCCCCAGCGTGAACGTGGTTTCGGCTCCGCCGAAGGTGGTGCTGGGGTCGCCGCCGGTATAGTTCCCGCCCGCGTTCCATGAGAGGTCCACATCTGCCTCGCGTGATCCGCTTGACATACCCTCAATGGAGACTTCGATTCCATTGATCACAGCGCCGGCCGGAATCACTGGAAGGTTGAACGCGCACACCAACTGGTTATTCCCCCCTGCGGTGGTGGCATACACGTTGTTGGATGACAACGCATTCGCGGGGTTTGTCCAGCCGGTGCAGGATGCAGGACTCTGCAATCCCGTATCCGCCGCGAGAACCGGAGCGGGTGTGATGGCGCTCAAAACTAACAGAACCACCAAGATCGCGGCCAAAAATTGTAAGTACAACTTCTTTGGGGCGAAAAACAAAGTATTCATTTTTCCTCACAAATAACGAGAATGGTTGGAATAGACGCGCAAAAAACACTGCCGTTTTTACGGGTATCCCAACATCGTGCTTCAATTGCCACCCAAATTGCTGTCCGGCCTAGCTATCCCAGCCTTCTGTAGCGTAGACCGACCCAAGTTCTCCCCTATCTGACAGCTTAGTAAACTGCTGAATAGTACTTATGGGTACATTACAGCATTGTTATTTTAAGACGAAAAGTTCGCCGAAACGTTACAAAAAGTTACATTTTTTGCAGGATGTTTATCACTAGAATATGAGCCGCTCTGGTTATAATCGCGCAAGGATCGAATGGACTCCAAACCCTCTCTTGCGGATAAACTCAAGTCGCTCGGCGTCAAAAAAGGAATCCCGCCTCTTTCTCAGAGGAAGCCTGGTTCGCCAACCATCGACGTGGTCGTTCGGGGCAGTTTCCTCCCCACTCCGCGCGGCGAGGTGTTCGTGGCGGAACAGAATTTTCCTCAAGATTATCATTACGGCAATTCGGCGCTTCTTTCCTCTTTCCCTCTTTCGTTGGTTTCTCAATGGGCAGGCGATTCCCTGCTTTCCACCCTTTCACTTTCTAAATTTGCTTTCCTCGATACCGAAACATCCGGTCTCTCCGGCGGGACCGGCACCTGCGCATTTCTCGTAGGTGTGGCTCGTTTTGTCGATGATCAATTTGTGCTAAAGCAATTCTTCATGCGCGATCCTGCCGAAGAAGCGGCTCTGCTCGATGGGCTGGCGGAGTTTCTCGCGCCATGCGAGGCGTTGGTTTCATTCAATGGCAAGGCGTTCGACGCGCCATTGCTCAGAACACGTTACAAGATACACGATACGCCCTGCCCGTTTGACGGGTATTCTCATTTGGATCTGCTCCCACTGGCGCGGCGGTTGTGGCGCGACCGGCTCGAATCGCGCGCGTTGAAATTTTTAGAAGAGCATGTGCTTGAGTTCAAGCGTTCGAGCGATGAAACGCCCGGGTACGAGATTCCCTGGCTGTATTTTGATTATCTGCGCACCGGCGACGCGTCTCCGCTGGCGGGGGTGTTCTACCACAACGCCATGGATGTGACCGCGATGGCCGCGTTGCTCGCGCACATGAACGACATGCTGGAGAATCCATACGACGGCGCGGTTCAGCATGGCTTGGACTTTGTGGCGCTGGGGAAATTGTTCGAGGATCTGGGTCATGCCGAAGAAGCGGCGAAACTGTTCGAGCGTGGACTCGAGTCTCCTATGGGCGAGGCAGATTTCCACGTGGCGGTGAAGCGGTTGTCCATCCTACAAAAGAAGCGCGGCGGGTATGAGGAGGCGGTGCGCTTGTGGAAAAAGGCGGCAAAGGCGGGGCATATCTACGCACATATCGAATTGGCGAAATATTATGAACATAAAATGCGCGATGTGAAAGCCGCGCTCAAGTGGACCGAGTCGGCGCGCAAACAGACAGAACGCGCCGACTTGCCAGCTTACGAGCGCAAACACTGGCTGGAAGAAATTGCTCATCGGTTGGCGCGTTTGGAGCGCAAAGACGGTTTATAATGGGCGCATTCTCTGTTTTGAAGGAGGCGCCATGGAGATCGTCGTTTCTAAACAAACGAGCCGTGTGGAAGTGACCATCGTGGGGTTGAGCGGCGAGGTGGACGGGCAGAATTTTCAGCAGGTGATCGACAAGGCAAGGGAGTTGTACGCCGCCGGCGCGCGCGATTTTTTGGTGGATATGAGTAGTCTAACGTATATCTCCAGCGCGGGTTTGGTGGCGATCCATAGCATTGCCCTGTTGGTGCGCGGCGAACCATTGCCGGATACCGAGTCGGGCTGGTCGGCGTATCGCTCGATGGGAAAGACCCGGGAAATCGGCAAGCAACAACATATCAAGTTGTCGAATCCCAACGAACAGATCAGGGGCGTTTTGGAGATGGTCGGGTTTGATAGCGCATTCGAGATTTTTTCGAACCTCGACGATGCGGTCAGAGCATTCTGATCTTAAGAAAGCGATGTGGGAGTTTGCCATGTCGCTTTTTATTTTAAGTGGTTCTCCTGTAATTCACTCATCTTACGCAATGTCCTTCTTCCGAAGGACATCGGGACGATGTGAGCGGAGCGAAGAATCTCGATCACTGTCGTAGAGACCCTTCGCTGACGCTCAGGGTGACATGCTTTCAGGCGTAAAAGTATCAAAGTGCGTAAGGTGAGTTAAGTGAACGCAAAACATAGGAGCGAATGTGAATCTGTTCATGGCTGTCGTGTTAGTCGGCGTTGTTTTGTACGAGTTGTTCACCGGAAATATTCCCGTTCGCTACGGATCCACGGTCAGTAGGAAGCGATCGATCTCACGGAGCGAGCGACCGATCGCGTTTTGGTTTTGGGTGATCCTTCAGGCGCTCATTGCCGTGTTGTTCGGCTTTGGAATTATCAATCTTTGATTTGTGGAGTTACTATGAAACGCGGCAACTTGGGCAACTGGTTTGTCATCTTCCTGGTTCTTCTGACCATTATCGTCTGGCTCGTTTTTCCCCCGGCAAATGAAGGGCAGGAGAATTTCATTCGTCAGTATGCCGGTGAAATCATCGGCTCGATCAACATTGTGTTGATGTCGGTCTCGTTATTCCTTTCCACGCGACCCAAGTGGGCGGAAAAATATTTCGGCGGGCTGGATAAGATGTACGTCACGCATCGCCATACTTCGACCGCCGCCCTGCTGTTGATTTTTGTCCACGTGTTGACGGTGCCCATCTCGTTGAGCGGCTGGGCGTTGGGCAATTATCTGGGCGTGATTGCCTTCACAGGGATCGTTTCCATCGCGCTGGTCAGTCTCGCGCCGCGCATCTCGTTTTTGAACAAGATCACGGGCGGAACGTACGAAGGTTGGAAGAACCTCAAAAAATATGTGGGTATCTTTTTCATCCTGGCTTTCTTTCATTCGTTGACCATCGGTCATCCGCTGGATGCGTTCATTGCCATCAATTATGTGCAAATCTTTTTCATTATCGGCGCGGTGTCGTATCTGTACACGGAAGTATTCGGCGGGTGGTTCAAAAAATATATCCCGTACGTGGTGGAAGCGGTGAATCACCCAAACGGTTCGACCACCGAAGTGATTCTGCGCGCCAAAAAGAATCCGATTCAGCGCCAGCGGGCGGGACAATTCCTCTTCGTCCGCTTTCCCAATGACAAGAACCTGAACGAGTCGCATCCGTTCACCATTTCGAGCGCGCCTGGCGAGGATGTGTTGCGCCTCACCATCAAAGCCTCCGGAGATTTCACTCGCGCCTTGTTCCATGAACTCAAACCGGGCGCCAATGCCATCGTGGAAGGCGCGCATGGCATGTTCGACTATAAGACCGGGGGACAAAAACAGATCTGGATCGGCGGCGGCATCGGTGTAACGCCGTTCCTCTCGTTCATCCGCGATATGAACGGCGATCTTAACCGCGAGGTTGATTTCTATTTCACCGCGCGTCATCCCGAGGAAGCCATTTTCAAGGAGGAGATCGAAGCGGCGGCGAAGAAAAATCCGCGTCTGAAGCCGCGCGTTCGCTTCTCGTCCACCATGGGATCGTTGACCATCGAAGAGATCGCGGCAAATGCGGGCGGAAATGTCAGCGGGCATCACGTCTACATGTGCGGACCGCTCCCTATGACGCAGGCGTTCGAGAAGAAATTCATCGAACTGGGCGTGCCGCCCGAAAACATCCATTATGAAGAATTCAATTTCAGGTAAACCGGAGAAACCATGTATCAACGTTATCGAGAACGCCGCCGCAGAAGGCGACAGTACAACTCTGAGCATAGCCCCAGATTGCGAATGAAACCGACCGTGCAGATCCTGATCGTGTTGCTCGCTGTGCTGGCGGTATATATCATCCTTACCAACGGCGCGCGCTAGAAAGTTTGATGCCCATCCCAGCCCCGGAAATTTTCCGGGGCTGTTTTCTTGCGGATGATACAATACCAACTATCTGATGAACTCACCTTACGCGCTGTTCCGTACCGCACGCCTGTCCTGGCGGACGGCGTCAGGGAAGTTCACTTTGCGACCTGGGCTGAGGAAAAACGGGCGAATGGCAAGATAAATCTTGCCGTACTGCGTAATGCGAAATTTATTTCGCGTTTCAGGTTACTCTTGCGCAAGAGCGACATGAATGTCGCATTACGAGAGCCAAATTGACCTCAACTGCGTAACATCAGTTACTCGGTGAAAATCTGCAGAAATCTTCGGCTCAAAATCCTTCGCAAGAGACTTAATATCCGATTACCTTATACTTTGTTTTTGGACGCTGATAAACGCAGATGGACGCAGATTTTTTTGACAGTTCTGCCGAAAAAACAACAAGGAACAGCGTTTTCAGCGTTCATCTGCGTCCCGATTTTAAGAGTGTAAGGTAATCCTAGTCACCTGACAGTTTAGGAATAACGACATAATGGTATAGAGAAAGAAAGCAAGTGTAACAATTTTCGGTCAATGAAACGCAGACCGATCTGAAAGATGCTCAAGTCACGACGATCTTTGCGATCAACGAGATGGCGAAATCCAGCGCGAATGGTACGAGAACCAATGGAAAGGAGCCAGACATAGAGGAAAGCCACTGCCAAAGTCAAACGAGATAGGCGCGGTGGATTGCGCAGCATGGTGCTCTCCAAATCGAAGCCATGTTTCTTGAAATCAGCGAACATCTCTTCAATCCACATCCGTCTGCGATAGTAACGCAAGGTCAAGGCGGCATCGGGCAAGTTGGTTGCCAAACACCAAGGTTGCTTCTCGCCCTTCTGCCAGTAGATCAGGACAGAGACTGGAAAGATATCGCTCTGGGTTAAATACCCATTTGGATACCAGGCGGACTGCCCAGCCTGTTGAACCAGACCATCCAATCTCTGCCAGCCGATTCGTTCGTCCAACCACAGCCCAGTATTGCCCTTTTGTCGTAGAACAAAGAACCATTGCCATTGTTTGAGCTGTTGCAAGACTGCAATCGAGCCAAATTCGCTGTCTCCGACCAGAAAAACAGGCATGTTTTGCGGGATCAGGCTTCTCACGTACTTTAGAAGGACAACCTGCTTTGTGGCCGTACTGTGCCCACGAACGTGGCGAACCCAAGCCCAGGCAATAGGGACGGCTCTGCGGCGGTAAGCAAGGCTGATCATCAGCAGTTGATGTCCAAAACCGACCTTGCTGCCGTCTACGATCAGACGGATTTCACCTACTTGGTGCGCCTGTGACATTAGCCAAGCTTTGGCTGTCGAACGATACCAACTGCGTACATCCACTGCTGAACTTGCCAGAAAGCGGCTCAAGCGCCGGACTGTACTCACATTCTTAGCTGTACTGATCACCTTGCCTGCGATCTTACTCAGGCTCACGGAGCGACTATGAAAAATACCTGCCAGCAACCACACAAAGTTTTGAACCTGTGTCTTCCGTTGTTTCGGACGCAATTCACAAATTCGGCGAATCCAAGTACGATAGGTCTCGTTGATCGGCATGAGAAGCTCCTGGCAAAGTTTCTTGTGGTAAAGCAACTTTACCTGCTTTTTCGTGCCGATCAATATCCTTTTGTTTACCTGTCAGGTCGCTAGAGGTAATCAAATCCAATATCAGTAGATCACGAAAACGCCGCGTAATTTGCGCTCTCCAGCGCAAATACGGCGATAGAGACCGCGCAAATACGCGCTTTCGTGAAGTACTGAATATATATTTCCCGGAGGAAACTATGACGCAAATCGACGATCTCGTAAAAATGGGCGACCGTGAAACCCTCTACGAACTGATGACCGAGGATGACGAATGGCTGACGCGCCTCGAATCTGCCGAAGGTCTCATTGAGTTGGGCGACCAGCGCGGGTACGAATTTCTCATCTCGGTGACGATGGGCGATGATGAGGAAATGCTCGAAGTGGCGAACGAGATCCTCGCCTCGCCGCAAGCGATGAAGATGAAACGCCAGATCGAGTCGGAGCAACAGGCTGAACGCCGGATTCGAATCGAATCGGCAAAGAAGCGCCTGTCGCAGGGCGGAAAAGTTTATCGCTACAAAATGGTACACCTGCCGTCGAACGCATTGATGGGCGACGACCCGTTCAGCAAGGGATATGAAGTTCCCGCGCTCGATAACATCGGCTTGGATGGATGGGAGGTTGTGCATGTGCTTCCGATCCGACGCGCCATAGCCACCGGCGGCGAAAACGAATTGTTCACCGGGGTATATTGCTTACTCAAAAAAGAAATCCTGCCGGGCGAAAGCGTCGACCTCGAAGGCTGAGACGCTCCTTCCCAGGCAAACGGCAATTGCCTTGAAATATTCATGCGGAAAAATAAAAATCGAATCATCGTCCTGCTGGTTCTGTTCGCGTTCCTGTTGACCCGCGCCGGAACCGTTTTCGCGCATCCCGCCGATGGATACACTCACATTATCCGTGCGGTGATCACAGCAGGCAAACTTTCTGTGGATTGGGAAGTGAAGCCCGGTCTGTTATTGGTTGCCTACGCCTGGCATCAAGTAGATGTAGATAAAGACAACGCCCTCAGCGAACAGGAGCAACAAAATTGGACACAAGCCGTCGCGCAGTTTCTCTCCGCTTCTATCGACGGGGTGAGCCTGCCTCTCCACCTGGAGGATTCAACCTTCCCCTCGAGTTTGGAGGCGTTTCAGTCCGGCGCCGAAACGCTCACGTTGCATTTTTCCGCAACATGGATGGCGCGCCCCGGTGAATCGTTCGAACTGGTTCTGTGGAACGAGATGGAACCGGCGAAATCGACCAATTGGTATTTCATCACCGCGCAAGACAAACTGAAATTTCCCACCCCGTTGCAGGAGGGCAACCGCATCGCAGTGACGTTGATCCCGCCGGCGAAACAGCAAACGGGCGAAACGCTAGTATGGACGGAATGGGATTCCGGCCTGCCGTCGATTCCATCCGCCCCTCAAGATACTTCACAACCTGAGGAGGGCGCGTCCCCCAGTCTTTCGGACGCTAACTCGCGCGAAGTTCTGCTTGACTTGATTCGCAAGCAGGAAGTTTCCGCGTCGTTTTATTTTCTGGCGCTTACGATCTCGCTGGTGTTGGGCGCCCTGCACGCGCTTACCCCTGGTCATGGCAAGACGATCGTGGCGGCATACCTCGTCGGCTCGCGCGGCACATCCCGGCATGCGGTTGCGCTTGGGACTGTGGTGACGCTGACCCACACCGGCTCTGTGTTGTTGCTCGGCGTTGTCACGTTAACCGTCTCGCAATATTTTTTGCCCACCGTGTTCCTCCCGCTCCTCGAATTGCTCTCCGGCTTGCTCATCCTCGGGCTGGGGTTGTATCTTCTATTACAACGCTATCGGGCTTGGAAGAAAAAAACCGCTCCTCCAAAGCGGAAAATTTCACTCTCTCCGGCGCCCACAAAGAAAATTTCAGGCGAGATCACAATTCAAGCGCCGATGGCTGGATTGCATCATCACGGCGATGGCAAACTCCACTCGCATGAAGTGCCGGAGATCATCACGTGGCGGTCGTTGATCGCGCTGGGCGTCAGCGGCGGCTTGGTCCCATGCCCCGATGCGATTGCGATCCTTTTGGTGGCGATCGCGATCAACCGCATCCTACTGGGACTGGCGTTGATCGTTTCATTCAGCCTAGGGCTTGCCTTCGTGTTGATCGTCATCGGCTTGGTGATGGTGAACAGCCGCCGCCTGTTCGACCGCTTCGGCGCATTCGACCGCGTCGCGCCGATTCTGCCGGTGGTCAGCGCATTGGTGGTCTTTGCCCTCGGCGTGGCGCTGACTATGGGAGCGTATGCCCGGTTTGCGGACGAACTCGAGTTGGCGAAAGCAGGCTCCACTCCGGAAAACGAATCGCAGATCCTATATCTTGCGAGAGGGGAGGACGATATCCAGCAGTTGTTCGTCACATCTCCCAATGGGGCGGTTCTGCTAAGTGGCGAACGTGATAACGTGGCGGGATACGCGCTTTCTTCAGACGGTTCGCAAGTGATCTACAATACCCGCACAGAAAAACTTGAAAACAGTCTCTGGCTGGTAAACCTGAGGGAGCGCGAACGAACAAAATTGCTCGAGTGCGCGCAAGCGCTCTGCTCGCGATCGGTCTTTTCGCCCGACGGCAACGAGATCGTTTACGAATATCTGAACTATCCCGATGGCAAAAATATATTGATCAGCCCGCGCTGGATGAACCTGCGCACCGGGGAAAATAAACCGCTGTTCAAAACGATGAACTTTCCCGGCTCGGCTCCGCGCTGGTCGCCGGATGGCGCGTGGTTGAGTTACTCTGCCGCGGGCGGTTTGCGGCTGTACAACACGCAGACCGGCGAAAATCGTCTGGTGAAAAGTTTATACTCCTATGCCGCAGAATGGTCGCCGGGCGGCGATGCGATTTTATATCTCGATGCGATCATAAAGGACGACCAGCACGTTGTCGCGCAAGTGTTCGTGTATCGGCTGGCTTCCGACATAGCGCGCAACCTCAGCCCGGATACCGATCACGAGATTCTCTTCGCCGCCTGGTCGCCGGACGGAAACTGGATCGCGCTGATCCGCCGCGACCTCGCCGCCGAACGCGGCAACCAGATCTGGGTGATGCGCTCAGACGGGAACGACGCGCGCGCCCTCGCCGATTTGCCCAACCGGGCGCATGGCAGTCTTGCCTGGTCGCCGGATGGAAGCCAATTGTTGTACGATGTAGAATTCATCGATTCAGAATCGTCCGAACCGCAACTGCAATTGATCGACGTCGCTACCGGACACATCACAGAGTTGGGTATCGCGGGTTTCAACGCGCGGTGGCGCGCGCCATAGTTTACGCCTTTAATTTTTTAGGAGACGTTCCATGCCTCGCCATCTTTTCATTCTGTTCATTTTTTTGACGGCGCTCTCTGCCTGCGGAGGGAGGCCCGCTTCATCCCCCAGCGCTGTTGTTTCGCCCACTTCGACCGGGTCGCAACTTGAGGCGCTTGCCACCACCTCCATGCTTGCCGACATTGCGCAACATGTGGCGGGCGAACGCATCCGCATTGAATCCATTCTCCCCATCGGCGCGGACCCGCATTCCTATCAA
>CXWJ01010746.1_pt1 | contig 20315 bp, 17 predicted proteins | sample 590841 | NCBI WGS metagenome assembly CXWJ01 (sample SAMEA3498367, study PRJEB10139) | wastewater metagenome | biome: wastewater treatment plant; material: activated sludge | place: Austria | collected 2015-01-21 | reverse complement strand
GTACTGCCAGATCTTGGATCCGGTGAACCCGACGACGGTGTCCACCCCAAGCTTCCGGGCCGCGACGGCGGTCAGCTTGAGTTCAGCGGCGGCGCGTTGCCGGACGCCCTCCGGATCCCCGTCACCCCAGACCCGATCGGAGACCATGTCGCGGTGACGGAAATCGATGGGATCGTCGCAAACGGCCTGCCCTTTGAGGTGGTTGCTGATCGCCCAGACGCCGAGCCCATACCGATCCAAGGTCGCCTTCTTGTCGGTGACGTAGGTGGGATCCTCGACGGCGCGATACACGTCGAAGTGATCGCCCCAGCAGGCGATCTCCAAGCCGTCGTAGCCCCATTCCGAGGCGTATTGACACACCTGCTCGAACGGAAGATCGGCCCACTGGCCGGTGAACAACGTAACTGGGCGAGACATGGTCGAGCCTCCGCTTTCCTCAGCCTTGATGATTTCTCAGTGTTGGGTCGCCCGGGCGTGAAAGATCCCACGCCCGGGCGACATTGATGTGCTGTCGTGTGGGGCCACTGGCGCGGTGGCCAGGTTGCCCTTGAGCTCAGTCCTCGATCGACTGCACTTCGACCCAGGCTCCCGTGTCGGCTGATTCGACGATCGCGTCGTCGATCAGCGCGATCTGGTAGCCGTCGGCGAAGTTGGGACGCACGGTGCCTCCCTCCGCGATGGCCTTGAAGAAGTCGTAGGCCTCGATGATCTTGGTTTCGCCGTAGCCGATGCCCAGGGCCGGAATCGGCCACAATCCGTCGCCGTAGGGATGGGCCGGGCCGGTGTACACGGTGCGGAAGCCTCGCCGGTCGCCAGGGTCGGAGGCGAAGCACACCTGGAGTTCATCCCTGCGCTCGTAGTTGAAGTAGATCGAGCCTTCGGTGCCATGGATCTCCAAAGTGATGAAGTTGTTCCTTCCGTACGCATTACGGGTGGCCTCGACAGACCCGATCGCTCCATTGTGGAACTTGAGCATCGTGATCAACTCATCGTCAACGTCCACGGCGGCCAGGGGTCCATCGCCGCCCTTGGCGGTGCCCAGGAGATCGGCGCCTCCGGACTGCACGGGCCGTTCTGGAACCCAGGTTCGCAGCATCGCATTGACGGCAGAGATGTCACCGACCAGGTAGCGCGCCATGTCGATGACGTGAGTGCCGATGTCGCCAAGCGTCCCCGACCCTGCGACCGACTTCTGGAAGCGCCACGAGAGCGGAGAGTTCGGGTCGGCACTCCAGTCCTGAAGGTAGGTGCCGCGGAAGCTGAGGATCCTGCCGATCGCACCTTCCTCGATGTACTTCCTTGCCAGGGCCACCGCGGGGGTACGGCGGTAGTTGAATGCGACCATGTGCACGATCCCGGCATCCTTGACCGCCTCGTACATCGCCTTGGCATCTTCGGTGCTGTTGGCTAGGGGTTTCTCGCAGATGATGTGTTTGCCCGCCTTGGCTGCCGCGATCGCAACCTCAGCGTGCAGGTTGTTAGGGGTCGCTATGTCGATAACCTGGATGTCCGGGTCTTCAACGATCTCTCGCCAGTCAGCGGTCCCGCGTTCGAACCCGAACCGCTTGGCTGCGGTTGCGGCCAGATCGGCGGTCGCTTCGGCAACGATCTTCCGGACGGGCATCGCTGGTGCGGGCCAGAAGAACATCGGCATGGCTGCGTAGGCAAGCGAGTGTGCCTTGCCCATGAATCCACCACCGACCAAACCAACGTTTAGCTCTTGCATTGTGTGCACTCCTTCGTGTTTCTGCGATCAATCGCGGTTGATGCCAACCTTGGTGAGAAGGCCTTCGAGGTAGTCCTTGCTGATTCGGGCGGCTTCCTTCGGGTCACCGGCGTAGCTGTCCAGTTCGACCATCAGCCAGCTTGAGTAGCCGCTCTCGGCGACAGCCTGGATGATGTCGGTGAAGTCGAGGACACCCTCTCCGAGTGGCATGAAGCTGAAGGGTTCCGGTCGCAGATCCTTCAGGTGGACATGCCGGACGCGCTCCGGATAGGTCCGGATGAGTTCGGCAGGATCGCCACCTCCCGCGGAAAGGTGTGCTGTGTCCGGACAGAAGCCGATACGGGTGCGGCCCATGATGGTCCGGAGTTCGTCGGGGTTCTCGACGATGGTGGAGAGGTGCGGATGGTAGCTGGCTTCCAGACCGTGTTCCTCTGCGATGTCGCACACATTGTCGAGGGCGTCACCGAGCCGGGTGTAGTCCTCATCGGTTGTCCCGGCGGCTCGGCGGGCACCTCCGCCGACCACCAGCCGCTTCGCCCCGAACTGCGCAGCGAGCTGGGCGGCTCGTCGCACCCGGTGCAACTCGTCGGGCAGCACATCGGCGTAAATGAAGTTGGCGCCGGTGTAGACGCTCACCAACTCCAGCCCGGCCGCAGCAAGCGCGCCGGTCAACTCGTCAGGGCGGTCGGCGAAGTCGGCGACATTGCCGTCGAACATCTCCGTCCCCTGGTAGCCGACCTCTCCGATGTCGGCGATTGCTTTCAGCGCGTCCCCGTTGGCGCGGTAGAAGAGATCCTTAATGCTCGTCACCCCGGTGGGGTCGCCCACGACGCCACCCCACGTGATTGAGCAGTAGCCCAGCTTCATCCTGATTCTCCTTCTCTGTTGCCAACCGACCTTCGGTGGCCGGTGGACTTGTCTGTGTGCGGTCTGGCGGTCCGTGCGATTGCGGGAGGTGGTGCCTGAGGCACGATGCGCCGCCGCATCACGCCACGTCGATCCAGGTGTCTGCTGCGGCGGAGGCTACGACCGCTTCGGTGATTTGCGCGGCACGAAGCCCGTCATCGAACGAAGGCAGTCCGCTAGGACGTTGCCCTCGTACGGCGGCGTACACATCGCTGACGAAAGCGCTGAACGCATCCTGGTAGCCTTGGGGGTGCCCCGCCGGGAGGCGGGAAAGCCGCTGAGCTTCGATGTGCTCCTGAACCGGATCCCGCATCAGAAGCCGGCTCTCGTCGCGTCCGCCCACCCACAGCAGGTCCGGCGTCTCCTGATCGAACGAGTACGAGGCATGGGTTCCGTCGAAGGAGAACCACAGCCGGTTCTTCCTGCCGGGTGAGACCTGACTCACGACCAATGACCCGGATGCGCCGGTGTCGGTTTCAAAGATGATCACAGCCCCGTCCTCGGTTCCCGGGCGGGTATCGAAGGCTTTGCCGAGTCGAGCGGCCAGCCGCACGATTCGTTGACCGGTGGTGAACTCCATCAGGTCGCACCAATGCACGCCGATGTCCCCGAAAGCGCGTGAGACACCGCCGGTGGTCGGATCCACTCTCCAGTTGGTATCGACGCTGCGCGAGAGCCAGTCCTGAAGATACGAGCCATGCACCAGCCAGACATGGCCGGCATCGCCGGACACGATCCGCTGCCGTATCTCGCGGATGTTCGGATGAAATCGATAGACGAAAGGCACCGCGGTAACGACGCCCGCCCGCGCCGCACCCTCCGCTAGTGCTCGGGCATCGGCCGCTGTGGTGGCCAGGGGCTTCTCACAGATCACCGCCTTCCCGCTGTCAACAGCGAGCTGAGCCAGTGCGGCGTGGGTCGAGTTCGGGGTGCAGATGTGGACCACGTCAACGTCGGGAGAGTTGATCAGCTCCTCAGCGGAGGCTGACGGTGCGTCGGCTCCGAGAGCGATGGCGGCCGTGGTGGCTGCTTCCAGAGTGGCGTCCGCCNNTTCCCCACTGAAAGCGGCCTGACTGGAGCCTGCCCGCGTACAGCATGCCTGCGAGCCCGGCCATCGTTCCCGAGATGAGCAGGACAGAGAACTTGATCCGTTTGGTGTTGACGCCGGTGAACTCAGCAGCGGTACGGTTGCCACCCGTGGCGAGCACTTGCCGCCCGAACCTGGTCTTGGCCAGCACAATCGAACCGATCGCCACGGCGGCCGTCATCCAAACCAGAAGACCTGGAATCGGTCCGAGATCGCCGCCGCCGAAGATGGCGTTGAAGGTGTCGTTGAGGATCGGCTGGGGCGCGGAGTTCGTGATCCATTGGGCCAGGCCGACTGCGATGCCGAGCATTCCGAGCGTCACCAGGAATGACGGGATGCCCAGCAGACTGACCAGTGAGCCGTTCACCGCACCCACGAGCGCACCCACGAGCAGGCCGGCGATGATCCCCGGGATCAGGCCGAAGGCTGCAATGGTCATGGCGCATACAACGCTTGACAACCCAGCGATGGAACCCACGCTGAGGTCGATCTCCGCGCAGGAGATCACGAATGTCATTCCTACGGCGATGACCGAGATGGTTGCGGTCTGCCGGAAGATGTTCAGGAGGTTATTGCGCGACAGAAACCCCTGGTCCGCAAGCATCACGGCGAACAGGAGGAACACGACCACGAAGGCGATGTAGATGATGTACCGGCGCCAATCGATGTCGCGCAGGCGTTCTGACAGGCTCAGCCTCGGGCCGGCATCAATCGCTGGGTTCATAGTGGGCTCGGGCATGGATCAGACTCCTAGGACGGCGAGTTGCAGGGATTCTTCATCGGGGATGTCGGAGCGAAGGAGTTCCTTGACGATCGTTCCGTCACGCATCACGAGGATGCGGTCGCTCACAGCAAGCAGTTCGGGGTACTCGGACGAGATGACGATCACGCCTCGTCCCGCGTCGGCGAGATCCCGGATGATTGAGATGATTTCGGACTTCGTGCCGATGTCCACACCAGCGGTCGGCTCGTCCATGATGAGGATCTCGGGATCGGTTCCCAGCCACTTCGCAATCACGACCTTCTGCTGATTGCCGCCGGAAAGGCTCCGCACCGGCTTCGCCGGGTCGGCGACCTTGACCGAGAACCTCTCGATCAGGTTGTGCGCGAGCCTCTTCCCCGCCCGTGCTTCCAGAAGCGGGCCGCGGGTGATCTGGTCAAGAAGAGGTAGGAGGATGTTCTCTCTCACGGAGTGCTCGAGGACGAGGCCCTGCTCCCGGCGATCCTCCGGGATCAGCGCGATCCGCGCGGCGATGGCGGCCTGCGGGTCGGTGACATCGATCCGTTCTCCTCGGACCCGGATCTCGCCGGAGTCCGGGCGGTCGATCCCGAACAGGCACCGGGCGAGTTCGGTTCTTCCGCTGCCCATCAGGCCGGCCAGTCCGATGATCTCACCCGACCTGAGCTTGAACGAGACTCCGTTCAGCCGCTGCCCGGCGTGAAGCTCATTTGCTTCCAGGATGACGTCACCGCCGGTCGATGCCTCGCGCTCCTTGTAGTCCATCGCACCGTGGACCTGGCGGCCGACGATTCCCTCGACGATCTGCTCGGGCGTGACGTCGGCCAGAGGTTCGGTGAACAGTCGCCTGCCGTCCCGCAGAATGGTGATCCGATCGGCGATGCGGTAGACCTCGTCCATCCGATGGGAGATGTAGATGATGGAGATTCCGCGGGCCTTCAGCCGTCCGATGAGCTCGAAGAGCGCCTCGACCTCGTGACGGGCCAGACTGGCGGTGGGCTCGTCCATGATGAGGACCTTGGCGTCCTGCGCCAGCGCCTTCGCGATCTCTGTCAGCTGCCAGTAGGCAGTTGACAGGCTTGCGACCGTTGCCGCGGGATTCACCTCCACAGCCATGTCTGCGAACACCTTGGCGGCCATCCGTCTGGCTTCTCGATCCTGGATCAGGCCGGCGCGGCTGGTGGGCTCGACCGTCAGGTAGATGTTCTGCGCGACGGTAAGGCTCGGAACGAGACTGAATTCCTGGAACACCATGCCGATTCCGGCGGCTTTCGCGGCGTGGATGGTATCGATCTCGACGGGTGTTCCGTTGATGACGATCTCCCCGGCGTCCTTCGTGTACACCCCTTGGAGGATCTTCATCAGGGTGGACTTCCCGGCGCCGTTACCTCCGGCGAGAGCATGGACCTCGCCCTTGCGGATCTCCAGGTCGACGTCGGTGAGAACGGGAACGCCGTAGAACGACTTGTGGATGCCGCGCATCTGCACAACGGGGGCTTCAGCGGTGTTCATGGTTGGCTGCTCTCCTTCGTGGTTTGCGGGTGAGGCAGGGTTGCCGGGCTGGCCCTGCAGCCCGGCAACCTCGGGGACCTACTCCTTGAAAGCGCCTGCCAGTTCGGCCGGGGCGTCCGCCTGGTAGACGGTCTTCCAGGCCTCGAGCACGTTGGCTAGATCGACCGGGAGGGCGGCCAGCGCCACGTACGGCGGTGCCTCCTTGCCCAGCAGCGCACCAGCCGCGAGGCGAGCCTCGGTGACGCCCTGTTCGAAGGGGCGTTGCGCGCCGAGGCCAACGAGCAGTTCGTTCTTCGCCAAGGCGATGGCCACGTTCAGCCCGAGATCCTGCGTGGCGATCTTGAGGTCGGTGCGGCCACCGGCCCGCGCCGCAGCCATGACGCCTTCCGCGGGCACGTCCCACACCGCCCAGATCCCTGCCAGATCGGGGTTCTTGGTGAGCATGGCGTTGGCCGCGGCTTGTGCGTCACCGGCGAAGTCGGGACCGGCGATGCCCTGCTCGGCTACAAGCTGGACATCCGGGTACTGCTCGGTCATGGTCGTCTTGAAGCCGTCGTACCGCTGCTTGGTCACGAAGAAGTCGGCCTCGTGGTAAATGATGCCGAGCTTGCCCTGACCGCCGAGCGCCCGCGCCATCAGGTGGGCGGACACGACCCCGTTGCCGTAGTTGTCGGCCGAGACGACCGACACGTAGTCCTTGCCAGGCTCGAGTCCTTGCGGGGTGTTGTCCATGAAGACCAGCTTGATGCCGGCATCCGAGACCTTCTTGTAGGTGGCGGAGGTTGCGACCGGGTCGGTCGGGATGGAGACGATGATGTCGGGATTCTTGCTCATCACGGTCTCAAGGTCGGAGACCTGCTTGTCCGGCTTGAAATCGGCATCGGTTACCGCGACCACCTCGATGCCAAGGTTCGCGAACTCGGACTGGAGACCGGCGATCTGCGCGGTGGCCCAGTCGTTGCCGCCGTAGTGCATCACGATCGCGGCAGTGGCTCCCAGCGCCTTGACCTGATTCACCTCTTCGTCGGTGAGATCGGCTGCGCTGGCCGGTGTGGGGTCTGNNGTGTGGGGTCCTCGCCGTTCGGGCCCTTGCTGAGAACTTGCCCTTCCAGTTCGCGCAGCGCGGCGTCGACCTGCGCGTCGATGCCGTTCGACGAGGTTGGCTGGGTGGTAGTGGGATCCGGCGAGCAAGCTGCCAGCCCCAATGCGATGACTGCGGCGATCGCCACAGGACGGATCAGTTTCAGCATGGCGTACTCCTCTGTGCGACTTATGCTTCTGGTAGGCAAACTTAAGCTTCCAAGAAGGAGAAATCAAGTCACGATATGGTAAAGATCGTCATGCCGAGGTCGAAGAGGAGGGCCTGTGGAGACAACCCTCCCCCCGCCAAGCGACTACATCCGCAGCACGGCCACCATCCTCGGCGCACTCCGTACCGGCCAGGCGGCGACCCGGCTGGAGATATGTCGTCAAACCGGGTTTGCGCGCAATCTGGTTGCGGACCGCGTTGAGCAGTTGATGATCGCGGGGCTCATCGCCGAGGGAGATCTGGGGCGTTCGACTGGAGGTCGAGCGCCCAGGCAGTTGCGGTTCCGTGCGGAGGCTGGCCGGATTCTGGTGGCGGAACTCGGTGCCACAGTGACCCATCTGGGACTCACCGATCTCTCGGGGAGGCTCCTTGCGTACGTGGAGCATCCGATTGACGTCAATGCCGGACCCGAGGCGACGCTCGGCGACGTCGATGCTCGTATGCGTTCGTTGCTTCGTGAGTCCGAGGGCGCGGACGTTTGGGGCATCGGGATCGGGCTTCCAGGCCCGGTGGAGTGGGAGACCGGCCGCCCGGTGGCGCCGCCGATCATGCCTGGCTGGGACGGTTTCGATGTTCGCGGGTTTTTCAGCGAGCGGTACCACAGGGCCGTTTGGGTGGATAACGATGTCAACGCGATGGCGACCGGTGAGGTTCTGGCCGGAGTGGCGCGCGGGAACGACAACGCGATCTACATCAAGGTCGGCACGGGTATTGGGGCGGGCCTCATCTCTCAGGGAAGGCTCCACCGTGGAACCCAAGGCGCTGCTGGTGACATCGGGCACATGGGAGTAGTGGACTCCGGACGCGAGGTCGTGTGCCGCTGCGGCAACTCGGGGTGCCTGGAGGCTCTCGCGGGGGGTGCTGCCCTCGCTCGCGATGCCGCGGAACGTGCCGAGGATCTACGGGAGGGCTATCTTGCTCAACTCCGGCGTGATGGTCGCGAGTTCACTTCGGCAAGCGTCATTGAGGCGGCCCGCCACGCGGACCCTATTGCCATCGGGCTGCTCACTACGTCCGCAAAGCTGGTAGGGGAAGCGTTGGCCGGAATGGTCAACATCTTCAACCCGTCGATAGTCGTTGTCGGCGGCAGCGTCGGCCGCTCAAGCGACCTCTACCTGGCCACGATGCGACGTGTCGTACTCGGCCGGTCGCTGCCGCTGGCGACCCGGTCGCTGCAGATCATGACCTCTCCGCTCGGTGATCAGGCCGGGCCGATCGGACTTGCGTACACGGTTCTCGAAGAACTCTTCTCGCCAGAGATCCTGGCGACGTGGATCGATTCGGGAAGTCCGGCGAGCGTCCGCGTGTGAACTGTTGAGCAACACGGCTGCGCCAGTGGCGTGGCCGCAAGAAGGAACTGCCAGAGGGGTCGTGCTGATTGGGGCTCTGCCGGATGTCGGCGCTGCGGCGTAGGCTGTCGCCATGAACTCGACCTTGGCCGAAGTGCTTGACGCGGCTCGTGCTCTCTCGCGCTCTGAGCGGGCGGAGGTCGCGCGGGAGCTCATCGCCACACTTGAAACCACTGACGAGTTCGATGAAGTGAGATACGCCGAACTTCGCGCGGCGGTTGACCAGGGTATCGCCAGCCTTGACGCAGGTCGGGGCAGGCGCATTGCCGTTGATGACCTTCGTGACTACCTGCGCGAACGAGGCCGTCTGGCAACCGAGCGGGCAGCTGCCAAGAGCGCGTGACGTACGAACTCGACCTTGGTGAAGACGCCGAGCAGGACATCGACGACATTCTTGATTGGTCAGTGCTCCACTTCGGCTCCGCCGTCAGAGACGGCTATCAGGCACTCATACAGGCGACCCTGGTCAGCATCGCGCGTGATCCCAGACTTCCGGGATCGCACGATCGACATGATCTCGGACGAGACATCCGCACGGTACATCTGAGAACCTGCCGCAACGAGGTCGGCCCAGCGGCGCGACGCATCGCCAGCCCGCGGCACTTCGTGGTCTACCGGCAGGTCGGTGAGGTGATTCAGGTGGTTCGGCTGCTGCATGAAGCGATGGATGTTTCCGCTCAGCGCATCCCCGAATAGCCACTGAAACGGTGCCCTGCACGCCGCTACAGGGCTAAGGTGCACCCCAGGGCGGGACGAGGGGGTTCAGATGGAGAAGCCGGCTCTGGGGCAGCGGCTGAGGTACGCCTTCGACAACCTGATGTCGCGGGGGACGATCGCGATCATGGGGCTGCTGGGCCTGGCCACTATCGGATTCGTGCTGGTCATGGCGGTGATCGTCACCGTTCTGGGCGCCTATCCGGGGGATGACGACTTCGGCGACTTCTGGGACATCGCGTGGGGCAACCTGATGCGCACCCTCGACCCCGGGACGATGGGCGGCGACGCCGGCTGGGGCTTCCGGGTGCTCATGCTGGTGGTCACCATCGGTGGCCTGGTGATCGTCGCGAGCCTCATCGGCATCGTCTCCGGCGGCTTCGACGACCAGATGCAGCAGCTGCGCAAGGGCCGCAGCCTCGTCCTCGAGCAGGACCACACCCTCATCCTCGGCTGGTCGGCGCAGCTGCTGCTGATCCTGCAGGAGCTCGTCGCGGCCAACGCCTCTCGTCGCCGCTCGGCGATCGTGATCCTGGCCGACCGCGACAAGGTCGAGATGGAGGACGCGATCCGCGAACACCTGCCAGATCCTGGACGCACCCGGATCGTCTGCCGCACCGGGAACCCGATGTCGCCGGCCGATATCCAGCTGGGCAACCCGCTGGCGGCGCGCAGCGTCATCGTTCTGACCGGTGAGGACGCCGCGGACGCCGACGCCGCCGCGATCAAGACCGTGCTGGCGCTCAGCCACGCGCTGCCCGCCCACGAGCCGGGCCCCCAGGTGGTCGCCGAGCTGCACGAGCCGGCGAACCTGGACGCCGCCCAGCTGATCTCCCGCGGGGGCGCCCGCTGGCTGCTCACCACCAGCCTGATCCGGCGGCTCACCGCCCAGACCTGCCGGCAGCGCGGGCTCAGCACCGTCTACACCGAATTGCTCGACTTCGAGGGCAGCGAGCTCTACTTCACCGAGCAGCCCCAACTCACCGGACGCACCTACCTGGACGCCCAGTTCGGGTTCGCCGACTCGGCGGTGATGGGCCTGGTCCGGGGCCGCGACATCCTCGTCAACCCCGACCCCGCCGAGATCATCCGCGCCGGTGACCAGCTGATCGTGATCGCCGAAGACGACAGCGCCATCGTGCCCGCCGAGCCCGGCGCGGTGGAGGCGTCCGTCATCTCCACCCTCGCCGCGCCAGCCAGCAAGCCGGAGCGCACCCTGATCCTGGGCTACAACGCGGGAGTGGCCGAGATCCTCGGCGAGCTGGCCGGCTACGTGCCGCCCGGCTCGTCGGCCTGTGTGGTGACCTCGACGCCGCCCTCCCATCCGCTGACGGTGGACGGCCTGGCTGTCGAGACGCGAGAGGCGGACACCACCAGCCGTCCGGTGATCGAGAGCCTGGACGTCGCCGGCTACGACCACATCCTGGTGTTGGCCGACCGCGGCCAGCCGGACGCCCAGGCCACCGACGCCCGCACCCTGGTCACCCTGCTGCACCTGCGGGACATCGCGGACCGGGCGGGGGTGCGGCTGAACGTCGTCAGCGAGATGCTGGACGACCGCAACCGGGAGCTCGCCGAGGTGACCCAGGCCGACGACTTTATCGTCAGCGACCGGCTGATCGGCCTGATGCTGGCCCAGGTGAGTGAGAACCAGCGGCTGGCCGACGTGTTCGCGCAGCTGTTCAGCGCCGAGGGCAGCGAAATCTACCTGCGTCCGGTCGAGCTGTACCTGCGCCCGGGGGCGGAGGCCGACTTCTACACCGTGCTGGCCGCGGCCGCGGCTCGCGGCGAGACCGCCATCGGCTACCGGATCGGCGCCCACGCCCGCTCGGCCGCGCGCCGCTACGGGGTGTACCTCAACCCGCGCAAGTCCGACCGGCTCCACCTGGTGCGCGGTGACTCGATCATCGTCCTTGCGCAGGACGAGCACTAGTCTCCGACCTACCGAGCATTACCCCGTTCAGCGCGGACAAGGGCCTTCACCGGCGAACTACACTGGCGGGCGTGAGTGGCGCAGGGTGGTATCCGGATCCGGGCAGACAGCCCGGCATGTACCGGTACTGGACGGGAACCGAGTGGACCTCGGCGATCACCGCGAACCCGGCGACCACGCCGCCACCGGTCGCGAACGCGCCGCAGTGGCCCGCCGGCCCCGAGCCGCAGCGCTCCAAGGTGGGCTGGTGGGTCGGCGGCGTCGGCACAGTGCTCGCACTCGCGCTGGTGATCTACCTGGTCATCAACGGCCTGGGCCAGGCGGGTGGCGGCCTCCCCGCAGGACCCGATCCGACGACCCCGGGGGGCGGCCAGCCCAGCCGCAACGTCTGCCCGGATCTGGACGCCTCGCAGAGCGCGACCCCGGTGCCGAGCACCGACGGACGGGTGCACGGCGGCAAGATCTCGTTCCCGATGCTGCCCGATCCGTGGAGTTCGCCCTACAGCGACAACCGGGTCCCGTTCGCTCGGGACGTCGCCCAGCAGACCATCACCGTCGAACCCGACTACGCCCCCCAGGCGAGCTGGGTGGCGTCGATCCTGGTCGCCGAGCTGTACGCCGGCGACGGGTTCTTCACCCCCGAACAGGGCTCCGAGATCGTCCTCAAATGCGTAGTGGGAAGGTTCTACGGCGACGCCGCGGTGGAGCGGCAGGATCTGGTCTCCAAAGCGATGAAGGTGGACGGCCACGACGCCTGGGTGGTCGAATCCCAGCTCAGCTTCGACATCCCGAACCTGCAGACGAAGGGCGAACTGGCGATCGTGGTCATCATCGACACCGGGCTGGAATCAGCCTCGCTGTTCTACGCGTCCATCCCCGACACGGTCCCTCAGTATGTCGATGACGCCCGCTTGGCGCTGGACAGCCTGAAGGTAGACGCCTGAGCCCAGCTGGCTCGGCTCACCCGAAGCGGCCGGAGATGTAGTCCTCGGTGGACTTGTCGTCGGGGGTGGAGAAGATCTTGTCGGTCGGGCCCATCTCGATCAGCTTGCCGGGGGAGCCGGTGCCCGCGATGTTGAAGAACGCGGTGGTGTCGGAGACCCGGGCGGCCTGCTGCATGTTGTGGGTCACGATCACCACGGTGTAGGTCTGCTTCAGCTCCTGGATCAGATCCTCGATGGCCAGGGTGGAGATCGGGTCCAGCGCCGAGCAGGGCTCGTCCATCAGGATGACGTCGGGCTGCATGGCGATCGCGCGGGCGATGCAGAGTCGCTGCTGCTGCCCGCCGGAGAGGCCGGAACCGGGCAGGCCGAGCCGGTTCTTGACCTCCTCCCAGAGGTTGGCGCCGCGCAGCGAGCGTTCCACGATCTCGTCCTTCTCCTTGGTGCCCAGCCGCCGCGCGTTCAGCGTGATGCCGGCCAGCACGTTCTCCTTGATCGACATGGTCGGGAACGGGTTGGGACGCTGGAAGACCATGCCGATCTGGCGGCGCACCCGCACCGGGTCGACGCCCGGGCCGTAGAGGTTCTCGCCGTCCATCAGCACCTCGCCCTCGACCGAGGCATTGGGGATCACCTCGTGCATCCGGTTCAAGGTGCGCAGGAAGGTCGACTTGCCGCAGCCGGAGGGGCCGATGAAGGCGGTCACCGCGCGGGGCTCAATGGTCATCGTCACGTCCTCCACGGCACGGAACTTGCCGTAGTAGACATTCAGGCTGGTGACGTCGATTCTCTTCGACACGATCTTCCTTAGGGTTGTGGCGGGACGAGGGTCAGCGGCCGGAGGTCTTCGGCGCGAAGTAGCGCGCGATCAGCCGGGCGATCAGGTTCAGGGCGAGGACGATCAGGATCAGCACCAGGGCGCCGGTCCAGGCTCGGTCGAGGTCGGCGACGTCGGTGCCGCCGGAGTTGCGGTAGGTGGTGAAGACGAACAGCGGCAGGGTGGTCATCCGGCCCTCGAACAGGTTGTAGTTCATGTTCGCGATGTAGCCGGCGGTCAGCAGCAGCGGGGCGGTCTCGCCGATCACCCGGGCGATCGCCAGCACGATTCCGGTCATGATGCCGGCGATCGAGGTGGGCAGCACCACCTTCACGATGGTCAGCCACTTCGGCACGCCCAGCGCGTAGGAGGCCTCCCGCAGCTCGTTCGGGACGATCCGCAGCATCTCCTCGCTGGAGCGCACCACGACCGGGATCATCAGCACGCTCAGCGCGACCGCGCCCGAGATGCCGGAGCGGTTGCCGGAGCCGAAGAGCATCGAGAACAGCGAGTAGGCGAACAGGCCGGCCACGATGGACGGGATGCCCGTCATCACGTCCACGAAGAAGGTGATCGCACGGGCCAGCGGGCCGCGTCCGTACTCGACCAGGTAGATGGACGTCATCAGCCCGATCGGCACCGAGATGACGGTCGCGGCCAGGGTGATCAGCAGGGTGCCGACGATGGCGTGCAGGGCGCCGCCGCCCTCGCCGATGATGCCGGCCATCGACTGGCTGAAGAAGGCGACGTCGAACCGCGGCAGGCCGAGGCTCAGCGCCGTCCAACTGACCGAGACCAGCGGGATGGTCGCGATCAGGAAGGCGCCGACGACCAGCGAGGTCACCAGCCGGTCGGTCGCCTTGCGGCGTCCCTCGACGACCCCGGAGAGGGTCACGATGCCGACCAGGTAGACGAAGGCGCCCAGGGCTATGCCGCCGGCGAAGTTCTCCGCGCCGAGCAGCACGGTGCACACGATCAGGGAGCCGGCCAGCAGGGCCGGCGTGGCCCAGCCCGGCAGCTTGCCCGCGGTCAGCGAGTTCGAGATCGGCTTGGCGGGGGTTTCGACGGTGTTCATCAGTTGGCTCCCGAGAACTCGCTGCGGCGGCTGACGATCCAGCGGGCCAGCGCGTTCACCCCGAAGGTGACCACGAAGAGCACCAGCCCGGTGCCGATCAGGACGTTGACGTTGAGGCCGTAGCCGGCCTCGCCGAACTTGAGGGCGATGTTGGCCGGAATGGTGGAGGGGTTGGTGGAAGTCAGCAGCTGGATCGTCACCACGCCGGTCGCCGAGAGCACCATGGCGACCGCCATGGTCTCGCCCAGAGCGCGGCCCAGGCCCAGCATGGCGCCGGAGATGATGCCCGGACGGGCGAACGGCAGGACGGCCATCCGGATCATCTCCCAGCGGGTGGCGCCCAGCGCGAGCGCCGCCTCCTCGTGCAGCTTGGGGGTCTGCAGGAAGACCTCGCGACAGATCGCGGTGATGATCGGCAGCACCATGACGGCCAGCACCATCGCGGCGGTGAGGATCGTCCGTCCGGTCACCGACACCTGACCGCTGAACAGCGGGATCCAGCCCAGGTTGGCGTTGAGCCAGGCGTAGATCGGCACCACCGCCGGGGCGAAGACCAGGCTGCCCCACAGGCCGTAGACCACCGAGGGCACCGCGGCCAGCAGGTCGATGACGTAGCCCAGCACGGTGGCCAGGCTGCGGGGGGCGTAGTGCGAGATGAACAGGGCGATGCCGATCGACAGCGGCACCGCGAACAGCAGCGCCAGGATCGACGCCCAGACGGTGCCGAAGGCCAGCGGCCAGACGTAGTGCCAGAAGCTCGCGCTCTGCCCGAGCGTGGTGGGGGCGTCGGCGGGGTCGGCGAGCATTCCGGGGACGCCCTGGATCAGCAGGAAGGCCGTGACCGCGGCCAGGATCACAAGGATGAGGATCCCGGCCCCGAGCGCGGTCGCGGCGAAGTTGCGGTCGCCGGGCCGCGGCTTGCCCACCAGGCCGGTGGACGGGCTGCTGGTCTGCGTTGCTTGCTTGGTCGACGTCACGTCGGGCTTACCTCGCGTTGATGGTGAGAGGGACGAGGAGAGATCCGGTCCCGCATTCTTCTTCGCGGGAATGACAGAGAGGTCGGCGGGACCGGATCTGTTCACTAGGAGATGACGTCGATGGCGGCGGTCACCTTGGCGCGCAGGTCGTCCGAGATCGGGGCGGCGCCTGCCTGCTCGCCGGCCAGGGTCTGGCCTTCGGCGCTGGCGATGTAGGAGAAGAAGGCCTTCACCATCGCGCCGTCGTTGGAGTCGGCGTAGGTCTCGCAGCCGATCAGGTAGCTGATCAGCACCAGCGGGTAGTGGGTCGGATCGGTCGTGGTCCGGTCGAGGGTGACGGCCAGGTCGAAGGGCTTGCGGCCCTCCTCCAGCGGCGAGCCGGCGACGACCGCCGCGGCGCCCTCGGGGGAGTACTTCACGAACTGGTCGCCGACCTTGAGAGCGGCGGTGTGGCCCGGGGCGCGGGAGGCGTCCAGGTAGCCGATGGTGCCGGCGCCGGAGCTCAGGATGGAGGCGACGTCACCGGTCTCAGCAGCGCCCTCACCGCCGGTGAGCTCCGCGGGCCAGTCGCCGCTGACCTCGAACGGCCAGTCGGCGCCGGCGGTCTTCGCCAGGTAGTCGGTGAAGTTCTCGGTGGTGCCGGAGTTGGTCGAGCGGTGCACCGGGGTGATCGCCAGATCGGGCAGGGTCGCGTCCGGGTTCAGCGCGGCGATCGCCGGGTCGTTCCACGTGGTGATCTTGCCGGAGAAGATCTTCGCGATGGCGGACGAATCCAGGTTCAGGTTGTCGACGCCTTCGACGTTGTAGCCGATCGCGATCGGCGAGATGTACAGCGGAAGCTGGACGATGCCGCTGTCAGCGGCGCACTTCCCCCACGGCTGGGTGCCCGCGGAGAGCTTGAAGGCGGTGACCGGGTCGTCCAGCTCGGCGGTCTTGAGCGCCCGGTCGGAGCCGGCGTACTGGACGCCGCCCTGGGCGAAGGCGGTGCGGCCGGCGCCCGAGCCGCCGCCGTCGTAGGCGATGCTGACGCCCGGGTTGGCGCCGTTGAAGGTGGCGATCCAGGCCTCCTGGGCCTTGCCCTGGCTGGAGGCGCCGGAGCCGGCGAGCTGACCGCTCAGGCCGGCGGGGGATTCGGAGTTGGTGGATCCGCCACCGGGAGCGGCGGTGGTCGGCTGCTCATTGGTGGCGCAGCCGGCCAGGCTCACGGCGGTGGCGAGCGCCAGCGCGGCGCCGGCGAAGCGGGTGATCTTCACGGATTCGTTCCTTCGAGTTCCTCTGAGCTCTTTGCTCTGAGAGAGAACCTGCCAGCGCGTCCTGACCGGATGGAGACCCGCGGATGAACAGCGGGTGAATTGCGCCCGTCCCTTCCGCTCAGATGCGGGGCTTGTGGAACTCCACGGCGACGGTGTGGCCGTCGTTGCGGTCGAGATGGGCGACCAGGACGGCGCCCGGCTGCAGCGGACGCGGCGGGACGCCGACGGCCTCCAGCATCAGCGGCAGCACCGGACGATGCCCGCAGACGGCGATCGGGACGCCGGACTTCACGGTCTCGGCGACCAGACGCTGCATCAGGGTGGTGACCGCTGCCGGGGTCGCCTGGGTCTGCTCCTCGCTGAGCGTCGTCCACGCCTCGATATCGAGGCGGGCGGACTTGGCGTAGGGCTTGAGCGTCTGCATGCACCGGGTGGACGAGGAGGACGCCGCCCGCTGCACCCCGTAGGCGGCCAGCAGCGGCACCAGCAACTCGCTCTGGCGGCGGCCGCGGGAATCCAGCGGACGGGCCTGGTCGCGTCCCGTCCATACCTTGCGGAGCATGGCCTTGGCATGGCGCACCACCAGCATGGGGACGGTGTCGGGCAGGCCCACCGCCTGCTCGATCAACGCCCGCTCGTCGTGGTAGGTCACTGTCGCGAGCGCCTTGGGCACAGACAGCCACTTGCTCTGATCGACCTCGGCGTCCGGCGTGCGGCGCTCTTTGGCGGCCACCTCGGCTCGCCAGTAGGTGACCGTCTTGTAGCCGGAGCCGACCGGGTAGCCGATCCGGTCCAGCGGCAGGCCCAGCCGGGGGGTGACCCCGGTTTCCTCGTGGGTCTCCCGGGCGGCGCAGCCGGCCAGGTACTCGTCGGCGTTGATCTTGCCCTTGGGCAGGCTCCAGTCGTCGTAGCCCGGACGGTGGATCAGCAGCACCTGCTGCCGTCCGGCCTTGTTGGTGCGGAGCAGGACGGTGCCCGCGGCCGTGATCTGGCGCCCTCGCGTCGCTGCCATGGCGTTACCGGCTCGCCTCGGAACGTTCGGAGCGGCGATGCCCCATGGTCGAGATCAGATGTTCCTGCAGGTCCAGCAGCGGCTCGCCGTCGGCGCTCAGGGTGCGCTGCGTCCAGGTGTCGCCCTCCAGCCACCAGGAGGCGGTGCCCGGGTCGAAGGCCAGCTCGAAGAGCCGCTCGATCTGCTGGATGTGGCGCGGATGGGTGAGCGCGACCAACACCTCGACCCGGCGATCCAGGTTGCGGTGCATCAGGTCGGAGGAGCCGATGCCGACCAGCGGCTCGCCGTCGTTGGCGAACCAGAACAGCCGGCTGTGCTCCAGGAACCGGCCCAGGATCGAGCGCACCCGGATGTTCTCGCTCAGCCCGGGCACGCCGGGCTTCACCGCGCAGATGCCCCGCACCCACAGGTCGACCGGCACGCCGGCCTGCGAGGCCCGGTAGAGGGCGTCGGTGGTGGCTTCGTCCACGATCGAGTTGACCTTGATCTTCACTCCCGCCGGCAGACCGGCCTGGTGGTGGGCGATCTCGCGTTCGACGGCTTCGATGATCCCCTTGCGGGTGCTGTGCGGGGCGACCAGCAGCCGGCGGTACCGGGTCTCCTGGGCCATCCCGGAGAGGTGGTTGAAGAGCTTGGCGACGTCCTCGGTGACCACCGGGTTCGAGGTCAGCAGCCCCATGTCCTCGTACATGCGCGCCGTGGTCGGGTTGTAGTTGCCCGTCCCGATGTGGACGTAGCGGCGCAGCCCCTTCGGCTCCTCGCGGACGACCAGCGACAGCTTGCAGTGGGTCTTCAGACCGACCAGGCCGTACACCACGTGGCAGCCGGCCTTCTCCAGCTTGCGGGCCCACTCGATGTTGGCCTCCTCGTCGAACCGGGCCTTGATCTCGACCACCGCCAGCACCTGCTTGCCGGCCTGGGCGGCCTCGATCAGGGCGTCGATGATGGGGGAGTCGCCCGAGGTGCGGTAGAGGGTCTGCTTGATGGCCAGGACGGCGGGGTCGGCCGCGGCCTGCTCGATGAACCGCTGCACGCTGGTGGCGAAGGAGTCGTAGGGGTGCTGCAGCAGCACGTCGCGCCGCTTGAGCGAGGCGAACATGTCGGCCGGGCGGGCCGTCTCGACCTCGGCGAGCTCCGGGTGGGTCTTGGGCAGGAAGGAGGGGTAGCTGAGCGCCTCCCGGTCCAGCGCGGCGAGCGAGAACAGGCCGGTGAGGTCGAGCGGGCCGGGCAGCCGGAAGACCTCCTTGTCGGAGATGTCGAGCTCGTTGATCAGCAGCCGCAGCATCCGGTCGTCGATGTCGTCCTCGACCTCGAGCCGCACCGGCGGGCGTCCGATCTTGCGGCGCAGTAGCTCCTTCTCGAGGGCGAACAGCAGGTTCTCGGCGTCGTCCTCCTCGACCTCGACGTCCTCGTTGCGGGTGACGCGGAAGGTGCTGTAGCTGAGCACCTGGGTGCCGGCGAAGACCTCGCCGAGGTGGTGCGCGATCACGTCCTCCAACGGGACGAACCGGCCGTCGCCGAGCGGGACGAACCGGCTGAGGTTGGTCGGCACCTTCACCCGGGCGAACTGGCGGGCGCCGGTGGCGGGGTTGCGCAGCAGCACGGCCAGGTTCACCGAAAGCCCCGAGATGTACGGGAACGGGTGGGACGGGTCGACCGCCAGCGGGGTGAGCACCGGGAAGATGTGCGACTCGAAGAGGTCGGTCATCCGCCGGGTCTCGGCGGGGTTGAGCTGGTCCCAGCGCAGGATCTCGATGCCGTGCTCGGCCAGCGCCGGCCGGATCTCGTCGGCGAACACCGCCGCCTGGGTGGTGACCAGTTCGCGGGTGCGGCTCAGGATCGCGTCGTGCAGCTCGCGCGGCAGCATGCCGGAGGCGCTGGGCACCGCCACCCCGGCGGCGATCCGGCGCTTCAGGCCGGCCACCCGCACCATGAAGAACTCGTCCAGGTTGGAGGAGAAGATGGCCAGGAACTTGGCCCGCTCCAGCAGCGGCACCCGCTTGCTGTCGCGGGCGAGGTCGAGCACCCGGCTGTTGAAGGCCAGCCAGGAGAGCTCGCGGTCGCTGAACCGGTTCGCGGGGAGGTCGGGCAGGGCGGGGCCCGCGGTCTCCTCCTGCTCGACGGCTGTCATCGCTGCTCCTCGGAAGGGACGTAGAGGACGTCGCGGTGGGCGACGTCGAATCCGGCTGATCGGTACATTCCTACCGCGACGGTATCAGCGCTGTCGACGTACAGAATCACGGTGTGACAACCCGCCTGGGCAAGGCGGTCAAGGCCGGCCTGAAGCAGTACCCTGCCCAGCCCCCGGCCCTGGGCTGCCGGATCCACCCCGATCACGTACACCTCGCCCGTCTCGCCGATCTGTTTCGTCCAGTGGAAGCCGAGCAGTCGGTCGCCTTCGACGGCCAGGATCAGCCCCTCCGGATCGAACCAGTCCTCGTCCATCCGGGCCGCCAGCCCGGCCGCGTCCAGGCCGCCCTGCTCCGGATGATGCGCGAACGCCGCCGCGTTCACCGCCAGCAGCGCGTCCGCGTCCTCGGGCCGGTAGCCGCGCAGCTCAACCCCACCACCGTCATCCCGGGCTTGCTCCGTTTTGAGATCCCGGCCTTCGCCGGGATGACGTAAAGGCTCTGCGGGGTCGGGCGTCAGCGCTCGCTCCATCACCAGCAGCGCTCGTCCCTCGACCAGGCCGAGGCGGCGGACGAAGCCCTGGGCGGGCGGGGCGTCGTGAAAGGCCCACAGCCTCGGTGGCGTGTGCTCGGTGAGGGCGGCGATCAGCCGCGACCCGATGCCACGGCGCCGGTGCGCCGGATCGACCACCACCTGCGCGGTGCCGTGGACGGGGCTGTGCACCAGGTAGCCGACGAGCCGCTCGTCCTCGATCGCCAGCAGATGTCGGGCCTCACCGGTGGCGCGGCTGAGCCGGGCCTCCTCGTTCAGCGGATCGAAGCCGTCGACGGCGGCC
>CXWJ01005267.1_pt1 | contig 20376 bp, 12 predicted proteins | sample 590841 | NCBI WGS metagenome assembly CXWJ01 (sample SAMEA3498367, study PRJEB10139) | wastewater metagenome | biome: wastewater treatment plant; material: activated sludge | place: Austria | collected 2015-01-21 | reverse complement strand
CCATTGGTTCCCCGCCGTAATCTTCGCCAGTCTTGCAACGATTCCTTGGCTCTTTTACTGGTCCCGATTACAGTTCAAATTCTCCCTCCGCACCCTGCTGATCGTGACTACGCTGGTTGCGATGATACTCGGTCTAGGAGCTTGGCTTGCTCGACTATGAACCGCCCCCGCATCATCCGCTGGCTACGAATCTTCCTTTTGATGAACCTTGGTGTGAACCTTGGGGCTGTTGTGGGTGTTTTGCTGGGAAGACTATCGCCGTCAAATCCAATCCCATTGCGGCTGTTCGGCGTAGGACTCGGAATTATTGGTGCTTCGTTATGCGAATGGTACCTACGTGCGAGCGGTGACTATCCACCACGATTCAGCGTGCGCACCCTGCTCATTGTCACCGCAGTAGTCGCGATCGTGTTGGGAATGGTGGTTTGGGTGGTGCGGTGAAACTAAGAACCGGCTTCACACCTCCAATATGCCGAAGGCATTACAACCCTCAGCCCGGGGTCAGAAAACACGAGCCTCAGCGAGCGTTTTCGCCACCCCGGGAACAACGGACCCGAAATCTCCTCGGCCGAGCAACCTGCGCCGCCTGCCGGAAAAGCGCGACCGAGGCCGAAATAACCCAGCCATAACTCCGTTTGCGCCCGCGCTTCGCCGCAACACCACGCGGTTGTGAGGAACGCTGATTACCACTAATCTTCGCTAATCCTCAATCAGTGGAGATTTGCGACGACTAGTGTTTTCGTTCTGACTGCCCCATTCGTGATTGTGAATCGCGCGCGGGCACGAGATAATCCACAGCATGAACCGCCCTCGCGTCATTCGCTGGTTCCGTATTGCCGTCAGTGCAGTCTGCTTGGGGATGTTCGTCGGGCTGATGGGTCTATGGAATGACTCAGCAGCGGTGGAAGAGCCAACCACATCTAAAGAAATCCCGCTAACGTCAGGCTATTCGACAAGCGGACAGAGAGGTATGCAGCCCGTCGCATACCGCGTCGAAAAAGACCAACGTGTTCCCGTGGCAGAAATTGTAAATGCATTCGGACAAATTAAAGATTTAAACGGCTCATCCAACATATTCCTAGTCGATGCTCCTGATATCGTTGGAGCCGTGCAGGCATCAATTGGAGTCATACTAGGCGGACGCCGGGCAGATATTCCCGCGCCGTTGAATATACCAGACGCTCCACGCGGCACTCCTTGGTTAGTCGCTTACCTCGGAATTGCTGGCAGCACTCCACCACGATGGACGGTAGATAGTATCACTGTCAACAAGAACGCGATTCGATTCAACTACCACAAATCGATTGCAAGAACCAAAGACATGCACCGATATTTTTATTGGGTTCCTTTGGGCAGTCTGAAGGACGGGGTCTACAGTTTGGAACTATTCGACAATGATTTGGACGCAGTGACGTTAATGCGTCGAGTAGAGATTGCCTCGTCACGCTAGATTGCAATCCTTCGTCAAAACAGGTCCACGCGGACACAAGTGATAGGAATTGTGGCCTGTTCGCGAATAGCTGATGTGACCGTCGCCGCGCACCTCTGACGTCAGAAATTTCCGTGCGCGACTGCTTAAGACGGTGCGAAGAACACACACCTAGGCAGGGAACTTAAACCGGGCCGGCCTCTCACAATCCTGGTGCCGCCGGCTTGAATTTCCCCCTGTCTCTAACGACCAACTCCTTGCTCTCCTCCCCGCTTTCATTCTTGCTTTTGGCCACCTCATCCGCTAAGCTAGGACCGCAAATACTGTACATATGTATACAATCAGTCGTAGTGCTGCCGCGCGCGGGCGCGCCAAAAAAATGCGTAAACTCTTCCCGTTTTGCACCGCGCGTTCCCGGATTTCACTGGCAATGAACGGCCGAACGAAGTCGGCGCTCGCGCAAAACTCCGGACTTTTGCTCGACCCGATTGGGGCCCCTACACGCGAGCGCAAAACGGAGCAGACGCAACTTCAAGCCGCATCAACATTTCCGTCTTGGGTCGTGGAGGCGGTTTCCAAGGCCCCAGTGCAAAACTCCCTGCTCTCCGCTCCCTGCTTTCCTCTGCCGAAGGTGCGCAAAATTAGGTGGGGGAGTTTTGCGCACCTTCGCAAATTCCCGACGAATTCACGCATCCCCTCCCAAGACAAACGAAATCAACCAAACGGCGCTCCCCGACTTTGCAGTTCTCCTCTCCGCGGCATAAATGCAGACTTGGCCGCACGGACCGGGTAAACTGGCCTGTCCGATAAGTTGGAATTCCGCAGCGCTTGGCAGGCTGTTTGGTTGGAAGTTTTATGAGATTTAACTGGCATTGTTTGCAAATTATCTGCGCCGCGCTAGTCCTCGGCTTTTGCGGTATTCATTCGGTCGCCGCATCCGACAGGCCCAACGTGCTGTGGTTCGTCGTGGACGATATGTCCGCGAACTTTTCCTGCTATGGCGAAACGGCCATTGAAACGCCGAATGTCGATCGTTTGGCACGCGAAGGAACAAAGTTCACGCACGCCTTTGTTACTGCGCCTGTCTGCTCCGCCTGCCGGTCTGCGCTCGTGACGGGCATGTACCAGACCAGCATCGGAGCCCACCAACATCGCAGTGGTCGCGGAGTAGAAAAGATTCACCTGCCAGAAGGAGTGCGATTGGTGCCCGCGCTGTTTCAAGAAGCGGGCTACTTCACGTGCATTGGCAGCGGCCTGCCTGGAGTCGGCCGTACAGGACAAGACGATGCAGTTGCCGACAAATCGCTTGGCAAAACGGACTACAACTTCGAATGGGATAGGAATATTTACGATGGTCCCGATTGGTCAGCGCGCAAGCCGGGGCAGCCTTTTTTCATGCAGGTGCAACTGGCTGGGGGCAAGCTGCGCGGCGGCACCGATGCCGGCGCACAAAAACTCTCCGAACGTGCCGCCCGCGAGTTCGGCGCTTCGGTTCGGCCTGAGGACGTAACGTTACCCCCTTATTACCCGCGCGACCCGGTGTTGCTTCGAGATTGGGCCGCCTATTTGGATGCAGTCCGGTTCACCGACAAACATGTCGGAGCCGTACTCGCACGACTGGAAAAAGAGGGAATTCTCGACGATACGCTGATCATCTTCATGACCGATCACGGCATCAGCCACGCCCGCGGCAAGCAGTTTCTATACGACGAAGGAACCCACATCCCGTTGGTCGTCCGTGGTCCGGGGATTCCGCAGGGCGAGGTTCGGAATGATCTCGTCGAACAGATCGACCTGGCGGCGATTTCTTTGGCTGCGGCGGGGATTCCGATTCCGTCCACCATGCATGCGCGAGATGTGTTCGCCAAAAACTACCAGCCGCGCGACGCCGTATTCGCCGCGCGAGATCGCTGCGATGAAACGGTGGAGCGAATTCGCAGCGTGCGGACCGATCGCTATTTGTACATTCGCAATTTTCATCCTCAGCGTCCGCATCTGCAGCCCAACGCTTACAAGGATGGCAAGAGCATCGTCCAAACGCTGCGACAGATGCATGCCGAAGGCAAGCTGGACGAACCTACGGAAATGTTGCTTTTCAGACCGACGCGTCCCTCCGAAGAGCTCTATGAATGGCCTCTCGATCGCTGGCAAGTCCGAAATCTGGCCGCGGACCCTGTGCATCGCCAACAACTTGAATCGCTCCGCGGCCGCCTTGACCGCTGGATGATGGAAACAAAGGACCGAGGCCCGGAGCCGGAGCAAATGTACGACAGTGACATGGTCCTGTACCTGGGCAATGGCAATCCGGCCATCGAGAAGAACATCGCCCTGATGAAGCAATGGGCGAGAGAGGGAAAATGATTTTAAGTTCCGAGATCAGCATGAAGTTTATTCTGCTTTACTTGACAATTTTTGGCTTCGTCGCAGGGCAGGCAATTGCTGATGAGCGGCCGAACTTGATCTGGATCATGGCGGATGATCTGGGGTATGGCGAGCTCGGCTGCTACGGCCAGCAGACGATCGAGACGCCCCAACTCGATCAGATGGCTCGCGAGGGAATGCGATTCACCCATTTCTACGCGGGCGCTACCGTCTGTGCGCCATCTCGCAGCGTCCTCATGACGGGTCAGCATCAGGGGCACACCCGCGTGCGCGGCAACGCTGGGCAGGCGAAGCCGGCTGCTCAAGCGCTGCAGGCAGATGACACGACCATCGCCGACGTGTTGCAACAGGCCGGGTATCGCACCGCCTTGATCGGCAAATGGGGACTGGGTGATGTGGGAGCCGCGGCGGAGGGCCTGCCACGCAAACATGGTTTCGACGAATTCTTCGGCTATCTAAATCAGCACCATGCCCACAATCACTTCCCCGCGTTTCTCTGGCGAAACGAAGAGCGGGTGTCGCTCTCCAATCAGGTCACACCTGTTGGGGAAAACGGCGGTGGTTATGCGACCTCAGCCCGAGAGTACGCCGACGACCTGTTCGCCGACGCGGCCATAAAATTCGTCACGGAGAACAAATCGCGACCGTTCTTTCTTTGCTGGAGCATGGTCGTGCCCCATGCCAACAACGAGCGGACGCGGGCGCTAGGCAACGGCGCGGAGGTTCCGGATCTCGGCCCGTATGCCAATCGGGACTGGCCCGATCCCGACAAAGGCCACGCGGCTATGATCTCTCGACTCGACAGCTACGTGGGGCGGCTGCTTGCGGCGCTCCGCGAGCAAGGACTAGACGAAAAAACTGTGGTGATCTTCACCAGCGACAACGGTCCCCACAAGGAAAGCAATCAAAGTCTTACGAGGTTTAACCCATCGGGTCCGTTCACGGGAATGAAGCGGAGCCTGACCGACGGCGGCATTCGCGTTCCCGCAATCGCTTGGTGGCCGGGCCGAATTGCGGCCGGGGGCGAATCGGACCACGTGGCCTATTTCGGCGATTGGATGGCCACGGCCGCTGAGCTCGCAGGCGCGAAAATGCCTGCCGGATGCGATTCGATCAGCTTCGTGCCCACGCTACTGGGCAAGCCGACCGATCAGCAGCAGCATGAGTTTCTCTACTGGGAGTTTCATGAGGGAGGCTTTAAGCAGGCCGCGCTCTTTCAGGGGCGCTGGAAAGGGATCCGCAGCGGCAGCCCGGATGCGCCCGTGGTGCTCTACGATCAACAAACCGACGTCGCCGAGCAAACCGACGTGGCCGCACAATATCCTGAGATTGCCACCAAGATCGGGGAATACTTGACCAGCGCGCGGAGCGCATCGGCCGATTGGGAACCGGTTTGGGAATCTCGGCGAAAACAGGACTAGTAAGTATCGAAAGGCGTACGTCTATCGCCCTCTTAGCTAAGCGAAGAGATCGGGCACCACGCGGCCTGCGACTTCCGTCAGGCGGAAATCGCGGCCGCCGTAACGATAGGTGAGGCGCTCATGATCGAGGCCCAACAGATGCAGGATTGTGGCGTGCAAGTCGTGAACGTGGACCTTATCTTGAGTGGCGTAAAATCCGTAGTCGTCCGTCTGGCCATAGCTGAAACCGGGTTTCAAGCCGGCGCCTGCCATGAACCAAGTAAAGCCGTGGGGATTATGGTCGCGGCCATCTAATCCTTGCGCCGTGGGAGTGCGGCCGAACTCGCCACCCCAAATCACCAGCGTATCCTGCAACAGACCGCGACTCTTGAGATCCTGAAGCAAGCCAGCGATCGGTTTGTCGCAAGCATGGGCGAGCTTGTTGTGCTGTTCCCGCAGGTCGGCATGTTGATCCCAATAGGGATGAGAGCATTGCACGAAACGCACGCCTGCTTCCGCAAAACGCCGCGCCAACAGGCACTTCCGGCCGAAGCTTTCCGTCGCGGCATCGTCTATGCCGTAAAGCGCTTTCGTGGATTGGCTCTCGCGCTCGATATCGAGCACGTGGGGGGCGACGGTTTGCATGCGGAACGCGAGTTCGAACGATTCGATCCTCGCATCCAGTTCGGCGCTGGGGCCAGTCTGGGCGACATAGTCCGCATTGACTTCATTCAAGAAATCAAGTTGCTCACGCTGCAGCTTGGGCGAAATAGTGCCGTTGTCGAGGTCTTGCATGGCGATCGGTTTGCCAGATTCGACGGAACCAATGCGCGTGGCCTGATGAATGGGTGGCAAAAATGCAGAGCCGAAGTTACGAACGCCGCCGTGGCCAAGCGTGGGAGTGATCGTAATGAAGCTGGGGAAGTTTTCGTTTTCGGTTCCTAGCCCATAACTTATCCATGAACCCATGCTGGGACGCACGAATGTGTCCGAGCCGGTATGAATCTTCAGCAACGCTCCGCCATGCGCTTCGTTCGAACCATAAAGAGACTTGATGAACGTCAAGTCATCGACTTGCTGAGCAACGTGAGGAAAGAGATCACTGACCCAGGCCCCGCTCTCGCCGTATTGCTTGAACTTCCAGGGGCTCCGCAGCAGGTTGCCCGTCTGAGAGAATTGAACTCGCGGTTTGGCAAAGGGAAGCGGCTTTCCATCGTCACGAGACAGCAACGGCTTAAAATCGAACGTATCGATATGGGAGGGGCCGCCGTGCATGAACAAAAAGATGACCCGTTTGGCCCGCGGCGTGAAATGGGGCGGAGACGCGGCAATGGCATTTGGCGCGGCAGCGCTAGTCGACGCGCCGCCACCGGCCAAGCCGGCGCGGGCAAGCAGATCGATTAGCGCGAGGGAGCCGAACCCCATGCCCGCACGCTGCAACATGTCGCGACGAGACAATGTATGCGAGCCTTGCAAAATGGGAAGCTGCTGAAACATTCAATATACCCTAAGCATCCATGCTGCCTTAATCGATGTAAATGAACTCGTTTGCCGCCAAATAGACGCGGCACAAACTGGTCCAGGCTTCGGCGCGCTTCGTTTCGGAATTCATATCGGCCGGAAAATCTTGCTCTATACGACTGAGGTATCGCAGGGCATGGTCCACCTCATTGAGGCGCGGCATGCGGCCGTAGAGAATGCCAAAGGCCGTTGCCAGACATTCCTGATCGGTAGCCGTTGGCGATTTCAAGAGCTGCTGAACCAGTGCACTCGATTGTTGCAACACGATCGGGTTGTTCATCATAAAAAGGGCTTGTTGCGGCACGGTGGTGATCGGGCGTTGGTCGATATGAGAAGAAGCATCGACGTAATCGAAAGTGGCAAACATGTTGTTCACATCACTCCGATTGATGAACTGATAGAGAGAGCGGCGAGGTGAAACAGGATCGCGTTCAACCCCTTCTGTTTCCATCTTGAGTGATCCGCCGACCATAAACAGAGCATCGCGAATTGCTTCGGCATCGAGACGGCGGCGGTTTTGCCGAGATAGAAGCCGATTTTCTGGATCCGAGAGAACGGACCGCGGCTCGCCTTGCGAGCTCATGCGATAGGTGTTCGAAAGCATGATGAGTCGGTGCATTTTCTTGATCGACCAGCCTTGCTCGATAAATTGACCGGCCAGCCAATCCAACAACTCTGGGTGGGTCGGTGCCTCGCCTCGCAAGCCAAAATTCGAAGGACTCCGCACGAGACCTTGGCCGAAGTGGGCCTGCCAAATGCGGTTGACCATGACTCGCGCCGTGAGAGGGTTGCGCGGCGAGATAATCCACTCAGCCAATGCCAAACGGCCACTTTGATCCGGATTGATTGTCGGCCAGGGCAAGGCCCGGTCCGTCAGATGCAAAAAACCACGCGGAGTTGTTGTCGGTGCTAGGTTGAGGTGGTTGCCGCGGATGTGGACTGCCAAATCTTGCGGCTTGCCTTCGAGCACCGCCATCACTGAGGGGAGGGCAGGGCGGCTCTCTTTTACGTTCGCCAACTCCGCGCGAATTGCATTGAGTGGGTCGGCCAATTCTGTTGGCAGCAGCTTGACTCGATCCTCCTCTTTCTTAGGAAGATTGAGGGGGGCATTCGCGCCATACAAGCCATCTTTGTAGGCCGTAAGTTCTGATTCGCTAATCTCCTTTGAGTCCGACGAGCGATCTTGAACGATCGATCGATTGCGATCCAGCATCTCTACATAAAAGTCTGCCAACTCGGCAAGCGAGGAGGGCGCGGGATGATCGAGGATCGATTTCAGAGGAAAAGCAAGTGGAAGTGTACCGGCGGCAGCTTCTTGTTGTAGGGAGCGCCATAGGTCGGCGGCAGCTGGGGCAAAATTTGACTTGGGCAACGCCGCAAACTTAGCCCACAGGTGCATCCACTGGCCCGGTTGAGAGGCCGGGCCGGAGACATACTCTTTCCATCGAGCGATTTGATCGGTCGTGAGCGCTCCAATAGTTGGGGCGAGGGCTTCCCCTTTGGCTTCTAGCTCCAAGGCTGTATTGGCTGGCGCGGGCGATTCGGCCTCCAAGTACAAGAAAGTTGCAAACTCATTTCGCAACCGCTGCCGGAGCCAACGGGTCGTTTTTGAGGTTTCTTTGGCCAGCCGCTTTTCCACGTCTTCGATCTGCTGATCGATGGCCTGAATCTTCGCAGCGATTTCCCGGGAAGGAAGCTCCCGTTCTTGCCAGCGGCTGACGAACGCCTGATTGGCCATCGATTGGGTGCTGGCAAAAATGCCCGCTAAGGCATAGTAATCTGTGGCCGGAATCGGATCGAATTTATGATCGTGGCAGCGAGCGCAGCCCGTCGTAAGTCCCAAAAAAGTCTTGCCGACAGTGTCGACCTGCTCGTCGATGATGTCCATGGTCATCTTCTGCTTGTCTTGCTCCGCAAGCATCTTGGGGCCGATGACCAGAAACCCGGTTGCCGTGATCAAATCGGCCGCGTGCTCTTCGTCCGCGGGAGTGGGGAGCAAGTCGCCGGCTAGCTGCTCTGTGACAAATTGATTATAGGGCTTGTCGGCGTTGAAACTTCGCACGACGTAATCGCGATAGCGAAAGGCATTCGGGTACTCGTGGTTTTCGTCACTCCCATTGGTATTCGCATAGCGCGCCAAATCAAGCCAATATCTTCCCCACCGTTCGCCATAGTGAGGCGAGGCCAGCAATCGCTCCACGACGTTGGCAAATGCAACGGGGCTATCATCCTTGAGAAAGGCTTCTGTTTCGGCAGGCGTGGGTGGTAGGCCGATCAAGTCGAATGTGGCGCGACGAATCAAAGTTCGTTTCTCGACTTCTGGCGCAGGCTGCATGCCCGCCGATTCTAAACGCGCCAAGATAAAGGCATCGACCGGAGTGCGGACCCACGATGGTTGGTTCACGGTCGGCGGTGACGCGGGCGTCATGGGCTGAAATGCCCAGTGATTGTTCGCGTCGAGTGCGTTGGGTTCAGCTTTCGATTTGGTGGTAACGCTGTCGCGAGGATCGGGCGCGCCGGCGTTGATCCAGGTCTCGAAGTCGGCAATGACTTCCGGTGGCAACTTGCCGCTCGGTGGCATCTCGAAGCCATCGTATTTCAACGCTTGGACGAGCAGGCTTTCCTCCGCATTCCCCGGAACGATTGCTGAGCCAGATTCGCCCCCCTCTCTCGCCTGATCGCGCGTATCGAGTAATAGTCCGCCTTTGACCGCTTTCGCCTGGGCCGAATGGCATTCGTAACATTTTTCCACTAAGACGGGACGAATCCTAGTCTCGAAGAAATTCCTGTCAACTCCGGCCGCGACAGCAGAATTGGTTCCTGCAGATATGCCAATCCAAGCCACAATGATGAACAGCCGACGCATAGAATAAGCATGGTGGACGGATCACTCACGCGAGGGCCTCCCTGGCCTTCGCCGCGTCTAGAACCGTTCGTAGGTAGGATTTTTTGGGGCAGGGTAAGCATCCAATATACCATACCGGCGGAACGCGTTGGCAAGCCATCGTCCGAGAGAACGATCCAGATTGAGATTAGATCACGCACGGAGAGGTGAACGGTCCTTTTTGGGCAGCCTATGTAATGAAAATGTGTCAACCGACTTGTCTCAGCCAGTAAAAAAACTGTCTCGCTAACCGTTGACTGCTCCTTTCTGGTAAGCTTAAGTATGAAATTTCAACAAGTGGCGGTGGACCTAAAAAAGCGTATCGTCCGCGCCGCGTTTGGCTTCCCAATCACGAGGTTCCCATGTCATTAACAAGACGATCCTTCTTAGCCGCAAGCGCCGCCACGATACTAGCCACCCGCGCCACCCGCGCTAGCCTGCCGGATGCCAATAGCCGGATCAGGGTTTGCACGATTGGTTTCAATGGCCAAGGCTCTTCTCACATCAAAAACATTCTGCAGATGAAGGATGAGGCCGAATACGTGGCTCTCTGCGACGTTGATGCCGATGTGCTCGAACGTGGCGCGAAGATGGTGGAAAGCGCGCAAGGCAAGCGGCCCAAACTGTATCGAGACATGCGCGAGGTGATGGCGGACAAAGACATCGACGCGGTCACGATCGCCACGCCCAATCATTGGCACTCCCTGGCAACGATTTGGGCCTGCCAGGCGGGCAAGGATGTGTACGTCGAAAAGCCGTTGTCGCACAATGTCTTCGAAGGCCGACAAGTTGTTGAGGCAGCGAAGAAGTATGGCCGCATTGTGCAACATGGCACGCAGAGTCGGGCGGATGCGACGCTGGTCCGCGATATGAAATTGATGCACGATGGTATTATCGGCGAGATCGTCGAGTCGCGCGGCTATGTCTACAAAAATGGCAACCGCGGCCCGATTGGTCATGGCAAGCCGGGGCCCGTCCCTCAGAATTTGGATTGGACTCTCTGGCAAGGCCCATCGCGCGACAAGGAATTTCTCATCAACGTGGACCGGAAAAAACCGGGCCTCTATGTCCATTACGATTGGCATTATTTCTGGGATTATGGCAACGGCGAGATCGGCAACCAGGGCGTCCATCAGATGGATGTCGCCTGCTGGGGCCATAACCGTGGGCTACCGACGAAGGTCTTCAGCTCAGGCGGTCGCTTCGGTTTGAATGACGATGGCCAGACGCCGAACACGCAGGCGACTACGTTCACTTACCCCGATAATTCGATCCTCACGTTTGAGGTGCGAAATCTGGGTTCATTCGAGGAGGCCGATGCCGGCAATTGCGGCAACAGCTTCTTTGGCACAAAGGGTATGTATATCGTTGGCAAAGGATTTTTCACCTACAAAGAGGGTAAGACGGACAAGCGGGAAGCAATCCCCGTAACCGAGCCGGTGACGGATAAAGGCAATAAATGGAAACGCTTTTTCACGGCGATTCGTTCTCGCAAGCCGGAAGATATGTCGGTCTCCACGCTCGATGCCCACCGTTCGTGCGTACATTGCCACCTGGGGAACATTGCGTTTCGCCTGGGTCGCTCGCTGGAGTTCGATCCCGCCCAGGAGCAGTTCCGCGATGCGGAAGCGAATCCGATGCTCACGCGCGAATATCGCCCTGGATTCGAAGTCCCCAGCGTGGTTTAGCAGCGCTATCGAACTGCTGTTGATTCCGCGAAGTAGGATGAGTCGATCTCCAAAGTACGAGGTCGCACCACGCTTTGCGCTGTTGCAGGATAGTTTCTGGCGCTGATTTTTCAAACAGTCCCGCGAGGCGCGCTCCATGCGAAAATTCTTCCACTGGTCAGTGGCTCCAGGGGCATTCCCATCGATCTCTCAAATTGTAGTAGCGTTTGCTCGTGTTTTGATCCTTCTCGCCGGCTTGCAAGCCNNCACGTGAATAATCCCGGTGGCGCAGCGCTAGGATTTGCTGATGTTCGAGTAGGAGGACGTTCTTCCATCTCAAATGTTTCGTCGTGGGAATATCGTGTCGTTCTGTTGGATAAATCGGTCGCGGAACCCGCCTGGCAGAAGTTGGATGTCACGCAAGGTTCTGACGAATGGTCGGGGAACGTACGAGTAGCGGCCGGCGGTTGGTATCGGCTTGAAATCCGCGTAATGCGAGACGGCCAAAGTGTGGCTCAAGCGCACGTGGAACCCTTTGGCGTGGGTGAGGTCTTTCTTGTGGCCGGTCAATCATACGCCGTCGGCGCGAACGATGAGTTGATGAAAGTGGAGGATTCAGAACAGCGCGTTGCGGCCTACAATTTCGTCTCCGGCACTTGGCAGGTTGCCAAAGACCCGCAGCCTAATGCGGGCGACGGTGGAACCATCTGGCCACCATTGGGAGATATCTTGGTCCCGCTGGCACGCGTGCCAATTGGATTCGTCAATGTGGCGGCGGGAGGGACCGCTTCTCGTCAGTGGATGCCTGGCGAACCGCTTTACAAGCGTCTCGCGGAGGCCGGCCAACGGATCGGAAGGTTTCGAGCAGTCCTTTGGCAGCAGGGAGAATCGGATGTCATCGAAAAGGTTTCGACGGAAACTTACGTTAGTCACCTGACTACCATTCGCCAAGATCTCGAACGTACATGGGGCTTTGCGCCTCCCTGGTTGTTGGCCAAATCAACGCTTCACCCCACCGTGTACATTGATCCTGTCCACGAAGGTCAGATACGAGATGCTATCGATCGGCTGTGCCTGACCAACGGATTTCAGCACGGGCCTGATACCGATATCCTGGGCGGAATCAACCGAGGTGGCCCAGACACACGACGCCATTTTTCCGGCATAGGACAGCGTCGGGCGGCATGGCTCTGGTTCGCTTCTATCTGGCAGGTGTTGAATCAGCCATCAAACGAAAATGGCCAAAGCAAACGGTAGTTCACTCCAAGCGGAGCCCGCAGGGCAACTTGGTCCGGCAATCTTTTGAGTGCGTGGAAAGAGTTGTACGGATAGTCTATTATCGTGGGCAGTTCGATTGTCGTACGACAAGCTCTTAACTTAATTGATTGCAGGAGGGATGGCTGCAAGTGCGGTCAGACAAGAATCGCGTTGCGCTGATAACGGGAGGTAGCCGAGGAATCGGCTTGGGCATCGCGCGCGCCCTCGCGGAGGAAGGTTGGCACTTGGCCATCAATGGCATGCGGCCGGAGAACGCTGTCCAGGACGTCTTGGATGAGCTGCGAAAAACCGGCCGCGACGTAATTTATTGTCAGGGCGACGTGGGCGTGGCGGATGATCGCAAGGCCATGCTCGCAACCGTTGCCAGACGGTTTGGTGCCTTGCACTTGCTCGTGAATAATGCCGGCATTACTTCGCCCGGTCGGGCCGACATCCTGGACGCAACTGAAGAAGCCTTTGACCGGGTGATAGATGTCAATCTCAAGGGCGCATTTTTTCTCGCTCAGGCTGCGGCACGGTGGATGATCGAGCAGCGACGGGAAGACGAGCGTTTTTCCGGCGCCATCATTAACATCTCCTCGATTTCCGGCCAGACCAGCTCCTTAAACCGTGGCGATTACTGCATTTCCTGGGCCTGTATGACCCAGGTTACGCGGCTGCTGGCGGCCCGACTGGCCGAGTATGGCATCCAGGCATATGAGATTCGCCCCGGCATCATTCGCACCGATATGACAAAGGGCGTGACGGAAAAATATGACCGGCTGATTGCCGGAGGACTCACCGTAGAACCACGTTGGGGAACGCCGGAGGACATCGGCCGCGCCGTGGCTATTTTGGCGCGGGGCGAACTCACCTACGCTCCGGGAACAGTCCTCACCGTCGATGGAGGCCTAACTTTGCTCCAAGATTTGAGCATATCTTAAATTTACGTCGAACACCTATATGTCTGAGAGCATGGCGGCAGTAAAACGGGCAGCTTCGGTCGGTTATACTGAAGTCTGACTCGGAGACAGAGTTGGATGGGCGATTCACAACTTTCCCGTCGACATTTTCTAAAATCGGCCACTGCGGTCATGGCCGCCGCGCAGGCAATCTCTCAGCGAGGGCTTATTCACGCAGCGACGCAAACGAAAGACGATCCGCCCTTTCGCCTGAATTATATTGTCTCCGCGGCCATGTACGGTACCGCCTCGCTGGCCAGTGTGCTGGGAGAGGTGAAGCAAACAGGAGCCGATTCCGTTGATATCTGGCCGTTGCCGCATGGCAATCATCGGGAGCAGATGGATGAACTTGGATTGGATCGGTGTGAGGCCTTGTTCAAAGAGTATGGTGTCAAACTGGGAGCAATAACACGCTACGACTTGGGGCCGGGGCAACTGAACGGCGAAATCATGACGCTCGGCCGATTGGGTGGAAAAGTCCTGGTGACGGGCGCTAAGCGGCCGCAAGGCTCAACGGTGAAAGAACAAGTTTGGAATTTTGTCGAAAGCATGAAACCAGCCGCCGAGTTTGCCGCCAAGCAGGGCGTGACGATCGGCATTGAAAATCACGCCCAGACAACAATTAATACGCTGGACTCCATTCGCTACTTTGCTGAGCTCATCAACTTTCCGAATTTTGGCTTGGCCATGGCACCTTACCATCTACCCCAAGAGCCGGTCGCCATTGCCTCGCTGATCACCGACTTGGGTGAGAATTTGGTATTCTTTCAAGCTTGGGAGTATGGCAAGGGTTGCATGGAAAAGTTGCCGAAAGAGGAAGAAGTATTGCAGATGCCTGGGCGGGGCAGTCTCGATTTCAGGCCGATCGTGGCCGCTTTGAAGAAAATTAACTACCGCCGGTGGACGGAGATATTCATGCATCCGACGCCGCGCGGGAGCGCAATTCGCGCGACGAACGCAGAGGTAACCGCGGAAATTAACCGTTCGCGTGACTACTTGGAGCTTTGTTTGGCCGCAGTAACCGCTGAGTGAATGGGCGACTGCCGTTTTAGCCGTGCCTACCCGTGCAGGTCATTGGAGTTTGCAAATAGACATGAGTTCAACGCAACATCGAGTTTTGGTGATTGTGGGAGATGCGTCGGAGACAATGGATACGTTGTATCCGATCTACCGCTTACAAGAATCGCATTCCACGCCGGTCGTCGCTGCTCCGAAGCAGGCGACGTACCAACTTGTCATGCACGAAGTCAAGCCGGGCTGGACGATCACGAAGGAATGGGAAGGGTACTCGCTGGAGGCCGATGTGGCGTTTGCCGACATCGACCCGAAGGACTATTTGGGTATTTACTTCAGTGGCGGTCGGGCGCCCGAATACATTCGCTACGACAACGACCTCGTCCGCATCACACGCCACTTTTTCGAGGCGGGCAAGCCAATCTGTTCAGTTTGCCACGGCGTCGAAATACCCGCCTATGCCGATTGCGTTCGTGGTCGTCGCATGGCCACGGTCCCCAAATGCCGGTTTGATCTCGAAGTGTGTGGTGGCATTTTCGTCAATGAGCCGTGCGTGGTGGACGGTAATCTTGTGAGCGGTCGAACTTATCACGATCATGGCCATTTCATCGGCAAGTGGATTGAGCAATTGATCGAAGCGCGTTCCAACGCTGGTGGTAAAAAAGAGGCTGAAAGAGGCTGAGCAACGGAAATGAATCGTACATCTTGTTCGAGTTGGTTGTGTATGGATTTGCAGCGTGTGATTGGATCGCTTGTGCTTGCGACTATCGGAATGTCGTACGCGTTCGCCAGCGATAAGTCGCAGCCGAACATTGTTTTCATCCTCGCGGATGATCACGCGTGGCAGGCAATTAGCGCGTATGGCGACTCTCGGAAACTGATCGAGACCCCGAACATCGATCGCATCGCCCAGGAGGGGATGCGGTTCGACCGTTGTCTCGTGACCAATTCAATCTGTGGACCATCGCGAGCCACGATTTTGACCGGCAAGTATTCGCATCTCAACGGATTCTACAACAACTCGAATTCCCGCTTCGACGGCTCTCAAACCACCTTCCCGAAGCTCCTGCAGCAGGCCGGGTATCAGACATTCCTGGCGGGCAAATGGCACTTGGTGAGCGACCCGACCGGCTTCGACCAATGGGACATCCTGCAAGGGCAGGGGACGTATTTCAATCCTTTGATGATTCGCAACGGCAAAAAGACACAACAGACGGGCTATACAACTGAACTCATTGCCGATCATGCGCTCGAGATGCTCAAGAATCGCAACAAAGAAAAGCCGTTCCTCTTGATGTGTCATCACAAAGCGACTCACCGGTCATGGGAACCGCCGCTGCAACATCTCGGTTATGACGACGATCGCCAATATGACGAGCCGGCCACCTTGTTCGATGATTATGAGGGACGCGGCGCAGCCGAGCGCGAGCAAGAAATGACTGTGGCCAAGCACTTGCAAGGATTCGATCTCAAGCTTTCAGCACCCAATTCGCTCAACCCCGCGCAAAAGAAAATCTGGGATGAGCATTTTAGCCACCGCATCAAAGAGCATCGCGAAGCGAAATTGCAGGGTGATGATCTCGTACGCTGGAAATACCAGCGTTACCTACACGATTATCTTGCCTGTGCGCGCAGCGTGGACGAAAACGTGGGCCGCGTTCTCAAGTACTTGGATGACGAAGGGTTGACTGAAAATACAATCGTCGTTTATTCCTCGGATCAGGGCTTCTTTCTGGGAGAGCATGGCTGGTTCGACAAACGATGGATTTTCGAGGAATCGCTCCGCACGCCGCTCGTGGTCCGTTGGCCGGCCAAGGTGGCTGCCGGTTCGGTGAATCGAAATATCGTTTCAAATCTCGATTTTGCCCAAACATTTTTGGTTGCCGCAGACGCCCAGATTCCCAGCGACATGCAAGGCCGCAGTCTCCTCCCCTTGCTGGAAGGCAAAACGCCGCCAGATTGGCGACAGAGTTTCTATTATCACTACTACGAATATCCACAGCCCCATCGCGTGCGGCCTCATTACGGCATCGTGACCGATCGCTTCAAGCTCGTTCATTTCTACGGCGGAGACGAGCCGAGCTATTGGGAGCTCTTTGATCGCGAGAAAGATCCTCAAGAAATGCGCAGCGTGTTGGACGATGCAACCTACGCTGATACGCGGCGTGAGCTAGAAATGCAACTTCGCGAACTACGCCGCGAATTCAAAGTTCCCGAACACGATGCCAAAGGCGCGTTCGGGAAATAAGATCACTGCGAAGTGGACGCGCGGCTTCTGCCTCGCGCTGCGCGTCGACGCCGGCCATTCACCCGCCGACTTCGGCCGGGAGCCCGAGCGGCATGTCCGGCTGACGCCGCTGGCCGCGGCAGCTTTGCCTCGGCTGCGCGGCCGCCGTTCACGGGCCGCGCCGCAAGCGCGACCGTTTCGCGCGGATATTCGGGCTGATTCTGCTCAATGGGGATTGCTTGCCGCGTGAGCCGCTCGATCTGTCGCAATTGGTCGCGCTCTTCACGCGCGCAGAACGATGTGGCGGAACCACTCGCGCCGGCCCGGCCGGTGCGGCCGATGCGGTGGACATACGTTTCTGGCACGTCCGGCAATTCGTAATTGATGACGTGAGAAACGCCCTCCACATCCAACCCGCGGGCGGCGATATCGGTTGCCACCAACACGGGCGGCCGGTCGGACTTGAAGTCCTCCAGCGTCCGCTGCCGCACATTCTGGCTCTTGTTGCCATGAATCGCCGCCGCACGAATCCCGGAGCGGATTAATTGCTTGACGATCTTATCGGCTCCATGTTTGGTGCGGGCGAACACCAGCGTTCGCGTGACCCCCGCGGTCTGTAGAAAGTGGGTCAGCAAGTGGGGCTTATGTCGCGGTTCGACGAAATAGACAGACTGATCGACCAACTCGACCGTTGTGGCAACCGGCGCTATTTGAACGTGGGCCGGATCGCGCAGCCATTCGTTAGCCAGCTTGCGAATCGTGGGGGGCATCGTGGCCGAGAACATCAGCGTTTGCCGGGCTCGCGGTACCGCGGCCACAATCCGCCGCAGCGGAACGATAAAGCCCATGTCGAGCATCTGATCGGCCTCATCTAGAATCAGAATCTCAACGTGTCGCAGGTCGATGTATCCTTGATCCATCAGATCCAGCAACCGGCCAGGCGTTGCGACTAGCAGGTCAACGCCCGCCTGTAGCGCGCGAACTTGCGGTCCTTGCCCCACCCCTCCGTAGACCACAGTGTGCCGCAGGCCGGTAAATCGGCCGTAGGTGGCGAGACTCGCGCCGATTTGGGCCGCCAGTTCGCGCGTCGGCGCCAAGATCAACGAACGGATGGGACGGCGATCAGGGCGGGAATGTCTGTCGCGCTGCTTGCCCGGTTGCGAACCTGCCCCTTGGGCGGTCGTTGCAGCATCGCGGCGCGCATCGTTTCTGTTCTCACACAAGCGGTGGAGCGTGGGGAGCGCAAAGGCGGCCGTTTTGCCGGTGCCCGTTTGGGCGCAGCCCATCAAATCGCGTCCAGCCAGCACCACGGGAATCGCTTGCTGTTGAATGGGGGTAGCTGTGTCATAGCCTTCGGCAAGCACGGCGCGGGTCAGCGAATCGGCAAGGCCGAGACGATTAAAACTTGTCATCAAAAATCCTCAATACATCAATACAAAAATCAATGCGCGCGGTGCGAACGAAGTCTCTCAACGAGAAATCGACGCCAAACGCCATCAGGTAAAGGCTCAACCGCTGAAACACTCAGAGGGAACCATCAGAAGCAAGAAAAATCAGTCGCGGTCGTGAGCAAGATATCGGGGGCAAGGGGGCCCGCGATGACCGCTACAATCGAATTTGAATGAACTTAGCCCGACAGTTGCCGGGGCCTTCTTGCAACTAAGTTGCAAAGAAGTATAGCACCAACGCTCAGGAAGTCAATCGCACTCAAGCAACGCCTCTGGCAGAAGAAGACCATTTGCCACCTAGCTCTACTCAAAGCCTACCGGAGGAAACAAGCCAATTGGAACAGGAAAGATAGAGGGCAAGGAGATAAGGCAAGTAATTATATCCTGCCTTCTCTGTTACCTCCTTTCCTCCTGTTCTATTTTCTGTTTGGCAAAGGAGGGAATTTCCGCCGCTGCGCAGTCGAGGATGAAATCGCACGGGCAGATTCTCCTCTGTTCAGGTTCGATGGAACGCTAGGCTAGGCCTTCTTCATAAAACTCTTCATTCCGTCTTTTAACCCCGTTTATCCCTACGCGTTCAATCCCACATTTTTAACCACTCAGGTGGCCAAATTTGCTTGTTGAAATTGGGCCACCACTTGTGCTAGGGTCGAACAGTTTCCCTCCCGTGCTTCCGCCTTATTCCGGACAATTTTGCATCAGGTGCGCAAAACCCAGTGGGGGAGTTCTGCGCACCTGATGCCCGAGACCGATGACCGCTGCTGGGGACTCAAGATGCGCAAAATTAGTGGGGGGAGTTTTGCGCACCTTGAGGAAAACACCGGGGATTAGCACCAATACCAGGGGAGAGGAATTTTGCGCACCTTGGCCAAGTCGAGCGACCTTATAATCCCGAAGGACTCGCCTGAAGCAGCCGCAGTCCGTTGAGGGTCACCAGCAGCGACGCGCCTGTATCGGCGGCGATGGCGGCCCAGAGGGAGGCGTGGTCGGAGAAGGCCAGCGCGACGAAGATCGCTTTGATCGCCAGCGCAAAGACAATGTTCTGACGAATAATAGTGAGCGTGCGGCGAGAGTGGCGGATCAACCAGGGGAGCTTGCTGAGGTCGTCGGCCATGAGAGCGATGTCGGCCGTTTCGATGGCCGCGTCCGTGCCCGCCGCCCCCATGGCGATGCCGAGCGTGGCGCGGGCCAGGGCAGGGGCATCGTTCACGCCGTCGCCGACCATCGCCACAGCGCCATATTTTTCGACCAGTGCGGCGACCGCGGCCACTTTATCGGCCGGCAGTAATTCGGCTTGAAATTCATCGACACCGGTGTGGGCGGCGACACGCTGGGCGGAGGCGCGATTATCGCCCGTCAGCATGACGAGTTGTTCGATACCGGCGGCGTGGAGCTCGCGAACCGTTTGCTGGCTGTAGCTGCGAATATTGTCGGCCAGGGCGATGAAGCCGCAGACATGATTTTCGTTGCCGATTACGACGACCGAATGGCCCTCGTCGGATAGCTCCTCCAAGCGTTTGTGAACGGCTGTAGTTTCTTGGTGCAGCTCTTCCAGGTAGCGGTGAGAGCCGAGCCAGAACTTGCGGCCGTTGAACAAGGCGGTGGCCCCTTTGCCCTGGACGATTTGGAAATCTTCGGCGGGAGCCACCGCAATGCCCCGCGATTCGGCGTGGGCAAGGATGGCCCGGGCCAGGGGATGTTCGCTGCGAGCTTCGAGCGCGGTGGCCCGTTCGAGGAGCTCGCGCTCGTCGTGGTCGGCTAGGGGCACCACCTCGACGACGGCCGGCTTTCCTTCGGTAAGTGTGCCGGTTTTGTCGAAGGCGATCGCTCTCAAGCGAGCGGGCGCTTCGACGTATGTTCCCCCTTTGATGAGGATGCCGGCGCGGGCGGCGGCCGTGAGGGAGGCCACGATGCTGACCGGTGTGGCAATCACGAGCGCGCAGGGGCAAGCGATCACCAGCAGCACGAGCGCGTTGTAAATCCATTTCGCCCACGGTTCCGCGAACGCCAGCGGCGGCACCAGCAGCACCAGCAGCGCGATGGCAAGAACGGCGGGCGTGTAGACGCGGGCGAATCGTTCGACCCATTGCTCCGAGGGGGAGCGGCGGGAGCGGGCCTCGCCCACCATACGGATGATATTGGCCAGCGTCGTGTGGCCGGACTCTTTGGTGCATTCGACCACGAG
>CXWJ01002645.1_pt1 | contig 20416 bp, 19 predicted proteins | sample 590841 | NCBI WGS metagenome assembly CXWJ01 (sample SAMEA3498367, study PRJEB10139) | wastewater metagenome | biome: wastewater treatment plant; material: activated sludge | place: Austria | collected 2015-01-21 | reverse complement strand
ACGCTCAATCGCGTGAAGCGGCCAGAGGTCGTGCTGCGCGATGTGGTGGAGCCTGTCTACGACATTGCCGAGTTGGATGGGATCGTGCCGCAGGCGCTTTCCACGCAATACGACGTGCGAGAGGTGATTGCGCGCCTGGTCGACGGTTCGGTGTTCGATGAGTTCAAGAAGCTTTACGGCACGACGCTGGTCTGCGGGTTCGCGCATATCTGGGGCGTGCCGGTTGCGATCCTCGCGAACAACGGGATTTTGTTTTCGGAGTCGGCCCTGAAGGCCGCGCACTTCATCGAGCTCGCCTGTCAGCGCGGGATTCCGCTGCTGTTCTTGCAGAATATCGCGGGCTTCATGGTGGGCGCGAAGTACGAGGCCGGCGGCATTGCGAAGGACGGCGCGAAGATGGTGACCGCGGTAGCGTGCGCGCAGGTGCCGAAGATCACGCTCATCATCGGCGGATCGTACGGTGCCGGGAACTATGGCATGTGCGGGCGGGCGTACTCGCCGAGGTTTCTGTTCGCCTGGCCGAACGCGCGCATCTCCGTCATGGGGGGCGAGCAGGCCGCGAGCGTGCTTGCGCAGGTGAAGCGTGACGGGATGGAGGCACGCAAGGAGACGTGGCCGGCGGCCGACGAGGAGGCGTTCAAGGCGCCGATCCGCGCGCGCTATGAGGAGGAGGGAAACCCCTACTTCGCCACCGCGCGGCTGTGGGACGATGGCATCATCGCGCCGCGCGACACGCGGCGTGTGCTGGCGCTGGCGCTGTCGGCGTCACTGAACGCGCCGATCCCGCGGACGAATTTCGGCGTGTTCCGGATGTAGGTTGCGGTGCCGGATAGGCGCTGGTGTCAGTTCAAAACTCGATGGGTTTCCGCCACGCTCGTGCAGTTCGCAAACTTGACCTTCCCGGCGCGCCCACCCTTACCCCCGGCCCTTCTCCCGCCCAAAGTGGTCGGGCGAGGGTTGAAGAAGAGAGACACTCATGCAGTTTGATCAGAAGAAGTTGATGCAGATCGGCGCGGTGGTGCTCGTCGCTATTCTTGCGGCGGTGTTTGGGTGGAATACCGATGGGTCGAAGACGGCGGAGCCCGCGCCGGCTGTTGTGCTGAACGACGACGCGCCGAAGCCTGCGGCGAGTGCGCCTGCGCCGGCGCCGTCTCTGTCTGCACCGGAGGCGCCGTCACTCTCGCCGGCGAAGCCAAAGCCGGTGGCGGTACCAGAGGCGCGAGGCGACTTCGACTATTACCTGCTTGTGCTCTCGTGGTCGCCTACGCATTGCTCGTCCGATGCGGGGCGCGGGCATGACGACGATCTGCAGTGCCGGTCCGGGCGGCCGTACGGGTTCGTCTTGCATGGGCTGTGGCCACAGTACGAGCGGGGATGGCCGGAGCGGTGCTCGACGGAGGAACCGCGGGAGGTCTCGGATGCGAACATGGCGACGGCGCTTAAACTGTCCCCGTCGCGTCAACTCGTGCAGCATGAGTGGGAGAAGCACGGGACCTGCGCAGGGCTTTCTCAAGACGACTATTTTGCAGCTGCGGCGCTCGGGATCGAATCAGTCAATGTGCCGAAGGCCTACAAGTCGCCGGCACAACCCCTAGTCACCACGCCGAATGCGGTCAAACGCGCGTTCCTGGATGCGAATCGCGGTATTCCCGACGATGGGCTTTCGGCAACATGCTCGCGTAATCAGCTTGCCGAGGTGTGGGTGTGTCTCGACAAGAACCTCAAGCCCCGTTCATGCTCCGCGGAAGTGCGCCGCAAGCATTGCGGCACACGCGAAGTGCGGATGTTGTCGGTGCGCGGAGATTGGCCGCGTTAGTTGAGGTGAATCATGGAGATCTTGAACCAGATCGTCGGTTTCTTTCAGACGGGCTTTTACGGGGTCAACGTCGCGCAAGGGTTGGTCATTGCGGCGGTGGCGGCCTACCTCATGAGCGACTGGCGGCGCGTATTGGTCGTGGCACTGGGCTGCGTGTTCGTGCACCTGGCCGTCGACGTGATGCTGCCGGTGTTCCGCGGCGGCGCTTTTCGCCTGCCGCCTTTGGTTGAGACCGGGTTTTGGGTGAACTTCCTGCGGCTCTACGCAGGCTATCTGATCGTCGTCAACGTGTTCTATGCGGTGAAACGGTTGCTCGGCGGCGGGCATTGAAGTAGTTCCATCGGGCGCCCCCAAGAAAGGCATCCCCGATGAGCGAGAGCGAAGACGTTGTCCTGCTGAATACGACGCGTGCCGGGGTGGCGGTTGTCACGCTGAACCGGCCCAAGGTGCACAACGCGTTCAATCCGCAGGTGATCGCGAAGCTCTCGGATATCTTCGAGACCCTGCGCGCGGCCGATAACGTTCGCGTCGTGATGATCGAGGGGGCGGGGCCCAGTTTCTCGGCCGGCGCCGATCTTGCTTGGATGCGGGCGGCGGCGGACTACTCGAAGGCCGACAATCGCGAAGATGCGGGCGATATGGCGGGGATGCTGCACGCGTTGCATTCGCTGCCTCAGGTCACGATTGCGCTTGTGCATGGGGCGGCGATGGCGGGCGGGTGCGGAATTCTGTCCGCGTGCGATATCGCGATTGCGACGAAGACGGCGTCGTTTGCTCTCTCAGAGGTTCGGCTTGGAATCATTCCGGCGGTGATTTCGCCCTATGTGATCCGGGCGATCGGGGCGCGTGCGGCGCACCGGTATTTCCTCACCGCCGAGCGGTTCGATGCGGCGACGGCGCATGCGCTTGGACTCATCCATATCCTGGTCGAGGACAACGACGCCTTGGCGAAGGAGTCCGAGCGGCTGGTGAGCCAAGTGTTTACCTGTGCTCCCGGTGCGATTGCGGCGGCAAAGGAGTTGATCGCGGCGGTCGCGGGGCATCCGATCGACAGCCACATCCGTGCCGACACGTCGCGGCGCATCGCTGAACGGCGGGCAAGCGACGAGGCGAAGGAGGGGCTCTCGGCCTTCCTCGAGAAGCGTAAACCGAAGTGGGCGGAATAACGCGCTGATGATCTCGACGCTGCTCATCGCCAATCGGGGCGAGATTGCTTGCCGCGTGATCCGGACCGCGCGGCGGATGGGGATCAAGACCGTTGCCGTCTATTCGGACGCAGACGCCGGCGCGCCGCATGTGGCGATGGCCGATCAGGCCGTACGGATTGGGCCCGCGCCCGCAAAGGAGAGCTATCTCGACGTCGCGGCAATCCTCGAGGCCGCGCGCGCGACGGGCGCGAAGGCTGTTCATCCGGGGTATGGCTTTCTCTCAGAGAACGCCGCGTTTGCCGAAGCCTGCGCGAAGGTCGGGCTTACATTCGTTGGGCCGCCGCCCGCTGCGATCCGAGCGATGGGCCTCAAAGACGCCGCGAAGGCGCTGATGATCAAGGCCGGCGTACCTGTCGTGCCGGGCTATCACGGTGATGAACAGGGGGCTGCGCACCTGACGAAGGAGGCCGAGCGCATCGGCTTTCCGGTTTTGATCAAGGCGGTCGCCGGCGGCGGCGGCAAGGGCATGAGGCGGGTCGATAAGGCGTCCGACTTCACGAAGGCGCTCGAAGGGGCGCAGCGCGAGGCGCAGGCGGCCTTTGGCGATGCGCGCGTGCTGGTCGAAAAGTATGTGTCGGCGCCTCGGCATGTCGAGATCCAGGTGTTCGCCGACGGTCAGGGCAATGCAGTGCACTTGTTCGAGCGCGATTGTTCGCTGCAACGGCGGCACCAAAAGGTGATCGAAGAGGCGCCGGCGCCGGGGATGCCAGTCGAGGTGCGCCGCGCAATGGGTCAGGCTGCTGTCAGTTGCGCGAAGGCGATCGGGTATCAAGGTGCGGGAACGGTCGAATTCATTGTCGACGGGTCGAAGGGGCTTAGGGCCGACGGCTTCTACTTCATGGAAATGAACACACGGCTGCAGGTCGAGCACCCGGTGACCGAGATGATCACCGGGCTTGATCTCGTCGAATGGCAGTTGCGCATTGCTGCGGGCGAGACGCTGCCGCGGACACAGGATCAGCTGGCGATCAACGGGCACGCGGTTGAGGTGCGGCTCTATGCGGAAGATCCCGTCAAGGGGTTCCTGCCGTCGATCGGACGGCTGGAGCGGTTGAAACTGCCTCCGGGCGACGCGCATGTACGTGTCGATTCCGGTGTCGTCGAAGGCGGCGAAGTCTCGATGTTCTACGATCCGATGATCGCGAAGGTGATTGCGTGGGATCAGAACCGCACGGCCGCGTTGGCGCGGCTTGCGAATGCGCTTGAGACGGCGGAAGTCGCAGGGGTGAAGACGAACCTCGCATTTCTGATCTCTGCGCTGCGCCACGATGCCTTTATCGCGGGCGAGATCGATACCGGCNNCCGGCGGATGCTGTGTTGTTTGCCGCTGTCTTCGTGCTTTTGGAGCGGCGGGTGAAGGCGGCAGGCGCATCGCCGTGGCGCCACCTTGACGGCTGGCGGATCGGCGGCGTTCGGCAAGAAGAGATGCTGCGCTTGACCGAGGGCGAGACCGACCGTGTCGTCGGCGTGCTCTATCGTGACAAGGGGTGGCGCCTGTCGCTGGATGGAAAGACCCTTGATACGGATGCCGTGTTCGATCGCGACGGTTCGATTTCGGCGAGCTTGAACGGGCGGCGAGCGCAGGCGCGGGTCTTGCGCGTATCGGGCAATCTCGTCGTGTTGATGCAAGGACGCAGTTATGCGTTCGAACCTCACGATCCGTTGGAGGCGGCCGAACACACGCACGACGCGGGCAAGGAGTTGCGCGCGCCGATGCCGGGGAAGGTCGTGCAAATCATGACCAAGCCGGGCGAGCGCGTGCGCAAGGGTCAAGCGCTCGCGATCATCGAGGCGATGAAGATGGAGCACACGCTCGCAGCGCCTGCAGATCTAACAGTGAAAGACGTCCCGTTCCGCGCCGGCGATCAAGTGGGCGAGGGCGCGGTCGTGGTGGGCTTCGAGTGAGCCGAGACGCCTTCTTTGGGGGAAGGCGTCTCCCTGACGACGGTCAGTAAATCGCGAAGTCGCCGCGGCATCCCTTCTTCACCCAAACGCCGCGGCGATCGTAGCCCCAGCTTTTGTTGAAGCGGCAAGCCGAGCGGCTGCGCTGATGGACGAGTTGCGCGTAGTTTCTGATCGGAACCTGGCAGAGCCGGTACTTGTTGTTCTTCGAGTCGCACGAGATGATGTAGGCGTCGCCGTAATCGTCGTCCGGATAGCCCTGTTGCGGATAGCCACCCTGCTGCGGGGGATAGCCGCCTTGAGGATATCCCTGCGGGTAGTTCGGATCGTAGTTTTGCGGCGGGGGCGGCGGCGGGTTGTTGTAGCCGTCGTCGTCGTTGTCGCCGGATGCGAGCGCGCCGATCACGCCCAAAGCGAGGATGCCGAGACCGATCTTCGCTGCGGTATCGCCATCATCGTCGCGGCGGCCGATGCGGAACGTGGCGCTGCAGCCGTTGGCAACCCAAACGCCGCTGCCGTCGAAGCCCCAGGTGTCGTTCTGATAGCAGGCGTGCGGCGAATGTTGAGCCCTGAGGGTGACGCCGCCGGCCGTGCTTGTGCGGCAGTAGTTGTAGCCACCCACGGAGGAGTTGCAGCGCACATCAGCTGCTGCGGCGGGTGCGGAAGTGCCGATCAGGCTCGCGCCGAAGGCTGCCGCCGTGATCGTTGCTTTCAGATAAATCTTCATGGCCATGTCGCATCTCCGAAGCTAGCGTCGCACAACGATTAGACAGCTTTCGTGGCGTGGATTGCAAGAGGCTCGCGCCGTGGGGTAGCTTCATCCGACGTTCATGCGGACGAATGCAGGGTCATTGGACCTGCAAGTGGAGCACCCAACAATGCACATGCGTATTCCTGCTTCTCTCGGTTTAATTATCGCGACGGCTTCTGTCGCCTCGGCAGCGGCCGGTTCTGACTATGACGGCGACGGGCGCATCAGCCGCGAGGAATTCCGAAACCAAGCGGCGCGCACCGCTTTTGCTGCGGATAAGAATAGCAACGGTCAGATCGACGACGCCGAGATGAAGCTCTCGGCAGAGCAGCGCAAGGCGCTCGATGCGAACGGCGACGGGAAAGTCTCGGTCGAGGAGCTGCAGGAAGGCCAAATGGCGGGGTTCGGTGAACTCGACAAGAATGGCGACGGCTTTCTCGACGCCGGCGAGATGAAGGGTTGAGGCTTCATCTGATCAAGCTTTGTGTCGGTGTCGATTCCGTCGAGGATCTGCGCGCGTGGCAGACCGAGCGGCTCGCGCAACTGAAGAAGCGCGGGCAAAGGCCGGAGCTGAAGCACACGACGCGTATGGTGCCGAAGCGGCGGGAGGATCTGCTCGATGGCGGATCGCTCTATTGGGTGATCAAGGGCTACACGGCGGTGCGCCAACCCATGATCGATATCCGACCGTTTGTGGACAAGGAAGGCGTGGGGCGGTGCCACCTGGTCTATGGGAAGGACTTGATTCTGGTGGCGCCGCGGCCCCGCCGCGCGTTCCAAGGATGGCGTTACCTCGAAGCAAAGGACGTGCCGCCGGATGTGGGCAAGGCCGGGAAGGCAATGCCCGACAAGTTGCGGCGCGAGTTGGCTGAACTGGGGTTGTTGTAATTCTCAGGCTTTTGCGGTCTGACCCAGAACCTTTTTCGGCGGGAAGCGTTTGAACGTGCCGAGGTGACTGCGAATGCCGGCTTGGAAGACGTCGACGTAGGTCAGCTTGCGCGTCATGTAGTTGTGCGTCTCCTTCGGATCGAGCCAGAGGTTATAGAGGCGCGCATAGGCGTAGCGTTCGAGCACGCCGGTGAAGCCGCCGGGGCTTGCATGGCCCTCGCCATCGTCGCTGGTGCCGGTTAGGACCATCTTGTACTCGCCGCAACGCAGAGCCGAGAAGTTTGCCTGTAGCCAATAGTAATGGAACTTGCGGTTCGAGTGGCCGTTCGGCGAAAGCAGGAACGACGTTTGGTCGACCCCATCGATGTAGCGATCATTGGGCAGGCGTCCGGTCTCGCCGGCGAGGCCCAGTGCCGTGGGCATGATGTCGTTGAAATCGAAGATGCCGTCGCTTTGCTGGCCGGGTTCGATCGTGCCTTGCCACATCATCAATCCGGGGACGCGCACGCCGCCCTCCCAGGTTGAGCCCTTGGCGCACCGGAACGGCGTAAATGCGCTGTCGGGCCAGGTTTCCATGTGCGGGCCGTTGTCGGAGGACACGAAGATCAGCGTGTCTTCGAGTTGACCGGTGGCGCGCAGGGCCTCGACGAGGCGGCCGATGATGGCATCCATCTCAAGGATCGTGTCCTTATATGGATGGCGGGCGGGCGACTTCCCGAGAAACTCTTCGTGTGGGTAGTTGTCGAAATGGGCGCCGCGCGTGCAGTGGTAGAGCAGCCAGGGCTGATCCTTGTTCGCCATACGCTGGATGAAGTCGGTCGAGTATTGGCACCACTTTTCGTCGAGGAGCGAAAGCACTGGGATCGTGACCTCTTCGACGTTCGTCGCTTCTTGGCCGCGCTTGGCGTGCACAAAGCAGCGGTTGAACGGCATGTTCTCGACCCACTTCGTGCGGGCATCTGAGTAGACGATCTCAGGGAAGTAATGCGGATCGCGCCATTCCGAATACATGTCGGAGACGGACAGGAAGCCGTAGAAGTCGTCGAAGCCGACGTTTTGCGGTTGCGAGGCGGCGTTCTCGCCGACGTGCCACTTGCCCACGGCCTGGGTTGCGTAGCCGGCAGAAGCGAGCAGTTCGGGAAGCGTGACTTCGCCTTGCAGGCCGCCAGCCTCGCCGTACATCGGAGGGCGGTGGAGGCCGTGGCGGTTCGGGACGCGGCCGGTCAGGAGCGTCGCGCGGGAGGGCGAACAGCTGGGCTCGGAGTAGCATGACGTCAGCTGCAGGCCGTTGCGTGCGATCTTGTCGAAATTGGGCGTTGGTGCGCCAACCGCGACGCCGCCGCCGTAACAGCCGAAATCGCCCCAGCCGACGTCGTCCATCAGGAAGATCAGGATGTTCGGGCGCTTCTTGCGGCGGGATTTGTGCGCCGCGAGGCGGCTTGCCGCTTCCTTGATTTGATCGGCGTGCTCGAAGGCGGGTTCCAGGTGCGGGGTCCTGGCAACGGTTGCGCCGGCGATTGCATCGAAGCTCTGCATCGGGTGTATCCTTCGTCAAGTGACGTGCCGCCCGTTATGGCAGAGCGACAAGGACTTGGCGATGACCCTGCGGCTAACGCAAATGAGCGGAGCTTTGGCTCCGGTGGCGTTGGTGCTCGCCGCATCTATATGGGCGGGTGATGTGCGAGCCGACGCGGCCCGCCCGGTCTGTTTCATCGGACCGGTGTACTTGGACGGCGTCGGCAACGACGCTTGCGTCGGTGATGAAAAGGAGCGAAAGCGGCTGCTCAATGTTGCCGTGGTGGACGGCGCGCGCAAACCGATACCCATGGTGATGCGTGCGCAGCGCAATGCGAAAGACAAGATTGCGGTTGCGACGTGCCGCAAGTGGTTGCGGGCGGTCTCGCTCAGCCGCACCGCCATGCTTGCGGTAGATCGAGCTCGCGAAGCGTTCTACGAGCGCACGTGCCTGACGCTGGATCAGCTCAAGTTCGGAGCGCCGGCTCGTAGGGTCTATTTGGCTGCGAAGGGGCGGGACCTGTTAAAGCCCGAGCGCGTTCCGGCGCGGGTGCTCGAACAGGCGGGGATCAAAGGGCCTCTGCCGTTGCCAGGTGCGACGGTCGCCGATTTGTCGAAGGCGGGAGAACTTGTCATTCGCAGCCGGAAGACGGGCTTCATGGAGGTCACTTGGCGCTCCGCCGATCTGGTGCTCAATCCGGTTGCGCGAGGCGACTTCAATCGCGACGGTGTCGAGGATCTCGCGATCGCGATGAAAGTCGTCATTCGCGGCTCGAAGCGGCGCGCGACGATGATCGTGTTCGTGACACGGCGATCGGCCAGGGCAGCACTAGAGGTGATCTATCCGAAAGCGCGAGGTTGAGCATGAGCGTGCCGGTGATCGAGACAGAGCGGTTGATCTTGCGTGGGCATCGTCTTGACGACTTCGCGACGCTCGCAGCGATGTGGGCGGACCCTGGCGTGACGCGGTTCATCGGCGGCAGAGCTTCGACGCGGGAGGAAAGTTGGGCGCGACTGACGCGGTATGTTGGTCATTGGGCGTTGCTCGGCTTCGGCTATTGGGCCGTCGAGGTAAAGGGTGAGGGGCGGCATATGGGCGATGTCGGCTTTGCGGATTGGAAGCGGGATATCGTGCCGCCGCTTGAGGGAATGCCCGAAAGTGGGTGGGTGCTCGCGAAAAAAGCCCATGGACGGGGCATCGCGACGGAAGCGGTCCGGGCTGCGCTCGCTTGGGGAGACAAGCATTTCGTCGGTAAGGCGACCACTTGTATCATTGCGTCCGACAACGCCGCCTCGATTCGGGTGGCGGAGAAGTGCGGCTACCGGGAGTATTGTCGCACCGACTTCAAGGGCTCGCCGACGGTTCAATTTCGGCGGCGCGGATAGCTTGCATCCGCCCCCTCGGCCGTAGGAATGTGCGCACCCATGAGGGACCACCCCGCGCGCGCCGAGATGGCGCGGCTTTATTTGGCCGACGAGAGAGAGGTCGTGAACGCGCTGCTTCCGCGGGCACGGTTGAGCGCGCCTGAAGGTCAAGCAACGGAGCGGCTCGCGCGCGATTTGGTGAGCCGCGTCAGGCTGCAGCGCCAGCGCGGCGGGCTCGAAGCTTTCCTGCAAGAGTATGCGTTGTCCACGGAAGAGGGCGTCGTCTTGATGTGCCTCGCCGAGGCGCTGCTCAGGGTGCCGGACGCGGAAACGCAGGACAAGCTGATCAAGGACAAGATCGGTTCCGCGAACTGGAACAAGCATTTGGGGCAGTCGTCGTCGCTCTTCGTGAACGCGTCGACGTTTGCTCTGATGCTAACCGGCCATGTCGTGAAGCTCGATGGCGGCGAGCGCGATTGGTCGACGATCTTTGGGCGGCTGGTGCAGCGGTCGGGCGAACCCGTAATCCGTCAAGCGATGCTAACCGCAATGCGCATCATGGGCGGGCAGTTCGTGCTCGGGCGCACGATAGAGGAGGCGTTCAAACGCGGGGCGGACGAGGCTAAGCGCGGGTTTCGTTTCTCGTTCGACATGCTCGGCGAAGCGGCGATGACGCATGACGATGCGGAGCGTTATACGCGCGCCTATGCGGATGCTATTGCGGCGATTGCAAAGTACGAAGGCGCGCGCAAGGGCGACATCTTCACGCGCAATTCGATTTCGGTGAAGCTGTCGGCTATTCACCCGCGCCTTGAGCAGGTGAAGTGGGAGCGGGTGAAGAACGAGCTCCTGCCGCGCTTGGTGCCGCTATGTGTGGCAGCGCGGGACGCTGGGATCGGGTTTACGATCGATGCGGAAGAAGCCGACCGGCTTGAAGTACAACTCGACATATTCGCGGCGCTGTGCGGGCGGCAGGAGTTGCGCGGTTGGGATGGACTTGGGCTGGCGGTGCAGGCTTATCAAAAGCGTGCGCCAGCGGTTTTGGCGTGGCTCGCTGCCGTTGCACGCGAGCATAAGCGGCGCCTGCCGGTGCGGCTGGTCAAAGGCGCCTATTGGGATAGCGAGGTCAAGCGGGCGCAGGAGCTCGGCATCGACGGCTATCCCGTGTTCACGCGCAAAGCTTCGACCGACGTTTCGTATCTCGCCTGTGCGCGGCAGTTGCTGGCAGACCGCGACGCTTTCTTCCCGATGTTTGCCACGCACAATGCGCACACGCTTGCCGCTGTGAAAGCGCTTGCGGGCAATCGCGAGGACTATGAGTTTCAGCGGCTGCACGGCATGGGCGAGGAGCTGTACGACGAGGCGGTCGGCGGTGATAAGCTTGGCGTGCAGTGCCGCATCTATGCGCCGGTCGGTGCGCATGAGGACTTGCTCGCCTATCTCGTGCGCCGGTTGCTGGAGAACGGCGCCAACACTTCGTTCGTCAATCGTTTGGCCGATGATGAAGCGCCGATCGAGGCCATCATCGCCGATCCCGTCACCCAAGTGGAATCCATGCCCACAAAACCCCATCCGCGTATTCCGTTGCCGGCAGACCTGTTCGGCGACCGAAAGAACTCGCACGGCGTTCTGCTCAGCGATCCGGCGAAGGCGGGGCCGCTGTTGAAGGCGATCGGCGATGCCGTGGCGCAACCGCTTGATGCGCGTCCAATCGTCGGGGGCACCCTGAAGGAGGGGAAAGCGCGGGACGTGTTCGATCCAAGCTTGCGGTCGCGGCGCATCGGGTCTGTCGTCGATGCAACGTCGGGGCTTGCGGCGCAAGCGGTCGCGCAAGCGCGGGCTGCGCAGTTCGGGTGGGATGCCCTTGGTGGCGCGAAACGCGCGGAAATTCTATCGCGAGCCGCCGACCTCTTCGAGCGCGATGCGGCGACATTGATCGGGCTTTGCGTGCGCGAGGCGGGCAAGACGATCGCGAACGGGCTTGCCGACGTGCGCGAGGCGGTCGATTTTCTTCGCTACTACGCGAATTTGGCGCGCGACGAATTCTCGATGCCGAAAGTGCTCCCGGGGCCGACAGGTGAGCGGAACGAGTTGTCGTTGCACGGGCGCGGGGTGTTCGCCTGTATCAGTCCGTGGAACTTCCCGGTTGCGATTTTCACGGGACAGATTGCGGGTGCGCTGGCGGCCGGCAATACGGTGGTGGCAAAGCCGGCCGAGCAGACGCCGCTAACCGCGTTCGCGGCGGCGCGGTTGCTGCACGAGGCCGGGGTGCCGGTGGAGGTGTTGCATTTGTTGCCAGGCGACGGTGCGGGGATCGGTGGGACGCTGACCCGCGATATCAACGTCGCCGGCGTCGCATTCACTGGCGGAACAGATACGGCCCGTCTGATCAATCTGTCGCTCGCGGAACGGCGGGGATCAATTCCGCCGTTTATTGCGGAGACGGGGGGCCTGAACGCGATGATCGCGGATTCGACGGCCCTGCCGGAGCAGTTGGTGCGCGACGCGGTCACTTCGGCGTTCGATAGCGCTGGGCAACGGTGTTCGGCGTTGCGCGTGTTGTTTCTGCAAGCGGATATCGCCTCGAAGGTTCTGAAGCTTCTTGGCGGTGCGATGGCAGAGCTTAAGATCGGCGACCCGATGAAGCTCGACACCGATATTGGGCCGGTGATCGACGGTGATGCGCTTGCGGTGTTGGAGGCTCATGCCAAGCAAATGAGCCGCGATGGGCGGTTGGTTGCGGAGGCGTCGCTGTCGGGCGAAACGAAGGACGGGTTCTTCTTCGCGCCGCGCGCGTTCGAGATCGACGCGATCTCGCAGCTTCAGCGCGAGGTGTTCGGGCCAATCCTGCACGTGGTCCGCTTCGAGGCGAACGCGCTCGACAAGGTTGTCGATGCGATCAATGCGACGGGGTACGGACTTACGCTCGGCGTGCATACGCGCATCGAGAGCACTGCGGATTTCATCCGGGCGCGGGCGCGCGTCGGCAATCTCTACGTCAACCGTAATCAGATCGGTGCGGTCGTGGGCGTGCAGCCGTTCGGCGGCGAGGGTCTCTCGGGGACGGGACCAAAAGCGGGCGGACCGTATTATTTACACCGCTTTGCCGTGGAGCGGACGGCGTGCACAAACACGACGGCGGCGGGGGGCAATGCTAGCTTGCTGTCGCTCGGCGAATCGGCGCCGTGAGCGAGGGTGCGCATGGCCGGACTTCCGGCACCGTTGATCGTCGTCGGTAACGAGAAGGGCGGGTCGGGGAAGACAACCGTCGCCATCCATCTCGTCGCCGGTGCAATGAGTGCGGGGTTGCGCGTCGGCGGGATCGACCTCGATCACCGGCAGAAGAGTTTTTCGCATTTCTTCGAAAACCGCGCGCGCTCGGCCGAGCGCGACCGGCGCGATTATCCGCTGCCGAAGCTCGCGCCGGTGCATGCCTCGGCGCGCGAAACCAAGGCACTCGCCGAGGGCGAGGATGCCAGGCGCCTTCAAGCGGCGGTCGGCGAGCTCTCGGCCGAGTGCGACTTGATCGTCGTCGATTGTCCGGGGGCCGACACCGCGCTCGGGCGCGCGGCGCATGCGAGCGCGTCGGTCATCGTGACGCCGTTAAACGACAGCTTTGTCGATTTCGATCTTCTGGCCGGTGTCGATCCGGAATCCTATGAGGCCAAGGCCCCGTCGATCTATGCGGAGTTCGTGTGGGAGAGCCGCAAGCGGCACATGATCGAGAAGCGCAAGACGATCGACTGGCTTGTCGTGCGCAACAGGATGGCCTTTCTCGAGACGCGCAATCAGCGGCGGGTCAACGAAGCCTTGACGAAGCTTTCGCAGCGCATCGGGTTTCGCTTGGCGCCGGGCTTGAGCGAGCGGGTCGTCTATCGCGAGTTGTTTCCGAAGGGGCTGACCGTGCTCGATCTCATCGAGGGCAAGACCAAGGGCATCACGATGGGACAGATCGCGGCGCGCGCCGAGGTGCGGGCGCTGCTCGCGGCCTTGCGGTTGGCGCCGTTCACGAAAGTCGCTCAGGCGGGCTAGCGGACCGCGATTGGCAGGCTTGCGCGTGCGTTCGCTTGATCCCAAGCGCCGTCGGTTACGACAAGGCATGACGTTCCGCGCTTCTGCAGTTGCTTGCAGAGCGTTTCCGCCTTCGCCGGCGTGAAGGCACCAAAGCGGACGCGGAAGAACGTCTCGCCCCGCACGTCGAGTTGCACGATGGCGCTGCGGGCACCGCCAATGATGTCGCGCTGCTGAGCGGAAACTTCCTGCAGCTGGGTTTCGGCCTTTTCGCGTGTCGAGTGGGCGCCCACTTGGATGCCCCAGTTGCCGGTATGCGTGACCGGCGCCGAGCGAATTTGGTCGGCGGTGTCACCCTGGCCGACTTCGCGAGGGCTTGAGGGGATAGACGCCATCACGGGTGCGCTGCCGTTGGTTGACGGCTGCGGCTGTGGCGCGGGAGCCGCCATCGTAACCTTTGACGCAGCGTCGGGGCGGAACGCGCTCGCACTATCGTCGGCCGCTTCTGCTGCGGCCTCCTCGTCGTCGAGAACGAGCGGCGACATTGCCATGATTACGGGTGCCGGTCGACCGAGACCCAGCTTGGTGAACTCGCTTTCGAGCAATTCGGCGGTTTGAATGTCGCGGTCACGGGCGGAGCGGCCGCCCATCACAACGGCGACTAGGCGCGTGCCTTGCCGTGTCGCGGAGCTTGCAAGGTTGAAACCCGACATGCGCGTGTAGCCGGTTTTCATGCCATCGGCGCCGTCGAAGAACTTCATCAAGTTGTTGTGACCTTCGAAGCTACGGCCGCCCCAGTAGAAGCTCTGAAGCCGGAAGTACGGATAGAACTGCGGGAAGTCGGTAACGAGCCTTCGGCTCAGGATCACAAGGTCTGCTGCCGTCGATCGCTGGTTCTCATCGGGTAGGCCCGAGGCGTTGACGAATGTCGTTCGCGCCATTCCCATTTCGCGCGCTTTTTGGGTCATACGCGCGGCAAAAGTCCATTCGCTACCGCCAAGGTGTTCAGCGACAACGACCGCGACGTCGTTCGCGGAGCGGACAACCAGCGCCTTGATTGCGTCTTCGGTGGTAATCTGATCTCCCGGATCGAGACCGAGCTTTGTCGGATCCTGTGAAGCGGCATAAGTCGATGTCGTCATCGGCGTCGACAACGTCATGTTGCCCTTTTGAACCTGTTCGAACAGCAGGTAGAGGGTCATCATTTTCGTCAGCGACGCCGGATAGCGGGTCTCGGTCGACATGCGCTCGTAGAGCACCTTGCCGCTATTGGCTTCGATGACGATGGCTGCAAATTTCTCGACGTAGGGCTGGGGCGCGGTGACGACGTGGCGATGCCGTTTGCCCTTGCGCTTACGCGCAGCATCGGCGGTGTCCGCGCTGATGGAGGCAACCACCAACAGCGTCAGAGCCGTTAACAAATACTTCCACAGCTGACCGCGCCGAACCATGATTGAGCCCGCTACAAGAGGTCAAACGCCACGGCGGACGCGTCAGCAAGAAGCAGACCAAACATGGAACCGCTTCTCCCCCGACACGACACCAATAACTTGCCGAGTCTGTCAGAATTTTCGCGCTTGAAAAGTGTAAACATGCGCAGCACCACCCGATGTCCGAGACCTACGGCGCTCGAATCTGTGAGCGCCAGCTGCCAGATCCGGTACCCGAAATCTTGGCAGGAGCGCATTTACGGTTGGTTAACGCTCTTTGTGACGGCACCAATCCTTCGTTGTGCAGTGCACAATATCGCCTTGACAATCCAACTAGGAGGGCACATATTGCGAAATGTTGCAGTGCAGCATAGATGGCAAAACTGACACAGCTGCACATGAATCCGGAACGGAGTTAACCAAACTCTGCGGGTCGAAAAGGATCAAAGCGATGGCGAAGGCGAAATTTGGCACCGAATCGGTGGAGCAAGCGATGAAGAACGGAAATGAAGCGATGAAGCACGGTGTGGAATCGATGACGAAGGCCTACGAGCGCTTTGCCGGATTCGGCAAGGACGGTGTCGAGGTTTGGATGCAATCCGCCACCACGATGACCAAAGCCTTTGAGCGCATCAACGGCGATTGGTTTGCCTTCGGCAAGCAGCAAATGGAAGATGGCGTGGCCGCTTTCAAAGCTGTCGCGAGCGCGAAAAGCGTGCACGAGGTTTGGGAAGTCCAGACCGACTTCGCGAAGGCGTCGCTCGACGCGTTTATCGCGCAAGCGACGAAAGCCAATGATCTCTTGATGGACGCAGCGAAGAAGGCTTCCGAGCCGCTCAGCGCGCGTCTCACGGAGGTTGTTCGCGACGTTCGCGAGGCGACGCCGTTCGGCCGCGCGGCTGAATAAGCCTTAGATTCACGTGGGTTGAAGCAGGGTCGACGGCGGTTTGCCTTCGGCCCTGCTTGCGTTTGGGCCGCAGGCATGCTGCGCTTGTCGCTATGTCACTGCATCGCGTTGATTTTGGGTCGCTGACACGTCCGTCGTCTCCCAACACGTTCCTGACGGCGCCAAATGGCCTTTGCCAGGCCGCCAAGGTGGATCAGGATCCGCCGGTGTTTGCCGTCAGTGCGGCCAAGCTTTGGCAAGCGTTCTTGAGCGTTGTCATCGCGCAGCCGCGCGTTTCGCACACTTTGGCAGACGAGCCGGAGCTCTACGACGACTTCGTTGTGCGATCCGCCTTGTTCGGCTTTCCCGATCTCGTTTCGGTTCAGTTTCTGCCGCACGGCAAGGGGCAATCGACGCTCGCCCTTTACTCCCGTTCGGTCTATGGGCGTTCGGATTTAGGGGTTAACCGCGCGCGCACCTTGCGCTGGTTGAAGCTGGTTGACGCTGCCGTCAAGCCAGCGCCCCGCTGAAAAACGCAGGGATATGCGCCTTCTGGGCGCTTTTCATCGCCCCTCCGGATCATATCTAATGACGGCACAGTTGTTTGCTGCAAGCGATAGGTATGACGAAACAGAACGGTGACCGCGACGGGCAGGGACCCTCCACCGGCTTGGTCACGAAAGTGCGGCCGAAGACCAAGCGTCCGAACCTTTATAAGGTTCTGATGCTGAACGACGATTATACGCCGATGGAGTTCGTCGTGCATGTGCTGGAACGCTTCTTCAACAAGGGGCGGTCGGACGCCGAGCGGATCATGTTGCAGGTTCATCAACAGGGGGTCGGGATTTGCGGCGTCTATACGTACGAAGTCGCGGAAACCAAAGTTGCACAAGTGATCGACTTCGCCAGGCGGCACCAGCATCCGTTGCAGTGCACACTGGAGAAAGAGTGATAGAGTGAACCCGGGTTTGGTGGGGTGGCAGAGGGGTCCTAGGAAAGGCGAACGTTAGTGGCGAGTTTCTCGAAGTCTCTGCAGAATACACTCCACCGTGCGATGGCGCTCGCGAACGAGCGCAATCACGAGTACGCGACGCTGGAACACCTGCTGCTGGCCTTGATCGACGATCAAGACGCGGCTGCGGTCATGCGGGCGTGCAATGTCGATGTCGACGCGTTGCGGCGTACGCTCTCCACTTACGTGGATACGGATCTTGCGACATTGGTCGTGGACGACGGTGAGGATGCAAAGCCGACGGCTGGGTTCCAGCGGGTTGTTCAGCGTGCGGTCATTCACGTGCAGTCGTCGGGGCGGGAAGAGGTGACCGGCGCGAACATTCTCGTTGCGATCTTTGCCGAGCGCGAAAGCCACGCCGCCTATTTCCTGCAAGAGCAGAACATGTCGCGCTATGATGCCGTGAGCTACATCAGTCACGGTATCGCGAAGCGACCCGGCGCGTCCGAGGCGCGGCCGGTGCGCGGCGCGGACGAAGACGGCGAGGAGAGTGAGAAGGCGGTCAAGCAGGGGACCGAAGCGCTTGAGGCTTACTGCATCAACCTCAACAACAAGTCGCGTGCGGGCAAAATTGATCCGTTGATTGGGCGCGAGCTTGAGGTCGAGCGCACGATTCAGATTCTCTGCCGCCGGCAGAAGAACAACCCGCTGCTCGTCGGCGACCCAGGGGTCGGCAAGACGGCGATCGCCGAAGGGTTGGCGCGCAAGATCGTTCAAGGCGAAGTGCCGGACGTTCTGAAGGATTGCACGATCTTCGCGCTTGACATGGGCGCGCTGATCGCAGGCACGCGCTATCGCGGCGACTTCGAAGAGCGGCTCAAAAACGTCGTGAAAGAGCTTGAGCATTTTAAGGGCGCGATCTTGTTCATCGACGAGATTCACACCGTGATAGGTGCGGGTGCAACAAGCGGCGGTGCGATGGATGCGTCGAACCTGCTCAAGCCAGCGCTGCAATCCGGGACCCTGCGGTGCATGGGGTCCACAACCTATAAGGAATTCCGTCAACATTTCGAGAAGGACCGGGCGCTGGCGCGCCGGTTCCAAAAGATCGATGTCGGCGAGCCTTCGATTCCGGATGCGATCAAGATCTTGAAGGGGCTAAAGCCCTATTTCGAGACCTACCATAAGATTCGTTACACCGGCGATGCGATCAAAGCCGCGGTGGAACTGAGCGCGAAGTACATCAACGACCGCAAGCTGCCGGATAAGGCGATCGACGTAATCGACGAGACCGGCGCGTCGCAGATGTTGTTGCCCGAAGGCAAACGCAAGAAGATCATCGGTATCGAAGAGATCGAAGCCGTCATCGCGAAGATGGCGCGCATTCCACCGAAGACCGTATCGAAGAACGATGCGGAGGCGCTGCGCGATCTCGAGATGAATATGAAGCACGTCGTGTTCGGGCAGGACGAGGCGATCAAGCAGCTCTCGGCCGCGATCAAGATGGCGCGTGCCGGCTTGCGAGATCCGGAGAAGCCAATCGGCTGTTACCTGTTCTCGGGACCGACCGGTGTTGGTAAGACGGAAGTTGCGCGGCAGCTTTCAAAGATCATGGGCGTCGAGCTCCTGCGCTTCGATATGTCGGAATACATGGAGCGGCACTCGGTCAGCCGATTGATCGGTGCGCCGCCGGGATATGTAGGATTCGACCAGGGTGGTCTGTTGACCGACGGTGTCGATCAGCATCCGCATTGCGTGCTTCTGCTCGATGAAATCGAGAAGGCGCATCCGGACCTGTTCAACATCCTGTTGCAGGTGATGGACCACGGTAAGTTGACCGATCACAACGGCAAGAAGATCGACTTTCGCAACGTCGTGCTCATCATGACGACGAATGCGGGCGCGGCCGATGCAGCAAAGGAGTCGATCGGCTTCGGCCGCGGCAAGCGCGAGGGCGAAGACTCCGAGGCGATCAAGAAGCTGTTCACGCCGGAGTTCCGCAACCGACTCGACGCCGTCATCGGGTTTGCCCCGCTGTCGCCGGTCGTCATCGAGCGTGTCGTGGAGAAATTCGTGCTGCAGCTCGAAGCGCAGCTTTCCGACCGCAACGTGACGTTCGAGCTTTCGCCCGAGGCGACGCGGTGGTTGGCTGAGAACGGCTATGACGAGGCGTTCGGGGCGCGGCCGCTGGCGCGGCTGATCCAAGATACGATCAAGAAGCCGCTGGCCGACGACATCTTGTTCGGCAAGCTCGCACGCGGTGGTACGGTGAAGATGACCGTCAAACCCGACAGGTCGGGTCTGGCTTTCGAAATCATCGAAGCGCCGCAATTGCCGGCGAAGATGGTGACGACCGGTGATGACTCCGACGGCGATGGGGAGTCCGAGCCGCATGAGCCCGAACTGGTGAAATGAAGCGCTTTCTATTTTCCCTGATTGCCTCACTCAGCCTCGCTGCTACCGCGAGTGCGGAAGAGGAGGTCGTCATTCGCGGTCAGTTTCCGCAGATTCTGGCGCGCGGGGAAACCGTCGTGCAGATGGCAAATCGGATGGCGGCGACAATGATCAACCTCGACAGGTTGATCGCGCCACCTTGCGGAATGAAGCGGATCTTCGAGTTTGCGGGCGCTGACTACTATGACGAAAACGATCTGACCAGGCGGATCGAGCCGAGTCGCAAGGGCGTTTGGCGGATCGCTGTGACGGGCAAGGGTTGCTGGTCGCCGCGGTCGCACAACATCTTTCTCTATCCGCGCGTCGGAGCGCCTGCGGGTTTGCGGCTAGGCGTACCGGGGCGGACGGTCGCGGGACCACGCCTCCAAGCGGAGGCGATCGGGCTCGTTCTGCGCGAAGCGAACGGGATCGCGATGCGTGGAAATTGCGAGGATCCGGCGTTTCTGGTGGACTCGATTGTGACCAAGGCGCGCCTGCCCGGCAAACCGTGGACCGAGGTGTGGTCGGCCAGCGCGTGCGATATCACGCGCAAGTTCGCCGTGATGTTCGCGCCCGAGGGCGCGAAAACGCGGATCGGCGTTGCGCTGACCGATTGATTACTGCGGCAGGTAATCGTTCGCTTCTAATATTTTGAACCCCGGAATGCCGCCCAGACAGTGGCGCAGCAGATAGGCGTGGCCCGAGCCGTAGACGACTAGGATTCGGTCGCCAGGTGCCGCGGCTTGGGCGATACGCGCGCAGATTTGGAAGTTGCGCTTGTACCAACTGCTGACGAGGTCGGCGCCAGGCTGCTCGTCGATGGCGCCGTAGCGCAGTAAGTCCAGGTAGAATGAATTGCCTTGCGCGACGGTTTCGGGTTCGTTGAAGTCTCGCAGCACACGACCGAGCGATTGGGTCTTCAACTGGTTCGACACGTTTGCCGTCCAGGCTTGGATCATTGCGATACCGGCCCCCAGTTTCGCCTCGCGTCCGCTACGCTTCGCGTACGCCATGACGGCGTCAAACGGGAAGTCCCCGTTGACATCGACCGCGTGGATGTTTTCGTGGCCGAGCCGTTTTGCGAGCGCGAAGCCGATTTGTACCGTTTCGCTGCGGGATGGGTCCATCTTTCCTGCACGGTAGAGCGGGTAGCGTTCGCTGAGTGTCGTGCCGGGCTGGCGGCGTTGGCTTTCGACCGCGATTTTGGTGGGGTTGAAGCGCGCGAGGCCGTCGAGGACTTGGCCAATCTCTGTTTGCCG
>CXWJ01011958.1_pt1 | contig 20497 bp, 20 predicted proteins | sample 590841 | NCBI WGS metagenome assembly CXWJ01 (sample SAMEA3498367, study PRJEB10139) | wastewater metagenome | biome: wastewater treatment plant; material: activated sludge | place: Austria | collected 2015-01-21 | reverse complement strand
CTACACACCCGAGCTCCTCAGCTCTGACCGGCTTTCCAGACGTCGTCAATCCGACGACGATGCGACTAAGACGCTCTCGAAGATCTTGCCGGTCCATTGCGAGGGCCAAGACCGCCATGATCTCAGATGCCTCGGTAATGACAAATTGGCCTGCGCGCCCACCTGTCCCCTCTCCCAATGCGATTTCTCGAAGTGCTCGATCGTTGACATTCAACGTTCGCGGCCAGGTGATCTTTTGTGGATCAATCAAGAGCCGATTTCCATGAAACAGATGATTGTCCACGAATGCAGAGAGCAGATTATGACTGGCAGCCACCGCATGGGCGTCTCCGGTCAGGTGAAGGTTGATCTCCTCCATCGGAATGACTTGGGCTTGCCCGCCGCCGGTGCCACCGCCCTTCACTCCGAACACCGGGCCGAGCGACGGCTGTCGCAACGTGAGAGCGGCACGATGCCCGAGCCGGACTAGCCCCATGGCCAGACCAATCGACGTTGTCGTTTTTCCCTCGCCCAGAGGTGTAGGATTAATCGCCGTGACAAGAACGTAATGCCCTTTGGGTGTAGTCTGGAGGCGGGCCAAAATCTCTGGTGAGACCTTCGCCTTATCCCGTCCATAGCAGGTCAGCTCTTCGGCACGAATCCCGAGCTGGGTCCCGATGTCGAGAATAGGGCGAGAGGTTATGGATTGCGCGATTTCTAGGTCGGTCAAGAGACACTCATTCTGGCTTGAGATCAATCACACAGGGCGGGAGTATACCACTGTTTGTGAGTTATGAAGAGTGAGGAGCAGGCCAAACTGTCTTAGTTAAGCAGGGAAAAGCAAGTAACCGATACAGGAATGGGAGGGGCTTCGTGAGCCTTCACCCCTTTTACTCTAGGATGTACTTGGTTGGATCAAGCGCCTGGCCGTTCAGCTTCACCATGTAGTGCAGGTGAGGACCCGTCGACAAACCTGAACTGCCGACCAGCGCAATGACATCGCCACGATCGACTCTCTGACCTTCCTTGGCCAAAGCCTTGGCCAAATGCCCGTAGACCGTTTCAACTCCAAACCCATGGTCGACGCGGACCATGTTCCCGAGTTTCGGATCATAGCCTACTGAGGTCACCCGGCCTTGAGCCGGTGCACGAACCGGAGTATTAGGGGCTGCCCCAATATCCAACCCATCGTGCCACGCTGGCTTCTCAGTAAAAGGAGAAACACGAGGGCCAAACCCTGATGTCACCCATCCCTTTACCGGCCAAATAGACGGTGTCGAAGCCCATCGAGAGGAACGTTGCTCTGCAGCCTCGGATAACTCCGACAAGATGCGTTCTTGGGCTGTGGTCGCCTTCGAGAGCCACTCCAGACCATCCTTGACTGCAGCAACCGCCTCAAGATGATCTTTTGAGAGGTCAACCCCAGCAGCAGAATCCTGGGTGGTCCCCTCTCCCCCATCCTTGGAACTTCCCGAACTTGCTGACCCCGCACTCACATTCCCGTTAGGGCCAGGCATGGCCCCTCCTTCAAGAAGGGGAACGTCCTCACCACCTCGGCCATTCACCATATCGCCTGACTTGGGAACCTCGATCCCCAGCATGACTCGAAGTCGTTGATTGACCTCGTTCATAGCCCCAATTCGCTTCTTGAGGTCATCGATGGCTGCCGTGAATGCCGCAGTCTGCTCACGCGCACTCATCGCTTCAGTTCGGAACGAAGATAGTTCCCATACTTCTCCCGTCCTCACAACATAGTGGGAAACAACGAGCAGATCGGCAACAACAATGAGGCCAACACAGGTCAGCAGCGTCCGGAGAAGCTTTTTTGAAAAGCTGAAGCGCAACGGTTTTGCCGTCGACCCTCGAAAGACGACAACCGTATAAGTCCCGCCGTCTTGATTTGTTGTCTGAGCCATAATGATCGCCCCCCTGCCAATTGCTCCCGGTAGGTTCACCCGGTAGAGACCGCCACGTTACCGACTTCTCTTCCTCCCGGTCAACCCCCCTAAAAACCGGTATGCCCATGAAGTCATGTCAGCCCCATGAACTAGGACAACTCGCCCCGAACCCAGTCCAGATACGGCTGAAATCCATGCGTCACAGAAATCGCTATAATTTCAGGCACCTTATAAGAATGAACTTTTAAAATCGCCTCTTGAAGAGGCAAGACTTTATCGGATGTTGTTTTCATGAAGATAAGCGACTCCTGATCCTTTACAATCTTTCCTTCCCACCGGTAGGTCGACTGGACTGTGGGAATAGTTGAAGCACAAGCCGCAAGGCGGGATCTTACCACCAGGTCGGCAATTTTTCCTGCTTCTTCTTGGTTCGCCACGCTCACCATGACGACGACAACCGTCTGCCCCAATTCGCCATCCATAGGCCGCCAGGATACCTAACCAATCTTTGCACATTCAACCGTGATGAGAGGGCACGCATCGAGACGGGAAACCCATGGAAAACCATATACCCATCTCACCATTGAACGAGTGAGCAACTTCTATGCCCCATGATTGAAGCGGCAGGCTTTTCCCCGCTCGCACTTTCAATGACTTATAGGATTAGATTCGTTAGGAGTTGGGAAATTTCATCCTATCACTGCAGAAGAAACAACACAGTCAACCAATTTTTGTGAAGCTCTGTTCAAAACTGACCCTTGTAGGTCCCATAAGCGAGCTATACAATTAGAGCTACATTCTACCCCTACCCCTTTCGCATTCGTGCTAACTCTTCAAAGTAACAGGCAAATGCCTTCATTCCACCGGAAGCTTGCCTCCAGTCGAAATATTCATTGGGCGCATGATAGCCATGTTCCGGTAAGCTTAACCCCATGAAAAGGATGGGAACCTTCCATGTATTCTGCATCGTGACGACCGCCCCAATCGATCCTCCCTCTCGTACGAAAGCCGGTTCTTTTCCGAATCCCGCTTTCACGGCCCGCTTCACACAATCCACATAAGGCCCGGAAAAGCTCCCCTTAAATGGATGGAGCATCCCCTCTCGCTCTACCTTAATAGTCGGATTGATCTTGGCGACGTGTTTCTTGAAGAGGGCAAAGACACGTTCAGGAACCTGATCTGGGACCAGACGCATGCTTATCTTAAGTTCGGCATGGCCAGGCACGACGGTCTTCACACCCTGTCCGTGGTAGCCCCCGCTGAGACCATGAATTTCGAACGTCGGCGAGGCCCAAATCCGCCGCAGGACATCGGCAGGATCTTGAACTCGTAGCGACCGAAACCCATAGGCTTCCTTGAAATCCTTCACTCGGAAACCGGACTTCAAGAAACTCTTAATCTCGGCCTTCGTCGGTTCCACCGCATCATCATAGAAGCCGGGAATCTTCACTCTCCCAGTTCGCGCATCGACACACGAGGTTGCCACCTCCATCAACTCGGCCAGGGGATTACGGGCCGCCCCCCCTGTGACACCTGAATGTGCATCTTTCTCCCCGGTGCGTAAGATCAGACGTGCTCCGAGCAGACCACGTAGACCATAGGGGACCGCAGGCCGCCCCTTGGCGATCCAGATCGTATCCGACACTATGACAGAGTCCGGTCTCGGGATCGCTGCACGATCCTTAAGCCCCGCCCGAAAATGCGGGCTGCCGATCTCTTCTTCAAGCTCCCACAAGAACCGAATATTGATCGGCACCCCTTGCTCGATCGCATATCTGGCACCGAACAGGGCCGTAAGGGCCGGTCCCTTGTCATCGGTCGCCCCTCGGCCATGGTAGATCCCGCGATCGTTCCGAAACGCGAACGGAGCCTGTTTCCACTCAGACTCTTGCGCAGGCTGCACATCCAGGTGATTGTAGATCGTGACGGTGGGGTACTCAGCCCCCGTAGTCCAGCCTCCCGAAACAATAGGGGCTCCTCCGGTCTCGACGATGTGCGGATCGGCCCCCAAATCGCCGAGATACTGCTTCGCAAGCTCGGCCATACGCCGCATATCTCCCGCACGAGACGAATCCATACTGATCGACGGCACTTCCACCATCTGGCCCAAGAGATCCTCAAACTTCGGCCGTGTCTCCGCGATAAAGGCCCCGAGTCGTTGCTCATGTCCCATGCTCGTAATCCTCCTTGGCTCAACGAGGCTGAATTATAACGATGCGAGGTGTCCAAGACAAAGCTGCTGGGGGTTTCCTATGAAGAACATGTTAAACTGACGCCCAGTCCGAGCAGTTTCCACTCATGATTCGTCGTGCAACTCATCACCTCTATTGCCTTACACTCTCCGCCTCGATCCTGTCCTCGACCCTGATCTGGGCCGGGGATCCCATCAGCCTCCAACAGATTCTCGAGGAACCGAAGATCTACCATCTTCGGCATGTGACCGTACGAGGCACTGTACGAGATGTGCAACCGCTGGCCCCGTATACCTTGGCGAATGGAGATCCGTGTTATGGCGCGTACTTGTTCCGTCTGGAAGAGAATGAGGCGACCCTGTCAGTGGCCGTCTTGGGGATCTGCGGCAAACCAATCGTTCGCGACCCGGAGGTCGAAGACGGTGATCGGGTTGAGGTCAGCGCCACCATCCAGGCACCAAGTCACGGAGGAACGATTCTAAGCTTCAAGGGTCCGAAAACGACATCCGAAGAAGAATCCGTCGTACAGGCGGTGGCTAATCGCATTCTCCCCATCGTCGAGTAACACCGTTTGCAAATCTATGGAGCATGACCGGTTTATGCAATGTCGGCATTCCATCAAGTATCTTGACCACCCTACAGAACTGCTGTCCGCAAGAAAAAACCGCGAGAGCCCACTGAGGCAAACAGCCAAAGTCATCTTCGTGCTGACAATTCTCATCTCAACAGGGTGCACGAGCAGCCAAGGATTCAATCGGATAACGATGCACGAAGCCCTTCATCTCGACTCTCACTCAATCTCAGAAGCCCAACCTGTCTCGCCTGGGAGCGCTCGCCCGTCCCCACCGTTTCGCCTCGGGATCTTCTTTGTTAAACATCAAGTTCCCGACACACCATCCATCAGAAAGGTTGAGTGGCTGAGCGCAGATCGAGATCAGCTCCTCCGCGAGCTCGCACCGCTGCGAGATGAACAGCTCCTTGCGGACATGTTCGTACTCACGGATGTCAGATTGCGCGGCAATGACATCAAGGAAATCAGGCAGACGGGGGTTCGGTTTGGAGCCGATCTGGTCTTAATCGTTGATGCAGTCGCAGCCGTCGATCGGTACAACAACCGTTTTGCCTGGCTCTATCCGACCATCATCGGGGCCTATCTCGCTCCTGGCACCGAAAGCGACGTACTCACGATGGCCACAGGGGACCTGTGGGCTATCCACTCCGACTGGCACGCTCCTATCCAGATCGTCGAGACACGATCGAAGGCGGTAGAGGCAGCGGCCTTCCTTGATGACAATGCCCCATTGCACGACGCGAAGAAGCTAGTCATCCAAACACTCGGCAATCACATCGCTGAGCAACTGCGGCTCCTCAAATAGAGAATGATGGCACGCGACAGAGGGTTAGGGCGAATCGAAGCTCACCAAGACTCCCAGTAAGAAAAGATGTTGTCCCGGCACAAGGCCAGGAACTCCGGGGCGGATCTCGCCGCTCTTGAAAAACCCACCTCCTGCCCCGGTGGAGTCGTCATACCGATGCTCAACCCGCACGATCGTATTCGTCCATTTATAGGGAAGCTGGTACTCGACCGTGGAAGTAATGGCTTTCACGAACTGTTCAGCCCCGGTCCAGCGACCGTTCCGGTCCCAGTAGAACTCAGGTCGCAGCGCCACAGACCACGGCCCGGCGACATGCCACCTGACGACCAGGTTTCCTCCCATGACAAAGGCTCGGGGATTACCCGGCTGACTTGCAATGCGTTCAGTTCCAACATCGAGAGACGCCGCGATAGTCACGTCGTCGCCTTTCCATTCTAGAATCTGATTACCGTACAATCGCCAGAACTCCATCGACGTATCTGTTTGGTCCGGTCCTGCATAAAGCGTCTGCATGAGGGTCAATCGTGGTGTGGCTTTCCAGATCCATCGACCTCCATAACTGGGGTGATCGTTAGGATGGGCGAGATGATAATAACTGTTCACGACAAAGGCCGTGACGGTGAGCGCGTCGCTCACAGGATACTGAGCATTCACGCCGAACATCATGTAGGGCGTGTTGTCCGCAATCCATGATCGCGTGTAGTTGGCATTGTCTTTTGCATAGAGCGACTCATACCCCATCAAACTGTTGAACAGGCCGGCGGTGATCGTCAACCCTTTGCCGACCGGAGCAAGATACGACACATTCGCACGATGAAGATGTCGAAGCACATCCGACCCATCGACGCGTCTCTCGCCCACCAAGAACGCAAACTCTTCAGAGTCTCGCCCTCCCTGGAAACCCAGTTCCATGCCCCAACGTGACGTCTCTCTCGTATCCTTGCGCACATAGGCCAAGCCCATGTTGGGAGACAACTCATTATGATGAGCCGCCGTAGCGCGGCTACGCCAAAGATGATTGTCGGGAAAATTAAAATTTCCGACGTATCCAACATCGACATAGGCTCCATAATGCCAGTCGACCGTGGCTTCCTCTGTAAGATTGGCTGCGCTCGGCACGAGAGTCCCCGTCTCTTTTGATCCCTGACTCAAATCTTGAGCCACACAGACAGGCACCATCGTAAATAGGCCACATACGATTAGCAGAAGACCGATGCATATGTGCCATCTGTGTCCATGAGTGACCATCTTCACATTGATCATGAATGGATGGATAGCGCCTGTTTGCCGCATGTGATATTTGAACATGTAAAGCTCCCCGACATCGGCTCACAACTATACTTCTCCAGATATCAAAATGGGATAAAAACCGGTGAAGCGAAGGTCAGGAACGTATCAGAAAGCGCTGTGAGGTTATTCTGTCCTGAGTCGATATCCAACTCCCAGCTCCGTCAAAAGATAGCGGGGATGAGCTGGGTTTTTCTCTAGTTTATTCCGCAACTGACGCATATAGACCCGTAGATAGTGTCCTTCTTCCATATGAAGCGGTCCCCAGACTTCCTTCAACAACTGGCGGTGGGTCAGCACTTTCCCGGCATAGCGTATCAACGTGGTGAGCAGCTTGTATTCAATCGGTGTGAGGTGTATTTCCTTCTCTGAAACAAAGACCTGCCGACGTCCGAGATCTACCTTAAGATCACCGAGCGTGAATACCGATTCGACACTTTCGCTGGTTCGTGACGCATGGCGAAGCGCGGTTCGTATCCGTGCCAGAAGCTCGTTGAGTCCAAACGGTTTGGTGACATAGTCGTCCGCACCGAGGTCGAGCGCAGCGACTTTCGCATGTTCCTGGTCACGAGCAGACAGTACGATAATAGGCGTTGTGGTCCATTCCCTGATCTGTCGGATTACCTCGTTTCCCTCGACATCCGGTAGTCCCAAGTCAAGCAGGATGAGATCTGGATTTCTTGCTTTAGCCTCTGCGAGTCCATCCCTACCCGTCACGGCTTCGTGGAATCGAAAACCATGTGCGGGCAACGTTGTCCTGAGAAACCGGCGGATTTCCGGCTCGTCTTCGATCAAGAGAATCGCTGCTTCCTGTGGCATGAGATTTCCTGAAGCCGGCTACCACATTCCGGTGAACCGGTCGGCTCACCGAATCGATGTCTGCTCCATTTCGATGGCCGGCTGCTCCTCCGATAACGGAATGGTGAACCGAAACAGCGCCCCGCCTCCCGACCGATTCTCTGCCCAAATACGCCCACCATGCGCTTCTACGATGCCGCGACAAATCGTCAGCCCCAGCCCGACGCCTCCTTCTCGTGCAGATTTACCACGATAGAACTTGTCAAAAATACGAGACTCCTCTTCAGGATGGATCCCAGGTCCACGGTCAGCAGCCTCGACGACGACTTCCCGATCACGGACCGACGCAGACAGGTCAATCATGCTTCTCGGAGGAGTGTACTTCACGGCGTTTTCGACAAGATTAATCACGACTTGTTCCAGAAGCACTCCATCAACAAATACCAACGGCAGATCGGTCGGAAACGCCGTACTGACCGCATGGCCGTCCAATCGCCCTTCCTGCCTGGCCAGGGCTGCACCGATGATCTCATCCAGGGAGTGCCATTCTTTATTGAGTCGCACGGCTCCGGCTTCAAGCCGCATCATATCAAGGAGATTCTTGAGTAATCGATCAAGACGATCAGTCTCTCGATAAATGGATCGAGCAAGATCCCGCCGATCAGCCGCATTGAGCTCCTCCCGCCCTTCCGCCAAACTGCTGGCAGCACCGCTGATGGTCGCGAGCGGCGTTCGTAGATCGTGAGAGACTGAACTGAGAATGGTACTGCGCATCCGCTCAGCTTCTGCCGCCACGTGTGCTTGCTGAGCCTCATCTGATAAACGAGTCCTTTCAATTGCCAGGGCTACTTGATTCACCAGAGACTCCAGCAAGTGCAGATGCTCCGGATCAAGCAACAGCGCGGGGTCTTTCGGCCGCACCGCCACGACACCGATTGCGCCGGACGAAGCGACCAATGGCAGGTAGAGGGCACTAGCTCCAGGCAGCGTATCGGTTCCAAGTCCCGCTCGCTCATGGTGGTCGTACACCCATTGAGCAACACCCGACTCCTTTGGATTTAATTCAAAAAACAGGAGCTCTCCCCGTTGCAATTGTACCCGTTTTTCGGCATCCGCAAGAAATATGGCCACATGTGCATCAAATACATCACGAAGATGTTTGGCTGCGAGCTGGGCCAACATCTCTGTTCCCCGATGAGTGGCGAGATCTCGACTCATGGCATAGAGCACGCCGGTACGTCGTTCTCGATAGCGAGCGAGCTCGGCTTGCTGATTCAGACGCACGGCAAGATTGCTGATGACCAGGGCGACTACGAGCATCACGCCGAATGTGAGGAGGTATTGGGCGTCGGAGACTGCAAACGTAAAGTAGGGCGGCACGAAAAAGAAATCGAACGCCGCCACACTCAGGACAGAAGCGAACACCGATGGCCCACGACCGCAACGAATCGCGACGCCAATCACGGCAATGAGATAGATCATGATCAGGTTCGCGGCTGCGAAATAAGGAAACATCAACCAGTCGATCCCTGTTGCAATCAACACACCGGCAACGCCGTAGGCATATCCTGAGAGATCACCGGCACTCTGAGGAGTACGTCGTACAGCAGGTTGTCTTGCATCGCCCGTTCCCGTAATGACATAGATATCGATCTCGCCGCTCTGATGGACAAGCTCCGAGACCACGGAGCCAAAGATCCACTCCTTCCAGGGAGCCCGCACCGGTTTCCCGACGATAATCTTTGTGGCATTCCGGGTCCGTGCGTAATTCAAGATCTCCTGAGCCACATGCTCTCCCGTTAACGTGACCGTTTCAGCGCCAAGCTGCTCCGCCAGCCGCAGGGTCTGCACCAGCCGGTCTCGTTCGGACTGTGCTGATCGGAGATGCCAGGGAACCTGCACGTACACTGCGATCCATTTAGCATGAAGGTCCGCCGCCATCTGGCGCGCGGCCCTGATCAAACGCGGACCACGCTGTTTCATGTTCACGCAGACCAAGATCGTTTCCGCAGCCGGCCAGGTTCGTACNNACCACGGCATGGTCGCGTCGGTAGACCTCCATCTGCTGGTCGACCCGCTCGGCCGTGCGGCGGAGCGCAAGCTCGCGAAGTGCGATCAGATTGCCTTTGGCAAAGAAATGCTGAATAGCATGCTGAATCTGCTCTGGGAGGTATACCTTCCCGTCCTTGAGGCGCTGAAGCAAATCATCCGGAGGAAGATCGATCAGCTCCACGTCATCCGCCCGGTCGAGCACAGAATCCGGCACGGTTTCACGAACCCGAACGCCGGTGATCTTCGCGACCACATCGTTCAAGCTTTCCAAGTGCTGTACATTCACCGTGGTGTAAACTGTGATGCCGGCCTTGAGTAATTCCTGAACATCCTGCCATCGTTTGGCATGCCGCATGCCCGAGACATTGGCATGCGCGAGTTCGTCGATCAGGATGACAGCGGGATGACGAGCAAGTGCCGCATCGAGATCGAATTCCTTCAGCTGGGTACCGTGATAATCGACCGCGCGACGTGGAAGGGTCTCGAGTCCGTCGACCAGAGCCTCAGTCTCCGCCCGACCATGGGTCTCTACGATACCGATGACGACATCAACACCATCACGTCGCTGTTCATGCGCTGCCTCCAACATGGCATAGGTTTTCCCCACGCCGGGGTTGGCGCCGAAAAAGACCTTGAATTTCCCCTGGTGTTGCCGAGCTTCCTCGGCCTGAACCCGCTGAAGCAGGGCATCGGGATCTGGTCGTTGTTGGTTCATGGGAGCAGTTCCCCGCACAACGTTGCGCGTAAAGTTGAAGACGACGTAGCGAACGACGCTTGAATCCTAGGGGAGGCCCGGAGGAGCGTCAACGGCGCGATTGATCGTATAAGGGCTGAACGTGCTTCGACTAACGCCTCTCGTCCAGGGCGAGATTCAGTAGAAGAACGTTAACTCGTGGTTCTCCAAGAACGCCGAGCTGGCGGCCCTGTGTGTGTTGGGCCACGAGATCACGCATAACGACCTCATCAAGCTTGCGAACACGAGCCACTCTTCTGATTTGGTACAGAGCGGAAGCCGGACTAATATGAGGGTCCAACCCGCTCCCCGAGCTGGTGACCAGGTCGACTGGTACGGGCAAATCGTTACCCGGATCTGCTGCCCGTAAAACCGCGGCCCTTGCTTTAACGGCTGCAATCAATGCTGGGTTGGTGGGTCCGAGGTTTGATCCACCCGACGCAGCGGCGTTGTATGGAAATGGTGAGGTTGCCGACGGACGGCTCCAAAAGTACTCCGGTTTGTCGAAATACTGCCCGATCAACTTGGACCCGATCACCTTGCCTTCTCGTACGATGACACTGCCCTTCGCCTGGTCTGGGAAAAACACTTGGGCCAGCCCGGTGACCGTCAGCGGATAGACTAGGCCGGTCAGCACGGTCAGAAGCAGCAGCATGGTCAGGGCGGGTCTTAGTTGATCCTTCATGGTTCTCTCTTATCTCCCGGTGCCCGGTTAGACATCCTAAGTTACGTCAAATGCAAGGCGACTAGGATGAGATCGATCAGCTTGATGCCGACGAACGGCACCACCATGCCACCCAAACCGTAGATCAGGATATGCCGCCGCAACAACGGACCGGCCCCGATCGGGCGATAGGTGATTCCTTTCAGAGCAAGCGGAATCAGTGCGATGATGATCACTGCATTGAAGATGACTGCGGAAAGGACCGCACTCTGCGGAGTCGCCAGCCGCATCACGTTGAGTGCATTGAGCGCCGGATAGGTCGTGGCGAAAGCCGCAGGAATGATGGCGAAGTATTTGGCCACGTCGTTGGCCATGCTGAACGTCGTCAATGCGCCACGGGTCATGAGCAATTGTTTGCCGATTTCCACGATTTCGATGAGCTTTGTGGGATTGGAATCCAGATCGACCAGGTTGCCCGCCTCTTTTGCCGCCTGGGTTCCAGTGTTCATTGCGACGGCGACGTCAGCCTGCGCCAAGGCCGGCGCGTCGTTTGTTCCGTCCCCGGTCATGGCTACAAGACGACCTTCGCCTTGAAGCTCGCGGATCAACTTCAGCTTGGCTTCCGGCGTGGCCTGGGCTAGGAAATCATCAACTCCGGCCTCCGCCGCCACAGCCGCAGCTGTTTGTGGGTTATCACCGGTGATCATAACCGTCTTGATGCCCATTCGGCGCAGCTCAACAAATCGTTCTTTGATCCCGCCTTTGACGACATCTTGCAGTCTAATCACCCCAAGCACCTTCGCTTTCTCCGCCACTACCAATGGCGTTCCGCCTTTCTTGGCGATTGTCTCGACGTTCAGCCGGGCAACCTGAGAAAAGTGCCCCCCCTGAGATAACACATAGGCTTCAATTGCATCCGCCGATCCTTTACGGATCTGCCGTCCGTCAAGGTTGACCCCGCTCATCCGCGTCTGGGCCGTGAAAGGAATAAATGTGGCCCCCATCGCATGGATATCACGCGCACGTAATCCATACTTCTCTTTGGCCAAGACGACGATGCTGCGGCCCTCCGGTGTCTCGTCAGCCAACGACGAGAGTTGAGCTGCGTCGGCCAGTGCATAGACATCCACTCCTTCCTCCGGAAGAAACGCGGTCGCCTGACGGTTACCCAGCGTGATCGTGCCGGTCTTATCAAGGAGCAAGACATCTACATCCCCCGCTGCTTCGACAGCCTTTCCCGACATCGCGACNNGCGATGACGTTGGCTTGCACCATACGGTCCATACCAGCAATCCCAATAGCTGAGAGCAGAGCCCCAATGGTAGTCGGAATCAGGCATACCAAGAGTGCCACCAACGCGGTCACCGTAACCGGTGTCCCCTGCCCTGCGACCTGCACGCTGTACAGAGAGAAAGGCAACAGGGTCACCGTTACCAAGAGAAAGACGATGGTGAGAGCTGCGAGGAGAATAGTGAGCGCGATTTCATTCGGCGTTTTCTGGCGCTTGGCTCCTTCTACCATGGCGATCATCCGGTCCAGGAAGCTTTCCCCCGGACTAGCCGTCACACGAACGATGAGCCAATCGGACAGAATTTTCGTGCCTCCGGTGACAGCACTACGATCACCACCGCTTTCTCGAATGACCGGTGCGCTCTCTCCTGTGATGGCGCTCTCGTTCACTGATGCGACGCCCTCCACGATTTCACCGTCGGCTGGAATGAAATCTCCTGCCTCGACGAGAACCACATCCCCCTTCTTGAGCTGATTCGCTGACACCACGCTGAATGCATCGCGTCGCTGGAACTGACGCTTCCACACGGCGTGATGCTCGCTGCTGAGATTAATGGCCCCAAGCTGCTTGGCCGTGAGCTCTAGGCGCGCGCGCCGGAGCGAATCGGCTTGGGCTTTGCCACGACCTTCCGCCATGGCTTCCGCAAAGTTGGCAAACAGGACAGTGAACCAGAGCCAGAGGGCGATGGAGAGAATGAACCAGGTCGGCGCTTCTCCCATACCAACCATCGCCTGTAGAAACAGAAGAGTCGTCGAGAGACTTCCAACCCACACTACGAACATGACCGGGTTTTTGATTTGATGGCGAGGATCCAGTTTGACGACGGCGTCGCGCCATGCAAGACGAACCAGTCCGGCGTTGAAGAGTGATTGGGATTTGTGCGTTCCTGCCGTGATACCCATCGTGTGTAACTCCTTACTACTACCCCCTCATCATCAGTTCCTCGACGATCGGCCCCAAGGCCAAACTTGGAAGGAACGTCAACGCTCCGACCATCACCACCACGCCAATCAAAAGCACCACGAACAGCGGGGTATCGGTCGGCAAAGTCCCGGGGCCTGGCGGCACCAGTTTCTTGCGCGCCAAGGAGCCTGCGAGTGCCAGTATCGGAATAGCCAGCCAGAACCGGGATATCAGCATTGCGAGCCCACCGGTGAGGTTGTAAAACGGAGTATTTGCAGCGAGCCCTGCGAATGCGCTGCCGTTGTTGTTGCCCTGGGACGTATAGGCGTAGAGAACCTCGCTGAACCCGTGGGGACCTGGATTCAGGATAGAGGATCGGCCCGTGTCGGTGCTGATCGCAAGGGCGGTGAAACCCAAGACAATGATCGGCATGATGAGAATGAGAAGCGCGGCCATCTTCATCTCATAGGGCTCGATCTTTTTCTCAAGATACTCCGGTGTTCGTCCAACCATCAGTCCTGAGACAAACACGGCGATAATGACGAAGACGATCATGCCGTACAACCCTGAGCCGACACCGCCGAATACCACTTCGCCGCACTGCATGAGGAAGAGCGGCACGAGTCCGCCCAACGGCGAATACGAATCGTGCGTCGAATTCACCGAACCATTCGACGCTGCGGTTGTCACGGCAGACCACAGGACCGACTGGGTAATGCCAAAGCGCAACTCCTTACCTTCCATATTCTCCCCGCTGAGCCCGGCTTCGACCTGCTGATCGACCCCCGCAGGGGCTAGCAGCGGATTGTCGCGTTGCTCGGCCCACAATCCTAGAGGAATCAGACTGAGCAGAAGAATCATCATGGCAGCGCAAATAGCCCAGCCTTGGCGGGTGTCTCCCACCATCAGACCAAACGTGTAGCACAGCGCGGCTGGAATGAGGAGGATTGCCAAGGCTTCCAGGAAATTTGACAAGGGTGTTGGGTTCTCATATGGATGAGCAGAATTGGCGTTGAAGAAACCGCCGCCGTTCGTACCGAGTTGCTTGATGGCGATTTGAGAAGCAGCTGGGCCCATTGCAAGGACCTGCTCAGAAACAACGACGGGCCCGGTTTTCTGATTACCCTGTTCATCGAGCACCCCTTGGCTGTTTGGATCAGCCATGGCCTTGCCATATCCAATAGCTTGTAGCGGCATCGCCATCTGATATGGACGTAATGTCTGAACAACACCCTGAGAGACCAACAAAACGGATACGAGCAAAGCCAACGGCAGAAGAATATAGAGTGTACTGCGAACCATATCGCTCCAGAAATTACCTAACGTCGTGGAGGTGCTCCGGCTCAAGCCTCGGATCAACGCCACGAGCACAGACATCCCGGTGGCGGCGGAAACGAAGTTCTGCACAGTCATGCCGAGCATCTGGGTCATGTAACTCAGGGTGGTTTCCCCGCCGTACGCCTGCCAGTTGGTGTTGGTCACAAAGCTCACAGCGGTGTTGAAGGCCAGGTCGGGTGCGACGGCGCCGAGATTGACCGGGTTGAGAGGCAGAAGACCCTGTAAACGTTGTAAGCCATAGAGGAACAGAAACCCAGCTGCATTGAAAAGCAGCATGGCCACCGCATAGCTCTTCCAGTTCATTTCATCGGCAGGTCGAACGCCGGAGAGCCGATACATGGCCCGTTCAACGGGACCAAAGAGACGGTCCAAGACAAAGGGCTTGCCTTCATAGACTCTCGCCATATACCAGCCCAGGGGTTTCGCAAGAGCTAACAGCACGATAAACAATACAAGCACTTGGAGGATCGCATTCATCGTCATCAAAACCACTCCGGCTTCAGCAACGCGACCATGAGATAGATAAACAGGCACAACGACACAATTCCGCCGAGCACATAGGTCGCATTCATGACCGCTCCCTTAGAGCCGCTCCAGGCACGACATCAGCCATCTTGAAAGGATGACGAAACCCACCACCAGGCCAACATAGATTATGTCCATCGAGATCCTCCATGAGCCATCAATCTACTTCCTTCGACATAAAAATGGCGTCAAAATGATTAGTGGTACCATCAAAGAATGATTAAGACTTGGAAGCGAGACAAGTTAAACAGAGAGTGGATCGATGAACTAGGTAGAGAGTCTGCGATAGTGACGCAGCAAGAGAGTGCCTCCCCAGAGGAAGGAAGCGAGCATCAGAAATATTCCAAGATTATAGATCAAGTGAGCCAAGCGATGGTCCCACTCCAACAAGTCCAATATCGTCAGGATGTTGTTCCAGTCATGCCCGTCCGTTTCCTTGCCGGTGACTCCACCGAGTAGCATCAAATCCATCGCCCGCGCATCGTTGATGTAGGGCGCGATGTCCATCAAGCTCTCTGCCATCCACCAGAGGGCTACGGAGGCACCGAACGGATCACGGGTCTTCACCAGGAATGTCCCGAGACAGATCATCGGCATAAGAATTTGCCCCAGCGTGCCTCCCAGAATCGTCATAAAGCGCCCGAAGGGGATGAAGAGAATATGGCCGGCTTCATGAAACGGCAGATTGATGAGATGAACAAATGACTCACCGGTGTCATTCGTTTCAAGGGGCGTGGTCATGAACATCCACCCCCACCAAACCATGGCCACGAACACGGCGACACGACCGTAGAAGGTCATGGGTTCCGTCGTCGTATCTGTTTCGATGAGCCATTGCTTGGCCGTCAGGAACCACCTAGACTCTATGACTGCTGGCCGAGATGGTGAAAGACGCCCCTTCGCCGCTAGGGGTTTGTATTTGGCAAAGATAATACCGCATCGTCCACACTCCTCTGCTCCATCAGACTGTTGCGCCTGACACTTCGGACACTGAGCTATGGATGTCTCATTCGCGAGCATCTCTCCACTCTAAAAGCGAGAGATGAACCGGACAAGGAAATCTCAAGAAGGCCACAGAAGTCACAACCTCTAACCAGTCTGTTCGCAGAGAAGCAGCAGATCGCTTCAGCTCGAGGGTGCAGACGTGCTAATATGTGCGTGTGAGTTCACATGTATGCCGACAGTTCTGAGGGCTGGCCCGTATCGGTTCTTCTTTTATGCGTGTGATCGAGAAGAACCACCGCACATACACATTGAACGGGAAGACAAGGTGGCGAAGTTTTGGCTTGATCCGATTCGGTTGCAGGAAAGCGGAGGATTTTCTCGTTTGGAAATCGTCCGTATGCATAAGCTCGTGATTGAGTATGAAAACGGCCTTCTGGAGGCATGGGATGAATACTTCGGCGGTTGAAATCTCATTGCCGGTCGCCGAAACGGTGACCGTGACGGAAGACACGCTCACCGTCGAGTTGAGCGATGGACGGAGCCTGTCCGTGCCACTTGCTTGGTTTCCACGCCTCGTTCATGCCACACCTGTAGAACGCAGAGGCTGGCGATTGATCGGCAGAGGGCATGGAATTCACTGGGAGAAGCTTGATGAGGATATCAGCGTTGAAGGACTCCTCGCGGGCAGACCGTCCGGAGAAAGCCAAGCGTCGTTTAAGAAATGGCTCTTCGCCCGCAGGCCCAGTGGCGAACGAAGTTCTACGCGACGTGCCAGGAATAGTCGTCGCTAGCTAGTCAACAAGCATTCCCTTCCAACTGAATTCGTTCATCTATATTTGCAATTGACCGAAAAGAGGAAATATCGAACTGCTCATCAGTACCGTACCTTGAAGGTTGGACTATCCTCCGACCTCGCCTTCCATCGATCATAGAGGCAAGTCGTGGACACATGGGCATGCACCAGCCACTACCGGTTCACTCAACACTCCAATGCTTCCAACCAGTGAATCCTGGCCATCAAATATAGGTGAGCAGTCTGACCTCAGTGCCACTTCTCGTGACCTTGCACGTCGTGGCAAGTCCATATAAACAGCCGGTCAGTGGACGGAAAACGGCACCGGCACGAAAGTGACGACAAATACGGCCAACGCGATCCAGCCGACGATCGTCCGGTTGCGACCTAACGGCACGTGAGGGTCTAGAACTGGTGGATGGCCGAGGCCCCACAAGCCCGCCATAATGGCCCAGAGGAACCAGCCGGGCCAGCCGAAAAATCCCAAGGCTAAGAGGACCGGGAGAAACGCCAGCGCCATGGTTCGTTGTCGACGCCCCCAGAGGGCATAGGCAACATGGCCGCCATCCAGCTGGCCGATGGGCAACAGATTGAGCGACGTCACAAACAGACCGAACCAGGCGGCAAACCCGATCGGATGGAGCACCACATCGGCCTCCGGCGGGAGCGGCCCGATGATAAGCCAGGACATGAATTGGAGGAGCAACGGTTCACCGAGCTGCAATCCCAACGTCGCGGTTCGATCCACCACCGTCGACAGATTCAATCCGACGATCAGCGCAGCGACAGCAACCACAAATCCGGCCAAAGGCCCGGCGACGCCGATATCGAACAGCGCACGGCGGCTCAGAATCGGGCCCCGCATACGAATGATGGCGCCGAACGTTCCGATGAAATACGGCGGGCCCGGAATGAACAGCGGCAGGGAGGCAGGCACTCGATGGATCTTCGACAGCACATAATGTCCCAACTCGTGCGTGGTGAGGATAAAGAGTAAGGCCCCGGCAAACGGGATGCCTCGCCAGAGCAGCTCAGGAGATGTCAGGAGAAAATTCAACGGGCCGCGCGCCGGACCATTGTACGTTTGGTAGGCTCCGGCCCACAGCGTCGTAAAGACCGTCAGGAGAAAGAGGACAATCGGGAGCGTCCATTTGGAAAAAAACGACGGTCCACCCTCGTCTTCGTCCTCCGTGACATCGACGATCTGAGGTGGAGGCTGTTCCCCCACATCAAGAACATTCCCGTTCTCACGGTCTCGATATTCCTCTCGCCCCAAACCATCCATAGTCACTCTGCGTTATGGAAGTGCTGCAAACGGATTGTGTTCGAGTTCTTCCTCGACAGTCGTGGCAGGTCCATGGCCGGGCAGAAGACGATAGTCCGGCGAGAGTTTCAGCACGCGGTGGGTGACTGAATTAAGATGTGATGGGTACAATTCTTTGGGATTGGACCGTCCGATCGATCCGGCAAAGAGCGTATCCCCGACGAAGCAGACCGGCCACTGGGCATCATCCGCGCAGTAACAGATCCCTCCCGGCGTATGCCCGGGCGTCGTCATACATCGAAGCGTGCGACGGCCGAACCGGATCATGAGATCATTGTCCGGGACCACCAGCAATTCCCGCCGCGGTCGCCAACTGAGCAGCTCCACATCCTCTGGTCCGAGGTAGACGGGGACTTCATATCGGTCAAGAATCTGCTCAATCCCCTCGGCATGATCCGCATGGCCATGCGTCAAACAGATGCCGAGCAGTCTCAACCCGCGACAGCGAAGCTGATCCAACATGACCGGCGCGTTATAGGCGGTATCTACCAGCAGCGCTTCCCCCTCATCGTGCAGGAGGTACCCCTGGACGCCATACCCGTTGATGGATCCCTGCACCACCTCCACCCATGATGGCATGCCTTGGGCAACCGGCTCCCACTTATCGATCGCGATCTGCGCCAGCGGCTCCGGACGCAAGCCCAACGCCTTGGCCAGCGCACGCACCTCCGTACGGTCTCGCGGCTGATCGCCACGTTCCAGCGCCGTGACATCGCCGCCGGGCAACCCCGTCATGCGGGCCACATCGCCGACCGACAAACCCTGTCCGGTACGAGACTTTTTCAGAATGTCACAAAAATCATCTTCAAGCGGCATACGCGAGCCTATATCCGATTATGAGCCGAATTTACGTTTGCAGAACCCCAAATCGCCTTCCATTCCACGTCGATCAACCGGATAAAGACCACCATGACACCTATTCAATTCACACGCCTCACAGTACCGCGCCATGTGGCTGGTGATCAAGGCCGTGAACGCAGTACGATCGACTGGCGCGCGCGCTCCTTGACACCCTCCTCTCATATGGTATCTATTGCCATATGCCAAAGGCGAAACTGGTCCTTCACACGCGATATGTGGATGAGCAGGGAGCACTGGTGGAAATGAAAGCGTATGCTGTTCCGAGGACTCCTACAACTCCTCACGGATTCAAGTATTCTTTGGTTTACGTACGACATGGAAAGCGTCTGATCGGATATGACAATCACGAACACCAGGGCGATCATCGGCACGCTTGTGCCACCACATCACCCTATACCTTCTCAACTATCGAACAAGTCATCGAGGACTTTCTCCGCGATGTCGCAACCATCAAGAAGGAGTTAGGACGATGAAAGTCAAACGGCTCAAAGTCGGCGTGCGTTCGTTGGAGGAAGGGCTTCAAGAGTTCGGGTCCACACTCAAGGCTCTTCAGTCAGGCAAGGTTTTGCCCAAGCGAACAGGAGTGTATTTCGTCAGCGTGGAAGCGATGCGGCAGGTTCTGACGCCGTCTCGACTGACTCTTTTACATTGCATCCGCTCTCGACATCCTCGCTCTATCGCCGCATTAGCTAAGCTGGTCAGCCGAAATTTCAAGAACGTGCATGCAGATGTGAAGCTCCTCGCCGATCTCGGTCTCGTGCACCTGGAGCCGGGCGCACATTTAAGAGACTCCGTCACTCCGACCGTCCCCTATGAGCGGATCCAATTCGAGATCGCGGTATAAGAAACATCCATCACATGGAATGTTTGACGCCCGACCACTGTTTAGCATCGATACCCGTTCATATCACCCTTCCGGGCTCAGCGTGATTTCCTTCACCTCTCCGAACGTCGCCAAGGCTTTCGGCAGGGCCTCACCGGATCCAACCGCAATAATCTTCAAACGATCCGGGCGCAAATGTCTCTTGGCCGCAGCCTGAACCTCCTCCTTGGTCAGCGACACGACCTTAGCGCGCAGCTGCTGCAGAAAGTCCTTCGGCAACCCATCATACTCCAACTCAACCAGCCGGCTGACAATCGCCGAAGGGCTGGCAAAGGAGAACACGAACGAATTCACGTAGGCCTCCTTGGCCTCGGCCAGTTCCGTATCGGTCACCGGCTCCGCACGCATCCGTTCGATATTCGCCACAAACCGCTCGATGACCTCCTGCGTGGAGGTCAGTTTCGTTTCCGCCCGCATCAGCCAGACCCCTTGGTCATGCGTGCCCGTATTGAGGCGGCTGCCGACGGAATAGGCCAGCCCTCGTTTGGTCCTCACATCGTTGAACAGGCGACTGCGAAACGAACTTCCTCCTAAAATGTCGTTGGCGATGGCCAAGGCAACGTAGTCGGGATCATTCTCCTTGATCGAGAGATGTCCGAGACGAAGATGGGTCTGCGACGTCTCCTTACTGACGAATCTGACCACCGGCCTGGAC
>CXWJ01000836.1_pt1 | contig 20506 bp, 11 predicted proteins | sample 590841 | NCBI WGS metagenome assembly CXWJ01 (sample SAMEA3498367, study PRJEB10139) | wastewater metagenome | biome: wastewater treatment plant; material: activated sludge | place: Austria | collected 2015-01-21 | reverse complement strand
AGCGCGTGCGGCGCGTGCTTTGGCGAGCACTTCGGCGCGGCTGAGTTTTGGTGCGGCGGCTTTTTCAGCGGCTACCTCAGCGCTGCTGCGACGGGTGCGTTTGGGAGCTGCTGCTGCGGCTTTTTTTGACGCGGCAGGTGCTTGTTTGGCAGCGCGGGCAGCGCGTGCTTTAGCCAGGATTTCGGCGCGGCTGAGTTTCGGGCCTTCCGGTTTGGCTGCTTTTTTCGCAGCGGCGGGTGCCTGTTTGGCAGCGCGGGCAGCGCGTGCTTTGGCGAGCACTTCGGCGCGGCTGAGTTTTGGTGCGGCGGCTTTGGCGGCTTTTTCAGCGGCTACCTCAGCGCTGCTGCGACGGGTGCGCTTGGGAGCTGCTGCTGCGGCTTTTTTTGACGCGGCAGGTGCTTGTTTGGCAGCGCGTGCTTTAGCCAGGATTTCGGCACGGCTGAGTTTCGGGCCATCCGGTTTGGCTGCTTTTTTTGCAGCGGCGGGCGCTTGTTTGGCAGCGCGTGCGGCGCGTGCTTTGGCGAGCACTTCGGCGCGGCTGAGTTTTGGTGCGGCGGCTTTGGCGGCTTTTTCAGCGGCTACCTCAGCGCTGCTGCGACGGGGCCGCCTGGCGGCAGCGGCAGGGGCCGCTTCGGCGGCCCCTGCTTTTTGGCCGTGTGATTTGCGTCCGGCGCGTTTTGAAGCAGATTGCCCGGTTTCTTCCTGTTCAGGTTTGCCTTGAGCAACCAGGCGGATATGTGCCACGTGGTGTTGGCCATGCCAGGCATATAAAGCTATGGCTTCGGGCAAAGGGATGACGCGTTGTTGTTCGGGATGAAAATATCCTCGTTCAAGATCTTCTTCAGAGAGTGACTCGAGGAACATCACCCAACGTTTGTGCAAAGGAGAGATAATCCGGAGCGATAACTTTACCGGGGCGTTTTTTGCATCGTCTGTTTCGGCCCAATTCGCTTCTTCATAAGGTTTGATAATTGGGGTCGGTTCTGTCACAGCGAGCTTCATCCGTACATAAGCGTTCATGTGACTATCTGCAATGTGGTGTACTACCTGGCGGGCCGTCCAGCCTCCGCGACGATAGGACGAGTCCAATTCGCCGCTTTTCAATTTTTTGAGTGCTTTTTTAAGGTCTTTTGGCAACCGGGCTATCGCTTTTATATTGCGCCGGGTGTCGTCGAGTGACCAGGTTTTGCCGTATTCGAATTTGCCGATGGGGTATCTTCGACTTTCCTGTAATTTCATTGTCTGCTGTTGTTTTTGAATTTGTATGATAAAAAATTATGCCGGAGGAGAATTCAACGTGTTCGATCCGACAGTTATTAAAGTGAAACCTTATTGTCTTTCCATCGCCACAAATAACGACAGGCTATTGTGCGATAGGGCCGCCAGGGTTCGGCGAGTTCTGCCATTTTTTGCTTGAGTTTTTTATCGTTTTCATCGAGATGATAAAGCCTTGTCATGGCCTGCTGAATTCCGAGGTCGTCTACCGGAAATATATCGGGGCGGCCGATTGAAAACATCAGGATCATCTGAGCCGTCCATTTACCTACTCCTTTTATGCGGGTTAGAAATTCGATAATATCATCATCGCTCATGGAATCCCAATGATGATTTTCAAGGTCGTATTGCAAGGAAAATGCGGCAACGTTTTGGAGGTAGGATGCTTTTTGATTGGACAAACCGGCACTGCGCAAACGCTCCATTTCTATGGAGGAAAGCGAATCGGGATGCGGGTAATCATCTGGAAACAAAGCGCAGAAACGATTGAAAATAACAGTGGCTACTTTGACACTCAGCTGTTGGGAAACAATAGATTCCAGCAGGTCGTAATATACTCTCCCGGAAGGAGCAAAATCAGGCACACTAATAGAATCAATTAAAGATCCAATCTTATCATGTTGCCTTAAATAAGCAATAGCAGCCTCTGAATTCATAGGGCAAAGTAAATTGACATCCAACGACTTAAACAAATATTTATTGAATAGTTTTTTTGAAATTGATTGTTTTTATCATTAATTGAAAATCAGCCGAACGTTTTTTATATCCGATCTTCATCCAAATAAAATCGAAATTCGGTACTAAATATTTGAAAATCAGTTTTTTAGAAATTTATACCTACTGTAAACCGACATATTACGATAGCAAACGTTTATTTGTTTAATTCTGAAATATTTTATACTTCAACCTGCCTGTTTATAATCAATGCGGGGCAGTATTGCATCTTTATCAGTGAACAGGCGCGTGAAAACCCCACTTTCAAACAATTCAACTTTCCTTAGAATATTAGCATACTTTTATCCTTTGCAACGCTAAGGTGTTGCATGACCGCATGTTGGATAATGTATTCCCAACGCGGTCATGCCACCGCTATTCGACCGGGAGTGTTGCCTGTTTGCAGAAAACATCTTTTGCCTATCTGACTCAAAACAAATAATATTGCCCTGCCGGATTTTATCCACAACCGCCCCGGCCCGACGAATTATGGGATTTCAAAAAGTAAACACGATTGACAGCAAAAACGAAATGCTGCATTTTGTTCGCAGCCTGCTGGACGATGTTCAGGCATTCGAGTATATGCTTGAAAACGAATGGTTTGAGTCGAATATCGTTCGCATCGGCGCTGAACAGGAAATGTGCCTCGTGCACAACAAAACATTCAAACCGGCGACGATCAACATGGAGGTACTGGCCAAACTCGGCGACGACAAACCCTGGTGTGTGACCGAACTGGCCAAGTTCAATCTGGAAACCAACCTCAATCCCCGGGAATTTGTCGGCGATTGCCTGAGTCAGCTGGAGGCCGAAAACCTGAAATATCTGGCCATTATCCAAAAAGTTTTGGACGAGTTCGACGCCTCGATTATTCTATGCGGCATTTTGCCGACACTGCGGAAGCATGACCTGGAAATGCATAACCTGACACCCAAAGACCGCTATTATGCATTGATGGCGGCTATTCAGAAACACTTGCTCGGCACGGCATTCGAGTTGCGTGTGGAAGGCGTGGACGAATTATTGGTAAAACACGATTCGCCGCTATTGGAGGCTTGTAACACCAGCTTTCAGGTGCACTTACAGGTTGCGCCAAAAGATTTTGTAAAAATGTACAACATATCGCAGGTGCTTGCCGGACCGGTTATCGCTATTTCCGCCAATTCGCCGCTTGTTTTTGGCCGCCGGCTTTGGCATGAAACACGCATCGCGCTGTTCCAGCAAAGTCTCGATACCCGCTCTTCACACGACCACATGCGCGAACGCCTGCCCCGTGTCAATTTCGGTTCCGGCTGGCTGCGCGGCGATATCACAGAAATCTATAAAGAGGATATCAGCCGGTTTCGCGTACTGCTGGCAGGCGCTATCGAGGAAGACTCTATCGCAATGGTGCATGCCGGCAAAACACCCAAACTGCGCGCCCTGCAAATCCATAACTCCACAGTCTATCGCTGGAACCGCCCCTGTTACGGTATTTCCCCCAATGGAAAGCCGCACCTGCGCATCGAAAACCGGGTGATGCCCGCCGGCCCTACACCGGTAGATGAAACGGCCAATGCCGCGTTCTGGCTCGGCTGCATGGTCGCTATGGGCAATCACTATGATGATATCACCAAGCATATAGATTTTGTGGATGCCCGCGACAATTTTCTGAAGGCGGCAAAATTTGGAATCGACACGACCTTTACCTGGATGAAGGACAAAAAAGTGCCGGTTACCGAATTGATCCTCAAAGAATTGTTGCCGTTGGCCAGGGAAGGGCTCAAGATGCGGAAGGTAAAAGCCGCCGACATCACCAAATATTTAGACATCATAGAAGCCCGCGCAAAAGAGCACAAAACCGGAGCGCGTTGGGCTTTAAGAACATTTACTGCTTTGAAAAAAGAAGTCACCAACGACGAAGCCGTCACTGCCGTCACCGCTGCCACCATCAAAAACCAAAAAGAAAACAAACCCGTGCACACCTGGAAAGAAGGCACGACTGCCGATCTGGTCGACTGGCATCCGGGAAAAATCAAAGTGGAAGAGTTTATGTCCACCGATCTTTTTACGGTACAGAAAGACGATCTCATCGAGATTGTAGCAGAGATCATGGATTGGCGCCGTATCCGCTATATGCCGGTGGAAAACAGCAAAGGTGAACTGATCGGACTGATATCCAGCCGCATGTTGTTGCGCCATTTTTCCCATTGCGGCAAACTTAACAAACAAAGCGGCGCCACTATTGTGAGCGATATCATGATTGAAAAGCCGGTAACCGTCACCCCGGAAACCAGCATCATGGACGCTATGCACAAAATGCAGCAGCACCGCATCGGTTGTTTGCCGGTTGTGAAGGGTAAAGAACTGGTTGGAATCATTACTGAAATGGACTTTCTGCGCATCACCTCACGGCTGATGGAACGCTTAGAGAAGTAGCAATATCTATTTTTTTAATCCCCTTTTTCTGTTAACCATTCAACTTTTTTGTATGAAGCGATTCCTGTTTACCCTGGCAATCGCCCTGTCGGTTATATCTGTCTCAGCACAGCGCAATATAACAGGGCGAATCACCGATCTTGCTACCGGAGAAGCCCTTATCGGCGCTACTGTGTCGGTTAAAGGCGGCAATACCGGTACCATCACCGATACGAACGGTGATTTTACACTTGAAATCCCAAATGACCAGGCCATTTTGATGGCATTCTATACGGGTTATGAAACGGCTGAAACAACCGTCGGCACACTGACGCGGGTGGATATTCAATTGACTGCCGCCAGCACCCTCGTGGACGAAGTGGTTGTCATCGGATACGGCAAGCAAATCAAATCCACGCTCACCGGCAACATTGCCAAAATCGGCGGCGAGAATCTCAAATCCATGCCTGTCATATCGGTGGAGCAAGCTATGCAGGGTCAGGCTGCCGGTGTGTTTGTGGAAAGTGTGAACGGTAAAGTGGGCGGCGCCATGCGCGTTCGGGTGCGCGGGGTAGGCTCCATCAATGCCGGCACCGAACCACTTTACGTGATCGACGGCATACCGATCGCCAAAGACGCCCGCAACACTGCCGGCGCGCCGCTCAATCCTATAGCCGACCTGAATTTTAATGACATCGAATCCATCGAAGTGTTGAAAGATGCATCGGCCAAAGCGATCTACGGCGCGCGCGGCTCTAATGGTGTGGTCATCATCACCACTAAATCGGGTAAAAGCGGTCGTCCGCGTATAGAACTCGACGTGCAGGCCGGCGCAAGTATGCCCACCGGGAAGCGCGAATTTTTGAACGCTGCGGAATACCACGAATTGTTTATTGAAGCGGCCAACAACTCCGACGACATCGACGGAGTGCCTTATGACGACCCTTATTCCTGGACGCAGTTTGTTGTTGGCAAAGAACTGACAGACGGTTCGTTGGGCCGCCTGTATCGTTACAGCGGTTACAACGACGACTGGCTCACACCTGTGGACCGCACCGACTGGCAGGAAGAGGCGCTGCGCACCGGCAGCGTGACCAACGCCAACCTCTCTTTTTCCGGTGGCAACGACAAAGTGCGTTATTATGCCAGCGGCAACTACGGCAACACGGAAGGTATCCTCATCAGCAATGACCTGGAAAAAATGGGAGGCCGTCTCAATCTCGACTTCGACGCAACCAACCGCCTCAAAGTGGGTGTCAACCTGAGTCTCGCCCGCACCCTTACGCACCAGGTTTCGGACGACAACGCTTTCTCCACACCGTTGCAACTCGTGGCATTAGCGCCTTTTACACCCAAATATGATGAAAACGGCGAGCTCTACGACCGCCCCGTCACGACGTATTACAACGGACTGATTGAAGTAGAGGACGGCTACCGCAAAGTGTATACGTTCCGCACCATTGCCAATGTTTTCGGCGATTATTCCTTTACGGAACACCTCGGTTTGCGTCTTGAAGGCGCCGGCAACTTCTACAACCTGCGCGACGATGCCAAATTCGGCGAACGTACCGACAACGGCAACGCCAGTCACGGCTACGGTTACTCCGCTTTCGCAGGCGCTACCGACTGGAACACCAACGCCGTGCTCCACTGGAACCGAGCGTATGACCGTCATACCTTCGGGTTCGACCTCGGTACGGAATTTTTCAAAAGCGAATACACCCGCACCTACGTGGAAGGCGAGCAGTTCCCCAGCGACGAATTCAAAACGCTCGAGGCCGCCGCAAGCATTACCGACGGCACTTCAACCATCACCAACTACAGTTTTCTTTCTTATTTCGGTCGTGCCCGTTACAATTTCGACCGCAAGTATCTGTTCAACATCAGTGGTCGCGTGGATGGCTCTTCGCGTTTTGGCAAAGACAACCGCTATGCATTTTTCCCTGCCGTATCGGGCGGTTGGGTGCTGAGCGAAGAAGCGTTTTTGAAAGATAACAAGACCTTGAGTTTCCTTAAACTGCGCGCTTCCTGGGGCGTGAGCGGCAACGCCGACATCGGAAACTTCCAGTCACTCGGCCTCTACAAAGCCGGCGGCTACAACGGCAACAGTACGCTCAACCCCGAACAGATTGCCAATCCCGGCCTGACCTGGGAAAAAAGCGCTGAGACCGATTTCGGTATCGATTTCGGCTTGTTCAAAAATCGCCTGACCGGTGAGATTGACTATTATGTAAAAAATACAACCGATCTGCTGCTCGACGTGCCGGTACCGGCCACTTCCGGCTTTACCACACAGTTCCAAAACATCGGCGAACTCCAAAACAAGGGTGTGGAATTCACCCTGAATTCCAACAACTTCGTGGGCCGGTTCTCCTGGACGACCTCTTTCAATATTGCTTTCAACAACAATGAAGTAAAGTCTTTGGCCGGCGGCCAAACGATCATCGACGATGGCAGCAATACCAACGTGGTGAAAGTCGGCGAACCCATCGGCGTTTTTTACGGCCCCGATTACGCGGGTGTCGACCCGCAAAACGGCGATGCGCTCTGGTATATCAATGAAACGGACGACAACGGCAACATCATCGATCCGGAAGCGACCACAAATACGTACGACGACGCCAATTTCGTCGTGCTTGGTTCGCCGCTGCCCAATGTGATCTATGGTTTGGACAACACATTGTCTTATGCAGGAGTTACACTCAATTTCCGCTTTCAGGGTCAGGCCGGCAACGAAATCCAGAACGGCGCGGGCAACTTTATGTCCTGCGGCGCCTGCTGGTTCGATAATCAAACCCGCGACCAACTCGACCGCTGGCAAAACCCGGGCGACGTCACCGACGTGCCGGAAGCACGCCTCGGCTACGGCAACGGCGAACAGGTGCGCAGCAGCCGCTACCTCAGTGACGGCTCATACCTCCGTCTGAAAAACGTGACGCTCGCATACGATTTCCCGTCGCGTATTTTTGGAAATTCGGGGTTCCGCGACCTCAGGGTTTACGTCACCGGCACCAACCTGCTCACATTCACCAAGTACGAAGGCTGGGACCCCGAGGTGACGACCGACTTTCTTGCCGGCAACACGATTTACGGTGTGGATTTTTATTCGGCGCCGCAGCCGAAAACTATCGTTGCGGGCTTCCGTGTGGGATTCTGATGCTTAACATGTACTGCGGAATTGCATTCCGCCCCCATCCGGGAGCAAATCCCGGCTCACCCATTTTTTAAAAATAAAACATCGCAACAACATGAAATTCAATAAATATTGGCTGTCCACGCTTTTTATACTCAGCCTGGCTGCCTGTAATAAGGAGCTCGAGCTCGAGCCCGCACAAAACATCAGTGAAGACCTCGCGCTCAGCACTGATGCGAATGTCAAATCCGTGCTGCTTGCCGCTTACGATGGCCTGGCTTTGGACGGCATGTTTGGCGGCAATACTATGCGCGACGCCGAACTCATGGGCGCCGACGGCGAGATCCGCTGGGTGGGCACTTTTGAAGGGCCGCGTTTTGTGTTTTTTCACCAGCAGATTGCCAACAATGCCGAAGCGGAAAACATGTGGATAGATGCCTATTACACCATCAATATCTGTAACAACGTGTTGGAAGCACTCGAGGTCGTAAACGAAGCCGACCGCGCACAGGTAGAAGGCGAAGCCTTATGGGTAAGGGCTTTGGCTTATTTCCAGTTGGTTCGTTTTTACGGACAGGCTTACGAGCCGGGTGGCAATAATTCGCAGTTGGGCGTGCCCATCGTGCTGCGTCCTACCCGTCAGATCGATGAATCCAGTTTTGTAAGTCGCAATACGGTGGAAGAATGTTACACGCAGATTCTCAATGATTTGACAAAAGCGAAAACACTGTTGCCGGAAGAGAACGGCGTTCAGGCCGGCAAACATGTCGCTTCTGCAACGCTTGCGCGTGTCTATCTGCAAATGGGTCGCTATGCCGACGCGCGCGACCAGGCGAATGAAGTGATCGAATCCGGCTACTACAGCCTGGTCTCCGACTTCGCTGCAGAATGGAACAATGATGACAATACCAGCGAAGACATCTACGCCGTACAGATTTCTTCCCAGGATTATCTCGAAGCCACGATGGTTGTTTTTTACTCCATACCGGACTACGGAGGCCGCGACGGCGACATCGAGATTTTACAAAAACACCTCGATCTCTATGATCCTGCGGATGCCCGCCTCGCCCTGCATTATGACGGCAACGCCGCCATACGCACCGGCAAATGGCGCGACCAGTACCGCAACCAACCCGTCATTCGTCTGGCTGAGATGTATCTGATCCGCGCCGAGTGCAATGCCCGCCTCGGCACCGCTGTCGGCGCTTCAGTGGACGACGATTACAATGCCACACATGAGCGCGCCGGCCTGCCGCCCCAAACGGGCGTCACGCTCGACGATATCCTGCTTGAACGCCGCCTCGAACTGGCGCACGAAGGTCATCGCATTCACGATATCAAACGCCTCAATGGCACGGCGGATGGTCTGAACTGGGACGACGACAAGTTGCTCTATCCGATTCCCGCCCGGGAAATCGAAGCCAATAAAAGTCTGGAACAAAATCCGGGGTATTGATTGGTATACAGGGGTTTAGAAATAAAACATGACTCATCCCGAATTTTGCCCCAGCGGAGCTGAATATTGGTAGAAAATGGCACCCAACCCCTCTTCAAAGCCCCAGCGGGGCGTAATATGCGCAAAAACCTCCTTCATATTCCGCCCTGCTGGGGCTTAGGTCTGTTTGCGGGCTACATTTCTACCAATATTCGGCCCCGCTGGGGCAGTTGAAAGACCTGATTTTCAGCAAAATAGTGAACTAAAGCCTGGTTTTCAAAATCCGGGATGACTCATTTTCATTTGAAAGAAATTTTACAGGAGAAAAGCAACCGAATAAAGGAGGTTGCCGCCAATGGAATATCTTTCACATGAACGCACTACCCATGATTTGCAAAACAATTCTGTTTTCAGCATTGCTTTTCAGCGGCGCTTTCTTGTATGCCCAGCAAATGTCGTTGGGCCTGCGTGCCGGTTATACCTTGAGTGATGTGTTTGTAAAAGAACCGGATAATTTGGTCGTGGAGGGAATTCCTGCCAATCAGGTGGATGAGCATTTTCGGACGCTCAGTAGCTATCATATCGGGATAGACGCCCGACAGCCTTTTAGCAAGCGGGTGGGAATCGTGGCGAGTTTGCTCTATGCGCGAAAAGGATATGTCGGAACAAGTAACTGGACCGGAAGTCAGTCTGAAGCAGCCTGGCATTTGTACTATCTGAATCTGGCTTTGGTGACTGATGTCCTTCTTTGGAAAGGGTTTTCGTTGCAAACCGGGGTTGAAGCAGGTTGGTTGGCGGATACGCGGGTAAAGACGGGAGGGACGACTTATGACCCTCAAAAATTATATCAAACTATAAACGACTTCGATTTTGGGCTGGTCTGTGGTCTCGAGTATCGCTTCAACACAGGCTTTTTCATAAGTGCCCGGCATATTTTCGGCGTTACCCCACTGCAAAGTTACGATGTCGCCGACCGTACCGGCACAAGCCTTGGCTATATCACAAGCCGAAACAGCGCCACGCAAATTTCGCTGGGTTATCGTCACCTGATTGGAGAATAGAGCAATTTGGAGCAACCCGAATTTTTCATAAGGGTTATGGTTTTAGTCATTAGTAAAACGCCGGTGCCGTCCGTGTATGAATGCCGAAAGGCGAATACATGAAATACGAAATACGATGTTTTCCGCGCGTATCTGCCGAACCCGGACGCAGCGCTATACATCGTCAATCGTATTTCACGTATTCGCCTTTCGGCATTTAATGTACTCCAAAAATCTTTAAGGCGCTTTGAAACGGGCGGTTTCTTGCGTACGCCATGATTGCAATTAAAAGCACCAGCCATTCGCATTGCGTACAGCCTCGGCTATCAAACGGCGCTTTTCTTTTACATTCACCGGCGGGTACTTGGTGAATCGCTTCAGACCCATCATGAAAGTTTTCAGCAGGTCGCCTTCGGCGAAAGAGGCCAAAGCATCGGTGGCATTTTTCGCTATCCGTGCGCTTGCGTCGTGGAAATACACCTGTAACATTGCATCATACACTTCCTGAGGCTGCTCTTTCTGAATATCCGTTAACTTTTGTACGCGCAGCAACATCGATTCTGCGGCGAAAAGGTCGATCATCATGTCGGCACAGTTCATCAGCAGTTCCTGCTCTTCTTTCAGGTTGAGTTTGCCGTCCATTTGCATTTTTGCAGCGCCGCCCGCCGTCATCAGGATAATCTTCCGGAAATCGGCGATTGCTTTGTGTTCTTCGGCATATTGTCCTTCTGTCTTTTCAAAGGAAGGCATGGAAGCCAGTTCTTTTTGCACCGCCCAGGCCGGGCCGACGATGTCCAACTGGCCTTTCAGGGCGCGTTTGAACAACTGGTCGACCATGAGCATGCGGTTAATTTCGTTGGTGCCTTCGTAGATCCGGTTGATACGGCTGTCGCGGTAGGCCCTGGCCGCAGCGTACTCTTCGCTGAATCCGATGCCGCCGTGAATTTGCACGTTTTCGTCCACGCAATAGTCGGTCACCTCCGAACCAAGCACTTTCAGGATGGAGCATTCGATAGCGTATTCTTCGGCTGCTTCCAACATGGATTGTCCGAATGTCTTGCCTTCTCCATCAGCAGCAGCCTTTTTATCCTGCATCAATTGCGATGTGCGGTAGCCTGCGCTTTCGGCGGCAAAATTGCGGATGGCCATTTCGGCCAGTTTGAACTGGATGGCGCCGAACGAGCCGATAGGCTGGCCGAACTGGTGGCGCTCATTGGCATAGCGGGTTGCCATATTGATCACTTCTTTGTTGCCTCCGATACACATGACGCCGAGTTTGTAACGTCCGATATTCAGCGCGTTGAAAGCGATCAGGTGGCCTTTGCCGATTTCACCCAGCACATTTTCAGCAGGCACTTTGGCATTTTCAAAAAAGACCTGGCGTGTGGATGAGCCTTTGATACCGAGTTTGTCTTCTTCTTCGCCCATGGTAATGCCCGGCGTGTCGCGCTCTACGATAAACCCGGTGAATTTTTCACCTCCGATTTTTGCAAAGACGATAAAAATATTGGCAAAACCGGCGTTGGTGATCCACATTTTTTGCCCGCTCAACAGATAGTGGCTTCCATCAGCACTCAGATCGGCGCGGGTTTTTGCATTCAGAGCGTCGGAACCGCTGCCGGGTTCGGTCAGGCAGTAAGCGGCTTTCAATTCGCCTGAAATCAGTCTGGGGAGGTATTTCTCTTTTTGGGCTTCCGTGCCGAAGTAAAGTATGGGCAGCATACCGATCCCCGTATGGGCGGCAATGGAAGTAGAGAAAGACCCGCAAGGCCCCAGCATATCGGCAATCACGGTGTTGGTATTGGTGTCCAATTCTGTACCGCCGTATTGGGCAGGCATGTGCGCCCCCAACAGACCCAGTTCGCCCGCTTTTTCCAAAAGACGTTGGGTCAGGCCGGGTTCCCGTTTTTCAATTTTCTGGCGATTGGGTACTATTTCATTTTTCAGGAAGTCTTCGGCCATTTGTTTGACCATCAGCTGTTCCTCGTTGAGTTCTTCGGGAATAAAAGTGTCTTCCGGTCGGCTTTCGCGGATGAGGAATTCACCGCCTTTGAGAACGTCGGTTTTTTCTAATGTATCTGTCATATTAAGAAGCGCAGGCAGGTTGTGAATGAATGTGAGCGAATTTTCGCTGCAAATTTATGTCCCATTTTCAGAATTATCAAACAGCTGCATTGTGAATTTGCAAAATATTTTCAATCCGGTCATTTTGTTTTCCAAGCATTGTGAGAAACGGCGGATTTGTGATTTTATCACAGCACCTGACGGCTATGGTGATTTTATACGTTCCCGCAGCAACTGACGAACGATGTACTTCTAATCGCTCCGTCAAAATAGTGCGGCACGGCTTTTGTCTGTCGCTGTCGAACTTTTCTCAAATTTTTTCCCCTGAACATTCCACAGTTTCACCTGTTTCACTGACTTTTGAGACTGCATTCAGGAGCAAGGCGACATTGTTTTGTATCTTTCAGTAAATCAAAAAGTTAGTATAATATCAGTGTGATGCTGGACGGCAACCTGAGCATAAAAATGGCGATTTACTCTATCCGTGATTTAGAAAAATTGACGGGCATCAAAGCCCACACCATCCGCATCTGGGAGCAGCGCTACGGGATGGTGAAGCCTGCCCGCACGGATACGAACATCCGCTACTACACCGACGAGAACCTGCGCATGTTGTTCAACATTGCATTGCTCAACCGGCATGGATACAAGATCAGTAAGTTAGCTAAAATGACGCCTGAAGATGTTGCGAAACGGGTTGCTGATATTGCTGAAAACAATGGCAGCCAGAACGCCCAGATCGATGCGCTGACGCTGGCGATGATCGATTTGGACGAAGCGACTTTCGACCGGATTTTTTCCACTTATACTTTGGAGAACGGTTTCGAGCGAACGATGGTGGAACTTGTATATCCTTTTCTGGACAAACTGAACGTACTGTGGTTAACCAACAGCGTCAGCCCTGCACACGAAAAGTTTATCGGACATCTGATTCGTCGCAAACTGATGTACGCGATCGACAAAGAACCGGCTGTGACTTCGCGCGATGCGGCCATTTTCCTGCTTTATCTGCCGGACGATGAATCGCAGGAACTGACCTTGCTTTTTATGCACTACCTCCTGCGCAACCGCCGGCAGCGTGTGGTTTATCTCGGATATAAGATTTCGCTGAGCGACCTGGAAGATGCATGCCAGCCTTTGCGGCCTGACTATGTTTTTACAATTTTGCAGGAGCCGATTCCCCGCCATCCGATTCAGGGGTACTTAGACGCTGCGGCGCAAGTCGTCAATCCGGCCGAATTGCTGCTGACAGGCGCCCAGTTGTTTGTCAATCCGGTGAAATTACCCGCCAATGCGCGTGTACTCAACGGTTTGCAGGATACGATCCAATTTCTTGACAACCTGATGCTCAAACAACGCAACGCCAGAACGAATGCATCCGTGGGCGACGTGCAATCCGTCGCCGGCAGCGAGGCCGTCTGAAAAGGTTGATAGAGGGTTGATAAGGGTTTATGAAGGTTGAAAATCAGAACCGAATAAAGCCAAATGCTGCACTTTTTCGCATCGGAAATCAACCCTTTTCAACCTTTTCTATTTCCCTCCCTGCTTGTCCAGCCACGCAGCCATCGCTGTTTCCTGATTGTCTTTTTCGCGGATACGATCCATCCAGCGTTTGGCAAATTGCCAGTTCTTATCGCGCATCGCTATCATGGCGCAGAGTGAAAACACGGCATCCTGAAGGTCGCGGGTAGGCTGCACGGCCGTGATATCGCGGAACGTTTTAAACGGCCCGTTGAAAGCAGCGCCACCTTCCCGTAAAAATTTGAATCCCATTTTGACCCGGATGGAGTCATTATCAAAACCCTGATACTGACCGTAAATGACCAGGTCGGCGCCGCACTCCCGGGCGAGGCGTTCGGCGTCCTGCGAATTGATGCCGCCTTTCGAGTCGCGCGGACTGATCTTTACCTCCGATTCGATGCCCGCCTTGTTGGTCAGTTCCTGGATCACATCCTGGATGCGGAGTGCAGGCCGTGCGTCCGAACCGCCCAACTTGTCGAACGGCAGCACCATCACGTGCAGCGCCTTGTTTTTCTCAAACCTGGGGCAATCGGAATTGCGACCTTTCACCAGCCAATAAACCGCCGCGCCCAGTAAGACGGCCGCCCCAATGCCGATCCACAACCACTTTCGGTTGTTGACGGCTCTCTGCGCCGACACCGGGGGCACACGCCCCGACTCGAAATCGTCGAGTATTGCCAGCAGCGTGTCGTTCACTTTGCTGTATTCGCGCTGGGCTTCCTGGAACGGCAGGATGCCTTTGAGTTCCTGTTGCCGGGCGGCATTGAAATTGGCTTCAGCCACGCGCAGCGTGCGCAGGAGGTTGTCTTTAAAGCGGGAGTCTTTATCGAGCAGGGCGATGAGCAATTGGACGGCTTTCCCGGTTTCGCCCTGGCTGAGCAAAGAACGGACGGTAGCAATGTCAGCGTTGTTTTCCATTGGCGATCAATTTTTTCTGCGCTGCAAATTGACGAAATTTTGAGGAGAAAACTCGTATCGATCATTATTTTCAAAGCGAGTTTGTATTTCATTGTCCGGTGATGATTTGCGATCGGCGGGGTAAACATCGGAAACTTCAGCCCATACCCCAACCTTTTGTCTTCCAGCACGTTCCATTTTTTAGAAATAATAAATCTACCGGTGAAATCGCTCCGGGATTTAAATCAACAATCATGTTAAAAAAACAAAATTCAGTTTTCACGCTTGCGACAATGGTTTTTTGGGCGGTTGTCATGTTCACAAGCTGCCAATCAACCTCAACCCAGGAAAAAGCAGACAGGGTTAAAGCGGCCAAAGTAAAAGAGGAGGTGGCGTTTGCCCAACAGGACTGGATGCAGGCGCAAAGAGATTCAGTGGCCGATTACAAAACATTTAAGGAGGAATCACAGGCGAGAATTCTCAAAAACAGCCAAATCATTGCCAATTTTAAGGTCAAAATTATGACCGGTGAAAAAGCGATGAAAGCGCGGTACCAAAATCGGCTGACCAATTCCGAAAATGAAAACAACGCCCTGAAAAACAGACTGGAGCGATATTACGAAACCGGCACAGAAAACTGGAGACAATTCAAAAGTGCGTGGGAACAAGACATGGACAGGCTTGTCGAGTCACTGAATGAAATGACGGATAACAACAAATAGCGCCATTTGATTTTTGCCAAACTTTTTAACTGCTTTCTCGTTCCGTTTTATAGGCAATTCCTCTACATTTGCCCGCTTTTTTATCAAAAACATCTGGTTGGGGCTACTGCCGTCAATCGTAGTCCGTCAACCGTCAACCGTTTTTCTCAATGATTTTTGACCTGAAAATGATCCGGGAGTTTTACAAAAACTTTCCCGCCCGCGTGGACGCTGCCAAAGCGAAACTCAAACGCCCGCTTACCCTCTCTGAAAAAATACTCTTTGCCCACCTCCACCCCGACTCGCCATTGGCCGATTATAAACGCGGCGGCGATTACGTCTTTTTCCAGGTGGACCGCGTGGCGATGCAGGACGCGACGGCGCAAATGGCACTGCTCCAATTCATGACCTGCGGCCGTAAAAAAGTAGCCGTCCCCTCCACCGTTCACTGCGACCACCTCATCACCGCAGAAGTGGGCGCCGCAAAGGACATGGCCGTGGCTTTGGATAAAAACAAAGAAGTGTTCGACTTCCTCAGCACGGTGAGCCAGAAATACGGCATCGGTTTCTGGAAACCCGGTGCAGGCATCATCCACCAGATCGTGTTGGAAAACTACGCCTTCCCCGGCGGCCTGATGATCGGCACGGATTCGCATACCGTAAACGCCGGCGGACTCGGCATGGTCGCCATCGGCGTCGGCGGCGCCGACGCGGTGGACGCCATGAGCGGCATGGCCTGGGAACTGCAAATGCCAAAACTGATCGGTGTAAAACTCACCGGCAAACTGCGCGGCTGGGCATCCCCGAAAGACGTGATCCTGAAAGTGGCAGGCATCCTCACCGTAAAAGGCGGCACGGGCGCCATCGTCGAATACTTCGGCCCGGGCGCACAAAGCATCAGTGCCACCGGCAAAGGCACCATCTGTAATATGGGTGCTGAAATCGGCGCTACGACCTCCACTTTCGGCTATGACAAAAGTATGGCGCGCTACCTCAAAGCGACCGGCCGCTCCAAAGTGGCTGCCATGTGCAACAAAGTGGCAGGTTATCTCACCGGCGACGCGGAGTGCTACGCCAATCCGGAGAAATACTTCGACCAGGTCATCGAAATTGATCTGAGCAAACTCGAGCCGCACATCAACGGCCCCTTCACGCCGGATTTGGCGTGGCCGCTGAGCAAGTTCGCCGCAGCCGTGAAAAAGAACAAATACCCGGCGAAATTGGAAGTCGGCCTCATTGGCTCCTGCACTAATTCCTCCTATGAAGACCTGACCCGCGCGGCTTCCATCGCCCGCCAGGCGCGTGAAAAAAACATCGAGGTACGCGCTGAATTTACCATCACACCGGGTTCGGAGCAAATCCGCTATACCGCCGAACGCGACGGACTGTTGGGTGAGTTTGAAAAAATCGGCGGCGTGGTGCTCGCCAATGCCTGCGGCCCCTGCATCGGCCAATGGTCGCGGCATATCGACGACGCGAAGCGCCCGAACTCGATCATGACTTCGTTCAACCGCAACTTTACCTCGCGCAACGACGGCAACCCCAACACCCATGCCTTTGTCGCCTCTCCCGAAATCGTGACGGCCTTCGCCATTGCCGGCGACCTGACCTTCAACCCGAAAAAAGGGGTTTTGATCAACAAAAAAGGAGAAGCGGTGAAACTCGACCCGCCGAAAGGCATCGAACTGCCCAAGGCCGGTTTTGCAGTAGAAGATGCGGGTTACATCGCCCCGGCCAAAGGCGCGATCAAAGTCGCCGTAGCCAAAGACAGCCAGCGCCTCCAACTGCTCAAGCCGTTCAAACCCATCGCCACCGACGAATTGCAAGGCATGCGCGTCCTGATCAAAGCCAAAGGCAAATGCACCACCGACCACATCTCGATGGCCGGACCCTGGCTCAAATACCGCGGCCACCTCGAAAACATCTCCAACAACTGCTACATCGGCGCCACCAACGCTTTCAACGACGAGCGCAACAAAGTGCTCAATCTTGAAAACGGCCAGTTCATGGAAGTGCCGGCCTCGGCGCGCCTGTACCAGAAAAAAGGCATCGGCACCATCATCTTCGGTGAGGAAAACCTCGGCGAAGGCAGCAGCCGCGAACACGCCGCGATGGAACCGCGCTACCTCGGCGTGAAAGCCGTAGTGGTCAAGTCCTTCGCCCGTATCCACCAGACCAACCTGAAAAAACAGGGCATGCTGGCGCTTACCTTCGCCAATCCGGCCGACTACGACAAAATCCGCCAGGACGACAAGGTAAGCATCCTCGGTTTCGACAAATTCGCCCCCGGCAAGCCGCTGCAAATCCGCCTCGACCATGCCGACGGCAAAAGCGAGACGTTCGACGTACTGCACACTTATAACGATGCGCAAATCGATTGGGTGAAAGCGGGGAGCGCGTTGAATAAGATCAGGAAGGATTTTGGGGTGAAGTAAGCCGTAAGCCGGAACCCCGTTCCGGTATTCACTTTTACCGGAACAGGGTTCCGGTGTACACCGGCTGTTCGCGTGAAGCGGGCAGCCGGTTTCATTTTCCCCTTCCAAATCAAGACCTTTGCCCCCATGCTCCCACCCGAATCCGCTACACTGCTTTACCGCGAATTGGCCAAAATCGCCAACCATGCCACCTGGTCTCCCAGGGAGCAGGTACTGGCGTTGGCGGGGCTCATGGAGCGAATCTTTTTTGAAGCGACAAAGCAGGAGCAAATCGCGTTCAGCACTTTGTTTGCCCGTATCAATTATGCGGGGCATAAATTTCATTTTGAGGAAAATACACTGCGTGGTATTCACCAATTCCGCCTCGCCGCCAGGTGGGTCAGAAATGGCAGTTCCGCCCATCAGCAAACGGTGCAACTCGGCCTCCGGGCAGTGGCTGAGGCGGTGCAGGTACTGACAGGTGGGACGATACCGGAAGAATTGATTGCGATGTTCCTACCAACTCAAGCCCCATCGGGAGGGGAGCGCGGCACACGCTACGTCTTCCCTCCCGGTGGGGGTGGGGGTGTCCGTGTCGTCGCCCTCGAAGACCGACCCGAACACAACTACTTCATTGCCGGCGATGAAGAAAACCCGGGCCAACTGATTCGGGTCATGTACGGCCTGCCGGAGCGCAACGAGAATTTCATGCCCACCATCCAAGTCATCCGTAAGGTGTTCGGCTTCCCGGTCTCGCTCAACCTGCTGGACGTGGAGGTGGACGCCGGTGGCAACTACCGTCCCCGTGCCTTCGTGGTGGAACCCGATTACTTAGTAGACGTATCGGCAATTGCCGAATGTTTCAAGGATACCGGCCCGGACCCGTACGCCTATTTAGTCAAAAAATTTCTGCCCTACGAAACGACCGAGCCGATGCTGCTCGGCAACATCGCCAACTTTTTCCTCGACCGCCTGCTCAATGATCCTTCCGCCGAATGGCAGACGGTGTTTCGGGAAACGTTCCAACTCTACCCTTTCATCTATGCGCCGATGAGTGATAAGGATGTGAAATCCGTTGCCGGCAAAGCCCAAAAGCATTTCGTGAACCTCAAAAATATGGTGGTGAACGGCCTGACAAAAGAAGGTATCGAGCCGGAAAACTGCTTCCTCGAACCCACGTTTTTCAGCGAACAATACGGCATCCAGGGTCGCCTCGATTTGTTTTACCGCACGGAAGATAAGGCGGCGATTGTGGAGTTGAAAAGCGGAACGCCTTTTAAACCGAACAGTTACGGCATCCAGCGCAGTCATTTTACCCAAACCCTGCTCTACGATTTGCTGGTGCGCTCGGTCTATGGCAACGCCATCGACCCGGCCAAATATATCCTCTACTCCGGCGTGGATTTAAACCACCTGCGTTTTGCGCCCACTGTGGCGCCGGAGCAATGGGAGGCGCTTCAACTGCGCAACCAACTCATCGCGCTCGAACGGCTTTTGACCCAAATCAAACCCGGCGACGAATCCGTCCCGGTCTTTGCGCGCCTGCGCGCCGCCAACGGCAAGGGGTTCACGGAGCGCGACTTCGGGCGTTTTGAAACGGCATATTCAGGGCTCAGTACCCTGGAGAAAAAATACTTCAACGCTTTTACGGGCTTTATCGCTCGCGAACACTGGTTGTCCAAGGTGGGCGAAGAAGGGTCGGACTCCTCCAATGGTCACGCCACACTCTGGCGCAGCAGTTTTGCAGAAAAACAACAGGCTTTCAGCATTTTAAGTCATCTGGAAATACTGCAAAATCGGGCAGACCAGCCGGAGCCTTGTGTTATTTTTAAAAAAACAAACCACACGAATCCGCTCGCCAATTTCCGCGTCGGTGATATCGCAGTATTGTATCCCGCATTGGAAAAAGCGGACACGGTACTGCGCAACCAGGTGATCAAATGTACCATCACAGAACTTGGCAAGGAACAGGTGACGGTGCAACTCCGGTACCGGCAACACAACCTCAAACCTTTCGAGACGGAAGGCTACTGGTGTCTGGAATCCGATCTGATGGATACGGGCTATGCTGCGATGTACCGGGGACTGCTGGAGTGGGCAGAGGCGGGGAAGGAGAAAAGGGAGTTGTTGTTGGGGAATGCGCGTGTCAACCCCACCCCCGACCCCTCCCCCACAGGGAGGGGAGCCGTAGAGCGATCCGCGACTTCCTCCGTTGTATCCTCTCCGGAACACTCTACGGCTCCCCTCCCTGTGGGGGAGGGGCCTGCGTTCAACCCCACCCCCTACCCCTCCCCCATCGGGAGGGGAGCCGTAGAGTACACCGCGACAAACTCTGCGGCGTACTCTACGGAACACTCTACGGCTCCCCTCCCGATGGGGGAGGGGTCGGGGGTGGGGTTGAACGAGTACAATCCGCCTCGCAAAACCGGTTCATTCGGTCAACCTCAGGAAACCGCCTCCCTCGAGCGCTGGAGTTATCTCAAAAATTTTGCCCGCCTGCACCGTAAATTCCCGACCGATGCAGAGAAAACCCTTTGGGAAGAGTTGCGCGGAAAAAAATTTCATGGTATCAAATTCCGCCGTCAGCACGCCATTGATGAATTTGTTGTTGATTTTGTCAGTCTTGAATATCGTCTGGCGATAGAAGTAGACGGGGATATACACACTTTTCAGCCGGAGTACGATGAGCAACGAACAGATTTTCTGGGCTGGTTTGGATTTGCAGTGGTTCGTTTTTCAAATGATGAGGTGATGAAAGACATGGGGAGTATTTTGGAAAAATTAGAGCATGCAGTAGAAAAGAGGAAGAGCGAATTGGAGGAGGAAAATGCGCGTGTCAACCCCACCCCCGACCCCTCCCCCATCGGGAGGGGAGCCGTAGAGCGATCCGTGACTTCCTCCGTTGTGTCCTCTAC
>CXWJ01000268.1_pt1 | contig 20653 bp, 20 predicted proteins | sample 590841 | NCBI WGS metagenome assembly CXWJ01 (sample SAMEA3498367, study PRJEB10139) | wastewater metagenome | biome: wastewater treatment plant; material: activated sludge | place: Austria | collected 2015-01-21 | reverse complement strand
GATGTTTTTTCGGGGTCCCGACGCCTGTCCTGAGCCTGTCGAAGGGAAGCAATCTCCCGGTATTGGCAGACTGCTTCGACAAAACCAAGAGCGCCTCGCAGCGACATGTTCCGAGGCTGAGTAGTTACGCAGATTTTACCTTTTCAAATCAGCGGTAGTCAGCGTTTTCTGTGACCCCATTTTTATTTGCGATCGAGTCTACTCACTACCCCTTCAATAACTCATCCTGCTTCGACTCTGCCTCCTCGGGCGCCGCCAGTGGAGGCATTTCGAGGATCGAGTTCAAGCCAAAGTGCTGTAAAAATTCGGGCGTGGTGGAATAGAGGATCGGGCGTCCGGGTCCATCGGCGCGACCCGATTCGAGGATCAGATTCTTGTGCAGGAGACTCTTCATCATGCTGTCGCTGTTCACACCGCGGATCGAATCGATCTGCGGGCGCGTGACCGGTTGCTGGTAGGCGATGATCGCCAAAGTCTCCAGCGCGGCGCGGCTGAGATGAGACGTCGCTTCAAGCCCGAGGAAATGCTCCACGAGTTCGGCGAGCTGGGGCGCGGTCGTCAACTGCGAGCGCCCGGCGTTCCGCTGGAGGCGCAAGCCTCGGCTGGAGAGCGACGCGTCCAGTTCGTTGAGTCCGCGCTCGATGACTGAAGGGGCGACATCCAGCGCCGCCGCCAATTGCGCGGTCGCCACAGGTTCGCCCGAAACGAACAACAACGCCTCCAGTTTTGCTGAAAGTGACAATTCAATTTCGGAATTTTGCGCCGGAGAAGCCTCAGAAATGCTCATGCTATAATACCCTTCGATTTACGATTTACAACTTCACGAAACGCGCGGCACGGAATACGCAATCATGAAACCCAATAAGTCCAGCCTCTTTTTTGTCTCGCTCATCCTCGCCTCGCTTGCCTGCACATTCTACACCGGCGGACCCGATTACTCAGACCTCACACCCATCCCGGTTTCGACGGAAGCCGCGCAAAGCCTGCAAGATGGCATCAAAAAATCCATCGAGGACGGTTTGGTCAGCGGCGTGGTCACCATGACCATTACAGAACCGCAGATCACATCCTACCTTGCCTTGCGCCTGCAAAGCGACCCGAGCCTGCAACAAGAAAATTCAACGCCGCTCATCACCGACCCGCAAGTGTACCTGCGCGATGGGCAAATGAAAATTTACGGTAAAACCCAGCAAGGCATGTTCGCCGCCAATATCGGCATCATTGTTAACGTCGGCGTCGACGCGGAGGGCAAGCCGAAGATCGAGATCGCCTCCGCAGACTTTGGCCCGTTCCCCGCGCCCGAAGGCATCAACGAGACGATCACAGCCATCATCGAAGAGGCATACACCGGTTCGTTCGGTCCCGTCGCCACAGGCATCCGCATCGAGACCATCACCATCACCGACGGCATCATGACCATCGTCGGGCAGATTCGATAGCGCGTGGATTATACACCGGATAAAATGCGCCGCATCTTTCTCACGCGAAAAGCCTCGATGAATCCAGCGCGTCGACTCAGGGGTAGTCTGCTTCTCCTCCTCAGCGTTACCCTCCTCCTGAATGGATGCCGCTCCCCGCAATTTGCCAGCCCAGAAGCGACCATCTCCGTCACCGTAGACGGCGCGACTCAAACCTTCAACATCCCCGCGGGAAGCACCGTGCAACAGGCGTTGCAAACCGCCGGCATCGCGTTCGGAAACCTGGATCGCGCCGAGCCGCCGGTCTACACCGTGCTCAACAACGGAGACGCGGTAGTCATCATCCGCGCGCAGGAAATCTTCGAAACCGAAGAACAAGTCATCCCCTTTGAAAAACAAGTTGTGCGCAACGAGTCATTACCCGAAGGTGAAACGCGCCTCGTGCAAGCCGGGGCGAACGGCTCGCAAGAAGTGACCTATCGCCGCGTGCTCGAAGACGGCCTGGAGATCAGTAAATCCATCGTCAAATCCGTGATTCTCCTGGAGGCAATACCGGAGATCGTGATGATCGGCGCGCAGACCTCCTTCGCGCCCCTGCCCATCCCCGGCAAACTCGCCTACATCGCGGGTGGCAACGCGTGGATCATCGACACCTCCACTGCCAACCGCTTCCCCCTCGTCACCACCGGCGACCTCGATGGGCGCATCTTCCGCATCTCGCCGCGCGGCGATTACCTCATTTACACGCGCAAATCCACCAAACCCGCCGCCAAAGAGATCAACATCCTGTGGGCGGTTCGCACCAACCCCGGCAGTAAGCCCTTCCCCACCAGCGTATCAAATGTAGTCCACTTTGCCGACTGGATCCCCGGCACAAGTTCCATCGCATACACGACCGTCGAACCGCGAGCCACCGCGCCGGGCTGGCAGGCAAATAACGACCTCTGGCGTTACAGCATCTCAACCGGAGAAAAGAAAAAAATTCTGGACGCGAACGCCGGCGGCGTATATGGCTGGTGGGGTATGACGTTCGCATTTTCATCCAACGGCAGGCTGGCATACGCCCGCCCGGACGGCATCGGCACGGTGGATTTGGACGGCAAATACATCAAGCCGCTCATCGACATCGTCCCCCTCAACACACACAGCGATTGGGCATGGCTCCCGTCCATATCGTGGGGCGCCGATGGAAAAACCCTTTACTATGTAACTCATGCGCCCCCATCCAGTCTAGTGAACGCTGAAGATTCGCCGTTCTTTGACCTCCGCGCCACCTCGTTTGAAAATGACGCCACCATCGATATCGCATTGCAGACCGGCATGTTCGCCTACCCAAGCGCATCCCCAACCCAAGCCAGTTCGCGCGAACGACAATATCAAGTGGCATACCTGCAAGCCATCTTTCACGAACAAAGCGAGACCAGCCGCTACCGGCTCGTCGTCATGGACCGCGATGGCTCCAACCGGCGAACCGTTTTCCCCGCGACTGACGCGCCGGGGCTGGAGCCGCAAATCCCCGCCTGGGCGCCGGGTCAAATCGACGGGCAATCTGGCTACTTCCTTGCGGTTGTCTACCAGGGGAATCTTTGGCTGGTGGACACCGGCAACGACCAGGCATTTCAAGTGACGGGCGATGGGCTGGTCACAAAAATCGATTGGAGATAACACATGCGTATTTTGATCACCGGAGCCGCGGGGTTTCTCGGCTCACATTTAACCGACCGCCTGCTCACCGACGGTCATGAGGTCGTCGGGATGGATAACTTCATCACCGGCAACCCGGGCAACCTTGCCCACTTGATGGGGAATGAAAAATTTTCATTTTACAAGCACGATGTATCGAACTACATCTTCATCCCCGGCAAAGTGGACGCGGTGATGCACTTCGCTTCGCCAGCCAGCCCCAACCCGCAATCGCCATCGGGGTATTTCAACCTCCCCATTCAGACCATGAAAGCCGGCGCGCTTGGCACGCACAACTGCCTCGGCGTGGCGAAAGCCAACAACGCTCGATTCTTGATCGCGTCCACAAGTGAAATTTACGGCGATCCGCTTGTTCATCCGCAAACCGAGGATTACACCGGCAACGTGGATCCCGTCGGTCCGCGCGCCGTGTATGATGAAGCGAAACGGTTCGCCGAATCGATCACCATGGCATATCATCGCTATCATGGCGTAGACACGCGCATCGTGCGCATCTTCAACACCTACGGTCCGCGCATGGATCTCGAGGACGGGCGCGCCCTGCCGAACCTGCTGAAACAAGCGTTGCTCGAGCAACCCCTCACCGTGTACGGCGAAGGAAAACAAACCCGCTCATTCTGCTACGTGGACGACCTGGTGGACGGCATTGTGCGGTTGCTGTATTCCGACGAGCATTTACCGGTCAACATCGGCAACCAGCACGAGATCAGCCTGCTCGAGTTTGCCGAAGCCATCAACAAGATCACCGGCAACAAGGCTGGCGTCACCTTCGTCAAGGATGCGCGCAGCGCGCGCGACCCACAGCAACGCCGCCCCGATATCACCCGCGCCCGCGCCATCCTCCAGTGGGAGCCGAAAGTTTCGCTCGAGGAAGGTATCGCCAAAACCATTCCGTATTTCAAATCCAAACTGGGGCTATGACCGTCCAAACCAACAACATCGAACGCATCCGCTTTCTGAAATTCGCCACCGTAGGCGCCATCGGCTCGCTGGTCGATTTCGGCGTGATGAACATGCTCACCCGCCTGTTCGCCATGCGGCTCGTCTACGCGGGGACCGTTTCATTCATCTGCGCGGTAGCCAACAACTTCACCGGCAACCGCTACTGGACGTATCCGGAATCGCGCTCGCGCCACATCCTTCAACAACTGGGGATGTTCTTCGTGGTCAACGCGGCAGGGATCGCCATCCGCGTTCCCATCCTCCATTATGTCGAACCGCCCATGGAGGGATTATTCTCCTCCCTCGGCATACTCACCTCGTTCACACCGGAAACGCTGGCAAAAAACGCCACGCTCGCCATCGCCATCGGAATTGTAATGCTTTGGAATTACTTTATGAACCGCTACTGGACGTATAATGACGTGGAGTGATCATGGCAACCCCGGTTCAAACACGCATCATCCCCATCTACAACTCGCAAGGCGAGGCGGACGCATTCCTCGTTTACCCCTACATTTTTAACCGCGGCGGCGAATACATCGGGTGGGTTACCCCCCAGCGCGACGTATATTCTGTGATGGGCCACCACGTTGGCTCATTGACGAATGATCCGCGCATCGTCCGCAGGCGGGCAGACGATTCAGACAAACCCCGCCTGGCTTGCCCTCCCAACCCCAAGCGCATCTCCCCGCCCGCGCAAGTGCCGCTCGCCCCGATGATGCAGGAACTATCCTATGGCATGATCGACGTTCTCACTGAAAACCCCGAACTTCTCCACACCCTGGATAGCGGCGAAATGCGCCAGGATATGGATTAATTTGCGACTTTCGATATTTCGACAAGGCTTGGCACAAGTTTATGAATGGGGAATATAATTGCAACCATGACCCTCCCTTCCAAACCCATCGGCGCATCACGCGTAACCCTATCCCAACTCATGCACCCAGATCAAGCCAACCTGCTGGGCAACGTCCACGGCGGCTGGATCATGAAACTGGCAGACGAAGCCGGCGCGCTCGCCTGTATGCGCCACGCTCAATGCAAGGTCGTGACGGTCGCCATCGATTCGATGACCTTCCGCGAACCGATCAAGATCGGCGACCTGGTCACGTTCAACGCGGTGGTCACATACACGGGACGCACCTCCATGGAAGCGGAAGTCAACGTCCATGCTGAAAACCCGGTTACGAGCGAACGCTCGCACACCAACACTGCCTATCTCGTTTACGTGGCGCTCGACGACGAAGGCAAACCGACAGAAATTCCGCAACTGATGGCGGAAAGCGCGGAAGAAACTCATACGCTAACCCAGGCAAAAGAACGGCAGGGACGGCGTTTGAAAGAAAAGAGAATCCGCGAGTCGCAATGAGCGAATCCATTCCCACCACCCCTGACTCCGAACCAAAAGAACGCGTGGCGCATTCGTTCAAAAGCCTGCGCGAACTCGTAGACTATGTCTCCGGGAAAAACCTGCCACCTGCCCAATCAGACGATGGGCGGGTCAGCGATGCGGTTCCATTTCCGTTTCTTGGCATCGTGGGTCAGCAGGAAATGAAACTCGCGCTCCTGCTTGGTTTGATTAACCCCAACATTGGCGGCATCTTGTTGATCGGTCCGCGCGGCACGGCAAAGACAACGGCAGTGCGAAGTTTGCTGGAACTTCTCCCCCAGGTAGAGCGGAGCCTGTGCGCATACGGCTGTCTTCCCGAGGATATTGAAGCGGGCGGCATTGATACGGTCTGCCCCGATTGCGCAAAGAAATATGCCGAGGGCAAACCGCTTACCGCGCCGGATAACGTCCGCTTGATCGAACTGCCGTTGAACGCGCGGCTGGAAGACGTGGTCGGCGGCATTGACGAACGCGCCGCGCTCCACGAACGGATGCGCATCCGACGGGGAATTTTAGCGCAGGCAGATAAAAATTTGTTATACATCGATGAGATCAATTTACTCAATGACGATATTATCGATTCGATTCTGGACGCCGCCGCGCAAGGCTCCTACACGGTGCGGCGCGGACCCGTCGCGGCGACGTATCGCTCGCGCTTCGTGTTGATCGGTTCGATGAATCCCGAAGAGGGGCGCCTACGCCCGCAGATCTTGGACCGCTTCGGACTGCGGGTTGTTGTGCGCGGGCTGGAGGATGTTGTCGAGCGACTCGAGGCGTACCGCCGCGTGCATGCGTACATGGCGAATCCGCGACAGTTGGCGAACCAGTTTGCACCTGAGATGGAAGCGGCGGCGGCGGAGATCCGCCTCGCGCGCGAGCAGATCAGGAAAGTCGCCATTCCAGACGCGGTGGCGAGAGCCGCCATCACGCTCATCCAAAAAATGGGCATCGATTCACTGCGCACTGAGATCACCTGGTTCGAATCCGCGCGCGCCTACACCGCGGCAGATGGACGCGCGGAAGTCACGCCGGAAGATTTGAGGGCGGTGGCGCCGATGACCCTGCGTTTACGCCGCTCGCATTTTATGAACGATTATTTCAAAGGACAGGCGGGCGAGGAAAAAGAAATGAACGCGTTGCTGAACGAATTTGGTAAAAACCACGCAAAGAAAAAAATCGCGAAAAGAAAATGAGCGATTCGAAAGTTGCCAACCCGGTCTATCGAATCGAAACAGCTCGGCTTGTCGCGCGATGCTATCAGCCGTCGGACGCGACGCTGCTCGCGGACTCGGTGCGCGATAGCGTGGAGCATCTGAAACCGTGGATGCCGTGGGCGCACAATGAACCCGAACCGTTCGAACAGAAGGCAAAACGCGTTGTTGAATTTCGCGGCAAATTCGATTTGCAACAGGATTACATCTATGGAATTTTCAACCGCGAAGAAACGCGCTTGCTTGGCGGAACGGGATTACACACGCGGCTTGGCGAAAGGGAATTGGAAATCGGATATTGGATTCACAAAGACTTTGTGAATCAAGGGCTTGTCACCGAATCCACTGCCGCGCTGATCAAGGTTGCATTTGAAGTCATCCATATNNAAAGCGGAAATCAAAGCCTTCGACGCCGGCGGCAACGCGTTGCTATGAAATCCCTTCTTGGGAAAATCATCCAGAAACCAATTTACATCTTGCTCGCCGTCAATTTACTGATCGGCGTTTTTGTTTTTCGCGATTACGGATTGTCGTGGGACGAGCCGCTTTTTTACGATTATGCCGACGCGCTTGGTTATGCTTACTCACCGCGCGAATGGCTCAGCGGACATTTTGATCTCGAAAATTCATACGGACCCAGCGCGGAAGATCACAAGACGCGCGGTCCCGCCTACCTTTTTCTCGCGCGCAATTTTGTGTACGGATTGGAAGACCTCGGCTCTGACCGCGCCTCAGCCTGGCACCTCGTCAATTTNNGCCGCGCTCGCGGCAAGCGCATTTTTTTCCTATCAACCTTTGTTGTGGGGACATGCTTTCATCAACCCGAAAGATCCGCCTTTTCTAGTTTTCTTCCTCGCTTCGATTTGTCTCGGCTTCGAGATGGTGGATGATATTGAAGCAAACGAGAAAACAAATTTATGGAAAATTTTCAGCGCGGCGTTCTGTTTGGGAATCGCAACTTCGATCCGCGTGCTGGGTCCGCTGGCGGGAGCGATCGTGCTTGGGTATACCGGCTTCATCGTCATTGCCCGCCGCGGATTGAAATCCGCGGCTGCTCCTACAAAGCCCGCTAAAGCGGACTCGCCGTTGTTGAAATCCTTTCTTCGACCATTTGCGATTTATTTTGTAATTGCCATCGCCGTAATGCTAATCACCTGGCCCTATCTTTGGGAAAATCCAATCACGCGGCTTTTTGGAACGCTCAAGTTCATGTCCGACAACCCGACGCAATTGGCTGTTTTGTTCAACGGCGAGATCTTCCGCGCCAACGACATGCCGCGCCGCTACCTCCCCTTCATGCTGTGGTCAACGCTCACTGAACCGACATGGTTTTTGTTCGCGGCTGGAGTTCTGATCGCGTTTTGGAAATATAAATCAAAACCAAAAGAATTCGTCGCGTTGGCGTTGACGCTGAGTTGGTTCATCATTCTCGTGGCTTATGTCCTTATCCTTCGACCAGCCGTCTACGATGGATTGAGACATTTCCTCTTCATCCTTCCGCCAGTGTTCATCTTTGCGGGCTTTGTGTTTGAGAAAGTATTTGAGCAATTTATCGGCGGAGTAGCGCTACCAATTTGGCTACGCGCTGGATTTGTATTACTGATTCTCTTTCCGGGCATCAATGGAATCATCCAACTCCACCCTTACGAATACGCGTATTACAATTCATTTGTCGGCGGCACGAGCAGAGTCTTCCGCAAATACGAAACTGAATACTGGCTCACCTGTTATAAAGAAGCGATGCACAAATTGGACGCAAGTTTAAGTAAACCAGCGCATGTCTTTGTTCTGCGAGAGGCATACATTGCCGAATATTATTCCGGGAGCAACACTATCGTCCGCGATTTGCGCAACGAAATGAGCGAGGTAAAATCAGGCGACTACGTTCTCGTCAACACACGCGCAAACGACGACCGTTCCATATTTCGAGATGCGCCACCGGTGATCCAAATCCGCCGGGGGGATGCGATCTTCTGCGAGGTCAAACAAATTCCATGAGTCTACGAGTCATTTCTGGCAAAGCACGAGGTCGTAAATTAAAATCGGTGGAAGGCGACACCACGCGCCCCATCACAGACCGCGTCAAAGAAGCGTTGTTCAACATCATTTCAAGCGATGTGATCGACTCCAACTGGTGGGACTTGTTCGCAGGCACCGGGGCAGTCGGAATTGAGGCGTTGAGCCGGGGCGCGGCATCCATCCGCTTTACGGATTCGAACCGCGCGCCGATTGACACGATCAAGTTCAACGTGGAGCATTGCGGATTCGCGGCGCAGTCAGAAATCCGCCGCGCGGACGCGTTCGCGTATCTCGCCTCCGCGCCTGATAGACAATTTGAATACATTTACATCGCTCCCCCACAATACAAGGATATGTGGGTGAAAGCGCTGGAACTCGTGGACGATAATCTCAAATGGCTCACGGACGACGGCTGGGTGATCGCGCAGATCGCGCCGCGCGAATTCAAGTTCAACACGGTCACGCTTAGGAATCTCGAAAAGTTCGACGAGCGAAAGTACGGAACAACATTGCTTGCGTTTTATCAAAGGAAGTAGCCTCCTGCATAACCATCCTTGCAATATCCTTTTAGTTCGAATGGGGGCGGTGAAATGAAAACGCCGTCGTGCTAGAATCGTCGCACCATGACCAATCTCCGCGCCCCATCGAAGATCATCCCGCGAGCCTTCCCCGGTATCAAGCCAGACGAGATCGAAGAATTGATCAAGAACAGCCAGGTTCACGCCTACGCGCCCGGCGCGGTCTTATGCCGCGAAAATGCAGTGGAGGATCGTTTTTACATGATCCTCGAAGGCGAAGCGGAGGTAAGCAAGGTCATCAACAATACTGAAGCGCGCCTGCTCAAAACGCTCGGACCTGGCGACTTCTTCGGCGAGATGGCGCTCATCCACAACGCGCCACGCGCCGCGACTGTCACTGCAAAGTCCGCGCTCACCACGCTCGAACTCGAAAAGGCCGGCTTCGACCGCGTCCTACATTCGTCCAGCAGTATCGCCATGGCGATGGTCAGCGAGATCAGCAACCGCCTGCGCTCGAACGATCAGTTAGCAGTGGACGACCTCCGCTTGCGCGCGAGCGAACTCGCCGAGGCGTATCAAAAACTTGCCGAACAAGACCTTGCCCGCCGCGAGTTCCTCTCCAACATCGCGCACGAGTTGCGGACTCCGCTGATGGCGGCGAGCGGGTATCTCCAAATGTTGCAAAAAGGCGCGATGAGCGGCGACCAGATCTCCACTGGGATAGAAACGGTGAGTCGCAACGTCCAGCAGATCGTCAGCCTCGTCAACGACATCCTGTTCTTGCAAGAGATGGACCTCGTGCTCCCCGAATTTCAATCGGTGGATTTAAATACGGTGGCAAAAAACGTGACGGAAACATACGCGCCGAAAGCCGTCGAGCGGAATGTAAACCTGCGCTTCGCCCCCAGCCTCAGCCTGCCTCACGTGTTCGGCGACTCTAAATCCCTCGAGCGGGCTCTCTCGGCTCTTGTGGACAACGCCATCAAGTTCAGCCCCCAAGGCGGAAACGTGATCGTGCGTCCGAGCGCGCGCGGCGACGATGTTCTGCTCGCGGTGGAAGATCACGGCATCGGAATCGAAAAAGAAAAGTTGTCGCGCGTCTTTGATCGTTTCTATCATCTTGAACGACATGAGAACGATCTCTTTGGCGGCATCGGGCTGGGACTCGCAATCACGAAGCAAGTCATCGAACAGCATCAGGGAAAGTTAACCGTAACCAGCGCGCCCGGCAGGGGAAGCACATTTACGATCGTGTTGAAAAAGGGAAGTTAACGCCCTCACCCAAACCCTCTCCCAAAGGGAGAGGGGATTTACCCCGCAAACTCCACAACCAATTTCTCATCGTCATAAAACGATCGCGCAAAAAACGGCGGATCGCCGCGCTTCATGCCATGAATTCTCCCCAGAAGAATCGGCAGATCTTCAACAACATCCAATTCTCCAATTCTCTCAAACTCAACCCACTCCGCTAATCCTTCTTTTGAAGCCCGCAATTCCCCGCCGATAGATTCTCCGCTGAAAATAAACAAACATATCCCCGTCTCGCCCGCGTCAACAATGATTGTGCCGCACAGCCACAAATCTGCGGCGAGACCGGTCTCTTCAAGCAACTCGCGCTTGGCAGAGGTAAGAACATCCTCCCCTCTCTCCACGTGACCGCCGAGTCCGTTGTATTTATTCGCCCACAGACGTTTCGTCGGCGCGCCTTTGAGGAGCAGGTACGAGTCGCCGCGCCGCAAAAATATCGCCGCGCGCGGGATGAGGGTGTAACGGTTGTCCTTGATTCCTTGATCGGATTGGGGCATGAAGAGTTTTCTACACTCGGGCTATAATCGGTTCCGAGATTTTACTCCAAACCCACATATAACCAACAATTATAACTAACGGCTCTCTGGGAATCGCCGTGATTGTTACGCCAGCACTTGCGCTGCTGGCGGGCGGCAGTGCAAGTGTCGCCGGAACTGGCGGTTCATCACGGCAACTCCTACAGACCCCAACTAACCGCTCCTAAAAAGCACAGCGCAAGTTACCAACCATCATGAAAAAAACATGTCTTTCACGTTTGGTAACTACTTAGCCTCGGAACATGTCGCTGCGAGGCGCTCTTTGTTTTGCCGAAGCAGTCTCCCCATACCGGGAGATTGCTTCCCTTCGACAGGCTCAGGACAGGCGTCGGGATCCCGAAAAAAAATCGGGGCAGGCGAGCAAGAGCCCTCCTCGCAACGACATGCCTGAGAAGTTACCACGTTTGAAGAAATTAGTCACATCAATATCTCGGCCGCAGATTTTATTGATTAACAATTAACGATGGTCGATGTAAATGATGAACTTGGTCCATTTCTCAGAATGTCCTGCCCGAAAGAATGGGAGCAAAGACCGTTAACCGAGTGGCAAACTGGCGCGTCTCTGTTCCGTAGCGTGATTTTCGCTTTTTGGGTCTTGCCGATTGACCTNNAGCCAGCATTACATCTTCCGCGAGGTCACCGAACTGGCGACGTTCCTGATCGAGCGGAGCAAACTCCCCGAACTGCCGAGGGCGTTGAGGGAGAAGGTGAGTTTTCAGGTGTAAAATGAGGGATATAAGCGGTTATACAAAGAATTTGCTGTACAGCAGTCCTCTTGTTGGATAACCACACTACGATGTCTTATGCGGCAGAAAGTTGGATTAAGACATTGTTGGCTGGCTTTTCCCTCAACGATACAAAAGAGAAAATGAAAATCATAGTCAAAGCAATACTTTCCATGCTTCCACTTGTAGTGATGTTAGCATCCTGCAATAGTTCCATATCAACATCTGAGACAAGACCGACAGACGCATTTAAATCAACCTTATCCGCAGATTGGACTGAAGCTTCTACAAGCACGCCTGTTGCAACAGTTTCAGTAGCGATTCCCGGAGCATCCCTCACTGTCATTCCGCCAAATGCTGACCAGCAGGTTTACATTGATCCTGAGGGTTGGTATTCGGTAAATTTTCCATCTGATATACATGCCTCCGAAAAGCCAAATGCCTTTATGGGAAATGGGCTTTTCTTTGAAACCGGCTATTTACCTTATATGTCAAAACCCATTAATCTCTGTCTCTGGTTGGCAAATGTTGAATCCGCACCAGAACAGAGTGCATTGAACTGGGAGCCTCCTTGTTCCGTAACCACCAAGGCAGAGAACAACTATATTATCAACTACGCAATCTATGAAAACCCTCGAGCCGATCCAGAACATCGTTTTATCTATGTGAAAATGGGCAGACCATTTCCAAGCATCAGTGGTTACGTTGAACATACTGTATACTGGTTAAAAACTGAATCTGAAACAAAACCAGAAACATCGCGGTTAAGCCCGGAGGAAGCCTCCTTCTGGGAGAAGCCAGACACAATATTAAGTGATGCACCGATCGTTGAATATGATTTGCCGCCCGAGGCGCAAGTCGGTCCTACCGAGAAAATGTTATGGGATTTCGTACCAGAGGAAGCACAGCCCGATTGGGAAGCAATGAGGAAAATTGTACCTGAGTCGTCAAAAGAGCCTCCAGTGGAAGAACAACTAAAGTCTCTTGGGTACGAGCTAAAAGTTACTGAAACACAACCAACTTACAGACAACAACTGTTTCGTGACGGCAGGTTACTGTTTGATTATGTCTTCAACATTCCAAAGGTCTATAAATTCTCGACCGATTCTGGCCCGATTACTGCATTTGTCGTGAACACAATGGACACGCGCTACAATGGATATCTCGATAGTTTTCTGATTGTCAATGACGCAATCAATAAATGGGATTATTCACCGGCAGACACTGCCAATTTTGCACCCATTTTATATCAGGGTGAGCTATTATGGGCGAAAGGAACTCAAAATGCAGGGGTGGAAATAAGAAGGAGCAATCGAGACATACTATTCACCTTTCGAACTTACTTTAGCGCGCATCTTGCGGTGGATAGGTTCCAAGCCTGGAACGATCACTGGATTTTAACCGCTGGTGATTTTGTAATCCAAGACGGCGAGATCCTCAATCAGAAGTTGGGGTTTCCGGAGATTTTCGAATGGGGTGTGATTGACAATAAGCCTCTTTTCTTATTTCGCAAAGGAACAAGGCTTGGGCTCTCATACGATGGAAAGATTCTTTTACTTCCTTATGAGGATATCGCACGAGGCCTTTGTTGCGGTCTTGCAGTCAATAATCCAATCACGTTTGATGATTCTATGTATTTCTTTGGGAAACGAGATGGGATTTGGTATTATGTAAAGGTCAAGTTTCGATGATTCATTCGCTTCCAAGAATTGGAACACATCTTAACGCCAGCAAACAATGTGTTCAGTCCCTTCGCTACACTTCGCGGCGTGCGGCTTCAAGTTTTTTCTGCTCCCAAACATTGTCCACGCCCGCCTGGTTGTCGAGCCTGTCGAGACACACACGCAGGTAACGGAAGCCGTTAGCCGCCTGCATAAGATGAGAAACAACGTGTCAAAATCCGTCAAAATTGCAGTTGTTCAAATGAACGCATCACCTTCGCCAGTCAAAGAAAGATTGACGCGGGCTGAAAATTTTATTGCTCAGTGTGTTCAAAATGGCGCGCAACTCGTTGTTTTGCCAGAAGTTTTTAATACGGGGTACGAGTACAGCGATAAAAACTATTTACAAGCAGAGACCCTTGATGGCGTAACCGTTAATTGGGTGAAAAAAACAGCTTCTCATTATCATGTTCATTTGGCAGGGTCATTTCTTCGCAGAGAGCAAGACAATATATTTAACACCATGCTTCTTGTTTCCCCAAATGGTCAGCAATGGCATTACGATAAAAATTATCCCTGGATATGGGAGCGAGCATATTTTCAAAAGGGAACAAATACAACCATTGCAGATACTGAGTTAGGGAAAATTGGATTTCTTATTTGCTGGGATGTTGCTCACCCAAAACTGTGGCAAAAATATTCGGGTAAAGTGGAGCTGATGATAGTGAGCAGTTGTCCCCCAAAGGCTCTTGATTTGGCATTAGTCTTCCCAAGCGGGGAACGGGTTATAAATAAAAATACAGGGTCGCATGTTCAACATGTAAAGCGAACATCTGAAAAGACTTTTGGGGAATATTTACGAAGGCAAGCCAGTTATTTAGGAGTCCCAGTAGCGCACGCAACAAGCACGGGAACTTTCACATCATTGATTCCTAAACCTCGGTCGTCTTTAGCAATACTCTCGCTACTCTATCCGCCATTATGGAAATATAAGTCTCAATTTGACCATGTTCGTATGGAAGCCGATTATTATAACGAAACGTATATAGCGGAAAATTCAGGCGCAGTTTTACAATGTGTTCAACCTAATACAGAAGGTTTTGCAGTAAGCGATGTAACGTTGTCAGATTCTCCTCCGAAGCCAAAAGGAAAACAACCTCCTTATGGTATTCCTAATTTCATTTATCAGTTTGATACAATGGCTAACATAATATTGGCTTCCGAATACAAGAAAAAGAAGCAAAGGTATTTTTCAGAGCAAGCCTCATTGTTGAGAAACGGCGGCTAACACAGCGCGTAGTGGATTGGCGGAAGTCTGCCGGCTTTGAGAAGCATTTCTCTGGCTTCAAGTTTTTTCTGCTCTCTGGCTTTTTCCCAGCCCGCCCAAAATCCGCTAACGCCAGCCGTTGGGCTACCCAATTCGAGTACGCATCGTGAGTTCAAAAGAGGAGTAAATATGGATTAATGTTTCAAGTTCGTTCAAGCATCAAACTATTTATCGAAAGTGAGTCCATGCTTTCATCGGTCAACATCCCGATGAATTACCCGCCATCGCCAACTTTGATGACGCGGTATCTTTAGAAAATTTTATATTGCAATAGGAGAGAATCTCGTGAAACCCAGTTCGTTACTCACAGCATCCGCCATCTATCTTGCTCTCATCGGAATATTACTTCAGGTGGATCCAATTGCGTCGGTCGGGCTGGATGCTAATGCATCCGCCGTATTAATTACCAATATACGAGTCCCACTCAGTTTACTTTTAGCTATTGCCGTGATCAATTGGTTTGCTCGAAAATCGGATGCTTCTAGCGCACGAGATGCTATCTTCCTTGGTAACACGGTAGCGTTTGCCTTCGTGGCTATAGGGGATTTCGTTGCTTCTGTAATGTCTGGCGGAGATTCATCGAGTTTGGTATTTTCTGGTATCGCTCTGCTCTTCGCCATTGCCTTCTTCGTGGTAGGTCGTGCAAATATGTCAACTGTTACGAAATAGAATTCAATTTTATATCCTTCGCCTGATGTTCAGCATGACGGGAATGTCGGGCGGAGGACGATTAACACATGCCCCAAGAGCCGCCCACCGATGAACAGCAGTGTCAAGAGTGGAGGGAGAACTCGAACAAAAAAGCCCTGCGACTGGCAGAAGGCGGCAGGCTTTTCCTCTTTAGGGAGGTTTTGGAAGGGCTGACCCATCGAAGTTTCAGTCTACGGGCAAGCGTCGCCATCCCCGCCCGAGCGTGTCCGTTCGGGGCATAACGAACACCGTTAGATAACACTCCTCCATGAACAATCAAAGCATCGTAATCCCGCTAAAGCGATTCCTGCTCCTTGAAGAATGCCCTCCCGACTGGAAAAGATTCGATCTCTATCTTTTTCGGGATGAAAGCGTTGCATTCTACGTCGGTCAATCACACCTTGCCTTTGCCCGCGTGTGAGAACATTTGCTGAGCGGGTTCAAGGGTCATTCCATTGTGGGGCGTTTCGTATGGGTCAACTGGCCCAAATCCATGAGTTTCACAATCGAACTGTTGAGTTCAAGGCATGGGCAATTCGATGTTGTTGGCAATGACTTGTCCGCTTCGGAGCGGATGCTGATCCAACACTGGTCGCCGTGTTTCAACATCTCTCAGAACAATCAGCCGACTCCACTGCCAAATTCCTATTTGCCGCCGAATGCCCCGTTCAGACGCAGACGAAGCCTGAATGCGCTACTCCATGAAGCGGAGCGAGCCGTGAAAACAGAGGAGGCAAAACTTTGGTTGGAAAATTTGGGGTAGCAAAATACTACGGGCTGGGAATTCACTGAAATAGTCTCCACAATCCCTGACGGGCTCATCCACAGTTCCTCCATAATGAGTTGATAACCTTGGGGCAAATAATTAGTATGTCATTCGAGCGAAGCGAAGAATCTCCGCCACGAAACACGAGACTCTGAGCCGCTTGAAAGCGGCTCAGAGTGACATACAAGGAGAATCAACCATGAAAGCAGTTGTATTTGAGTCGTACGGTCAGCCTGAGGTGTTGAAGATTCGAGAAATTGAAAAGCCCGACGTTCCAGACGATGCCGTGCTGGTTCGCGTGCGCGCATCTTCGATCAATGTTGCGGAATGGTACAGCATGACAGGCTTGCTCATCGGACGCATCCTCAGCAGGGAACTCTTCAAACCAAAAGATACACGTCTCGGCGCAGACTTTGCGGGCGTGGTCGAGGCGGTCGGCAAGAACATCACCGATTTCAAACGCGGCGACGAAGTCTTCGGCGGCAGAAGCGGAGCGTACGCGGAATATGTCAGCGTGAAAAATGCCGTCGCCTTGAAACCAGCCAACGTCACGATGGAAGAAGCGGCATCTGTCCCCACCGCGGGAATCACCGCGTTGCAAGGACTGCGCGACCACGGGAAAATCCAGCCCGGGCAGAAAGTCCTGATTAACGGCGCGTCGGGCGGAGTCGGTTCGTTCGCGGTGCAGATCGCCAAAGCGTTCGGCGCGGAAGTGACAGCTGTGTGCAGTCCGCAAAATGTTGAACACGCTCGCAGGCTGGGCGCCGACCACGTGATTGATTACACCAAAGAGGATTTCACGCGCAACGGTCAACAGTATGATTTNNTGAGAGCGAGTCAGAAGTTTGTATTTTTCATCGCCCAATTCAACCGCGCGGATATGCAAGTTCTGAAAGAACTCATCGAAAGCGGCAAAGTGAAACCGTTTGTCGAGAAGGCGTACCCCATGACTCGCATCGCTGATGCCATGACTCATCTCGGCAAAGGTCACGCGCAGGGGAAGATCGTTGTAACGATACAATCATCGAATACTAAAGTTCCGTAACACAAATACCGTAGGAGTAATCCACATGTTGACCCTTACCGATACACACGCAACTCGCATGACCTACTCAAGGATCGCCGGTTTCACCTTCCTCTTTTACATTGCCGCCGGCATTTTCAGCCTGTCGCTGTCCAACGATTTACCGGTAACCGACCTGCTGGGTCTGCTTCTCAATTTGTCCGCGTTGATTCTTGGGGTGACGCTTTATATGCTCACGCGCGAACAGGGACCCGCCATTGCGCTACTGGCATTGACTTGTCGTATCATGGAAGCCATCCACGATCAGAGCCCGATCTTCTTCGCGGTTGGCAGTTTACTCTTCTGCTGGCTGCTTCTGCGTGGACGGATGATTCCCGCCTCGCTCGCCTGGCTGGGCGCAATCGCATCGGCTTTGCTCGTCATCATCCTACCTTTGCAACTCGCAGGAGCGCTCACCAGCGCGAGCTGGTCCGATTCAATCACCTGGCTCGTGTGGTTGCCCATGTTGATATTTGAAGTCGTTTTCTCGTTTTGGTTGTTCTTAAAAGGCGTACATACAGAGAATTGAGTAACGCCTGCCGCAATACACGAATATTTTCCGCTGGCTCACTAGCGCTCTCCTGTTCAGCCTGGGCATGCGGCTTGCAATGACCGAACAACGGTAATCGTAGAGGAAATAAAATGGAAATCAAATACTTTGCATTCTTGAAACATCTGATACGTTTCAACCGGCAAGTCTATTTTGACCACAACGCGACGACGCCTATCAGCAGTCACGTTCAGGGCAAAATGAATCAGGTTTTGAAGAATCATTATGGCAACCCATCGTCATTTTATGGCAGTGGTAGGAAATCAGCCGAGTTAGTGGAACAGGCTCGGAAACATATATCGCAAGCTATTCATGCAGATCCATCGGAAGTCATTTTTACGGCTTGCGCGACCGAATCGAACAATGCTGTGCTGAAATCTGTCGCCGCTCATTTCTATCCCACAAGGAAAAAGATCGTTTCCACGCCGATCGAACATCCTTCCGTGTTGAACACGCTGGCATATCTGGAGACTCAGGGAGTGATTGTCGAATATTGTCCAGTGGACAATAAAGGGCGCGTTCGGCTCGCCGAATTGGAAAAGTTGATTGATGAGGATACCTTTCTGGTCTGTTGCATTCTGGCCAATAATGAAACTGGCGTTATTCAAGATATTAAGGCTGTGACGAACATCGCCAAAAAACACGGCGCGTTGGTGTTGACGGATTGTGTGCAAGCATTGGGGAAGATTCCGATTGACCTCCATGCGTGGGATGTTGACTACGCCTCGTTCTCGGCGCACAAACTGTACGGACCAAAAGGAATCGGAGCTTTGTACATAAAACAAAACAGCCCATTTACGCCGTTGCTGCATGGCGGTCATCAAGAAAGCGGATTGCGGGCTGGCACTGAAAGCATTCACAACATCGTCGGATTTGGCGCGGCGTGCGAGGATGTAGACAAACTCCTTGCACACGGCAGATCAGTTCAGAAGTTGAAACGAAAACTAATCCAACGGCTCAAAGAAATCAAACCAGATTGTGTCATCAATTCACCAGAAACCGACTGCCTGCCGAACACGCTCAGCATTACTTTTCCCGGCGTGGAGAATGCCGGGCTGATGGGAATGTTGGATTTTCGCGGGATCGCGGTCTCTGCCGGTTCCGCGTGCAGTACCGGGGAAGATACACCCTCACACGTCTTGAAAGCCATCGGCGTATCCGATCAAGCCGCGCGCGAGACGATTCGAATCAGTCTCGGGCGTGATACATCGGCAGGCGACATCCAATACATGACGCAGGTAGTTCGTGATTATATTGAAGGACGAGTCTCATTTGTCAACATGCTCACGCCTGCCCAACTCAATGAAAATATTCTGTTCGACGAAAAAACTTTCATTCTCGATGTGCGTCCGGGCGATGACCGTAAACAGTTCAAGGGTCTGCCGAATTCCCATCAGGTCAATCCGCTCCGAGTCGAACACTACTTGAAGCAAATTCCACGCGACAATAATATTTTGGTGTATTGTCCAGGCGGCGGGCTTTCGGTGATGATTTCGTATTACTTGAAAGCGAAAGGATACAAGCGCGTCACCAATCTGCGCGGCGGACTCGACGGTTGGAGAAAACGGCGCAGTGACCTGTATGAAAAATATGCGGGACAAAACGTCACAATCCTTGAACCAGATATAACTAATTAGAGTAGTCTTCCACTTTCCACTTTCCATTCTCTACTCTCTACTCTCTATTCCTCTTTTCCCTTATACTCCCCCCATGCCCCCCCTCATCCTCATCGTGGACGACGAACCGAAGATCACGCGCCTCGCGCGGGATTATCTGGAGAAAAACGGATTCCGCGTCCTCACCGCCGCCGACGGTCAATCTGCCCTGACGACTGCCCGCCGCGAAAAACCCGATCTCGTCATCCTCGACCTCATGCTCCCCAACATTGACGGACGCGAAGTCTGCCGCATCCTGCGCCGCGAAAGCGCTGTGCCAATCATCATGCTCACCGCGCTCTCGGAAGAGATTGACCAAGTGACGGGTCTCGAGATCGGCGCGGACGATTACATCACCAAGCCGTTCTCCGTCCGCGCGTTGGTGGCGCGTGTGCGGGCGTTGCTCCGCCGCACGCGCGGGGATGTGAAAGCGCCGAGCCTCATCCGCGTGGGTGGGCTTGAAATTGATTCGGAAAAATACGCAGTGTCCTTCAACGGCGCTCCAATTAAGTTAACTCCAAATGAATTCAAATTGCTGGTTCTGCTCGCCAGCCGACCCAATCAAACGCTCACGCGCGAGCAATTACTCGAAGACCTGCACGGCACATCCTCCAACGTCGATCGCAGTGTTGATTCACACATCAAGAATCTGCGCAAGAAACTTGAAATCGCCTCGGGCGAATCCATGATTGAAACAGTTTATGGGATTGGTTATCGCTTAAACGTGTCACCCTGAGTGGCGCATCGCGCCACGAAGGGTCTCTTACACCATCGTAGAGACTCTTCGCTACGCTCAGAGTGACATGATCTTTTATATACATCATGTCCACCTCCTCCCCTCCTCCCAACCGCCGAAGCCGCTTCATCTCCTTCGCCATCTTCTTCATCATCACCCTCATCCTCTTCGTCGGAGGCATCGCCGCGCTTCTCTATTTCCTCTTTTCTGAATACACAGGCGTCAGAAATATTTGGATCCTGATCTGCGGCGCGCCCGTCGTTTTAGTTGTCGTTGGAATCTTCACCATCTTCAACTTGTACACTCGCTACGGCAGACCGCTGGAAAATCTCTTCGATACAATTAACAAAATCGAGGAAGGCGACCTCTCAGCGCGCGTGAAAGAAAACACGTCCGACATGTTCAGCGAACTTTTCAAACGCTTCAACAAAATG
>CXWJ01011833.1_pt1 | contig 20663 bp, 12 predicted proteins | sample 590841 | NCBI WGS metagenome assembly CXWJ01 (sample SAMEA3498367, study PRJEB10139) | wastewater metagenome | biome: wastewater treatment plant; material: activated sludge | place: Austria | collected 2015-01-21 | reverse complement strand
GTTATGTGCTCGTTGAATTGCTCGCAGGCCGCCAACTTTTCTCCGATATCGAGAAACTCGATCGACTCGTCGAAGCGAAAAAGAAGATCCATGCCCAGCTCGATGTGATCCTGCCGGACGAGATCCGCGTCAACACGCTCCTGATGAACTTCCTGCGAAAGCTGACAAGCCCTGACCCAGCAACACGGTATAGCGGGGCCGAAGAAGCTGATCTACTGAAGGACGGCGCCGCTGCTTTCCACCGTCAACTCGTCAAATCGGACCTCTCTAGTGAATATGCCAACGAACTTCGTGTCTGGTTGCAAGAAGTTACAGACCTTCGTTTGTCTACAGACCCCGAACAAACCTTAACGGATAGCGCTAGCTAACTTCTTCCCCACCTAGCAAGGGTTCATCCTGGATAATGGTTCAGGTAACGCGTACGGCGGTTGACATNNCTTCTGTGGTTCTCACGGAGGCGCGGAGGCACTGAGAAAGAATTCTTTCGCAATGCAACGTGAACGGTTCAACTCACGCCATCTTTCTCCGTGTCGCTGTGGCTCCGTGCGATAATCTGTCCGGGGAGAACCGATCGGGTATTCCTCCCTCTCGAGATCGCTAGCACTTTTCTAGGTGTCCTTCAAAACCGACCTTGGTCGTTGGCGGGTCCGCCGCTATCATCCGCTCGCTTCAACAATGGTCGTTGAGCGAAAGCAGCAAGGAGGAGGAGTATGCGGGCAAGGCCAACAGGCAAAACCAACCGATCAAACCATCGAGCTTTCTCTCGATCGGTCCCGCACGCGTGGCTCAGTGTTGCTTCCCTCTGTTTAATGACATGCATATGTCAAATCGGATGTTATGCACCTGCAGGTTCCTATGAGCCCTATCCTCCCTATGGTCAACCTTGCGTGCCTCCGCCGCCCACGGGAGCCATCGGAACGCCACCAGGAGGTTACTACTATCCGTACCAGAATTATCCACAGTACGGTTATCCGCAAGCCACTCCTTATCCCGGTGCCTATCCAGGCGCCTATCCTGGAGCTTATCCCGCACAACAACCGCTGCAACCAATTACTCCACTCAGCAATACGCCATCAACAACGTCGCAGACTTACTTAGGCCCGAGTCAAGGGAACTGGCAGANNAGTGACCAAGATCGGCAGATTAGCTCAGGGACACGAGGCAATTCCCTTGTCTGGACGAATACACGCGACATGAACGTGTCGCCTGCGACTTGGGAACAAAGTCCCTATGCTGCGATGGCGCAAGTTCCGCAAGTCGCGACTGCGCCGTACTATGCACCCTATGGCGAGAGCCAAGTCGGGATCGGTGTTGCGGCAGCTCCAGGACCGTTTGTCTATTCGAGCCCTCCTGGGTCGGCCTACAGTACGCCTGTCCGCCCGTCGGTTGTCAGATAGACAAAAAAGGTTATCGCAACAGACCATGTGGAGAGTTCCGGAGGCTTCGCACAAAATTCACACAACTTCCGGGAGACCAAGTTCCGTTCGGTCCCCGGGGTCCCTTTACTTTGAATCCGAACTCGGATTGAGGTGAACAAGGGATTTCAGGCGAGCTTCAAGCGGTTGCCAACCCGATAGCCACTCAATTTCTGTCTTGAGACCCCACAGAGGGATTTCACCTAGTTTCATGGTCGGGACTTTCACAAGGTCCTTGCGCGTGCAGAGGACAGCATCAATCATTTTTAATTGGCAGAGCCAACCGGCGAGTTCGCGCTGATCATGCTCTCCAAACGGATGATGATCGGGAAATTCTCGAAACGCTACAACTTCGCAGGGAAGGTCATCAAGTGTGCGACGAAAGGCCTCGGGATTCCCGATCCCGGCAAATGCCGCGACCCGAGCATGCTTGATCTCAGCCACGGGACGACATGCTCCACTGGAATTTTGCAACTCTTTGGGAACGATGGCAGTCTCGCAAAAGTCGGCGTGAGGCGCAAGTTCCTTCAGAAGTCCTCTCAGTTCGATACGCCGCGACGGCGTGACTTGGTGGACCCTCGTGAGAATGATCACGTTCGCACGCTCCAACCCACGGAGGCTTTCACGAAGTAGGCCTCTGGGCAAGAGGTGCCCTCCTCCAAAAGGAGCAGTCGCATCGATCAGGACGATATCGAGATCCCGGTGAAGTTTCCGATGTTGAAAGCCATCGTCCATGAACACACAATGGATCGTTGGACAGTCTCGGATCAATTGGAGCGCGGCCTCAGCGCGATCACGATTCTGAATATGTTGAACGCGAGGTAGCTCCGTGGCAATCTCAAGCGCTTCATCATTTGAGATCCCCCCATGGCCCTTGGAGCGGTGCACGCCATAGCCGCGACTGACGATCGCGGGGGTACCCCCCATCTGTTCGACGGCTCGACACAAATGAATGATCAGAGGAGTCTTACCCGTTCCGCCCACGGTCAGGTTTCCGATGCTAATGACGGGCACGGGAACGCGTCGGCTAGGGAGTAAGCCTAGGTCGAACGCCTTGTTTCGCAGGCTCACGACCGCTGCATACGGTTGTTCCGCGACCGCGAGGAGTCCATGCAGGAATTGATCTTTAGGCGACAACGTTTCGCTTAAAATCCATTTTCGAAACTGCGTGGACCACATCTTCTGGAACAATTCTCATGGGGATCCGTTGTGCGTATGGTCGAACTGTTCGGCAGTCTAAGAGTAAATGGACTTCGAGGTAACCCGAATTTCGCTAGAGAATTCAAAGCAAGAATACCGACATGGGCCGTTTCTGGAGCGACCGTTCGACTACGAGGCAGCGGTTTTTGAGCGTATACTGAATTAGGTCTTCAAAAACGATGATTGTGACGCAAACAGAGGCACAGGTAGGCATGTCCAATTCCTCGATTAGCCCGATCCCACCCGTGACGCCCCCGCAGCGCGGCGTAAAGATGGTCAGCTACGAAGATTTTGTAGATCGCCAAGTCGAGCTGGTGCAGTCGCAATTGCGCTGGGGGGACTTGGCCTCGGCTTCGGCCCAGATCGCAGCATTCGTGTTGGCTTGGCTGTTGGTCACGGTCTTGGTTGACCATTGGGGATTTGATCTCGGCCCACGTGGTCGATTCTTGGCGCTGGCGGGAATGTTCGCTGGGGTAGCATCACTTATTTGGTTGCGTCTGCTACCCAGGTTTTCGCAGGCCATTAATCCAGCGTTCGCAGCATGGACCGTCGAAACCAGCCACCCTGCGCTGAAACACCGTCTCCTTAATTTTATCCTTTTGCGGCAAACCCCGAACGCGATCCGAGAACCGGTATTGCGCGAACTGCAAGAAGATGCTGCCCGCGAACTCTCTCGCACCACCGTGGATGAATCAGTCGACCAGAGTCCTCTCGTCCGTTGGTTCGGAATTCTGGCCGTGCTCGTCGTTTTTCTGGCGGCGTATTCGGCATTCTCCCCAAAGAGTTCCTGGGACTCGTTCCGCCGAATGCTCATCCCCTGGAGCCACCTTTCGCGTCCGACGCGCGTCCGCATCCTTGACGTTCAGCCCGGGAACACACGAGCCTTCACGGGGACCAAGATCAAAGTACGGGCCAACATTCAGCATCTGAAAGATGATGAAAAGCCACGCATCGTCTATTGGGGTCGTAACGGCGATGCACCTCGACGCGAATTGGAATTGGCGAAGATAGGGGCCGATGCCTTCGAGTCGGAGATTCCCGAGGGACCGTTGGGGATTGTTTCGGACCTTAATTACTCGATCCTCGCCGGAGATGCCGTCGCCGGACCCTTCCGCATTCAATCGGTCGTGGTTCCGTCGATGAACATAGCAAGCGTGCATTACGATTATCCCTTGTACACCGGACTTCCACCGCGCGATGTCGCGGGCGTCGGAGATATCGAAGCCATCGAAGGGACTCGCATCACGGTATATGGCAGGGCAAATAGTGCGATTGCTTCGGCTTCCTTGGAATTCAATGTTAAAGACTCCGTGCCTCCATTAGGCGTACTTGGTGGCACACTTACGGCCCCTTCAGCCCCTAAGTCCAATCAATCCATTGCCATGGAATTTGCCGGTACAGAAGCCCATGGTGCGTTTCGGCTATTGCGTTTGCCTTCGGGTGATGGAGCAGAGTTTGCTAATTACTCGTTGCGTTTCAAGAGCCTTGCCGGTGAACTCAATCCCAATCCACCAATCTATCGAATTGAAGTCACTCCGGATCTGGCACCGCTTGTCGAGATTCTTGAGCCACAAAAGCAGGAATCGGACGTTGCCGTGAATCAGAATGTTCGCGTTGAACTCCGAGCACTCGACCCCGATTACCAACTTTCGGACATCCTCCTCGTGGGGGTCCACGAAGGGCGCGAAATCCTTCGCAAGTCCCTCCTGTCAGAACCGGGTCCCGGTCCGATTACCGCCAACACATCCCTTTCGCCGCGCGAATTACTCTTGCAGCCTGGCGACACGTTGCTCGTCTGGGCAGAGGCCAGGGACAATCGCGCCGATCCAGCATCTGCCAGCCTTGCCCCTAATATCTCCAAGACAATTCAGTATTCGCTGTGGATCGTGGAGCCCGGCGACGGGAATGCCTCGGACCCCGACGCGACCGAGGAAGGGGCCAGCGAGACGGCCGATCCACCCTCAGAAGAGGGTAGCGACGAGTCCGCCGATTCTGCTGATCCTCAGGACACGTCGGACGAAACATCCTCGAAGAACGGATCGACGGAGGAAAAGTCGGGTGAGAAGTCGGGTGAAAAATCCACTGAGAAATCTGGCGAGCAATCGGGAGAGCAACCGGCTGAGAAATCGGAAGACCCACCGGGCGAGAAGTCCGGTGAGAAGTCGGGTGAACAAACCGTAGAGAAGTCGGGCGAACAATCCTCCGAGACAAGCGAATCTGGCGACTCTGGGGAGGGCGAAGGATCGAAGTCGAAAGGGAGTTCTCCCGACGAGTCGTCTGATGAAACGCCATCGAACACAGACGATTCGATGAATTCAGGCGATGCGTCGGCAAAAGACACCTCGAAATCATCGTCGAAGAATGGCGATGATCCATCCGATGGCAAATCGGGGAAAAAGGGCTCGAAAAATTCAGGTAAGAAGACGGATCAACGGATGGGTGAGCAGCCAGCCGATTCGAGCCCGAAGTCCGAGGAGAGTGGAGAAAACTCGGGGGATTCGTCCCGCGAATCTGGCAGTGCTGAAGGCGAGAACGCAAAACAAAGAGACAGCAAACCTCGACCTGGAAAGACTTCGCAGGCGAATCAGGACGGTTCTCCCTCGGGACGAGAATCTAAGGATGATGGGAACGAAGGTCTTGAAAAAGATGGCGAGGGATCCCAGCCCAATTCGAAAAATCCGTCGACGGCACGAAATGCTAAGGAAAGGAACACTTCAGAGACGTCCGAATCCAACGGAGCCGATACTTCAGAATCTGAGGAAAACAATCTCAAACCCGAATCAGCCAATGCGGAGAAATCGACAAGTAGCTCCTCAAAAGAAAGCTCGACCGACCCTGACACCAAAAAGAACCCAAGAGGGGACAATTCCTCGTCGACTTCACAGGAAAATGAAGACGCATCTGGGTCCGAACCGCGCGGCGGAAATGGGGAAGAGATCTCACTGGAAAAGCAAGACGGCCCGGTCTCGACGGACGGCAGCCAAGATGGAGATGCATTTGAGCGCCTCCTGAAAAAGTTACAAGAACAAGGCAAGGTTCCGAAAGATATCGGCAAGTCACCTCCATCGAAAGATTCGGCGAAGTTGCCGCCAGACACCACAAAGGACCCATCGGAGGGGGCTGGAGCCAATCCCCAGGATCCTTCCGATCCGGCTCCGGGGGCACCTGGGTCCGAGAAACAGGACGTGTCCAGCGAACCATCGGGCACAGAGGGATCACCCGAGGGTGAAGAAGAAAATGGCCAAGCCAGCGAGAACGGAGCCCCTTCACAGAACGAGCCACCACCCAGCGCGGAAAACACCGAAACGGGCGAAAACGGAACTGGTCCCAATGGGAAGGGGAAAAGTCCCAACGGCAATTCGCCAGATAGGACTCCAAAAGGCGAGGCTCCGGGCGATGGAAATCCCTCGGGCGATTCCCAAGGAAGTGGCTCGGAGGGTCCGCCGCGCGAGACAAACGGTGAAGGCTCCGAGTCGTCGCAAGAACAGTCCGAGCCTTCCGCGGAAAAAATGGATGGGGCACCACGGGATGCGACAGGTGAACCCAACGGAACTCCGTCCCCTACAGCCAGCAATCGTTCCCAACCTCCCATGGATACGGGGGAGGATATTGCGACAGCCGACCCCTGGAACAAGGCCTATGCCGAAGAAGCGGCGGATATGGTGCTCGATCATCTGAAGGAGCATCCACGGGACGTCGATCCTGAACTCTTAAATGACATGGGATGGACACAAGACGAATTAGACGCATTTGTCAAACGCTGGGAATCGTTGCGCGAGCAAGCTCGACAAGGGGGAACCCGTGGCGATCAAGCCCGAGAGGAACTCGATGCCGCACTGCAGGGGCTCGGTCTAAGTCCTCCCAAGTCGACACTTCGCACTACGAAAGGTTTGATCGAAAAGCGTAATTCGGCTACTGAGCGCGGGACGATGAGTGAACCACCAGCCGCATACGCCGACCAATACCGGGCCTTTTTACAGAGCCGACAGCGGTCGGCGGGGAAATCAAAACCATGACGAATCCGCTTTTTCGAGGAATTCCCTCAGTCCACGAACTAATCGAATTGCCGGCGCTCCAGGGACTGATTGACAAAGTCAGCCATCATGTCGTCGTCCGCAACGTTCGATCGTTTCTATCAACTTTTCGCGAGGAACTTGTCGCACGGGCAGACGACATTCCACTGCCGAATGCATCGGAATTAGCGGAACGGATTGCTAAATGGATCGCTCACGAACAAACGATTCGGCTTCGACCGGTCATTAATGCCACGGGAATTCTTTTACACACGGGCCTGGGACGAGCTCCTTTAGCCGCATCCGCCATTCAAGCCATGAACGCCGTGGCTCGCGATTATTCCGCGCTGGAAGTCGACCCCGAGACAGGAGATCGAAGTCAGCGACTCCATGACGCCGAACGACTTCTTCAGGATTTAACTGGTGCGGAAGCTGCCCTCGTTACGAACAACTGTGCCGGAGCCACCCTGATAACATTGGCCGCGATGGCGGCTGCACGCGAAGTCGTTGTTTCACGCNNCCAAGCAATTATCGCATCGTCGGTTTCACGGAAGCCCCAACGCTCGCCGAGCTTGTTGCCTTGGGAAGAAAGCGTCGCCTCTCCGTCATTCATGATGTTGGTTCCGGCGCTCTCGTGGATTTTTCGTCTGCTGGTCTGGAATCCGAGCCGCTCGTGAAAGACTCCCTAACACAAGGTGCGGATCTCGTCCTCTTTAGCGGTGATAAGCTCCTCGGCGGTCCACAGTGTGGCATTATCTTGGGCAGGAAGGAACTTATGGGCCGGATCCAAAAGCACCCTCTGATGCGTCCTCTTCGGGTCGACAAGATGACATTAGCGGCACTCCATGCCACGTTGCTTGAATACCGCAGCCCGGAAAATGCCTGGCGGGAAATCCCGTTGCTTTCTCTCCTTTCCACCTCGGTCGCCAATCTGCAAAATCGCGCCGAGCGATTGGCGCCGCAGATCGCCTCCACACCGATGGTCGCCGACGCCAAGGCAGTCGCTGGGGAGGCCGCCATGGGTGGCGGATCTGTCCCAGGCCATACAATCCCCAGTTGGTGTATCGCCGTCCAACCCAAATCGATGCGCGAAAACGACATGTCTATGTTATTACGCACGGGAAGGCCGTCCGTTTTTCCTCGCGTCCAACAGGGGCAAGTTTGGATCGACTTGCGCGCGGTGTTTCCACGACAAGACCAAGAGATTGTGGAAGCCTTCCAAGCATTAGGTAATCATTCTTCTTGAACCTAGCGACGAATTTCACGTTCGCAACGCTGTGGACTAGGCGTCGTTGGAACCCTAGCAATGGGTCTCCGTCCCCTCCCTCCCGATGCCGTCCCTCACGGATGACAAGGTCACCGATGCAATCTATCCTCCGCCTGAGGAGGAAATGCGAAACTTGAAAATCGACATCCTATTGACATTTCCTGGCCGAAGTAGGGGAAATGACTGAGGCTTTACGACCCTTGGCTAGAAGGAGTAAACTGGCATTTTGGAAAGGACAACGACTATGCTGGGCCGTTTGACGGAAACGATTGCCATCACCTTCGACGACGTGTTACTTGTTCCCCGCTATAGTGCGGTCGTGCCCAGTGAAGCGGATGTCTCGACACGATTAACTTCGAGAATCCGCTTGAACATCCCCCTCATCAGTGCTCCGATGGACACCGTAACGGAGCATGCGATGGCCATTGCATTGGCTCAGCAAGGGGGCATCGGAATCATTCATAAGAACATGTCCACGGCCTTGCAAACGGCCGAAGTGGACAAAGTCAAACGAAGTGCCAACGGCATCATTGCGGATCCGATCAAGCTAGCTCCGCAAGCGACGGTCGCACAGGCCCGCGAACTCATGGAGAAGCACAATGTGTCTGGCGTACCGATTGTGGAAAAAGGGGGAAAGCTCGTTGGAATTTTGACCCGGCGCGATTTGCGTTTTCTCGAGTCCAATGAACTCCCCGTATCGGGCGTTATGACGAAGGGAAACTTGGTAACGGCTACGGGGAATGTAACGCTTGAGCAAGCTGAGAAGATTTTAACGGCAAAAAAGGTGGAGAAACTTCTCCTGGTTGACGAAAACTATACCCTGACTGGGCTCATTACCATCAAGGACATTGACCTGATGAAGCGGTATCCAAACGCATGCAAGGATCGCCAAGGGCGACTGCGAGTTGGGGCCGCAGTTGGAGTCCATGATTATGAGCGGTGTGCCAGCTTGATTGCAAACGAGGTCGACGTCTTGGTTGTGGATAGTGCTCACGGGCATTCGAAGAATGTCGTCGAGACCGTACGCGAGATTAAGCGACAGTGGGACATTGATGTCGTAGCGGGTAATGTGGCGACAGCGGAGGGTTGTACGGATCTGATAGATGCGGGAGCCGACGCGGTAAAAGTGGGGATTGGCCCAGGGGCTATCTGTACCACGCGCGTCGTTTCAGGTGTCGGAGTTCCTCAAATTTCCGCTGTAATGGAATGTGCCCAAGTTGCATCCAAACGGCAGATCGCTGTGATAGCGGATGGTGGCATTCGCTATTCGGGGGATGTAACGAAGGCAATCGCCGCCGGGGCACATACCGTGATGATCGGGGGGATCTTTGCAGGTCTCGCCGAAAGTCCTGGTGAACAAATCATTTATCAAGGGAGAGCATTCAAGACGTATCGCGGAATGGGATCGCTCGGTGCCATGGTGAAGGGCTCCAGTGATCGCTACCGACAGGGGGGCGTGACGGAATCGGGGAAGCTTGTGCCGGAAGGGGTTGAAGGAAGAGTCCCTTTCAAAGGCCAACTAGGACCTTTTGTCTACCAATTAATTGGTGGCTTAAGGGCCGGGATGGGCTATTGCGGCACAAGTACGATTGAAGAGCTGCGTACGGAAGCGCGGTTCATTCGAGTATCGCCTGCCAGTGTTCGAGAAAGCCATCCGCATGATATTGCTATCACTCAAGAGGCGCCCAACTATAGCTCAGACCAGGGAACTTGGCCCCATCCCGGCTAGTCCCAGGTTTCGAACACTCTCCGACAACCGTGGCAGCGATGGCACGCGATGCGAAGCCACGCGCTTAAGCCGTTTCGTCGCAAGTTGTCTCACAATTTGTTTGTTTGCCGCTCATGCCGTTAACAGTGGCGAACCCGAGGCGAGCTGGCATTCGCGAGAAACAATCCCCACTCGCCCCATGGGATTTTCCCTGGCATCTCAAGGACGCACGGCCGTTAAGGCATCCGAGCGAAACGGACAACTTGCGTGGACGGGAAGTTCCGTGGCATCGGCCGGTAGTTCAGGCGAAAGCATCGCACCATCCGTCGAAGTAGCTCCTCCTGTCGACAACATACAAGTGTCGCCCACCCGCCCGCAGCTTAATCCTTCTGTGCCGGCGGCTGAGCCGCAAATCCCGACTCCGCCGATGGAGTCGTCCGGCATCGATCCATTTCGCGATCCATTTGGCGACCGATCCCAAACAACATCAACTACGACCGAGCCCTTCGCGACTCCCGCAGACCAAAGAGACGCATCGGGGGTTTCATCGAACTCCAAGGAACCTGGACAGCTAAGGCTCCAAAACACCGAACCGTCACAGATTGAGACAACATCATTGTCCAAGGGCATAGCAGATCGGGAAACGCGAGCGGTTCGCGACCCTCGTTTGTTCCAGATTTCCGCCAAAGAATCGCACGTTGCGACGGGGATTTCCCCCAATCGACAAGGAATGGAATTGGCCCGGGCATTTGACCGAATTGAATTAGTACCTGAGTTGCGAGATCCTGATCTCGGTGGAACGCCGGTAGTACGGCCATTCCAGGCGTCGGTTCCCTCAATGGACAAGGCAATGCCCATGCCATCCGAGGGAATAGTACTTCAAGCCGCGATGTTCACGGCGGAGGAACTCACGGAATCAACTGCTGCGGAACCGATGGCAGAGAACGCTCAAGAACGGGGAGCGGCCGAGGAGTTACCAACGCAAGAAACGACAACCGATTCCGATGCCGAAGGGTCCCTTCTCGAGGAGAAATCGGATCCGTTTACAGATGATGAAAACACTCTCGACGATTTACCACCGGCGAATGACGACGACACAGAATCGAGTAAGAAGGCAAAGTGTGAGCGCATTTACAATGAGGAGAACTGCTGCGACACGGAATCCGAGTGTCGCAAGATGTTGACAAAGCTCAATTCTCGCTCCATCCGCGATATCTCGCTTGATATTGCACCACCTTTTGATCCACTTGGCGAAGATCCGGCGGAATCCAACAAGCTCAAGGAAAAGAAGCTCTCGGAAATCCCTTCCCGTGTATTTCTCGATCGCAACGGAAATACGCTAGCAGAGGGCCAGCTTACAGACTTGCGAGAGAACAACGTGATCATCCGATCGGCAGATGGGACAGAAACCCCCGTGCGACTTTCTCAGCTCGGAGTCGACGATCAGTGTTTCGTTTCGGCCTGGTGGAATTTGCCGGTTGATTGCCAGTCTGAGATCAGCAAGTACGAACTGCGTGATTTCACGATGCTAACCTTCACCTGGACTGCATCGGCACTTTGTCACAAACCATTGTATTTTGAAGATGTTCAATTAGAGCGATATGGGCACTCCTTTAATCCATGGGTTCAACCGCTCATGTCGGGGGCACATTTCTATGCCAGCTTGGCATTACTCCCGTACAACATGGGACTCGCTCGTCCCAACGAATGCCAGTACGACCTAGGATACTATCGCCCGGGCAACTGTGCTCCGTGGTTGATGTCGGCATTTCCTTGGAGTCGCCGGGCAGTGCTATCACAGGTTGGAGCAGCGGCCGGTTTGCATGGAATACTGAACTAAGAGGCCCCATTTCGAGCATTCGCACTAGCTAGATCACGTTCTTCCCTTTTTCGGGAGCGATTGGCGATGCGGCGGCAAAGGTCCTTCGGGACCGTTGCCGCCTGCTTTGCGTTAAGGAAGTTCAGGGCGGAGTGCTGCAAAGTAGTTCGCAGAAGCGCGAAGCGATTGCACTTTCGCCGTTGATAAGACCTAGCGCGTTCTGCTACATTCCCGCCCCCTAGCTCATCCTCACTCCGTCATGTCTCGCACAGATAGGAGGAGGTCATGGACAGTAAATAGAAAGCTGGCGACCCAGAGGGCCAATCCCTCGGATTCCCTTGCGACGTGGGATGACCGCACATGATTGCCAATTGGTCTTTGCGCATTAAGTTGCTACTGTGCCTAGCTTTGCTCTTGCTATCGGTCACCATCCTTTCTTTTAGCAGCTTCCGCGGCGTTTACGCATACCGTGCCGTGGTAAAGGGAATCAGCCGCCGAGCTGAAGAACTACCGCTCGCCACACGCCTGACGCAACAGGTAAGTCAACTGCGGGCCTTGCTAGACGGGATCCATCAAAGCGTTGCCAATGATCCGCTCGGCTCGCGGACCGAATGTGCGTCGCGATGTTGGTCAGCGCAGCAATTCGAAGTTGGGCTCGATGGGATGCGACGGGGTGTCTCTGAGTACAGCGACCAAGTCGCATCTAGCCCGCATGATGTCTTCAGTGGACAAGAAGAATCGGGGGAACGGCAAGAGCATAAGGTTCTTCTTCGTTTGCAAGCCGAAATTGATTCGGTCCAACACATGACCACCATGGACTGGGCCCACGACGAGTACTCCGTGGTCGAAATATCGGAAGCGTTGGACACACTCGCAGAGGACGCCGAGCGACTACCCACGTTTTTGCAGAATCGACTAGCCTCATTTGCAGACCGCGTACGTTTGCTCTACCGTACCTGGCTAATTCTAAATTGGGTCACCACTCTGAGTAGTATTGCGTTGGTGGCGGCGCTCGCGCACCTCTTTTACTATTGGGTTTTGCGTCCATTGACAACTCTTGTGCGCGGGTCACGGCGAGTGGCGGGNNGGAGATTTCGCACACCGGATCCAACTAAGTGCCCGCGACGAAGTGACTGAACTCGCGGATGCCATGAATGCCATGACGACGCGGTTTCAACAAATCCGTGACGACCTAGATGGTCAAGTTCGCGCTCGAACACAGGAAGTTGTGCGGAGCGAACAGTTGGCCAGCGTGGGTTTCCTCGCGGCTGGCGTCGCTCACGAAATTAACAATCCCCTCGCGGCAATTGCCCTGTGCGCCGAATCTCTTGAGGATCGCCTCCACGACATCATTGCCCAAGACGATTTACTTCCCGACGAAGAACACAACGAAACCATCACGATCCTAAAACACTATTTGCGGACGATTCAAAACGAAGCCTTCCGTTGCAAAGGAATCACGGAACGACTTCTCGATTTTTCTCGGCTCGGCGATGTAGAGCGGCATCCAACCGAAATTGGCGAGTTGACCGAAAGTGTGATTTCGATGTTGAGTCACCTCGGCAAGTACCGAGACAAAACCATTCGATTCGCTCCGCCGGAGCCGGTCGTCGCATTCGTTAATGCACAGGAGTTCAAACAGGTGGTGTTGAACTTGCTGACGAACGCTTTGGATAGTTTAGATACCGGAGGAGAAGTCGTTGTCGATCTTCGGCATTGTAAAAACTTCGCTACCCTTTCCGTGCGTGACAACGGCTGTGGCATGACAGACGAGGTGCAAAGGCATCTCTTTGAACCGTTCTTTACCCGTCGCCGCGACGGGCAAGGAACCGGACTGGGGATGTCGATTACGTACCGAATCGTGACCGAACATGGCGGACAAATCCACGCCACCAGCGACGGCCCAGGCATGGGTTCGACGGTCGTCGTTTCATTTCCACGCGCTGAGCGGCAACATGGTTTGGAGGTGTACCATCACTATCAAGCAGCCTAAGGGGCTCAAAATACTCTTTGCCGACGATGAACAGGCATTGCGGGAAATTCTCAATCTCGAACTTCGTCGCTTGGGCCATGATGTTGTTGTATGCGACGATGGCCGGAGTGCGATCCAACAAATCGAACGTCAAACGTTCGACTGCGTTATCGTTGACCTCAATATGCCAGGTTTCGACGGCATCCAAGTGATAACGCGCTTGAAGGAACTTTCACCCGATACGGAAGCAGTTATCTTGACAGGCAAATCGACGGTGCAAAATGCTGTCGCTGCCTTTAAACATGGAGCATCCGATTTTCTTACCAAGCCCTATAAGCTGGCCGAACTGCACGTTGTTCTCGATCGAGTCGCGGAGAAGCGGCAACTTGTGCGAAAATTGCTCGCGGCGGGTCATCAACTCGACAAAATCAATGGCAAGTCCCAGCTCGTTGGAAAGTCTGCCGGGATGCAACAGGTTCGTGAACTCGTTGCCCGTGTGGCAACAGTTCCTTCGACGGTCCTTATTCGGGGAGAAACAGGCACCGGCAAGGAACTGGTTGCCCAGGCGATTCACCGCCAGAGCCCGAGGGGAAAGAGTCCATTTGTCGCCGTGAACTGCGGAGCGCTTCCGGAGACACTCATCGAAAGTGAACTCTTCGGTCATCGCAAAGGGGCGTTCACGGGCGCCGATCAAAAGCGCGTAGGACTTTTTGAAGTGGCAAGCGGAGGAACCATTTTCTTGGACGAAATTGGAGAACTCCCCAAGGCCATGCAAGCGAAATTGCTCCGTGTACTTGAATCGGGAGAAGTTCGAAGGCTCGGCGAAAACGAGTCTTTCCAAGTAGATGTACGCGTACTTTGCGCCACCCACCGCGACCTTGAATTCATGGTCGAGCAAGATTTATTCCGCGAAGATCTGCTGTTCCGGATCAACGCGTTTGAAATTCAAGTTCCTGCATTGCGTGAACGTAAAGAAGATATCGAAGAACTCGCCCGCCATCTGCTGCCACGTTTCGTTTCGGGGCCGCTCCCGAGTGTCCCCATTACGCCACGTGCGCTGGCCGTTCTTCAGGAACATGCGTGGCCAGGCAACGTACGCGAACTAGCCAATGTCTTGGAGCGAGCGGCAATCCTCTGTGATCAGCTCCCTTTGGACGTAGACGATCTTCCCGATCTGTCCCGTCGACGAGCAAAATCAATTGCCAATCCAGAACCCCCGGCTCAAGTCCTCCGGGTTACGGAACCAGCGCCACCAGCGTTCACACCCTCTATTTCTGGCTCCACGAAGACTTTGCAGGAACTCGAGGTGGAAGCCATTCAGCGCGCCATCGAACGCAACCAGGGCAATCGCGGCAAANNGAATTGGGGATCAATGTCAAAACGCTATACAACAAACTCGTTCAGTTGCAGGACCTGAAGAAAACGGGTTCGTGATCAACGACTCCTCTGGCCGGCTGTCGTTTGCCATGGCCAGAATGGACGGTCTGTCCCTATCCGCCGTTGCAGGTCGGGGGGCTGTTTTCCATGACAAACCGGGGACAAAGGCACCTCGGTTCGTCCGGGCATTAGGACCATAAGACTTCCGACGGCACAATTCGGTGACAATCGTCTTCCCAGGGCACCATGCGAGTGTGGTATGCTGCGAGGAAATCGTGCCACATAACGGAAGTACGTGCCGTGGATTCGTTGACGCAATTGCACCCAGAAGTCGCCAACTACACATTTCAACGGTTTAAATTGATCGACGATCTGGCACACATGATCGCCGTCGATGCCGTCGGAGCCACCGAGGCCACCGTCCTCTACGCAGGGCGCATCCTGGAAGTTACGGCGCGAGACGCTGTCGGGCGGGCAGGGCTGTTACCTAGCTCACAGCTTTTCTCGAACATGCAACTCATCCACAATCTAGGGCTCGCAGATAGTGTTACGATGTCCTGGGGGAATGCCCTCCGCCGACTAGGAAATGCCAGTCGGCATCTAACAGCACCCCTTGAAACTGTCGATGCCTCTTTGGCACTCGGTTTTGTCGAGCGCTGGATGGAATGGTTTTTTTCACAATATGCAAATGGCCCAAGACTTCCCCACCTGACGCAAGACGGTAACTCGGTCTTACTCAATCCATATCCAAGTCTCAAGAAGCTCCTAGCTGACCTTCTCTGTCAATCCACCTTGCCGCTGGCGGAGGCCTCTTCTGCCGCCGAAAAAATCGCGATGCAACCGCTCTTTTCCGCCTCGTCTGCCCTCCGAGGTATTTTGGTTGAATCCCTACTCGGGCAGGGAGAGACGGATTTTTCCTGTCAATTGCTGGAGCAAGGATTAGCGAAAGATCCCGACGAGCTTCGACTTGGCCAACTTTGGGGGCTGTCGCAGAGCNNTGAACTCGCTTTAGCAGCTTTGGAGAAAATACATCGCAAATATCCTGACGACGATGAAACAAATGGCCTGCTGGCAGGGGTCCAAAAGAGACTTTGGCATCGAAGTCGCGAGCGTGTCGACCATCTGGAATTTGCACATTCCATGTATGTCACAGGCTGGAAGCGGTCCCGTCAGCAAAACACATACTTAGGAATCAACGCGGCGACGACGGCACTTTTTCTGGGTAGACGTTTGGAATCGGAGCAAATCGCGCAACAGGTGATCCGCGTACTCAAGACAGGAACCGGGAAAAATTCGGAGAAGGGAAAGAAGATGCAAGACTTGTTACCGTTTTGGCATCAGTTATCTTTGGCCGAAGCCTATTTGCTTTGTGGTGACACTCCGGAGGCATATGCGATTTATCAATACGTTGCACATCGGTTTCCGCAGCGGGCTCGGGACCTCGAAGTCGCATACCAACAAAGAGATGAAATCGTCTCCGTCCTAGGCGGTCCATGATGAACACCTTCTCAGCAAACTTTCCGGGTAATCGCCATCCGCCAAAGGCCCCTCTCGCAATTCGAATTGGCATCGTAGGGCATCGACCCGACCGCCTACCTGATTCAGACATGAGCCAACTCGGCAATGTCCTTGCTCAGATCCTTTCCATCATCCAGATCGAAGTCCTGCAAATTGCACGTACGCATTCCGATCTCTTTCAAAGCCAGCCTCCTCAACTACGAGCCTTATCTTCCTTGGCAGAAGGCTCAGATCGAGCGTTTGCTGAACAAGCCCTACGCGCCGGCTACGAACTCACAAGTATTTTGCCATTCGAGAAGCAAGAATATGAACGCGACTTTGCCGAAGGGGTCGCGTTGGAAGCCGAATCGTTGAATCGCTTTCGTAGCCTGCTGTCCAAGGGGACGTCTTGTTTCGAGCTAGACGGCAGTCGGGCGCAACCAGAGCGTGCCTACGGGGTTGCAGGCGTTGTCCTTCTGATCCAATCGGACTTGATCATCATCGTGTGGGATGGAGAACGGAAAGGTAAACTGGGCGGAACGGAGGAAATGATCGACGTTGCGAAGTCGATTGGGCTCCCTTTCCTTGTTGTGGATGCAAAGGGACCCCATGCTTGGCAATTCGAGCCCCAATCTGCCGCGATCGGGCAGGATTTCGTACGTCGCAGAGTGAAAAATACGGAGTCGCAAGAAGATAACTTGCGTGCTTCGATCCGGTCTCTCGTACTTCCCTCGCACCTCGCAAGCGCGGATGAAAGCACCAAGGGGCGAAGTTTGAAAGACGGCCAACATCCAACTTTGCTCGGCCTCTATCGGTTCTATCGGGAACGGATTATCGTCGATCCCCTTCCGACTCCGCAGCATGATGAACAGCACCTTCGCGAATCGCCGCAAACCCCTATTCCCCGATCGCCGCTGGCGTCTGTTACGAGCAACGATCCAACACGGGATCCGACCTCCATCGCCCACTTGCAGCAGATTGACTACTTTCAGCTTTGGCCGGACCAGCTGGCGGTCAAATATGCACGTCGATATCGTGTGACCTTCGTCACGGCCTTTCTGCTTTCCGCATTTGCGGTCGCCATGGCTTTGCTTCCGCAAGGATTGCGGTGGGAAGATCATCATCTAGCAGAAACGATTTGCATCGCGGCCGAATTAGTTGCTATCTTGATCATCATTGGACTCGTTTTTTTTGGTCGGCGCGGGGGATGGCATGAGCGATGGCTTGACTATCGACTAGCCGCCGAGTTACTGCGGCATTTGCGGATCGTGGCCCCTTTTGGAGGGGCCCCTGCGATTCCTCAACTTCCCGCACACTGGGCAACCTATGGCCAACCTAGTGCGACATGGATGGCGTGGTATTCAAAGGCCGTTGAACGATCTTTGGGCTGCCCGACGGCTCGCGTCAATCACGATTACCTCAGTTCCTGTCTGACACAATTAAGAAACTTTGTTGAGCAGCAAAGCCGATATCATGCCGAAACGGCCATGCGTTCTGAACGAACCGGGCATCAATTGCATCTGGGCGCTATGTTGCTCTTGGTATTGACCTTGCTGGCTTGTGGCGGTCATTTGCTCCCGGTTGTATGGCACAGCCTCCATGTTCCCAAATGGGTCCCCCCGATGCTGACATTTGCATGCGGGTTCTTTCCTGCGTTCGGCGCCGCCCTTGCGGGAATTAGCAATCAAGGGGAATACCGACGGATCGGGAAACGCTCCGAGGCTATGCATGAACACCTCGAAACGATTCAGGCCGAAATCCTGACGCTGAAGAATCGGCTAGAGCAGGATCGGGGTGGCTCGGAACAATACTCGATCACGGCGTCTAGTTTAGCGCGGCGTTCCGCAGACCTTCTGCTGGATGAGGTTTTGGATCGCCGCGTCGTCCTTTTGGACCGCCCCGTCGTTCCTCCGAGCTAATGGGGACCTTACGTAATTTTCTAAATTTGTATCGAAATTCAACACGAGCGGTGAAAGGATCGCGTTTCGGCGGCACTTTTGGGTACAACGGACCCGTTTTCTCGCTAGGATAGTCGCTGCGCAGTCGTGCTGAAAACGAGCGATGAAAGTTATTTGGCAGGTTAAAACGCGTTGTTCGAGAAATTCGCGGTTTGGATTCTTTATGTCCGTTTTTAGGCAAACGCAACCTTCATGAGAACGATTCGCTGCTTCATTTCTTCGCCGGGAGACGTTGGGCAGGAGCGCCTGATTGCCCAGCGCGTGCTCACGCGATTACAAGCAGAGTATCAGCAGCGGGTCCGGCTAGAGCCAATCCTCTGGGAACACGAACCGCTTCGCGCGACCAGTCATTTTCAGTCCGAGATTGCTCGCCCTTCGGATGCCGATATTGTCATTTGTATCTTATGGTCGCGGCTGGGAACTCGACTGCCGGAGGACTTTCGCCGTCCGGACGGCACCAATTACGCCNNGCACCAATTACGCCTCCGGCACTGAATGGGAATTCGAAGATGCAGCACAGAGTTTTCTGCGCCGCGGACTTCCGGACCTCCTCGTCTACCGCAAGACGGCGCCTCCGGTTGTAGCAATCAATCAAGAAGATGAACTCTTCGCAAAGCTCCAACAGAAGCGGGCCCTCGACGCCTTCGTAGATCGCTGGTTTGGCAATGCCCAAAGTGGATTTAAGGCCGCCTTCCATGCATTTGAATCACCGGATGAGTTCGAGCGGCTTCTGCTAACACACTTACGTCGCTCGCTGGTTGACAAGATTGGCACCATTTCCAACCAAGAATCGGGCCCCCTCTTGGCAACTTGGCACCGCGGGACGCCGTTCCGCGGATTGCAAGCCTTTGATTTTGAACACTCCGAGATCTTCTTTGGCAGAACGCAGGCGATTGGGCAACTGAAAGACAAATTGATTCGCCAGGCCGGTAAGGGCACGCCATTCGTCCTGATCGTGAGTATGAGTGGCGGCGGAAAGTCATCGCTGATGCGCGCGGGTCTGTTACCAACTTTGACTCAACCAGGAATTGTCGAAGGTATTGGAGTTTGGCGCTGGGCGACCCTTCGGCCCAGGGACGCCGCAAATGACATACTTCTGTCGCTCAGTCGCGCCATTTTGAGCCATTCTGCGTTACCGGAGCTATCGGAACTCGGGTATTCCGAGACGGAACTCGCGGCGCTCCTCCGCCAGGCCCCTGAGCGAGCGATTCAACCTTTACGATCGATGCTGACCCGAGCCGGACAAGAAATCCAAAAGACAGAAAAGCTTTCCCAAACGCCAGTGGTACGATTGGCGTTGGGGATTGATCAACTCGAAGAAATTTTTCAGTCGAGCAATTTGGGAAGTGCCTCGGATCAATGCCGCGCTTTTGTGCAAGCGGTCGATACGTTGGTCCGATCAGGCGACGTGTGGATCGTCGCGACGATGCGGAGTGACATGTATGGCCGACTCGGGGAGTATCCCGAGTTATTGGCACTCAAGGAAGGAGAGGGACAATTTGATCTGCCCGCTCCGGCGTTGCATGAAATCGAACAGATGATCGTCTATCCCGCTCGCGTTGCGGGATTACAGTTTGAGACGAATCCGACGACATCCATTTCGCTCGACCGCGTCTTACTGGAAGCTGCCATGCGCGATGCTCGTGCATTGCCATTGCTCGAATTTACGCTAGACGAGTTATACAAAGGGCGTTCCGGGGACCTGCTTACATTTGAGGCCTACAGACGTTTGGGGGGATTAGAGGGCGCGGTGGCGAGTCGAGCCGAGGAAGTATATTTATCGCTCCCTTCTGCGGTCCAAGCGGAGTTCGGCCGAATAGCCAAGGGATTAGTCACCGTCCAGGACGATAGCGAACTGACGACAAGCTCGATGCGCACGCTTTCCGCCTCGCTTGAGAAAAATGAGTTTTCTAAAGAGTTCATTCGCAGATTCGTGGAAGCACGTTTGTTGGTAGCGGATCGACAGCCGGACGGTCAGACGACGATTGGGTTGGCGCATGAAGCACTTTTGCGCCACTGGCCCCGTTTAACTTCCTGGATAGAGCAAAATCGTGAGTGGTTGCGCATCAGGGGACGCGTTGAGCGAAGTGCAGAACGGTGGGAAGGTGAGCAACGGAATGTGGATTACCTGCTTCCTTCGGGAAAACCACTGGCTGAAGCCGAGGATTTAGCGGCGCACGGCGAGGAATTGTCGCCGTCGGTCACCACTTTTATTGCCACGTCGGTAGAGCACCTACGGTCGCGGNNCGACCAGCGGGATTTGGCAACATCCAACGAAAAGGTCGCTCGCGAACAACGGGACCTTGCAAAATCCAACGAAAAGGTCGCTCGCGAACAACGGGATATCGCTCAACGCGAAACTGCTGCGGCCAAGGCAGCCCAGGAGCGCGAGGCCGAGGCACTCGTGCAGGAAAAATTACAGCGTTCTGCTAAAGAG
>CXWJ01004586.1_pt1 | contig 20665 bp, 20 predicted proteins | sample 590841 | NCBI WGS metagenome assembly CXWJ01 (sample SAMEA3498367, study PRJEB10139) | wastewater metagenome | biome: wastewater treatment plant; material: activated sludge | place: Austria | collected 2015-01-21 | reverse complement strand
CTTCGCTGGCGAACTTCTTGATCTTCGCGATGATGCTCTGGTAGTCGGCGTGGCCGAAGGGCGTGTACTCCTCGAGGATGTCGGCATCGGTGATGCCCTTGGCGTTCAGGAAGGCGCGCAGGATCTTGTTCGTGGTGCGCGGGTACACGTAGTCGGTGCCGAGCAACACGAAGCGCTTGGCAGCGCCGCCGTCCTTGCTCATCAGGTACTCGACCGCCGGGATCGCCTGCTGGTTCGGCGCGGCGCCGGTGTAGAACACGTTCTTGCTCAGCTCTTCGCCTTCGTACTGCACGGGGTAGAAGAGCAGGCTGTTCATCTCTTCGAACACTGGCAGCACCGACTTGCGGCTCACGCTGGTCCAGCAGCCGAACACGGCGGCGACCTTGTCCTGGCCGATGAGCTGCTTGGCCTTCTCGGCGAACAGCGGCCAGTTCGACGCCGGGTCGACGACCACGGGCTCGAGCTTCTTGCCCATCACGCCGCCCTTGGCGTTGATCTCGTCGATGGTCATCAGCGCGACGTCCTTGAGCACCGTCTCCGAGATTGCCATCGTTCCGGACAGCGAATGCAGGATGCCGACCTTGATGGTGTCGGCGGCGAGCGCCTGGAAGGACAACAGGCCGCTGGCGGCAATGGCTGCGCTCAGCGTGCGCAGGGCGTGACGACGTTGCATGGGGTGAACCTCCGGGGGTTGTCGGTGTCGGTGTCGGTGGACGAGTCCGGAACTCCCGACAGCAAGGGCTGTGCCAATCGCCCTCACGCACGCCGCGTGGCCCCGCTCTTGCTCGCGCCGTGCCGCGCTCGCTAAGATGCGCCGCCTTGGGCCCTGACGAAGATCACGACGATGGAACTGACCCCGCGCGAGAAGGACAAGCTGCTGATCTTCACCGCGGCGCTGCTGGCCGAGCGGCGCCGGGCGCGTGGCCTGAAACTCAACTACCCGGAAGCCGTGGCGCTGATCAGCGCCGCGATCATGGAAGGTGCGCGCGACGGCAAGACCGTGGCGGCGCTGATGAGCGACGGCAAGACCGTGCTGACGCGCGGCGACGTGATGGACGGCGTGGCCGAGATGATCCCGGACATCCAGGTCGAAGCCACGTTTCCCGACGGCACCAAATTGGTGACCGTGCACCAACCGATTGCATGAGCAGGGAGTCACCGATGACACGAGTGTCGATCGCCGCGCTGGCGCTGTGGGCCGCCGGCCTGGCCCACGCCCATGAGGGTCACGGCCTGGCACTGCCGCACTTCCACGCGAGCGACCTGTTCGGCCTGGCCGCGCTCGCCATCGGTGCGGCCGGCGCATGGTGGTTCTCGCGGAGGAAGTGACGATGATCCCGGGCGAAATGCTCACCGATGGTGCAGACCTGGTGCTCAACGCCGGCCGGCGCACGCTGACGATGACCGTCGAGAACAGCGGTGACCGGCCGATCCAGGTCGGCTCGCACTACCACTTCGCCGAGACCAACGGCGCACTGCGCTTCGACCGCGCCGCCGCGCGCGGCATGCGCCTGAACATCGCCTCGGGCACCGCGGTGCGTTTCGAGCCCGGCCAGCAGCGCACGGTGGAACTCGTCGACTACGCCGGCGACCGCCAGGTCTGGGGCTTTCGCGGCCTCGTCCAGGGAGCCCTGTGATGGCGACCGTCCCGCGACGCGCGTATGCCGAGATGTTCGGCCCGACCACCGGCGACCGCGTGCGCCTGGCCGACACCGAGCTGGTCATCGAGGTCGAACGCGATCTGACGACGGTCGGCGAAGAAGTCAAGTTCGGCGGCGGCAAGACGATCCGTGACGGCATGGGGCAATCGCAACGCGTCAACGGTCGCGGCGCCGCCGAGGCCGTCGACTGCGTGCTGACGAACGCGCTGATCGTCGACCACTGGGGCATCGTCAAGGCCGACATCGGCCTGCGCGGCTCGCGCATCGCCGCCATCGGCAAGGCCGGCAACCCCGACGTGATGCCGGGCGTGGACATCGTCATCGGAGCGGGCACCGAAATCATCGCCGCCGAAGGGATGATCGTCACCGCCGGCGGCATCGACAGCCACATCCACTTCATCTGCCCGCAGCAGATCGACGAAGCGCTGATGAGCGGCGTGACGACGATGCTCGGCGGCGGCACCGGCCCGGCCACCGGCACTTTCGCGACGACCTGCACGCCCGGGCCCGAGAACGTCGCGCGCATGCTGCAGGCGGCCGATGCCTTCCCGATGAACCTGGGCTTCCTCGGCAAGGGCAACGCGAGCCGGCCCGAAGCGCTGCGCCAGCAGGTCGAGGCCGGCGCGATCGGCTTGAAGCTGCACGAAGACTGGGGCACGACGCCGGCGGCGATCGACTGCGCCTTGAGCGTGGCCGAAGAGACCGATACGCAGGTCGCGATCCACACCGACACGCTGAACGAATCGGGCTTCGTCGAGGACACGGTCGCCGCGTTCAAGGGCCGCACGATCCACAGCTTCCACACCGAAGGCGCCGGCGGCGGCCACGCGCCCGACATCCTGAAAGTCGTGGGCGAAGCGAACGTGCTGCCGAGCTCGACGAACCCGACGCGGCCCTACACCGTCAACACGATCGACGAGCACCTCGACATGCTGATGGTGTGCCACCACCTCGACGCCGGCATCGCCGAGGACCTGGCGTTCGCCGAAAGCCGCATCCGCCGCGAGACCATCGCCGCCGAGGACATCCTGCACGATCTCGGCGCGATCAGCATGTTCAGCTCGGACTCGCAGGCCATGGGCCGCGTCGGCGAGGTGATCATCCGCACCTGGCAGACGGCGCACAAGATGAAGGTGCAGCGCGGCACGCTGGCAGGCGACACGCGGCCTGGAGGGCTGCCTGCCGATTCATCGAGGCACGACAATTCGCGCGTCAAGCGCTACATCGCCAAGTACACGATCAACCCGGCGCTCGCGCACGGCATCGCGCACGAAGTCGGCAGCATCGAGGTCGGCAAGTGGGCCGACCTGGTGTTGTGGAAGCCGGCGTTCTTCGGCGTCAAGCCGGCCCTGATCCTCAAGGGCGGCTTCATCGCCGCCGCCGCGATGGGCGACCCGAACGCGTCGATCCCGACGCCGCAGCCGGTGCACTACCGGCCGATGTTCGGCGCCTTCGGCGGCGCGCTGCAGCGCGGCTCGCTGAGCTTCGTCAGCCAGGCGGCCCTGGCCGGCGACCTGCACGAGGTGCTCGGGCTGCGCAAGACGATGGCCGCGGTGAAAGGCTGCCGCACGGTGAAGAAGGCGCACATGGTGCACAACGACTCCACGCCGCGCATGGAGATCGACGCGCAAACCTACGAGGTGCGCGCCGACGGCCAACTGCTCAGCTGCGAGCCGGCGAGCGTGCTGCCGATGGCGCAGCGTTACTTCCTGTTCTGATCAAGCGAGCGTCGTACACCCACTTGCGCAGCTTGACGGACCGAATGTTCGTCGCGTCGGGATGCGCGGGATTGATCAGCACGTTCGACTCTTCGGGCACGATGATCGACGGCACACGCGCGAGAAGCGTCGACTTGGCGCGAGCCCAGTTCGTGCCCCAGTCGAGCGATGCCCGGCCCGCCGGTTCCGCGTCCCACCCGACGAGCTTGGCGGGATCGACAACCTTCGCTGCCTTCCATGCGGCGACCGGAACCGTGAGCTGCACGAGATAGCGATTCAGAGGCAACGGCTCGCCGGCGAGGTGAACGATGGTTTCGAGGCAAGCCAGCGCGCGCGACGTGGACGCGTAAACCATGGGCGTGCCGACCCGGTTCCAGCGGCCACCGGACGTTTCTGCGCCCTTGCCGGACGTGTCGTGGGCTTCGTAGCGGGGAGTGTCGGCAGCGATGCGCCAAAGCGTCAGCTCGACGCTCAAGCGTAGGCCCCGCTCTGCATTTGAGCCACCAGACCGGCGACCAGGGCTCGCCCGTCCGCGGTGTCCATGAAGTCGCCCGGCGCCTTGCCGCCGAGGGCCTTGTTCGGACGCTCCAACCAGGCCGCCGTCCATCGAGCGGCGTCGAAACCCGCCGGCTCACCCGACTCGACGACGATCTTCTCGACCAGGCCGACCAGGCGTGCGATTCCGAGCGCCCGCTCGCTCTCGTCCTGGCTGAGCACCTGATCGGCCTTGACCTTGCGATTCGCGGTCGCACGCGCGATACCGAGCCAGCGGTATAGGCGCTCACGCGTGACCTGCATGTCGTCGGCCAACGTGGTCAGCAGCCGGGCCGGCAGGCCGGCCTTGACGATGCCGATGCGGTCCACGTTGCTCGCATCGTAGTAACCCACGTAGGTCAGGCCCGCGCCTGCGCGTGCGCGCCATGACCGCCGAGTCGTTTCCGCGGTGGTTTCGGTGAGCATGGACAATCTCCGCCAGAGTGAGCCCCAAGAGTAGCTCATTTGGGCATGAACAACAACCGCATGGAGCTCGCCCTGCTGCGTGCCGCCTACCGTTCAACCCTAGCCCCGGCGCACGTCGTTCGTGCAGATGAGGGTTCAGCAGGACTTTTGAGGCCGCGCACAGGACGCTTGAGGTGCCGGCGACGAAAGTGCTCATGCCCCCAACCCCCACGGAGCGCATGATGACTTCACGTCCTGACGACCGCCCGCTTTCGCGGCGCGCCCGCGTGCTGTCGGCGGCGGCCGCCATCCTCACAGGTGGCGCCTGCCTGATGGCGGCCCTCGCCCCGTTCTACGCCGACGGCAGAACGCCGTGGTTCAGATCCGAACGAGCCGTCCTCGTCGGTCACTGCCCGCCGGCAGGCGCGCCGACGCAGCGGCACGCCTGCCTGCAGGCGGCGGCCGGGCAGGCCACGGCCACCCGCGTCGCCGCGCGCTGATCTTGCCGACAGCTGAACGCGCGTTACGATCCCGCAGGTCGGCACCGGGCTGCGTGCCCCCTTGCGCCGACCTGGAGGGTCCGAATGGCCGTGCCTATGAGCTACAGCTTCGGGCGCTTTCAGCTTCGCGCATCGGAGCGCCGCTTGCTGTGCGACGGGAACGACGTGCCGATCGGAGCCAGAGCGTTCGACGTCCTGCTCGCATTGGTCGAGGGACGCGATCGACTCGTCACGAAGCGCGAACTGCTGGACCGCGTCTGGCCCGGCATGGTCGTCGAAGAAGGCAACATCCAGACGCAGGTATCGGGCCTGCGCAAGGCCTTGGGAGCGGATGTGATCGCGACGGTTCCTGGGCTCGGTTATCGCTTCGCCAAGCCGCTCGACGGGGAACTGGGCTCCAGCGGTCCCGGTGAAGCGTCGCAAGCGTCCGGCGCGGGGGATCCGGGAGCGCCACAGCTGCTCGGGCGCGACACGGAGTTGTCGGAGACGGCGCGCCTGCTCGAACACGCGCGCTGCCTGACGATCTGGGGCCACGGCGGCGTTGGAAAGACGACGCTGGCCCGCGCCCTGCTGGCCCGCCGTGCATCCCCGTTCGGTGCCGCGACGCACTGGATCGACACGGCACCTCTCGGTTCGGGCGCCGACCTCATGTCGTCGATCGCAGATTCGTTCAGCATCCGAACGGGGGGAATGGGCGCCACGCTGTCGATGCTGACCGAAGGTCTCGCCGGCGTCACCGCCATCATGGCTCTGGATGGCTGCGAGCACCTCGTGGCCGAAGTCGCCCCGCTGGTGCAAGCACTCGTCACATCGGCACCATCGCTGAGCTTCGTCGTCACGACGCGCGAGCCGCTGCGCATTCCGCAGGAGTACCGGTTCCACCTGCAAGGCTTGTCCTTTCCGGAGGCGCCGGTCGATGTCGCTTCCGCGAGGACATACGCCGCCATGCAACTGCTGGAGGCGTGCACCGAGCGCATCGGTTGGCGCTTCGTGCTGACGAATGACGTCGTCGAGCCAGCCATCCGGCTGTGCGAGGCGCTGTCTGGCAACCCGTTGGCTCTCGAAATGGCGGCAGCGCGCCTGCCGATCCTCGGCGTCACCGAACTGGTCCGGCGGCTGGATCGGCGCTTCGAACTGCTGCGCAACGATCGACGCCACCCCGAACCGCACCAGCGAACGCTGCGGGAGACGCTGGACTGGAGCTGTTCGCTGTTGTCGGAGCCCGAGAAACGCATGCTGCGCCGACTGTCGGTGTTCTCAGCCAGTTTCGGGCTGGCGGCCTACGAGCAAATGGCGGCGGGGCTCGAACTCGGCGACGTGCAGACCGCCTACGACCTTCTCGGCAGCCTCGTCGACAAGTCGCTGGTCGAAGTTCAGCAGCTGGACCCGCCGCGCTATCGGCTGCTCGACACGACCCGCCTGTATGCAGCCGAGCGCCTCGCCGCCAGCGGCGAGGCGGCTGCCGCTCAGGCCGACTTCGTGAGGACCTGCGCTTCGGTGGCGTTGGCGTCCGAGCGGCGCTATTGGACCGTCCCGCAAGCGCACTGGCGGGGCCAGTACGGCGGCGACTACCACGACATGCAGCGCGCTTTCGATATCGCGTGTGCATCGGCGGATGCGGGTTGTGCCAGTGCTATCAGTGTCAGCCTAGCGCTGCATGCCGGCATCCGCGACGCCGAGTCCTTGCTGCTGCCACGCATGCAAGCGCTTCACATGCTGCTTGGCGGTGCCGATGCCCTCGCGAGCGCGCGAATTCTGACGTTCCTGACATCCTTTCCACTCGTCCTGCTCCCCGGTCTGCACCGAGGCGACCTCCTGAAACAGCGCATCGATCTGTGGCGCGCCCTGGAAAACGTGCCCGAACTGGCCAAGGCCATCGCCTACTGCGCGATCTGGCTGGTCGATAGCCAGGTCGAAGAAGCCGAACGGGCGAGGATCGAGTGCCTATCTTTGGTGGATCGGGAGTGGCCTGTGCAACTCAGGCATGTCTTTGCGTTGTTCGACTGGCGCTTCGCCGAACGCCAAGGCGACGCGAGCGCGATTCGCGAGAAAGCCCAACCCGCCATGGACCTGGCACGAGCGGCGGACGATCGGGTGGCGTTGGCGATATATCGCCGAGACCTCGCGGCCTTGGACATGCGCTGCGGCGCGCTCGAAGCGGCGCGTGCGGCGCTGGCAAGCTGCGTTCCCGAGTTCGAAGCGCTCGGGCAGCCGTCCCACGCCACGCGAACGACCATGTTGCTGTGCACGGCGGCCTTGCTGCAAGACGACTTGGCGGATGCCGTCGCCTGGGCCGATCGCTGCCTCGCCTCGGCCCGACGGGCCCACATGAGGGCAGCGCCGTTGACGCATCTCGCCTTTTTCGCGGCCCGATGCGGCTTGTCGGGAGAGGCGGCTCGGCTGCTGGGCGCGTCCGATGCGTGGTACCGCGGCTTCGACGGGCGACGCGGCCCTCTCGACACCGAGGTCGAGCGACACGTGGTGTCCGAGCTTCTGGACTCGTGCAGCCCGCAGGACAGCGAATCATGGCGGGCGGCCGGCGCCGAGATGACGCCAGCGGATGCCTTTGCGCTGGCCTGCGACGTGGTGAGCCGGGCACGCCAGCGCATGGACAACAATGCCTCGCATCGCGACCGTCACGAATCGAGGCCCCCGTCATGAAGACCGTTCTGTGTTACGGCGATTCGAACACCTGGGGCTGCGTTCCAATGCGCAAGCTCGACGACCATCGCCGCTTCGGCCTCGCGCAACGTTGGCCGGGCGTGTTGCGCCAGCGCCTGGGCGTGGATTGGCATGTGGTCGAAGAAGGCCTTCCCGGACGCACGATCTGCCGCGACGACCCGGTCGAGGGCGCGGACCGCAACGGCCTCGCCTACCTCGCGCCCTGCCTGCAAAGCCACCGGCCGATCGATGTCGTCGTGCTGATGCTCGGCACCAACGACCTGAAAGCGCGTTTCGGCCTGGATGCGACGCAGATCGCCAACGGCCTGCACGCGCTCGCCGAAGTCATCGCCGCGAACGGCCGCCTCGACGGCACGCCGCCGGCGCTGCTGATCGTGTGCCCGCCGCCGATCATCGAAGTCGGCTGCCTGCGGGCGATGTTCGTCGGCGGCGCGCAGACCTCGCGGCAGATGGCGCCGCACTACCGCCGCATCGCCGCGCAGCGCGGCGCCGATTTCCTCGACGCCGGCGAGCTCATCGAATCGAGCGCGGTCGACGGCATCCACCTCGACGAGGCGGCGCACCGGCAACTGGGCGAAGCGATCGCGCCGCGGGTCGCCGCCATCTGAGCCGGGCACGCGCCGGAAGGCGCCACGGAGGGCGGCGCGCGGCCCACGATCAGCGTCACGGCAGCCCGAACAGGTACACCGCGCCTCTGCGCGGCGCGCTGTCGTCGGCCTGGTTGCCGTTCAGCCCGATCGCGCTGCGCCTCCCAGTCTGCCCCGACCGCGAGCGTCTTGTCGGTCAGCGCCACGCCCGAGAAGTGGTCGCCGGCCCCGCTGTTCGACGCCTTCAGGTAGGCCCGCTGGCTCCAGACGCCGCCGGTGCGCGCGAACACGTAGGCCGCCCCGCTGTCGACGGCGCCGTCGTTGGTCTGGTCGCCGTTGCTGCCGGTCGCGCGGCTGTCCTCGCCGAGCGCGCCGACCGCGAGGGCATCGCCGTCCAGCGCGACGCTGTTGCCGAAGTGGTCCCCGGCCCCGGTGTTCGAGGCCTTGAGGTAGGCCTGCTGGCTCCAGGCCCCGGCGCTGCGCGTGAAGACGTAGGCCGCACCGCTGGCGGGCGCGCCGTTGTCGAACTGCGGGCCGTTCACGCCCGTCGCGCTGCTCGACTCCAGCATCGCGCCCACGACCAGCGTCTCTCCCGAGATCGCCAGCGCCGATCCGAACCAGCCGACGATGACGAAGTGGCTGCCGACGGTGTTGGACGGCTTCAGATAGGCCTGCTGCCGCCAGGTGCCCGCATTGCGCGTGAACACATAGACCGCGCCGGCGGCGGCGATGTCGTCGTTCGCCTGGTCGCCGTCGACGCCGCCGGCCCGGCTCGCCTCGCGGATCGCGGACACGGCGATCGTGTCGCCCTCGATCGCCACACGGCTGCCGAAGTTGTCGCCGGCGTCGGTGTTGGAGGCCTTGAGGTAGGCTTGCTGCGTCCAGGCCGTGCCGCTGCGCGTGAACACGTACGCAGCGCCGCTGCCTGCGGCGCCGTTGTTCGCCTGGTTGCGGTTCACGCCGGCGGCGCTGCTGGCCTCGCCGGTCGCGCCCACCACGAGGGTGTCGCCGGAGATCGCGGCATCCACCCCGAACAGGTCACCGGCCTGCGCATTCGACGCCTTCAGGTAGGCCTGCTGGGTCCACACGGTGCCGTTGCGCGTGAACACGTAGGCGGCGCCGCTGCCGCTCGCGCTGTTGTCGGCCTGGTTGCCGTTCACGCCGTTGTCATCGTTGCCCCCCGCCCTGCCGCGGCGATCGCACGCCGCCGCGGACATCGGCGCCCAAACGATACGGACAGGCAAGCGTGCCCGCCCGGTCGAGGGCGGACAGGCCCCGGCCAGCGCACAATGCGCGCATGCTGACCGTCAACAAGATCATCCTCCAGGGCCGCGGCCTGGCGGCCGCCTTGCTCAAACGTGCCGCGCGCGTCGAGCTCGACTGGGACGTGCGCCAGAAGAGCCGCTTCGACGCCACCGATTCGGCTGGCCGCCGGCTCGGCGTGTTCCTGCCGCGCGGCTCGGTGGTGCGCGGCGGCGACGTGCTCGTCGCCGAAGACGGCTCGCTGATCGCGGTGCACGCCGCGCCGCAGCCGGTGCTGGTCGTGCGCGCCTGCGCCGAACACGGTTCGCCCTTCGACCTGGTGCGCGCCGCCTACCACCTCGGCAACCGCCATGTGCCGCTGGAACTGCGCGCCGACCACCTGAAGCTCGAACCCGACCATGTGCTCGCGCAGATGCTGCGCCACATGCACCTGATCGTGAGCGAAGCCAGCGAAGCCTTCGAACCCGAGGGCGGCGCGTATGCCGCCGGCGCGCCGAGCCACGACGACCATGCTCACCATGGCCATGGCCACGGCCACGATCACGGCCACGCACACTGACGCCAGACATGCCCCGCGTCAGCCCGTCGGCGCCGCAGCTGGCCTCCGCCGCGCTGCTGCAACTGATGTGGCTGGCGTCGCCGGCGCTGCCGGTCGGCGGCTTCAGCTACTCCGAAGGGCTGGAATCGGCGGTCGACTCGGGCGCCGTCGGCACCGAGGCCGAGGTCGCGGCCTGGCTGCTCGACCAGTTGCAGCTCGGCCTCGCACGCTGCGAACTGCCGGTCGTCGCGCACGCATTCGACGCCTGGCAGAGTGACGACCCGGACAGCGTGCGGGCGCTGAACGACTGGTTCAGCGCGACGCGCGAGACGAGCGAGCAGCGTCGCCAGGCCGAGCAGATGGGGCGCTCGATGGTCGAATGGCTGAAGAACCGCACGCCCGGCCATGCCGCCGTGGCCGCGCTCGCCGCGCTCGAACCCGCGCCGACCTGGCCGGTGGCCTTCGCGCTCGCCGCAGCGCACAGCGGCGCGCCGCAGCGTGAGGCGCTGCTCGCCTTCGGCTTCGGCTGGGCCGAGAACATGGTGCAGGCCGCGCTGAAGGCCGTTCCGCTGGGCCAGAACGCCGGCCAGCGTGTGCTCGCGGCGCTGGCTGCGGCAATGCCCGACGCGATCGATCAGGCGCTCGCACTCGCCGACGACGAGCGCCAGGCGCACACGCCGATGCTCGCGATCGTGTCGGCGCAGCACGAAACGCAGTACTCGCGGCTGTTTCGTTCCTGAAGCGCTTCGCGAATGGCGCGCAACGTCGAGATCAAGGCCCGCATTCCGAGCGTCGAGGCTTTGCTGCCGCGCGCGCTGGCGCTGGCCGGAACCGAGCCCGAGCCGATCGTGCAGGACGACAGCTTCTTCGCCTGCGCGCACGGCCGGCTGAAGCTGCGCGAGTTCGCCGACGGCCGCGGCGAGCTGATCGCCTACCAGCGCCCGGATGTGGCCGGGCCGCGCACGTCGAACTACCGCATCGTGCCGGTCGACGACCCGCGCGCGCTGCGCGCCGCGCTCGCCGATGCGCTGGGCTTGATCGGCCGGGTGCGCAAGAAGCGGCTGCTGCTGATCGTCGGCCGCACGCGCATCCACCTCGACCGCGTCGACAGCCTCGGCGACTTCGTCGAGCTCGAGGTGGTTCTCGGCGCCGAGGACGACGAAGCCGGTGGCCTGGCCGAAGCGCGCGCGCTGATGCAGGCGCTCGGCATCGATGAGGCGGCCACGCTCGCCGGCGCCTACCTCGACCTGTTCGCCGAGCCACCGCCATGACCCACGCCCTGCTCGTCGACGACGACGCCGAGCTGCGCACGCTCGTCGCCGACTACCTGCGCGGTTACGGCCTGCAAGTGACCGCGGTCGCCGACGGCGCTGCGCTGCGCCGCGCCCTCGGCACCGCGCGCCCCGGCGTGCCCTGCCCTTTCGACGTGCTGCTGCTCGACCTGATGCTGCCCGACGCCAACGGCCTGGACCTGCTGCGCTGGGTGCGCGCCGGCTTCGCGCTGCCGGTGATCATGCTGACCGCCTTGGGCGACCCGGCGAGCCGCGTGATCGGCCTCGAACTCGGCGCCGACGACTACCTGCCCAAGCCTTTCGAGCCGCGCGAACTCGTCGCCCGCATCCACGCGGTGCTGCGGCGTGCCGGCGGCGCGCGGCCGATCGAGCCGGGCGCCGCCGCCGTGCGTTTCGGCGGCTGGGTGTTCGACCGCATCGGCCGGCAGCTGCATTCGCCCGAGCGCGTGCTGGTGGCGCTGTCGAACGCCGAGTTCCGCCTGCTCTCGGCCTTCGTCGACCACCCGCGCCAGGTGCTCGCGCGCGAGCGCCTGCTCGGCCTCGCAGGTGCGCCCGGCGGCGCGACGAGCGAACGCGCGATCGACCTTGCGGTCTCGCGGCTGCGCCAGAAGCTCGGCGGCGGCGGGCTGATCCGCACGGTGCGCGGCGAGGGGTATCTGTTCGACACCGACGTGGAGAACGCATGAGGCTCGGCTTTCTGGACACCTTGTTCACGCGCTTGTTCGTCCTGATGTGGGCCGCGCTGGTGCTCAGCCACGCGGCCGCGTTCACGACGGTGCGCACCCTGCTCGCGCCGCCGCACGTCGGCGACGCGTCCGGACACGACGCCGGCTTGCCGCCGCTGCCTTCGCTGCCGCCGCTGGGCGGCGAGGCCGCCGGCCCAGGTGCCGGCCCACCGCCGCTGCCGGGCCACGCGCTGTGGCTCGACCTGGCGCTGCGCGCCGCGTTCATCGGCGTGTTCGCGGCCTGGGGCGCGCGCTGGCTCGCCGCGCCGATGCGCCGGCTCGCCGCGGCGTCCGAAGGCCTGGGCCGCGGCTTGTCGCAGCCCCACTCGCCGGCGCCGCTCGACGAACATCACGGCACGCTCGAAGTGCGCCGCGCGGCGGCGGTGTTCAACACCATGGCCAGGCAGCTGCAACGCCAGTTCCGCGACCAGGACCTGCTGATGGCGTCGATCTCGCACGACCTGCGCACGCCGCTCGCGCGCCTGCGGCTGCGGCTCGAGACCCTGCCCGGCGAGCCGCAGGCGCAGCGCGGCATCGCCGACATCGCCGAGATGGACACGCTGATCGGCAGCGTGCTCGACGCCGTGCGCGGCCGCCACGACACGACGCCCGCGATGCCGATCGACCTGGTGGCGCTGCTGCAAGCGATGGTCGACGACCTCGCCGACCAGGGCCACGCGGCGTCGTTCGCTGCCCCGGCGCAGACCCGCGTGCAGGTGACGGCACAGCCCGCGGCGCTGCGCCGCATCGTCGGCAACCTGATCGGCGACGCGCTGCGCCACGGCGGCTCGGCCGCGTTGTCGATCGTGCTGGAGCCGACACGCGCGACGCTGCGCGTCGACGACCGCGGGCCGGGCATCGCGCCGGATCGGCTGGCGGCGGTGTTCCAGCCTTTCAAGCGCGGCAGCGGCGCCCCCGGCGGCGCCGGTCTGGGCCTGTACATCGCGCGCGACCTGGCCGAACGGCTGGGTGCGGTGCTCACGCTGGCGAACCGGCCCGAGGGCGGCCTGCGCGCCGAACTGGTACTGCCGCGTTCGTAGCACGCGCTCACTGTGTGTCGGCGCCGACACGAAGCCGAGAAACCCGCGACACCCGGTCCGTCCAGACTGCCGCCATGCGCCGAACCGGCGCGGCGACACGAGGAAAGTGCGGATGGACGATCACGACCTGGGCCTGGCCCACGACCTGCAGCGGCTGCGAACGACGCAGCTGCAGCGCCGCCGCGCGTTGCTCTGGCTGGCCGGTGCCGGCACGCTGCCGCTGCTCGGCTGCGGCGGCGGCGGCGACGACGCCGGAGCGACGACGACCGGCGGCGGCAACTCGGCCTGCACGGTGATCCCTGAAGAGACCGCCGGGCCCTACCCCGGCGACGGCTCGAACACCTCGGGCGGCAGCATTGCGAACGCGCTCGCGCTCAGCGGCATCGTGCGCAGCGACATCCGCAGCAGCGTCGCCGGCGCCGGCGCCACGGCCGAGGGCGTGCTCCTGACGCTCACGCTCACACTCGTGAACGCGAACGCGAGCTGCGCCGACCTGTCGGGCTTCGCGATCTACCTCTGGCACTGCACGCGCGAGGGCGGCTACTCGATGTACTCCGCGGACGTCGCCGATCAGAACTTCCTGCGCGGCGTGCAGGAGACCGATGCCGACGGTCAGGTCGCCTTCACGACGATCTTCCCGGGCTGCTACGCGGGCCGCATGCCGCACATGCACTTCGAGGTCTACCCGAACCTGGCGGGAGCGACGAGTGCGGCGAACAAGATCAAGACCTCGCAGATCGCGTTCCCGACCGACGCCTGCGCGACCGTCTACGCCGGTGCCTCCGGCTACAGCGCGAGCGCCGCGAACTTCGCGCAGATCAGCTTCGCCACCGACAACGTGTTCCGCGACGGGTATTCGAGCCAGCTCGCCGAGCTGAGCGGCAGCGTGGCCGCCGGCTACAGCGCCGCACTGACCGTCGCCATCAACGCCTGAAGCAGCCTCGCACCATGAGCAACCCACCTCCGAAAACTGCATCCCGCCGCGCCGCGCTCGGCACGCTCGGCGCCGCCGGCCTCGCCCCGCTGTTCGCCTGCGGCGGCAGCGATGACGCGACCACCACCGCCAGCACCGAACTGGCGCAGGCGGTCACGCTCGGCGGCCTGGCCCCGGGCGCATCGAATTCGAACCTCGCCGCGCTGGCGGTGTCCGCCGGCACCTTGAACCCGGTGTTCGGCAGCGCGACCTATGCGTATTCGCTGAGCGTCGCGAACGCGGTCGACTCGATCACCGTCACGCCGCGCGCCGCAGGCCGCAACGCCGTGATCAGCGTGAACGGCACGCGCGTGGCCAGCGGCAGCGCCTCCGGCGCGATCGCGCTCGCAGTGGGCACGACGACGCTGACGATCGTCGTGACCGCGGCCGACAAACGCGCGACGTCGACCTACACGATCGCTGCCGTGCGCGCCTCGGCCGACTCGGGCGGCAGCTGCGCGCTGATCCCGCAGGAGACACAGGGCCCGTTCCCGCTGCTGGCGATCCTGACGAACGCGGCGATGGTTCGGCGCGACATCACCGAGGGCAAGGCCGGCGTGCCACTCGAACTCGTGCTGCGCCTGCAAGACGTGAACCACGGCTGCGCGCCGATCGCCGGTGCCGCGGTCTACGTCTGGCACTGCGACCGCGACGGCGCGTACTCGGGCTACAGCTCCGGCGCCAACGGCAACCACGTCGGCGAGACCTTCCTGCGCGGCGTCCAGGTGAGCGACGCGAACGGCGAGCTGCGCTTCACGACGATCTACCCGGGCTGGTACGCCGGCCGCATCACGCACATCCACTTCCAGGTCTACCTGGCGAACGACCTTCAGGTCACGGCGACGGCGACGAGCCAGATCGCCTTCCCGCAGGCGGTGACGCAGCTCGTCTACGCGAGCGCGGCCTACCCGCGCGGGCAGAACACCTCGGTCGCGGACTTCGCCGGCGACAACGTGTTCCGCGACGGCACGAGCTTGCAGATGGCGACGGCGAGCGGCAGCGTCGCCGCCGGCTACAGCGCGGCGCTGACCGTGGGAATCGCCGCCTGAGCGTCAGGGGTCGGTGCGCGCCGACATAATCGGCGCGATGAACACGCTCCATTCGATCCCCGGGCGCACGCGCACGCTGCCGCCGTTGCGCGTGGGCGTCGGCGGCCCGGTCGGTTCGGGCAAGACGACGCTGGTCGAGATGTTGTGCAAGGCGATGCGCGAGCGTTACGACCTGGTCGTCATCACGAACGACATCTACACGCGCGAAGACCAGCGGCTGCTGACCGTCGCCGGCGCGCTGGAAGCCGAACGCATCATGGGCGTCGAGACCGGCGGCTGCCCGCACACCGCGATCCGCGAAGACGCTTCGATCAACCTCGAAGCCGTCGACCGCATGCTCGGCAAGTACCCGGACGCCGACATCGTCTTCATCGAAAGCGGCGGCGACAACCTCGCCGCGACCTTCAGCCCCGAACTCAGCGACCTGACGATCTACGTCATCGACGTCGCCGCCGGCGAGAAGATCCCGCGCAAGGGCGGGCCCGGCATCACGAAGAGCGACCTGTTCGTCATCAACAAGACCGACCTCGCGCCGCACGTCGGCGCGGATCTCGCGGTGATGGAGGCCGACACGCAGCGCATGCGGCCGACGCGGCCCTACGTCATGACGAACCTGAAGACGAAAGCGGGCCTGGACCGGGTGGTCGATTTCATCGAAACCAAGGGCTTGCTGAAAGGCGCCGCCTGAAGCGGAGGTTTGCATGAGCGACAAGGCGGCCGAACTGCGCGCGAAGCTCGTGCGCAACGTCGACGAGGTGAAACTCGAACGCCAGCACCGCGAGCCGCTGTACGACACGCGCTGCGGCGGCCTGTCCGACGGCACGGCGGCGCGCAAGCTCGGCGCGGGATACGACGAACTCGCGCCCGGCAAGCGCGGCTGCCCGTACCACTTGCACCACGCGCAGGAAGAGATGTTCGTGATCCTCGAAGGCAGGGGCACGCTGCGCGTGGCCGGCGAGTGGGTTCCGGTGCGCGCCGGCGACGTGGTCTTCATCCCGCCCGGCGCCGAGTATCCGCACCAGTTCATCAACACCTCGGACGCCACGCTGAAGTACCTCAGCATCAGCACCCAGGAGCGTCCGGAGGTCTGCGAGTACCCGGACTCCGGCAAGATCGGCGCCTTCCACCACGGCGTGCGCGTGATGCAGCGGCCGGCGCTGAACCTCGACTACTGGGACGGCGAGCCCTGAACGACCGCGAGCCCGGCCCACGCGGGGGGTGAGCCCGGACGTTCGGGTCTGCCTGCGCAGGCCCGAACGCCTGGCGAACCGCCCGAGTTCTGCGAGGGCGTGGCCGGTGGCGAAGCCGCTGCGGGGTCGTCAGGCGTGCGGCTGCTGGCTCGACGCGGTGTCGAACGGCAGGCGGATCTGGCTCAGGTCCTTGCGCGTCTCGACGAGCACCAGCGGGCCTTCGTCGAGGCTTTCGACCGGCTTGCGCTCGCGCGGCACGTGCATCGGCCGCGGCTCACGCGCCATCGCTTCCTGCACCGCACGGATCTTGTCGGCGTCGGAGTTGACCCATTGCAGGCCGGCCGCTTCGGCGACTGCCTGCAAGCTGCCGATCGGCAACTCGAAACGCTCGACCGGCGCGAAAGCGAGGGGCGCGGCAGAAACCACCGCCGCGGCGGACGCTGCGACCGGCTCGCGTTCGGGCTCGACCGCGGGCGGGCTCGCTTCGAACGCAGCCTCGACGGGGGCCGGCTCGGCGGTGTCGGCCAGGCTGCTGCCGCCTTCCGGGACGACCGCGTCCTCGCGCTCACGACGGCCTCGACCACGGCCACCGCGGCGGCGGCTTTCGCGCTCGCCGGCTTCGGCGCCGGCGCTCGGTTCGGCCAAGGGCTCGGCGGCTGCGGGCAACGCATCGGCTCCGGCCACCCGCTCGATCTCGCTCGCCGGCGTCACGGCAAGCGCATCGATGCTGCCCTCGCCCGTGCCGGCCAGGGTCTCGTCACGATCCCGGCCGCGCCCGCCACGGCGGCGGCGGCGTGCGCCGCTGCGATCCGCTCCCGTCTCGACGGATTCGGCCGACTCGGCGCCGGGCAAGGTGTCGACAACTGTCGCCGCCTCGGCGCTCGCTGCAGCTTCAGCCGCAGCGGCTTCGGCCAGCGGTGCCGCCGGGCGGCGCTCACCACGCTCGGCCCGCTCGCCGCGGCCCCCGCGGCGGCCTTCGCCACGGCCTTCGGGCCGGTCTTCGCGCGGCGCGCGTTCGTCGCTGCGGCTTGCTGCTTCGCCTGCCTCGGCCTTCGCCGGCGCTTCGGCCTCGGGGCGTTCGCCGCGCTCGTTGCGGCGCCCGCGTCCACCACGTTCGCCACGTTCGCCACGCTCACCACGTTCCGCGCTGCGCTCGCCGTTGTTGCGTTCGCCACGCTCGCCACGTTCACCACGTTCACCACGTTTGCCGTCGCGGCCGCCGCGGCGGTTGCCGCGCTCACCGCGCGGCTCGCCGGTCGCCGCCGCGGCCGGCACGGCCGGCGGGACGACCGCCGGCGCGGGCTCGGCCACATCGTTCGCGCCGAACAGCGACTTGACCCATGAGAAGAAGCCGCGACCGGCCGGCGCCGGCGTCGCGGGCGCGGGCACGGGGGCAGCCGCTGCCACCGCCGGCTCGGGTTTGGGCGGCGCCACCGGTGCCGGCGTCTCGGGCAGGATTCCCTTGATCACCGGCTCCTGCTTGGGTTTGACTTTCTCGCGCCGCGTGAAGCCGACTTCTTCTTCGACCGCGTCGATCATCGTGTAGCTGGCCTGCAGGTTCTCGAGCCGCGGATCGTCGTGGCGCATGCGCTCGAGCCGGTAGTTCGGCGTCTCGAGGTTCTTGTTCGGCACCAGCAGCACGGTCACGCGCTGCTTCAGCTCGATCTTGGTGATCTCGGTGCGCTTCTCGTTCAGCAGGAACGAGGTCACCTCGACCGGCACCTGAACGTGCACCGCCGCGGTGTTCTCCTTCATCGACTCTTCCTGCACCATGCGCAGGATCTGCAGGGCGCTCGATTCAGTGTCGCGGATGTGGCCGGTGCCGTTGCAGCGCGGGCAGGTGATGTGGCTGCCTTCGCTGAGCGCCGGGCGCAGGCGCTGGCGGGAAAGCTCGAGCAGGCCGAACTTCGAGATCGAGCTGAACTGCACACGTGCGCGGTCCTGGCGCAGCGCGTCGCGCAGGCGGGTTTCCACTTCGCGGCGGTTCTTCGACTCTTCCATGTCGATGAAGTCGACGACGATCAGGCCGCCGAGGTCGCGCAGCCGCATCTGGCGCGCGATCTCGTCGGCCGCTTCGAGGTTGGTGCGGGTCGCGGTTTCTTCGATGTCGCTGCCGCGCGTGCTGCGCGCCGAGTTCACGTCGACCGACACGAGCGCCTCGGTGTGGTCGATGACGATCGCGCCGCCCGAGGGCAGGTTCACGGTGCGCGAGAACGCGGTCTCGATCTGGTGTTCGATCTGGAAGCGCGAGAACAGCGGCGCGTCGTCGCGGTAGCGTTTGACCTTGGATGCCGACTCCGGCATCACATGGTTCATGAACTGCTGCGCCTGGTCGAAGATGTCGTCGGTGTCGATCAGGATCTCGCCGATGTCGGCGGTGAAGTAGTCGCGGATCGCACGGATCACGAGCGACGACTCCTGGTAGATCAGGAACGCACCCTTGCCGACCTTGGACGCGCCGTCGATCGCGTCCCAGAGCTTGAGCATGTAGTTCAGGTCCCACTGCAGCTCGGGCGCGCTGCGGCCGATGCCGGCGGTGCGCGCGATCAGGCTCATGCCCTTGGGATACTCGAGCTGGTCGAGGTTTTCCTTCAGCTCCTCGCGGTCCTCGCCTTCGATGCGGCGCGACACGCCGCCGCCGCGCGGGTTGTTCGGCATCAGCACCAGGTAGCGGCCGGCGAGCGAGACGAAGGTCGTCAGCGCCGCGCCCTTGTTGCCGCGCTCTTCCTTCTCGACCTGGACGAGCAGCTCCTGGCCGTTGCTGATCGCGTCCTGGATCTTCGCGTCGCGCGCGTTCACGCCTTCGCGGAAGTAGGTCTTGGCGATCTCCTTGAACGGCAGGAAGCCATGGCGGTCTTCGCCGTAGTCGACGAAGCAGGCTTCGAGCGACGGCTCGACGCGCGTCACGACCGCCTTGTAGATGTTCCCCTTGCGCTGTTCGCGGCCTTCGATCTCGGTCTCGAAGTCCATCAGCTTCTGGCCGTCGACGATCGCCAGGCGGCGCTCCTCGGGCTGCGTCGCGTTGATCAGCATGCGTTTCATGTGCTGCACTCCTGGCAGCGCGGCGGCGTGTTCAGGCTTCGCCAGCCGCGCAACTGCATCCGCCGCTGCCCGCTGACGCGGACGGCGACACCCTTCGATGCACGAGAAACGCGAAGGAACCGGTGAGGTGTCGCCCTGGACTGCCGTGGCGCGGTCAGAAGACCGGCCGGGTCGGCAGCGTTGGCGCGTGCGTGGCAGTGCGGCGATCGACGGCTCGCGGGGAACGCCGTGGCCGACCGGGGCGTGCCGGGCCGGCCGCGGCGCCGGCGCAAGGCCGGGGCGGCAGGCGCACGGGGCGCTTCGGGGGCTGGGGGACCGGGCTAGACATCCGCTTCGGGATCACTGGACGCGGGTCGAAGCCAAGTCAGAGCGCAGCCGGCCCTTCGGACCGAATCGCTGCGCGAGAGAGCTGTCTCCAACCGGAAAACCTTGTTCGGTGGGTTCGTTCTTGTCTGCTCTTGCCGCACCCGGCCGTCGGCCGTGCCGTCACATGGGGACGGCACCCGCCGCATGCACGGGTGCGTTGCATCACCGTGTGGCCGGGGCATCGCCCCAGCCGCCACGCCGTGCGTCGAGTCGCGGATCGCGGTGTCAGCCGAGGGCTAAACTCCGCAGAATCAAATACTTACCGCAGCAACGTGGAGCGACGGATTATAGGGGCCAAACCCGAGGCGGCGCGCCCGGCCCGGGCGGCCGCAGCGCCTCGCGCCGCGCCGCCGCGCGTGACGCATGTCCGCATCGACGAGGCTTCGGAGGGTCAGCGGCTCGACAACTTCCTCGTCAAGCTGCTCAAGGGCGTGCCGAAGACGCATGTCTACCGCCTGATCCGCGGCGGCGAAGTGCGCGTCAACAAGGGCCGCGCGGCCGCCGACACCCGCCTGGCGCTCGGTGACGACGTGCGCGTGCCGCCGGTGCGCGTGGCGGCCACGCCGACGGCCGCAGCCGTGCCGGCGCGCGAGTTCCCGCTGATCTACGAAGACGAGTTCCTGATCGCGCTCGACAAGCCGGCCGGCGTCGCCGTGCACGGCGGCAGCGGCGTGAGCTTCGGCGTCATCGAGCAGTTGCGCCGCGCGCGCCCGCAGGCCAGGTTCCTCGAACTCGTGCACCGGCTCGACAAGGAGACCTCGGGGCTGCTGCTGGTGGCGAAGAAGCGTTCCGCACTGACGGCGTTGCAGGACCAGCTGCGCCGGCGCGAGACCGGCAAGACCTACGCCGCACTCGTCGGCGGCGCCTGGCCCGGCGAACTCAAGGTCATCGACGTGCCGCTGCACAAGTACCTCGGCACCGACGGCGAGCGCCGCGTGCGCAGCGTGGGCGACGACCACGCCGACGGCCGGCGCTCGATCACCCTCGTCAAGGTGGCGCGGCGCTTCGCGGCCTTCACGCTGCTCGAGGTGACGATCAAGACCGGCCGCACGCACCAGATCCGCGTGCACCTGGCCGACGCCGGCCACGCCATCGTCGGC
>CXWJ01002948.1_pt1 | contig 20675 bp, 15 predicted proteins | sample 590841 | NCBI WGS metagenome assembly CXWJ01 (sample SAMEA3498367, study PRJEB10139) | wastewater metagenome | biome: wastewater treatment plant; material: activated sludge | place: Austria | collected 2015-01-21 | reverse complement strand
TGGAGCAGGGACAGACGGGCTTATCGGTCGCGTTCGACTTGGCGACTCTGATGGGCTACGACACCGATCAACCCGAGGCGCTGGGCGAGTTCGGCAAGTGCGGCGTGGCGGTCTCTTCATTGAAAGACATGGAGATTCTGTTCGACGGCATTCCCTTCGATCAAGTGTCCACGAGTATGACGATCAACTCGCCCGCCGCGATCACGTGGGCGATGTATTTAGCGGCGGCGGAGAATCGCGGCGTGAGGCTCGATCAACTACGCGGCACGATTCAAAACGACATTCTCAAAGAGTTCATCGCGCAAAAGGAATTCATCTTCCCGCCCGAACCTTCGATGCGACTCGTTGTTGACACAATGGAATACGGCTCGCAGAAAGTTCCGCAGTGGAATACGATCTCGATCAGCGGATATCACATCCGCGAGGCAGGCTCGACAGCGGCGCAAGAATTAGCATTTACATTGGGCGACGGACTCGAATACGTGCGCTGGGGAATCGCGCGCGGCATGGACGTGGACGAGTTCGCGCCGCGTCTCTCGTTCTTCTTCAACGCGCACAACGACTTCTTTGAAGAGATCGCCAAATATCGCGCCGCGCGTCGCATTTGGGCGCGTGAGATGCGCGAAACGTTTAAGGCGAAGAATCCGCGCTCGTGGTTGTGCCGCTTCCACACACAGACGGCGGGCGTTTCATTAACGGCGCAACAACCTGAGAACAATGTTGTGCGCGTTGCCATCCAAGCTCTTGCCGCTGTCCTCGGCGGCACGCAGAGTTTGCACACCAACTCATTAGATGAAGCGCTTGCCCTCCCCTCTGAACACGCGGTGACGATTGCCCTCCGCACGCAACAGATCATCGCGGAAGAATCGGGTGTGACGAATACCGTGGATCCGCTGGGGGGTAGTTTCTTCGTCGAAGCGCTGACAGACCGAATGGAGAAAGAAGCGTACGACTACTTCCGCCGAGTCGAAGAGATGGGCGGAGTCATCCCCGCCATCGAAAAAGGATTCTTCCAAAGCGAAATTTCCGACGCGGCATATCGTTATCAACGCGAGATTGATCGAGGCATCCGCAAAATTGTCGGCGTGAACGCGTACGCCGAAAAGAAACCGCTGACGATTCCGATTCTCGAAATGGATCCGCAGGGGTATCAGCGACAGGTCAAACGACTCGAAGACCTGCGAAAGACGCGCGATAACGGGCGTGTTGGTCAGACGTTGGATCGGTTGCGAATCGCGTTGGAGGGAACCGAGAACACCATGCCGCATATCATGGAAGCTGTCCACGCGTATGCGACGCTGGGCGAGATCATCCAAGTGATGAAGGAAGCGTTCGGCGTGTACGAAGAGCCGACGATGATCTAATTTTTCAACACAATATCCAAGCCGCCACGAACGACGGTTTGAGTCTATGAAAGAGGAGAACAGGAAAGATGAGCACAGGCAAGAAAGGGGTAATCGGAATTTTGACAGGCGGGGGAGATGTGCCGGGGTTGAACCCGGCGATCCGCGCGGTGACCATCCGCGCGTTGCGCGAGGGATACAAGGTCATCGGCATCCGCCGTGGATGGGCAGGGATGGTGGATATCATCCGCGATTCACAGGCAGATAACAGCAACAACTTTCAAGTGCTGACTGAGGATATCGTCAACAAAGCCGGGCGCACCGGCGGCACGTTCCTGCACACGTCGCGGACGAATCCGTCACGGGTCCGAAAAGACCGGCTTCCACTCCACTTGCGCGAAAAGTACACGGACGATGTCAACGATGTGACGCCGGAGGTGGTGAAGAACATCGATTTTCTGGGGTTGGATTATTTGATCCCCATTGGCGGCGACGATACGTTGAGCTATGCTGTTCGCATGTATAAGGAAGGGATGAAGATCGTTGCCATCCCGAAGACGATGGATAACGATGTGCCGGGCACGGATTACTGCATCGGGTTCAGCACCTGTGTGACTCGCACCATCGAGCTTGCGAATCGTTTGCGGACTGTGGCTGGCTCGCACGAACGATTATTAGTGCTGGAAGTTTTCGGTCGCTACGCCGGCTTTACGGCGATGCTCCCGACCATGGCGGGCGCGTCTCATCGTTGTGTGATCCCCGAGCATAAGTTCAACATCGAGCGCCTCGCCGAGATGATGATGTATGACCGCAGTTACAACCCGAGTCATTACTCGGTGGTGCTGGTTTCAGAAGGCGCCACTTTCGACGGCGGGGAAATGGTCTTTTCGGATCGCGCCACCGATGAATACGGTCACATGAAGTTGGGCGGCATCGGCGATATGGTCTCCGCGCAATTGAGGGAATTGACCGCCAGCCTCAACAACGGACGCATGGTGGATACCGTAACCCAGAAGCTCGGCTACCTGACGCGTTGCGGCGACCCGGACGCGATCGACTCCATCGTGCCAATGGCATACGGCAACCTGGCGCTCGATCTCGTCCTGAAGAACATGCATGGGCGGCTGGTGGTGCTCAAGAACGGGCGCTACGACAATATCCCTGTAGATATCGTCACCAGCACGAAGAAGACCGTCAATGTGGAGCGGTTCTACAATGTGGACCGGCTCCGTCCGAAGTTTGAAAGCTTCGAGATGACCCCGCTGTTCATCATGACCAGCGACGCGATCTGATCACAAGACATGATTCGCCATCCAATCTAATTTGAGACGCGGACACTTGCGCCGAACGCAGGCACGGTGTAAACGCTGATTCAAAAAAAGAAAATCTGAGTTCAAATAAACGAAAGAGACCTCCGAAATTTTCGGAGGTCTCTTGTTTTGTGTTCCTGCTTTAGGGTAGCGAGAGCGTTGCGTAGAACGAGAAGTGGAACGTATCGCCCGTATAAGAGGTTGAGTACGTTGACGGCATGGCGCCGAAGGTATAACTGTAATGCCGCCCAATTCCAGACTGCCCCAACCTGCCCGCCAATGTGTTGTTTTGCGGAAGGAAAACAAGCCAATACGTGCCCGGTGATAGCGATAGCGGGGTCGTCACGGCTTGCGTGTTCCAACCTGCCACCGGGGTGAAGGCGGCGGTTTGCGCCACCAACGCGCCGGGCGCGCTACCGGAGTTATTATAAATTCCCAGGCGGAGTTGTCCGCCGGTGGTGGCGACGTAGTAACTCAAACTCTGGATGGTGGCGCTTTGCGAGAGCGTCACCTGTTGGGCGATCAGGCGATTGCCCATGCCGGAGTAATTCATGCTCAACACGCTGGTCTCACCGATGGTGATCGTGCTTGAAGACGGCGTGAATGTTCGAGTTGGCGTGCGCGATGCGGTTGGCGTCCTGCTTGGAGTATTGCTAGGCGCTTGGGTGGATGTGGGTGTTCGACTAGGAGTCAGACTTGGGATTGGCGTATTCGTTGGAATAGTTGGAATCACAAGCGTGGGAGGGGTAACAAGAGTTTCTGTTGTAGTTATCGTAGCCGTATTTGCGGGTGTGTTGCTTGGCAGGAGGGTGTTTGTAGCGGTGTTGGCAGGCAACGGCGTATTGGTGATGGTCGCGGTCAACGTGCTTGTATTGGTCGGCACGATGGGGGTGTTCGTCAATGTCGGCGTGCGGGTGGGCGAATTTGTGGGCAGTGGCGTAATGGAGGGCGTGTTGGATGCCACCGCGCCCGTCGAGAAGGTCGCATAGAACGAAAATGTGAACGCGCTGTTGGTTGGCGAGGTTGAATACGTCGCGGGCATTGCGCCGAATGTGTATGAGTAATAGCGACCCTCGCCGGATGGATTGACGCGCCCCGCCAGCGTGTTATTTTGCGGCAGGAAGGCAAGCCAGTAAGTTCCGGCGGTAAGTTGAGTGGGCGTAACTACCGCCTGGGTGTTCCACCCTGTGACCGGGGTGAACGCTGTGGTTTGCGCCATGAGACTCCCGGGTCCGCTGGCGACGTTGCTGTAAATGCCGAGGCGCATCTGCCCGCCGGCGGTGGAAACATAGTAGCTCAAACTTTGAATGGTGGCGGTTTGAGAAAGCGCGACTTGTTGCGCGAGCAATTGATTGCCCAGCCCGGAATAGGCGTTGCCCAAAACTGTTGTCTCGCCGATGTTAAACGTTCCGGAAGACGAAGTTGGGGTGAAGGTGAAGGTTGCTGTCGGTGTGCGCGACGGGGTCGGGGAGAATAGCCCGGTTGCGGTTGGCGTGCGGGTGAGCGTGGTAGTGGGGCTTGGACCAGCCGTCGCGGTCGGTTGATTCGCGCAGGCGGGAGGCGGGTTGCCCGGAACCACAGTCCCGTTCACAATGGATAATAGTTCGGCGTCGGTGAGGCGCGGGATTCCCAAAAAGTTTACCGCGATCGCGTTCGCCAGCACACCGTTTGCCATTGTGCCCAGGTGACCGTCTGCCACGCGGATGTTGTGATATTCGTTCCCCCACGTATAGGCGATCATCTGTCCGCCGAAATTATAGGATTGCCCGTTGTCCAGCGAACGACAAGCCAGCCCGCTGTGATAGCCTGCCCATGAAGCGAAGGCTGTGCCTTTTTCGGTGGCGATATCTTGCAAGCCGGCGTTGTATTGGTTTACATACGTCCGGGTTGGCTCGTTCCAATTGTCCTGTGAAATATCGACGATCAAAATATTTCCCGGCAGGATGCCGGCGCCGATCATGCGCTGGATGTTGGTCTCGTAGGTGGCAAGCAGGGCTTGGACGTCCGGCGTGCTTCCGACTACGTAAATATCGTTCGAGCCGATCATGCTGATCACCTTGCCGATATTCCCGTTGTTGTAATCGTCCAGAATGTCGTCTGTCTGGGAGGTCATATTGAGGCGCACGGTTTCGCCGCTCCAGGCATTGTTGTACGGCTGGCAGGGCATCCCGCCGAAGTTGACGCCGCGAACGACCTCGAGTATTTCCGTCCACGTATAGGCGGTTTCGCCTCCGCGATCGATGCACTGATAGGGCTGGGTGGCGCTGTCGCCGATGACTCCCACGCCTGTGGGGATGGCAGATACGGCGGAGGGTTTTGAAACCATGACCAGCGTTAAAACCAACAGGGAAATAAAAAATTTTTTCAACATAGGGCTTCCTCAGAAGAATGGGACGAATGGGTTGCGCGCGCAATCACCGCGATTACTTTGCTCCTCAAAGTAAACCCATGACGATGAAAGGATTATAAAGTAACAGGGAAAGCCCGAACCCACTGGAAGGTTACACCCCAAGTTAACTCATGCCGCAAGGGTATGGAAATTAACAAATACATGCCGTAGTGGCGCATAGTTGGCGTTTTCCAACGCCGACCGCCGTGTTAAACGCCTTTGGCGCGCGCCCTGCGCGGATTAAGAAATAGTTTCTCCCTCATCTCGTTTGATCTGGAAGGAGTCGAAATCACGCGCCACCGATGTGTTGGGGAAGATTTCCTGCGCTTCCTTTAAAACATCTTTTTCGCGGTACCGCCGCGAGATGTGGGTCAGGATCAATTTTTTGACCCCCGCCTGCTTTGCCAGCGCCGCGCTTTGTTTCGCGGTGAGGTGATGGAACTGCTTCGCCATATCGGCTTCTTCATCCAGATATGTGGATTCGATCACCAGCGCGTCCGCGTCCTTGCAGACTTCGAAGAGGTTATCCGTTCGCCCTGCGTCGCCGACAATGACAAGTTTGATTCCCCGCTGAAGCGGACCCAGCACATCATTTGGACTGACGCGTCTTCCGTCGGGGAGGCTGATCTCCTTCCCTGCGACCAGTTCCCGCCGTTCGGGACCAAACGGCACGCCGAGTTCGGTCGCCCTCTCGTTCAAGAACGGGCGCCGCGCCTTGCCCTCGAAAGCATAACCGAGACAATCCGGTCCGCGGTGGGTGACAGGGAAGGCGGTGATGGTGAAATCGTCCGTTTCGAAGAATGTGCCGGGTTTGATCTCGTTCAAATGGAGCGGCATCGGCGGTTGGTTGCCGCGCAGGACAACGTCGTACAGAAGAGCGCGCACGCGGTCGAGCGTGGAACGCCCGCCGTAAATTTCGAGTTCGTCGATCGCTTCCCAACGCAGGAAGGTGCTGAGCAAACCACCCAAGCCGAGGATGTGATCGAGATGCCCATGGGTGAGCAAAATGCGCGAGAGGTTTTTGAACCCCAGCCCCGATTGCAAAATCTGGCGCTGTGTGCCCTCGCCGCAATCGACGAGGAAGCGGTATTCATCGTGCTTCACCACCTGCGCCGAAAGACCGCGCCTGGCAGACGGGGCAGAGGCGGAGGTGCCGAGAAAAAGAATTTCAAACAAGAGTTTATCCTTGACGGTCGAAAAAATTTTTCACAGAGTTCCACCGATTATTTTTTCTCTGTGAGAATCCGTGAATTCTGTGGCGCGGAACTGTGCAATTTTACGGGTCTTTACGAGTTGCCGTGATGAACCGCCAGATCCGGCGGCAGTTGCACTGCCGCCCGCCAGCAGTGCAACTGCTGGCGTAACAATCACGGCAATTCCCAGAGAGCCAATTTTACCCCAAAAGAAAAACAGACCATTTGTGCTATACTACAAAAATGCCTCTCAAGATTCCGTTCATCTCGCCGAAATCAAACGCGAAGCCAAAAGGCAAGACCGCGCGCCCCTCGCGCGGCAAGGGCAAGCCGAAGTACGCGCCGCAAAAAGGAAGAACGCCGCCCATCTCGCCTCCCACGCAACCGATGCCGGTCTCGTGGTGGGATTCTCTTTCTGCCGAACGCAGACTCGATGTGGTTGGCGCGATCATGGCGGTGACCGGGCTTCTCATTGGGCTGATCCTCTTCTACTCACAACGCAGTGTTGTCACCGGAAGCGCCACGATCCTGCTCAGCCAGATCCTGGGCTGGGGCGTGTATGTTTTGCCGGCGGGGTTGGTCACCATGGGCTTGTGGCTGATCGCGCGGCGCATCGAGAAACTGCCGCCGCTTTCGTTGGAACGCGCCTTTGGGCTGGTCTTCTTTTTCTTTTGGTTATTGGCGGCAATGCATTCCATTGCGGCGCCGGTGGAATTGGCGGAGGAAGCCGCGCTGGATGGCTGGGGCGGGGGCTACATTGGCAGTCTGTTCGAGCGGTTGTTGTTCAATAGTCTCGGCACGGCGGGCGCGATTGTCGCGTTGCTGGCGTGGTTGCTGGTGACGATCACGATGATCTTCGATATTTCGGTGGAGGATCTGTTCCGCTGGGTCGCGCCGCTCGTTGGCAAGATCCGCTTGCGATGGGCGAAGCAGGCTTCCCCGGCGGGTGAAGCGTTTTTGCCCGAAGGCGACGAAGCCGCGTCGAACGGATTCACGCCTCTCCATCGCCCCGAGACGCCTGCCTCAGCGGCAGAGGCCGGCAAGCCGGTGACGACGGTCAGACCGGCGGAAGCGGTCATCCAGTGGAAGTTGCCGGATGTGAAAACCATTTTAGATTCAGGCTCGGCGCCGGAAGTCAATGAAGAATTCATCCAGGGGCGTTCGCGCTTGATCCAGGAAACGCTCGCCTCGTTCGGGGCGCCGGTGCAAGTGGTGGAGATTAATCGTGGACCGACCATCACGCAGTTCGGCGTGGAGCCGTTGTTCGTGGAGACGCGCAATGGGCGCATCAAAGTGCGTGTGAGTAAGATCGCTTCGCTCGCCGACGATCTCGCGCTCGCGCTCGCCGCGCCGCGCATCCGCATTCAGGCGCCGGTGCCGGGTCATAGTTATGTGGGTATCGAAGTTCCAAACGAAGAAATGACTCTTGTGGCATTGCGCGATCTGATCGAAAGCGAAAGTTTTCAAAGGAATAAGAATGCGTTACGCTTTGCGCTCGGGCGCGATGTGACCGGCAACGCCATTAATACCACGCTCGAGAATATGCCGCACATGCTCATCGCCGGCACGACCGGCTCCGGTAAATCGGTTTGCGTGAACGCGATCCTCACGTGTTTTTTACTGCACAACACGCCGGACGAGTTACGCCTGATCCTCGTAGACCCCAAGCGGGTAGAGTTGACCGGCTACAACGGCGTGCCGCATTTGCTCGCGCCTGTGGTCGTGGAGATCGACCGCGTGATCGGCGCTTTGCAATGGATGACGCGCGAAATGGACAAGCGCTATCACATGTTCGCGCAGGTTGGCTCGCGCAACATCGCCGATTACAACTCCAAAATGAAAGCGCAGGGTAGCAAGACGCTTCCGTTCCTTGTGATCGTGATCGATGAACTGGCAGATTTGATGATGATCGCCCCCGGCGAGACCGAACAGACCATCACGCGCCTCGCGCAATTGGCGCGCGCCACCGGCATCCACATGATTCTCGCCACCCAGCGTCCCTCGGTGGATGTGGTGACCGGCCTCATCAAAGCCAACTTCCCGGCGCGTGTCGCTTTCGCTGTGGCGTCGAACACCGATAGCCGCGTGATCCTCGATCAGCCCGGAGCCGAACGCCTGCTCGGGCGCGGCGATATGCTCTTCCAGGCGCCGGATGCGCCGGCGGCGGCTCGTTTGCAGGGGGTGTTTGTCTCAGACCATGAGATTCAAAACCTGGTGGAGTTCTGGCGCGATCAGGCTGGCGCCGCCAACCCGTACGCCGCCGTGTCTCAGCCTGCCCTGGGGGGTATTCCAAAATCGGATGCGCCGCTCAAGCAGGGCGCGATGTTCGAGGAGATGAGCCCCGCCGACACGACCACCGATCCGTTGCTCGTGGAAGCGATCGAACTTGTGAGGAAAGAGGGACGCGCCTCGGTCTCGATGCTTCAGCGGCGGATGCGCATCGGCTATACTCGCGCCGCCCGCCTCGTGGATATGATGGAAGACAGGAAGATCATCGGTCCGCCGGAGGGGGCGACCCAAATGCGACAAGTGTTGGATTACGGACAGACCGCGCCGCCGAAGGATGATGGGGCGTAATGTTACGGTTGCAACTTCGCCCTGCCAATGGGTAAGGCGGCGCATGACTTTTTGGTTACGACCTGACGATTCACTTCTCCTCTCTGATATGATAGGCGCATGATTTCAGCGCTCATCAAAACCATGCGTCCGCGCCAATGGACGAAGAACGGCTTCGTCTTTTTCGCGCTCATGTTCGACAAGCAACTCTTCCTGCGCGAACCGTTCCTGCGGACGCTTGCAGGTTTCGCCTTATTTTGCCTGGCTTCCAGCGCGGTGTACCTCATCAACGATATTGCCGATGTGGAAGCGGATCGTAAACACCCCGAAAAGAAACATCGTCCCATTGCGTCAGGGAAACTGCCCTTGAAGGCGGCGTGGCTCGCGGCGATCTTGCTGGTCGCTGTCGCGCTTCCGTTGGGTTATTTCCTTTCGCCGGCGCTGGCGATCATCCTTGCGGTCTACCTCGCCATCAATATTTTGTACTCGCGCTGGCTCAAACATATCCCGATACTCGATGTGTTCATTGTGTCCTCTGGTTTTGTCTTGCGCGTTGCGGCGGGCGTGGCATTGATCACGGTCGAGCGTTTCTCGCCGTGGTTGTACATGATCACCACATTATTTTCGCTGTACATCGGCTTTGGCAAACGGCGCGCCGAAATGAGTCTGCTTGAAACCGGCGCCGGCTCGCACCGCAAAGTGCTGGATGGTTACACCCTGCCGCTTCTCGACCAGTTGATCACCATCGTGTCAGGCACGACCATTGTCACCTATTCGCTGTACACGTTCACCGCGCCGAACCTGCCCGAAAACCACAGCATGATGTTGACGATTCCCTTTGTGGTGTATGGCATCTTCCGTTATCTGCAACTCATTCAAACCGGTCACGCAGCGGGCGCTCCGGACGAAGTGGCGCTCAAAGACCGCCCTCTGCAAGTCACAGTGTTATTGTGGATCGTCTCTGTGATCGCTATTTTCTACCGATCGTGAACGCCTCCGCGCCCGGCAAGATGATTCTATTTGGCGAACACGCCGTTGTCTATGGGCGACCCGCGCTGGCTGTGCCGGTTAAGCAAGTTCACGCGGATGTGGAGATTCTCGACTCAAACTCGACGGGGATTTGGATTCACGCCCCCGGCATTCGCCTCCACTCCGAACTGAACGCGCTTCCCTCCGACCATCCGATTGCATCAGTCATCCACAACTTTCTCTTCCTCGCGCGCGCCTCCCTGGGTGAGGGGCGATTCCCCAACATCAACCTAACCATCAACTCTACCATTCCTGTCGCCTCCGGGCTTGGCTCTGGCGCGGCAGTGACGGTTGCCCTCGTCCGCGCATTGTCTTCTCATTTGAATTATCCGATGTCGGAGGAAGACATCAACGCTTTTGCCTATGACATCGAAAAGATTTATCACGGCGCCCCCTCAGGGATTGATAACACAGTTGTCACGTATGCCAAGCCGGTCTATTTTGTAAAAGGTCAACCGATTGAGACATTCAAGGTTGGAACACCGTTCACGATTGTTATCGGCGGCACGGGCATCTCCGCGCCGACGAGGGAATCTGTGGCGGATGTGAGAAAACTTTGGGAGGCGGATAGGGCGAAGTGGGAAGGCGTGTTCGATGCAGTGGGAAAGATTGCAGACGAGGCGAGAATGAGAATAGAGACTGGAGAGCCTGCCCTGAGCAAGGTCGAAGGGTGGAGACTGCTCGGCGGGTTGATGAATCAGAATCACGAACGGCTCCAGGAAATGACAGTTTCCTCGCCGGAATTGGATTTGCTGGTCGAGGCGGCGCGAAAGGCTGGGGCGGCTGGGGCAAAACTCAGCGGCGGAGGACGCGGCGGGAACATGATCGCGCTCGTCGAGCGGGAAAACGCCGACGATGTTTCATCTGCTTTGATTTCTGCGGGCGCGAAAAATACGATCATCACGCAAGTAGCATGAAATGGATCGCGCCGGCGCTGGCGTATCTCGCGGTATTTCTGGGGTTGTTCGCGTTTCATAGCGCGTGGGCGGCGTTGCTCGGATTCCACGCGGCGATCCTCGGCTCGCTGTGGATCGCGCGACCGAACATCCCGCTTTCCATACTTCTCAAGAATTCAAATAAAAAATGGATCGCGGTGAGTTTGTTGGTTTGTGGGAGCAGTGGCTTCGCGTTATTTTTCCTGTGGAATGTTTTCGGCATTGCTAGCGATCTCCCCGCGCAAGTGGAGGCGCTGGGGCTGAACGCGCAAACATGGTTTCCGTTTATCGCCTATTTCGCGCTGGTCAACCCGTTCATTGAGGAATATTTCTGGCGCGGATATTTGGGAAACGCAACGAAGAGTTTGCACATTTCCGATTTTTTATATGCGGGTTTCCACGCGTTGATTCTGATTCACAAAGTCCCCATCGTTTCGATCTTCTTTGCGGTTGCCGCGCTTGCGCTCGCGGGTTGGTTTTGGAGACAACTCGCGCGCGAGGAGGGTGGCGGCTTGCTCGCGCCGGCGCTGGGTCATATGGCGGCGGATTTCACCATTTTGGTCGCCATCTGCAAGATGACAACCTGAATTTACAAACCGGACTGGCTCTTCTGCAATTAACGAGGGCGAGCCTTCGCGACTGTCGTTTCGGCACGGTGAGCAAAAAACGAACTGTCAATGCCAGCCTATGTGGCTAAAAACGGTAGAACCGTCTTTTTATAGGTACAATCAACCGCATGAAAGAATTCATCTACTCCCGCAATGCTGTGTACGAAACCCTGCGCGCCAATCGCAGGGAGGTGTTCAAGATCGAACTGGCTGACAATGTGCAGATCAAAGGCAGGCTCGCCGATGTGATGACGTTGGTTTCTCAGCGAAAGATTCAGGTCGTCAAAGCGAAACGCCCGCAACTGGATAAAATCCACGAGAATAATCAAGGCGTCGTCGCGGAGGTTGGCGGGTATCCGTATGCCGATTTGCTCGATATTCTGGAGAGCGCGCGCAAGAAGAATGAACCTCCATTTATTTTGCTACTTGATTCATTGAACGACCCGCAAAATTTCGGAACGCTCATCCGCACCGCCGAGGCGACGGGTGTGCATGGCATCATCATTCCGCTGGCGCACACGGTGGAGGTGACGCCTGCGGTTGTCAACGCGTCATCGGGCGCGAGCGAGCATCTGCTGATTGCGCGATCGAATCTCGCGCAGGCGATTGACGCGTTGAAAGCCGAAAATGTTTGGGTGGTAGGACTCGATCAAGACGGGGAAACGGTTGGGGCGGCGACAACGCGTCACTTAACTGGATCAACTGCGCTTGTGGTCGGAAGCGAGGGCGAGGGAATCCGTCAACTCACGCGCGCGAAATGCGACATCGTCTTGAAACTTCCGATGCGCGGGCAAGTCGAGTCGCTCAATGCGGCGGTGGCGGGTTCGGTCGCGTTGTATCTGGCGTATTTGGCAAGACAATAAACCTTGCGAAGGTTCTGAACCTTCGCAAGGTTTTTGGAGAACACATGCCTCAAGCAACGTATCATTTCCCGCGCGGATTTTTATGGGGGACGGCGACCGCGTCGCATCAGGTGGAAGGTAACAACACGAACAACCAGTGGTGGAAGTGGGAACAAGACGGTCACACCAACGGGACGTCTGGTCTCGCCTGCGATTGGTGGGGCGGCCGCTGGAGGGAAGACTTTGATCGCGCCGCGGAGGGCGGACAGAACGCGCATCGCTTTTCGGTGGAGTGGAGCCGCATCCAGCCGACGCCTGATTCGTGGGACGAAGACGCGCTCGAACGCTATCGCGCCATGTTGCGCGGACTGCGCGAACGCGGCATCACCCCGATGGTGACTCTGCATCATTTTTCCGATCCGTTATGGTTTTATGAAATGGATGGCTGGGAGCATGACGAAGCCGCCGTGATGTTTGAAAAGTTTGTCCGCAAAACGGTGGAGGCGTTGAAAGAACATTGTTCGTTCTGGTGCACGATCAACGAACCGAACGTGTACGCGTTGAGCGGATATGTGGCAGGTTCATTCCCCACCAAACGGCGCGGATTGAAAGTTGCCATGCAAGCGCAGGCGAACATGTTACTCGGGCACGCCGCCGCGTATTATGCTATTCACGAGATTCAGTCCGAAGCGCGCGTGGGCTATGCGTTGCATTTCCGCCCGATGGTGGCGCGCAACAAATGGTCTCCGTTGGATGTGCTGATGAGGAACATTCAATACAACGGGATCAACATGGCGTTCCCCAGCGCGATCAGCAGTGGCGTGATGAANNTTTCAGCGCGACGAAATTCATCGCCAACATCCCGCAAGGGATTTTTGATTCCATCAAATGGGCAGCGCGGACCTATCCGAACACGCCGCTCTACATCACCGAAAACGGAGTGGAAGACGCGGAGGACAAGATGCGTCCGCGTTATATCGCGCAACACATTCATCAAGTGTGGCGCGCGGTGAACTTTAATTTCCCCGTGAAGGGATACTTCCACTGGTCGCTGGTGGATAACTTCGAATGGGAACGCGGCTGGACTCAACGCTTCGGTCTATGGGGGTTGGATGTGGAAACACAAAAACGCATCAAACGTCCCAGCGCGGATCTGTACGCGGAGATATGCAAGGAGAACGGTCTCTCCTCAGAGATGATACAGAAGTATTGCCCTGAGGTGTTCGAGAAGTTGTTTCCGGTGTGATACGTAGGGGCACAGCGAATTTATCACGGATATTGACGATTAACCGTCTCGCTGTGCCCCTACGAACAATATGAATCTCCCAATTGATTTTATTTCGTAACTACTCAGGCATGTCGTTGCGAGGAGGCTCTTGCTCGCCTGCCCCGATGTTTTTTTCGGGGTCCCGACGAAGCAATCTCCCGCGCGTTGGGGGACTGCTTCGGCAAAACCAAGAGCGCCTCGCAGCGACATGTTCCCAGGCTGAGTAGTTACTTTATTTCAATGATTAACTGATGTTACGCAGTCTAGCCACAGAGACGCGGAGTCACAGAGAAAAAATAACAGGGTTTTCCACCTGCCCCGAACGCAGGTGCGGGGTCAGCGTCTCTGTGACTCCGCGGCAAAAATGCGTAAGGTGAGTGATTAAGAATACCTTTGGCGAAGATGAGGAGGGATTCCTCGTCGGGGGAATCGAAGATGATACGGGTTGGGAATTTTCAACGCAGTTTGCCGAAACAATCGCTGATCTTTAAATGAACAGGTCTCCTTTGCAGGAGACCTGTTACTTGTGTGCAAAACTGATTACATCCCAATAAAGGCAAAGACTGCGTACGCGAGCGCGAGCCAGGGAACTAACACGCCCAAGAACGGAACGAAGGCGGCGAGACCCGTGCACAGGAAGAACAACCACATACACCAACCGGAAATTGTTTTGGGCAACGAAATATTCATTTCATACACTCCTAAAATGGATTGTGATCGTCCACGCGGGCGATGCTAAATACGATAACCCTCCTCCAAATCAGAAGTTGCGCGGCTCGCGTGGTAGAATTTAGCCACACTTTTCTCTCGCGGCAAGAGGAAAACGCCGCGAGAGACTTTTTCTGTCATGACTATTACAACCTCTACTCCTGCTGAATTTTCATTACAACGTACCCACACTGCCGATCGCTCCAGCCCGGCGCGCTGGGTCTGGTCTCACGCGTCGCGGCATGGCTGGATCATTTTTATGATGGTGGTCGGCGCGGCGGGGAATGCCAGTCTCGCGGCGGTGGTGCCGGTGCTGACCGGCGACGCCTTCAACGCGATGCTCAAACCGACTCCCGACACCAGCGTTCTTTTGCCGCTGGCGTTGACTATCGGCATCTCACAGATCATTCGCGGCGTGTTGCAACTTGGGCGCAACTTCGGCGCGGAACTGCTGGCGCAACACATGGAACGACAGGTGCGCGACGAGTTGTACCTCTCCCTGCTCGGCAAGAGCATGACCTTTCATAACCTGCAACCCGTCGGCGATACGATGGCGCGTTCCACCAACGACGTGCGCGAACTCAATTACATGTTCAGCCCGGGTTTGAACCTTGTCGTCGGTTCGTTCATTTTCATCCTCATGCCCATTTTTGTGGCGGGGCGATATCATCCCACACTGGTGATTACCCCGATCGTCTTCACGATCCTTTATTTTGTATTTCTTACGCGTTACCTCAAAACATTGTCGCCGATTACCGATGAAGTGCGCGCCACCTTCGGGCAGATGAACACGCATCTCTCTGAATCGCTGGATGGCGTGGAAGTGGTCAAAGGCGCGGCGCAAGAGAACGCCGAAGTGGATAAGTTCGTGATGAACGCCAGCCGCTTCCGTGATGCCTTCGTCAGGCAAGGCGACCTCGAGGGACGCTACGTTGCCATGCTCTTGCTCGGTTCTGCCTACGCTTTCGGCTTGTTCCACGCCTTGTTGCTTTTCCGCAGTGGACAGTTAAACCTCGGCGACGTGGTTGCATATTTCGGTCTGCTCTTACTGCTTCAATTCCCAACCTTTGTTTCCACCTTCGCCTACTCGCAAATTTCATCGGGCATGTCCGGCGCGCGCCGCATTTTGGAATTGATCAACCGCGAAACCAACCTCGACCAGAACGCGCAGGGACGCGCCGAAACCATGAAAGGCGAAGTGGAATTTCGCAACGTGAGTTTCGATTACGCGTTGACATCGTACCCCTTGGGTAGCGGAATTGTTCGTCCTTCGTCTGCGCTCCCTGTTGGTCGCTCCGCTCAGGACGAAGGTATTCAGGATGCCGTGTTGCAAAACATCTCCTTCAAAGTGAAACCCGGTCAAACCGTTGCCATTGTTGGTCAGACTGGCGCGGGGAAAACCTCACTCGTCAAACTCATCAACCGCACCTACGACACAACAAATGGACAAGTCCTGATAGACGGCGTGGATACCCGCGATTGGAATCTCGCCTCGCTCCGTTCGCAGATATCCATGATCGAGCAGGATGTTTTCCTGTTCACGCGCTCCGTCAGCGACAATATCGCCTTCGGCAAACCGGGCGCAACCCAAAGTGAGATCGAAGCGGCGGCGAAGTCTGCCCAAGCCGATGATTTCATCCAAACGTTCGACAAAGGATACGAAACCGTTGTCGGCGAACGCGGCGTCACGCTCTCTGGCGGGCAGAGGCAACGCATTGCATTAGGACGCGCCTTCCTCACCGACCCGCACATTTTGATCCTCGATGATTCCACCTCCGCCATTGATTCAGCCACCGAAGACAAGATCCAGCGCGCCATTTCCAACGCCGCGCGCGGGCGCACGACCTTCATCATCACGCACCGCCTGTCGCAGATCCGCTGGGCTGACCTGATCATCGTCCTTCGCAAAGGAAAGATCGCCGCCATCGGCGCGCACGATGAACTAATGAAAACATCCGACGCATACGCGAAGATATTCAGGGAGTAGATAGGTAAACACGTAAACANNAACTAACCAACTAACCAACTAACGGACTACCATGGGCTTCTTTGCCGGACTCAACGACGAAAAATACGACCGCCAATACACCGACCGCGAATTGACGCGGCGTATCATCGGTTACTTTAAACCGCAAACCAAACGACTCGCGGCGGTGACCGCGCTGGTCGTCGTCATTGCGATGATCGGCGCGGCATTGCCGGTGGTTGTCTCTCGCATGGTAGACCTGTTAAAAGGCGAACCATCCTTGACCGCCATCATTCTGGTTGCGTCGGCAGTGCTGGGCGTAGGCATCGGCTTGTGGGGGCTAAACTGGGCGCGGCGCAGTCTCGTCGTGCGCTCGGTGGGAGATGTTGTGCTGGACCTCCGCACCCGCGCCTTCCGCGCCGCGGCAGAGCATGACCTCTCGTTCTACGATCAATTTTCCTCGGGGCGCATCGTCTCGCGCATCACCTCCGACACCAACGATTTTGGTCAACTCATCGTCATCGTTACCGACATTAGTTCGCAAATGGTCCAAGCGGTGATCCTCGGCGTGGTCCTATTCCGCACCGACGTAAAATTAACGCTGATGTTGATGGCGTTTCTGCCGATCATCTTTGCCATTGCGGGCGGCTTCCGCGTGTTGGCGCGGCGCGTCACCAAACGCGGCATGAAAGCCATGTCAGACGTGAACGCCGCGATCAAAGAGACCATTAGCGGCATTTCCATCGCCAAAAATTTTCGCCAGGAAGAAAGCATCTTCAACTCGTTCAACGAATCGAACCAGCAATCGTATCAAGTTAATGTGCAACGCGGCTTTGTGTTGTCGCTTGTATTCCCCACGCTCAACGCGCTCGGCGGCATTTTTGTGGGCGTTCTCATCTATGTGGGCGGGTTGAACGCGGCGCAGGGCATTGTCAGCGTAGGCGCGTGGTATCTCTTCATCATGAGCCTCGACCAGTTCTTCTTCCCCGTGCTGAATCTCTCCGCGTTCTGGGCGCAGATCCAATCGGGGCTTTCCGCCGCAGAACGCGCCTTTGCCCTCATCGACGCCGACCCAAACGTGATTCAAACCGATAAACAGGATGTGCATCCACTAAAGGGACGCATTCACTTCGACGACCTGCATTTCCGTTATACGGATAAAGAACCGATTCTTTCCCGCTTCAACCTGCTCATCCAACCCGGAGAAACGCTCGCCCTTGTGGGGCACACCGGCGCGGGCAAATCCTCCATTGCGAAGTTGATCGCCCGCTTTTACGAATTCCAACAAGGGAAATTGCTCATGGATGGGCGCGACATCCGCACGTTCGACTTCGCGCAATATCGCAAACAACTTGGCATCGTGTCGCAAGTCCCGTTTTTGTTTTCAGGGACAGTTGCCGACAACATCCGCTATGCCGCGCCAGACGTGTCGGATGAGGAAATGTTGCAGATGGCGCGAAAGATCGGGGATGGCGAGTGGCTGGAAACGCTCCCGAATGGGCTCCAGACCGAAGTGGGGGAAAGAGGCGCGCATCTCTCGATGGGGCAACGTCAGCTTGTGGCGTTGATGCGCGTCCTGATGCAGAAGCCCGCCATCTTCATCCTCGATGAAGCCACCGCCAGCATTGATCCGTTCACTGAATATCAAATTCAACAGGCGTTGAATCTCATCCTGAAAAATTCGACCAGCATCCTCATCGCGCATCGCCTGTCCACGGTGAAGGCGGCGGATCGAATCGTCGTGATGGAAAAAGGATCGATTATCGAAGAAGGGAATCACGACGACCTGCTCGCAAAAGGCGGACATTACGCCACGCTGTACAACACCTATTTCAGGCATCAGAGCCTGGCGTATGTGGAACAGTCGAGGACGTTCGTGAAGTAAATGCGGGGAGTTCGTGCCGCGCGCTTGTCTGATTTGCCTGGCAAATCACGCGCAAGCGCCAGGGAAGTTCACTTTGCGTTTGTGAATCAAAAAATCAATTCCGAAAACAATATGGCGCAGTTCGATTTGTTTGGCAAATCGAACTGCGCCATGAACTTTCGCAGGCGTTGATTATGATTACAACGCAAAGTCGCTATCGAGGCTCATAGCGCCCCAAACCATCCACGAATAAAAACCACGAATACTCGAATTCGCGCCGGGCATTCGCGCGCTTGTGTTGAGTCTATCGAGGCATTCGTGTATTCGTGAATATTCGTGGACGGTTTACCCATACAACAGATTAACCTTGCGCTGTAATATTATTTCCTGATCGTGATCTCGCCCCCGCCCATGTTGACGATGATCGTCAATGCGGGTCCGTCGCCTTCCTGCGAATAGACGCTTCCCTTTTGCGACCAGCCATCACCAACGTTGATATCTGCCAACGCGCTGTCAATCGTGACCACAACGTTCACGCCTGGTGGGACGATGAGCGTGAGATCGCTCAAGCCGCAGTCGACACTCACCGTTGCATCGCGTTGCAGATCGCCTGAAAAATCGAGCGTGTAATTGCCCGCGCCGCCGTTGAAGATGAAGCGTTCGAAGTTGGCGTTTGCCAGCCCTTCCATCCGCACATCCGACGCGCCTGTGGAGTAATTGAACTCAGACATCTCCGCGAGGTTCAGCTCGGAGAATGACAGGCTCACATCCGCCGCGCCGTCGTTGATGGTCAGGTTTGTGAGCGCAAGCCCGCCCAACTCAAAATTGCCTTCGTACGCGCCCGCTGAAATTTCCAACTCCATCGGCGACGAACCCAATTGCAGATCCCATTCGTTTTTCATGCCGTCAAACGGCGGGAGTTTTTTGAAATTTCTCTGGTTGATCTCGATCTGCGCGCCATCTTCGATGATTTCGGGTTTGAGGTCTTCCACATTGTAGACGATAGTTCCATCCACAAGGTTTTTCGCGCCGGGGGATAATGTCAAACTGCCCGCGCCGAACGACAGACTCAACCGCGTCTCATCGGACACTTCGTCTCCACTCAGTGCAGGCTTTGGGTCTGCTACAGTTATCTCTTCTTTGATCTCAGGTCCTGCTTTGACCTGTTCGGGCAGGTCGAAACTGAATCCACATGCCATGCTCGCTAAAGCAAGCGCAAGAATTGCTGAAATGGTTTTTACGTTCATTTTGAATCTCCTTCGGTGGTAAAGGCGACAGTCACGTTCGAACGTAACTGTCACCTTTGTTGTTTGTCTGGTTTTTATACGAAGGAGAATTGAATTGGTTGCGTCAGAAACTCCCCGTCTGCATGTATTTCAGGATTCTTCCATTGTATTTCCCGATGAGTTGGGCAGACTCTTCCTCCAAAACCCCTCCAAAGTAACTCTTAAGATGCCGTCGTACATACGGATTGGCTTCCAAAGTCTTTTTCGAGTGAACGATCACATCATTCAAAGCATAGATAATGTGAGGGACATCCGCCATAACCGTTGCACCGAGGCACATCGGGCAGGGTTCGACGGTGGTGAATAAGATCGCGTGTTTGTAGTCCGTCCAGAGTTTTTCGCCGCCGTTGAGCAACGCGTTCAGTTCAGCGTGACTCAATTGACTCTTGATTTCACGGTGACGTGCGCGTCCGCGTGAAATGATTTCACCGTCCAGCACAACGACTGCGCCAATGGGATACTCCCCTGCTTTTCCTGCCTCGTTCGCTTCGATCAGCGCCTCGCGCATGAATTTTTCAAGATCGAGATGTTCGATTTCGGGTGAGATATATTGTGTCATGGAGTTACGCCATGTGCGGCGGGGACTTGGGCGCTTTCGTGGAAGCGGCAAACGCCGCACTCAACGCCTGATCCACCGAGCGGACTTCAACGATCTCGATTCCTTTCGGATACCCTTCGCCTTTTCGCAACGCCTTCGGCACGATGGCGGTTTTGAAGCCGAGTTTCTGCGCCTCGCGCAGACGCGCCGACATCTGACTTGGCATCCGCAATTCGCCTGCGAGTCCGATCTCACCGATCAGTACCGCGTCTGCTTTAACTGAGACATCTTTCCACGAAGAGGCAATCGCCGCGGCGACGGCGAGATCCGCGGCGGGTTCATCAATTTGCAAGCCCCCGACCACGTTGACGAAAACATCTTGCTCTGAAAGTTTCAATCCTACGCGGCGCGTCAACACTGCGGAGATCAACAACAGACGATTGAAGTCCACGCCGTTTGCAGTTCTGCGCGCATTGCCGAATTGAGTCGGGGAGGTGAGTCCCTGCACTTCAACCAGAATCGGGCGTGTTCCTTCCATCGTGACAGCAATCGCTGACCCTGCCGCATTAATCATCCGTTCGGCAAGAAACGCCTCGGATGGATTCGTCACTTCAATCAATCCGCCCTCGCGCATTTCGAACACGCCAACTTCGGAGGTCGCGCCGAAACGATTCTTCACCGAACGCAACAAGCGATAGGCTTGGAAGCGGTCGCCTTCGAGATATAAAACCGTATCCACGATGTGTTCCAACACGCGCGGACCCGCGATTGTCCCTTCTTTGGTCACGTGCCCGATGACGAAGACCGAGATGCCGCTGGTCTTTGCCAATTCGCGCAACTG
>CXWJ01021418.1_pt1 | contig 20686 bp, 14 predicted proteins | sample 590841 | NCBI WGS metagenome assembly CXWJ01 (sample SAMEA3498367, study PRJEB10139) | wastewater metagenome | biome: wastewater treatment plant; material: activated sludge | place: Austria | collected 2015-01-21 | reverse complement strand
TGTTGATGCGCTTTACCGAGGCCATGCTCATCATCCCCTCGCTCTTCCTGCTGATCGTCGCCGCGCGCATCGTCGGCGGCAGCGTCTTCTGGATCGTCATTATCTTCGCCCTGACAAGCTGGATGTACGTGGCCCGCATCGTCCGCGCCCAATTCCTGTCGCTCAAGGAGAATGATTTCGTGCTGGCGGCGCGCTCCATCGGCACACCGACGAGCGAGATCATCTTCCGCCACATCCTGCCCAACAGCATGGCCCCCATCGTCGTCTCGGCCACGCTGGCCGTCGCCACGGCCATTTTGGCCGAAGCCTACATCAGCTTTCTGGGCATGGGCGTCCAGCCGCCGACGGCCACCTGGGGCAACATGCTCGACGGCTCCTACAACTACATCGAAACCGCCCCGTGGCTGTGGATTTTCCCCGGCCTACTCATTTTGCTGACCGTGTTGAGCATCAATTTTGTGGGCGACGGCCTGCGTGACGCCCTCGACCCCCGGAGCCGCAACGCCTGATGAGCGCCATACATCGCCCCTCGTCCACGCTGTATACCCGGGATCGGGCGCTGGAACGGCCGCCCGATCCGTCGCCCGACCTCTCCCATATCCGTCATCACGACCCCAGCCGGCGCTTGCTCGATATTCAAAACCTGGAAGTCCGTTTCAACACGCCGGAAGGCGTCGTGTATGCCGTCAACGACATCTCCTACAACATCCATGAGGGTGAGGTGGTGGCCGTGGTCGGCGAGAGCGGTTGCGGCAAGTCAGTCAGCATGATGTCGATCCTGGGCCTCATCCCCATCCCGCCGGGCGAGATCGCCGGTGGCCGGGCCGTCTTTCTGGGGCGCGACTTACTGGCGATGAGCGATGATGAATTGGGCAACGTGCGCGGCAGCGAGATCGCCATGGTCTTCCAAGACCCCATGACCTCGCTCAACCCGGTGCTCAGCGTCAAGCGCCAGATGACCGAGGCATTGCGCCGCCATTACAACATGACCACGGAGCAGGCCGCCCGGCGGGCCATTGAATTGCTGGAACTGGTCGGCATCCCCGACGCGGCCCGCCGCCTGGGCGACTACCCCCACCAGTTCTCCGGCGGTATGCGCCAGCGGGTAATGATCGCCATGATGCTGGCCTGCAACCCCAGCCTGCTCATCGCCGACGAGCCGACGACGGCCCTCGACGTGACCATCCAGGCCCAGATCGTCGAGCTGGTGGTGCGGATGCGCGAACATCTGGGCATGGCCCTCATCTGGATCACCCACGATCTGGGCGTGGTGGCCGGGCTGGCCGAACGGGTGATCGTCATGTACGCCGGGATGATCGTCGAGGAAGCCGACGTGGACAGCCTGTTCGACAACCCCCACCATCCGTACACGATGGCCCTGCTGGCCGCCCTGCCGCGCGTCGACCGGCGGCGCGAGGATCGGCTGAAGTCCATCCCCGGCGCGCCGCCCAATCTGCTGATCCCGCCACGCGGCTGCCCGTTCGCGCCGCGCTGCGAATACGTTATCGAGCGCTGCCTGAATGAACGGCCGCCTCTCTTCCCCGTCTCGCCCAGGCAGCGCGCCGCCTGTTGGGTCACGTCCAGTGACGAACCGCGGGCGACGAGTAACGAGTATGATCGGGCGACTACTGACGGTTGACCTAGGAAGAACGATAGCGATAGCGATTACGATAGCGATAGCGACCGACTGACCACTGCCCACTAACCACTGCCCACTAAACACCATGACGACCAACGCCATCCCCCCAACCAACGGCCACGACGACCCCCTGGTGCGCGTCGTCGATCTGAAGAAACATTTCCCCATCCGGCAGGGCTTGCTCATCCAGCGCGTGACCGGCCACGTGCGCGCCGTGGACGGCATCTCGTTCGACATCGCCCGCGGCGAAACGCTGGGGCTGGTGGGCGAGAGCGGCTGCGGCAAATCGACCGCCGGGCGGACCCTGTTGGGCCTCTATCCGGCCACCTCCGGCGAGACGATCATCGACGGCCATCACGTGCAGGCGGCCAAGGGGGACGAGTGGCTGGCGATTCGTCGCCAGGCGCAGATGATCTTCCAGGACCCCTACGCCTCGCTCAACCCGCGCTGGACGGTCAACGCCATCATCGGCGAGCCGTTGCGCGTCCACCACCTTATTGACGACGAGGCGGGCCGTTCCGAGCGGGTCAAGGAGCTGATGGGCCTCGTCGGGCTGGATGCCCGCTACGTCAACCGCTTCCCGCACGAATTCTCCGGCGGCCAGCGGCAGCGCATCGGCATCGCCCGCTCCCTGGCCTCCGACCCCATTTTCCTCGTGTGCGACGAGCCGATCTCGGCCCTCGACGTGTCGATTCAGGCACAGGTGGTCAATTTGCTGGAGGAGTTGCAGGATCGTCTCGGCCTGACCTACCTGTTCATCGCCCACGACCTGAGCATGGTGCGCCACATCTGCGACCGGGTGGCGGTTATGTACCTGGGCGTCATCGTCGAAATGGCCCCCAAGGACGACCTCTACGAGGAACCGCTGCACCCATATACCCAGGCGCTGCTGTCGGCCGTACCCGTGCCCGACCCCAAAGCCGCCCGCCGCCGCCGCCGCATCGTCCTGGAGGGCGACGTGCCCAGCCCGATCAATCCGCCCCCCGGCTGCCGCTTCCATACGCGCTGCCCCATCGCCCAGCCGCACTGCACGACCTACGTGCCGGAGTGGCGCGAGATACAGGCCGGGCATTGGGTGGCTTGCCATGAGGTGGAGCCGAAGTTTCGGCCGCCAATATAGTCAAGAAAGGGAAAAGTAAACCGACAAAAAATCCCTGCTCGTGGCAGACGATTATTTATAGAGTATAAAATTACCAGTCTGGCGCTGCGTAGAGTATATTTCCGTCATGGGAAAGTTGATCGCGTTCGGATGGTACGGCGGAAAATATAGTCACCTTGATTGGCTTCTCCCTTTGTTGCCTAAGTCAACTCATTATTGTGAACCATTTGGCGGCTCTGCGGCTGTTCTCTTAAATCGTGAGCCTTCTCCGGTAGAGACCTATAATGACATTGATGGAGAAGTGGTTAATTTCTTTCGTGTCCTTCGGGATGATCACGATGCTCTGATTACAGCGATTGGTCTGACACCATTCTCGCGCGAAGAGTTGAGAATCGCCACCCAAGGACCGCTTGTGGGCCTTTCCGATCTGGAACGAGCTCGACGCTTCTTCGTGCGAGCGCGACAGGTGCGAACCGGCCTGGCTCAAACAGCCAGCGATGGCCGCTGGGCGCATTGCAAGCTGACAAGCCGAGCGGGCATGGCAGGTGCGGTGTCGCGCTGGTTAGGGAGCGTTGAGGGCCTTTCCGAAATCGTGCAACGCCTTCTTCGTGTCCAAATCGAGAATTCCCCAGCCCTTGAAGTCTTACAGCGCTACGACAGTGACGAAACGCTTTTCTACTGCGATCCACCCTATGTCCATGATTCTCGAACAGACGCCAAGGCTTACCGCTATGAAATGAAGAACCATGAGCACAGGCGACTGGCGGAAATACTGCATCGTGTTAAGGGAAAGGTGGCACTTTCTGGCTATCATGGTGGGTTAATGGATGAGCTTTACAGCGATTGGAAATGCATTGAATCTCCTCCAAAAAAAGCACATTCTACAAACACGCGGGCCGACGCGATAAAGCAGGACCGCGTAGAAGTTCTATGGATCAATTACGAATTACCGGGGCAGGATAATCCAGAATGCCGGAACCAGCAGACATCCTTAATGCCGCTTTTCAAAGAGCTACCGTAAACCTCAATATTTCCCTAGTAGCCGACTCTACAATCAGAGATCGTGTGGAGTACGTGGCGGGGAATGTCGCCAACAAGGCTGGGGTCCGCCTGTTAATGGCTTGTCTTTTAGCGAAGATTCATAATCCTTCTGTTGATGTCAGAAAGCCTTATACGAAGATAGGGGGAGTTGATTCATTCTCAGGGCGTAAGTATGATGAGCACTACGTGCAAGCCTTTGTTATCTTGCATGCCCTACCCTGCAATGCCACGACAGCATTCCTGACGCCGGCCTTTCGGAACCGCAATATTTCTCTTGTACCGGGGCTGGAGCTCGAAGGAAGGCCGGCGCGGCTCTACACCGATGTGCTCCAGTTGCTTGATGATGTCTATAACCAACGGGTTGATGCCGGTAACCTGCTTGCTGAAATCATTCGATGGCTGCTGATCAACCGGAACGAGCAGCAACAGCGAATCGAATCGCTGCTAAGGGTCTTAAGAACGACCCTAGGGGCAATCCCTCTGTCCTCCGAAGCGATTGTTAGCTTGATCGAAAAACACATGACGCTCAAGGGTACTAGTCGCCTTCCCGTGTTGATCGTCGCTGCCGCCTATCAGGCCGCCGGGCCATTTCTGGGCGAACATCATTTGCCCCTAAAGTCTCACAATGCTGCTGACATACAGACAGGCGCGCTTGGGGATGTTGAGATTACGCTGGCTGATGATGACCAAGTTGTTACCAGCTACGAGATGAAAGATAGACGCGTTACCAGGGCAGACATTGACCGAGCACTAGAAAAGTTACAAAAAAACAAGATGCGAGTTGATAACTACATTTTCGTCACTACAGATCGGGTCGACGAGATTGTGCACGAGTACGCTCGGTCGATCTATGCACAGACGGAGGGAATCGAGTTTGTTGTTTTAGATTGCATTGGGTTTATGCGACATTACCTGCATCTCTTTCACCGCCATCGCGCCGAATTCCTCGAAGCTTACCAATCACTGCTTCTAGCCGAGCCGTCAAGCTCGGTTAGTCAAGCGGTAAAGGAAGCTTTTCTTTCGATGCGACAGGTGGCTGAGGAGGGCTGATCGGTGAGTACAATGCTAACCAACAAAGTGGGTATCACCGAAAAATACGAGCGCAACGGCTGGCCGTCGGTCGACCGCCCCGACCTCCAGCCCCCCGCCGGCTGGAGCCTCGACCTCGTCAACTCGCTCAACCTCATCCACCACCACGAGCTATCGCCCGACGGCGCGCGCGTGGCCTTCGTCTGGGAGCGCGACGGCCGCTCCGACATTTTCGCCATGCCGGCGGCCGGGGGCTGGCCGGCCCGCCTGTCGCCCGACCGGGCCAAAACGATCTACTGGTGGGACGGGCCGCCGCGCTGGTCGCCCGATGGACAGTGGCTGGCCTTCACGAGCAACGGCCACGTTCAGGTCACCCCGGCCGATGGCAGTGGGTTGCCACGGACTCTCACCGATTTCACCGGCGGCGCGTTCTCGCCGGTGTGGCTGCCCGACAGCCGCGGCCTCATCGTCGGCGCGGCGCGGCGCGATGGGTTTTCCCTGCTGCTGACCGACCGCGACGGCCGTTGGCCGCGCGCCCTGGCCGACGACAACGGCGGCGACAACATGGAAGCCGCGCCCTCGCCCGATGGGCGCTTCGTCGCCTTTACCCACCGCCCGTTCGACGACCTCAATCGCTGGGAGTTGCGCCTGGTCGAGATCGAGACCGGGCAGACGCGGCCGTTGACCGGCGCGCCGCAAGAGAAGGATTGGGCCGCCGCCTGGTCGCCCGACGGGGCGGCCATTGCCTTTCTCTCGCAACGCTCCGGCTATACCGAAATCTGGCTCATCCGGCCCGACGGCGAAGGGTTGCGGCAACTGACCCGCCTCAGCCGGGACGTGCTCGAGTTCGCCTGGTCACCCGACGGCCGACGACTGACGGCGACAGTCTGCCGCGACGGCGCGGTCGATCTGCTGCTCATCGACGCCGCCACCGGCGAAGCCCATGATCTTATTGCCGGGCCAGGCTACTTCGCCGCGCCGCAATGGTCGCCCAGTGGACGTTTTCTGACGGTCGAGTATGAGAACGCCACGACACCGCCCGACATTTACCGGGTAGAGATGGACGGCGGGCGCATGACCCAACTGACATTTTCCATGCCGCCCGCCCTGGCCTCGCGCGAGTTGGTGACGCCCGAACACATCCGCTATCGCAGCTCTGACGGGTTGGAGATTCCGGCGCTGCTGTGGCGGCCGAACCAGCCCAATGGCGCGGCCATCCTGCGGCCCCACGGCGGCCCGGCCGACGCCTATCGCTTCCAGTGGGACGCGCTGGCCCAATATTTCCTGGCCAAGGGGTACACTTTCTTTACCCCCAACTTTCGCGGCAGCACGGGGTATGGTCGGGCGTTCGAGCACGGCAATTATGACGACTGGGGCGTGGGCGATTTGCAAGATGTGCTCCACGGCGCGAAATATTTGCACACGCTCGACTGGATCGATCCGGCGCGCATCGGCATTCTCGGCAGCAGCTACGGCGGCTACATGGTCGCCTGCTGTCTGGCCCGCGACCCGGAATATTTGTTCGCCTGTGGGGTCAGCAAGTTCGGCGACGCCAACGTCTATAGCTCGTGGGCGCAATGCGAGCGGACGACGCGGCTCTATACCGAGATGATGCTCGGCCACCCACGCGCCAATTGGACCGTCTACCAAAACGCCTCGCCCATCCACGAGATAGCCAACGTCCGCGCGCCTGTCCTGCTGCTGCATGGCCTGGAGGACGACATCGTACCGCCGCAATCGTCGGAGGAGTGGGCCGAGGCCCTGCGCCGCCACGACAAGGTATTTGAATACAAGACCTACGCCGGTGAGCCGCACGGCTTTTTGCGCCACGAGACGGAGATGGATTGGCAGCGGCGGACGGAGCGGTTCTTCGATTGGTATCTGCGCTTGTAGGGCGGGTTGGTAACCCGCCTCGCGGCACAACATTCCAAGCTACATGCAATGACCAACCGCACCAAATGGCTCATCGCCCTGCCGTTCGCGTTTCTGATCGCGTTCGCCCTACCCGCGCTATTGGCCGGCGAATGGTTGTGGTTTGCCGATAGTTGGGCCGAAACCGTCTTCGTGGCCCTGACCGCCGGCATGTGGTTGGTAGCAACGGCCTTTGTCGACGTCACAGTTCCCCGCGGTCCACGCGACCGGGCAAATAGCCTAATTCCTCTGGCGTTGCTGCTAACCGTGCCGGTTTCCGTACTTGACCGGCTTTATGGCCCGGCGGCGCGCCTGCCGGTCACACTAAGCCTGATCGGTGTGTTTATTTGTCTGGCGGCAATTGTCTTGGGCCTTCGCGCCCGGATGGCGCTTGGACGGGCTTACCGGCCACGGGCCACCGCCCAACCCGGTAATCAATTGGTTCGCTCGGGGCCGTATCGCTGGATCAAACATCCCATGTATACGGCCGCGCTGCTCTGGGCCACCGGTTGGCCGCTGATCATCGGCAGCTTGTTGGGCGCGGCCGTGACCCTACTCATCCTTTTGCCCGCCCTCCTCAAACGGATCGAGCGCGAAGAAGACGACTTACGGCAACAATTCGGCGAGGAATATGTGACCTACTGCGCCCAAACGCGGCGGTTAATTCCATTTATCTATTGAACTGAGGAACATCGAGTAAGCTAAATAGTCGCACAGAGCGTCGAGGAGATCAGTAACACATGTCTCGATCACGCCCCCGCCGCCCGCGCGCCGCGCCAAAGCTCCCCCTGTTGGACATCCCTTTCCGCAACATACGCAATCCCCGACCACCCCATGAGTGGCTTGACCCGGAGGCGCTGGAATGCATCCATCTGGCCTCGCTCGACATTTTGGAGAACGTCGGTCTCGACTTCCTCGATGACCAGGCGCTCGACATCTGGCAGCGGGCTGGGGCCAGGGTTGATCGGGCGGCGCGCCACGTCTGGCTCGACCGGGGGCTGGTGCTGGCGGCGTTGTCGTCCGCGCCGTCGTCCTTCCGCTGGCGGGCGCGCAACCCGGCCCACGATGTGGTTATCGGGGGTGATTCCATCGCCTTCGGGCCGTGTGGCGGCATGGTCTACGTGGCTGACCTCGACCGGGGGCGGCGAATCGGCTCATCTACTGACTATGCGAATCTCCTCAAACTATCCCAATCCTGCCACGCCCTGCACTTCGCCGCCTGGGAGCAGGTGACGGCCCAGGACGTACCGGTCAACGTCCGCCACCTGCACCGCGTCCGCGCCGGGCTAACGCTGACCGACAAGGTCGTCATGGAAGGCGCCCACGGCCGCGTCATCACCGCCGACACGCTGGCGATGATGCAATTGGTCTATGGTGCGCTCGACGGCGACCCGGTGACCGGCGACGTGATCAACGTCAACAGCCCGCTGCGCTACGATGAGCGGATGCTGGGCGGTCTGATCACCTACGCCCGCGCCGGACAGGTGACGTTCATCACCCCCTTCATCCTGGCCGGGGCCATGAGTCCGGTGACGATGGCCGCCGCGCTGGCCCAGCAGAATGCCGAGGTGCTGGCCGGAGTGGCCTTGACCCAACTGGTGCGGCCGGGCGCGCCGGTCATCTATGGCGGTTTCACCACCAACATCGACCTGCGCAACGGCAGCCCGGCCTTCGGCACGCCGGAGGGGGCTTGGGCGGCGCTGGTCGGCGGACAGTTGGCGCGGCGCTACGGCCTGCCCTTTCGCGGCAGCGGCGGCCTGACCGGCAGCAAGGCGGCCGACGCGCAGGCGGCCTATGAGTCGCTCTGGTCATTGTGGCCGGCGGTGCTGGCCCACACCAACCTGATCATGCACGCCGCCGGCTGGATCGACGGCGGGCTGACCGTCTCGTTCGAGAAGTTCATCATCGACCTGGAAAATCTGGCGATGTTCCGCCATTTTCTGGAGGGCTTCACCGTGGATGACGCCTCGTTGGCGCTGGCGGCCATCGCCGAAGTCGGGCCGGGCGGCCACCATCTGGGCACAAGCCACACGCAGGAGCGCTACCGCGACGCCTTCTACGCCACCTCGCTGTCCGACCGCCTGGGCTACGAGACGTGGGCGCTGGCCGGTGGCGAGGATGCGGCCACCCGCGCCAACCGGGTCTGGAAGGAGATGTTGGCCCATTATGAGCAGCCGCCGCTGGACCCGGCGACGGCCGAGGCGCTGGATGATTACGTAGCGCGGCGAGAACGCGAATTGAGTGGGGCGCGGCTTTATGAGTAGCCATTTACAGGATGGAAGCATTCGAGCATAATTTGCTCGATACCACTCAATGGAATCCGCCTTTAAGAGGTTACTATGAGCGAGCTAGTTACTGCCATATACGAAAATGGTTTGTTGCGACCCCTTAGGAAGCTCCATCTACAAGAGCAGCAAACAGTATTAATTAGGATCGAACCTCAAAGCGGCGATGAAATAGTCGATCGCATTACGGCAGAGCTTGTCCTGTCCGGCATACTCTCCCTGCCGGAGCCTACCGTTGATAGCGACAAATACATCTCTGACGATGAACTGGGGCTTCTCTCTTTCCAGGTTGGTTCTCAACTAGTAAAACCGTTCTCAGAAATCATAATCGAAGAGCGGGGATACTCGTGGTAGAGTTCTACTTCTTCGATACGAGCGCCATTGTTAAACGGTATATCAGAGAGGTAGGCTCATCCTGGGTGGTTGAAACAATTGGCCATCAACCGGCCATTAGAATAATAATATCACGAATCACTTGGGTTGAAGTTCTGAGCGCGCTGAGTCGGCTGCGGAGAGAAGGAAATATTAGTGATTCCCAACTCTCTAAAGAAATCCGCGCGTTTAATCAACATTTCAGGACTCAATATCAGATAATAGAATTCGATCGAGCCATCTCTCATATTGCCGGCGAATTAGTACAGCGCTATCCCCTTCGAGCTTATGACGCGGTGCAACTTGCGTCATTACTTCGCCTCCAGAAAGCATATCAGCCGGCCGAGAGTGTTCGCTTCACATTCGTTTCCGCTGATCAGCGCCTTGTAAATGTCGCAAGTAGCGAGGGGCTCACTATTGTCAACCCTGTAGATCAAGAGAAACAGTGACGTACTTTATCTCCTTTGATGAACTGACCTGGCCGGAAGTGGCCGCGTTGCGGCAGGATACGCCGCTGGTGATCCCTATCGGCGAAGGGTATGACCTGGGTAAATTGGCTGAGGCGCTGGGGGAGCCGGAACGGGCTGGATTGCTGCCGGCAATCCCTTATGGGTGGCCGGGGAGTGGTCTGGCCGTGGCGGATGGCCGGCGAGACGCCGGCGATCCATTTGCCAAAATGGTGTCCAATTTGTTGGATAGTTTGCAAGATGACGGGTTCAGCCGCGTTTATGCTCTGCATCCTCAAGGGCTTGAACTGGGACTGGGAGCACGAGGACTTGTCCAGTGGCATGAGAGCCAACTGCGAGCCGCCGCGCCCTCCCCTACCCCCTCCCTTTGGGAGGGGGATCAGGCTCCCTCTCCCCTCGGGAGAGGGCTGGGGAGAGGGTCTGCTATTCAGGGGCATGAGAGCCAACTGCGGGCCACCGCGCCCTCCCCTAACCCTTCCCAAAGGGAGGGGGATCAGGCCCCCTCGCCCCCCGGGAGAGGGCTGGGGAGAGGGTCTGCGCCACTACCGGCCGACGGCGACCGCGACAAATGCGTCCTCATCCCCATCGGCCACACCGAGCAGCACGGCTACCACCTGCCGCTCAGCACCGACACGTTGATCATCGGGGCCATCGGGCGTGGCGCGGAGCAGGCCGCGCCGGACGAGGCCATCTGCCTACCTCCCTTCCCCTATGGAGCCAGCACCCACCGCTCATCGTTCGCCGGGACGCTCAATGTCGGCGGCCGGGCATTCGAGGATTTCTGGCTGGCCGTGGTCGATACGCTGGTGGGGCGTGGCTTTCGCAAGATGTATCTGATGAGCGGCCACGGCGGCAACTGCTCGTTCCTGGTCAACGTGGTCAAGTACGCCGGGGAGCGCCACCGCCGCATCTTCTGCGCCACGGCCTGGCTGCACACCAACGGCCACATCGCCGGGCCGGTGCTCATGTCCACGCGCCTTTCCGGACGCGGCGGCATGGGCCACGCCGGGGAACTGGAGACGGCGATGATCCTGGCCCTGCGGCCCGATCTTACCCACATGGAGCGCGTGGTGGACGAGACGGATTTTGTCGCCACGGAGAGCTACTATATGGACTGGATCGAGGGCGGGGCGCTGGTGGCTAATCCGCCGTGGGACGACGACACGGCCACCGGCGCTTATGGCGCGGGCAGTCTGGCGACGGCCGAGCACGGCCGCCTGTGGGTCGACGCGGCCATCGCCGAAAAGGTCGCCCATGTGCGCGAGATACATGAGCAACACCGGCGGCGGGAGGAGCGGCGCGAGGCCGGCTTCGGCTTATGGGGAACCACGACTAAAGCTGCTTAAGCAAGCGAGCATACGCATCATGGGCGCCTATCCAAAACCAAATGATCGTATCTTCTTCGCGTAATCCCAAAGCGCGGTAATCCTGGCCGATGCGGACAGAGTAGATGGGTTGTCTTTTTCCCACAAGTTTGAAATACAGACCGTGGGCAAGAGGATTAAGCTGCCACAATTGGTAGGCTCTATTCGCGCGAAGTTGAACCTCTACCGGCAATTCACGATAAAGCTTCCAAAACTGTGGCGTGGTAAGGGATTTCATTCCGGCGCAAGGCGACCTTCGCTGTCGGAGACCATCGGTTTGGTGCGACCCGCGCGATGTTCAACTAGAGCTTCGTGCGCCAGACTCTCCAGAACTAGCTGCCCTTCATCGCTCTCCAGGAGCGCATCCCATCGAGCATTATCAGCTTCAAGTTCCCCGGAACTTTCCTCTAATAATAATTCCTCAGACAGGATTTGTGCTTCCAGGAACCGCGCAAAGTCAAATAATTGCTCGGCACGACTTGGTGGCAAGACGCGAACGATTTCCACAATCGCTTGCTCGTAGTCTCGGTTTGTCGCTAGATCGGAATCCATTGCCTTGTCCTATCCAGTCACAATCAATTCTCTAAACAATTGTAGCAGATATTGAGTAAATGGCGCAGATGGGAGGCTGATAGGCAAGCTCACTTCTTCGACTCAGCACATGAAATTCAGGATTGGATCTTCTTCGAGTAAGATTGGCCGGTCGATGTGGAATGGACTAATGTCGTATTCTGTCCCACCATCCAGCGCCAACTCGCTCAAAATCTTGCCGATGAGCGCGGCGAACTTGTAGCCGTGCCCCGCGCCGATGGCGATGGAGACGTTGGGCTGCTCCGGCAGGCTACACAGGACGAAGTTGCGGTCCGGCGGCAGGTCGTAGAGGCAGGTCTTGGTATAGAGCCGCTCGCCCAACATCGTCGGGATGTGGCCGGCCAGGAACGCCTCGGTGCGGGCCAGCGTGGCTGCGTTCGGCTCAAAGGTGCGCGTCTGTGGCGTCACCCGCTCGCCGCCCACGTCCTGGGCCATCTTCGGCCCCGGTTCGCCAAAGACGGGGAAGCCATAGAACGCCGGCTCGTCCATCCAGATCCACACCGGAAAGCGGTCGGGCGCGAAATCAGCGGCATGGGGCGTGGCGTAATAGGTCACCTGCTCCTGGGTGATCGTCAGGTGCAGCCGGCGGCCGAAATGGGCCAGGATGTCGTTCGACCACGCCCCGGCGGCCAATACCAGATGGCGGCAGCGATATAGCTCTCCCCCGGCCGACAGTTCAATCGAGTCGCCTATTGACCGGACGGCCGTTACAGGGGCGTTGTCGCGTATGGTCGCGCCACGCGCCAGGGCCAGCCGGCGATGGGCGGCGTTGCTCAGGTTGGGTGTGGCGATGCCGCCGTCGGCCTGGTAGATGCCGGTCACGTCATCGGGCAGGGTGAATGGCGGCCAGCGGTGCATCACCTCGGCCGCCGTCAGCCGCTCATAGGCCACGCCGCAAGCGTCCATGCTGCCGGTGTAGTCGCTCATGGGATAGGCGGGATCGCTCGGCCACAGATCGAGGCTGCCGGTCTTGAAGATCAATTGCCGGCCGGCGTCGGCCTCCACCTCGGCCCACGCGGTGTAGGCTTGTTTCGCCAGTTCCACGTAGCCCGGCGTGTGATAGGATAGGCGGATGATGCGCGAATGATCCTGCGACGAGCCGCGGCCGTGATCCAGCTCAAACTGCTCCAGCCCCAGCACGTCGCCGCCCAGCCGGATAGCCAATCGGTAAAGCGCCGCGCTGCCAAGCCCACCCAGCCCCAGGACAATCGTGTCGTAATGGTGATTCACGCCCTTCACCCCTGCTCCCCTGCTCCCCCGCTCCCCTGCGCCTCTGCCCCCTGCTCTTCCCCCGGCCACATCACCGCCAACATCTCCGGCGCATAGCGGGCGGCCATGTCGTCGCTGATGCTAAAGCTGCGGCAAATCTCCTGATAGAGATGGGCGCTGGGCCGCCACGCGCGCGCCTGGGTCGTCGGATCGACGGCGACCAGCCCGAAGCGTTGCGTCCAGCCGCGATCCCACTCGAAATTATCGACCAGCGACCAGTGGTAGTAGCCCATGATCGGGTAGCAGAAGCTGATGGCGTGCCAGACCTGGCGCAAATGATCGAGCAGGAAGCCGGGCCGCAGGCGGTCGGCGGCGTCGGGCAGGCCGTTCTCGGTGATATAGATCGGCGTCCGGTAGCGCCGCCAGACGCGTTCCATGATCTCGTACAGACCGTGGGCGTAGACTTCGCCATAAGCCCCATCGCTGACCAGCGCCCCCGGCCCCCATTCACGATCGACAAAGCCCGGTGGCGGCGGGAAATGCAAATAGAAGCGGGTGTAATAGTTGATGCCCACGAAGTCATGCGTCCCGGCCAGCCCCTTGAAGCGCTTGCTGCTCCACAGGCCACGGTAGCGGCCGGTATGGAGCGCGTCCGGCCAGCTATCATTGTAGAGGCGGTCGATCATCCTCGCCCAGCGGCGGTCGAGAGCGTTGCCGTCCGGCCGGGCGGCGAAGACCTGCATGTTGTTGGCCGTGCCCACCAGCGCCGCCGGATAGGCTTCCTTGATCGTGTGATAGGCGGCGGCGTGGCAGAGCAACATATTGTGGATGGCGGCGAACAACGCGCCAAACCCACCGCGAGCGGGATTGGGAAAATCGTGGGTCAGATAGCGCAACACGCCATAGGTCACCGGCTCGTTGATGGTGATCCACTTGGGAATCAGGTCACCCAATTCCGCCACGACCTTGGCCGTGTAGCGGCGGAAATAGTCGACAACGATCTCGCTATGGAAATCCCCCTTTTCCACCAGCCATAGGGGATTGCTGAAATGATGCAGCGTGACCATTGGCTCCAGCCCGCGGTCGTGGCAGGCTTGCAGGATGGCCCGGTAGCGGGCGATGGCCGCGCTATCGAAGACGCTCGGCTCCGGCTCGATGCGGCTCCACTCCAGCGACAGGCGATGGGCGTTCGTGCCCAGCGCGGCGGCGATGTCGAGGTCGGCCTCGGCGTTCTGCCACCAATCCGACGCCGGGCCGCAGCCGAGGTCGCCCTTGATGCGGGTCGGGTCGGCCGCTTCCCAGGCGAACCAGTCGCTATTGCGGTTGTTGCCCTCAACCTGATAGGCCGAAGTCGCCGTGCCCCAGAGAAAATCGGGCGGGAAGGTCATTGTTGCGTGGGCCATAAGTTGATTATAGCCGATCCAGGTGCGGTGCACCTGGATCGGCTGCCCTTGCACCTCCCCCCCATCCGTCTATACTACACCCATCCGGCCGGGGCCGGCAGTCTGTCACATTCGGAACCAACCCTTGAACAATCTCGTTCCCCCCAGCGGCTATTATCTGTCGAACCGGCTTGGCCGCGTCTATCTGGAGGCGTTGCAAGAGGCCATCGGCCGCAACGGTCTGAACGCGCTACTCAACCTGACCGGCAACGGCGGCTTCATCGACCAGCCGCCGGCCGACGATCTGGCACTGGGGTTTGATCTGGCGACCGTGTCCAATCTCAACCGGGCGCTGGAAATGATCTATGGGCCGCGTGGGGCGCGCGGGTTGGCGCTGCGCGGCGGGCGGGCCATGTATGCCCGGATCATCGAGGCGTTTGACCTGCCGACCGGCTTCAATGAGTTCGCTTTTCGTCTGCTGCCGGTCTCGACGCGGCTCAAGATCGGTGTGCCCGCCCTGGCTCGCGCCCTGACGCAACAGAGCGACCAGACCCACCGCGCCGCCGACCGCGGCAACCACTTCACCTATACCATCGAGCGCTGCGCCGTCTGTTGGGGACAGACGGCCAAGTCGCCGTTGTGCCATCTGACCGTCGGCCTGCTGCAAGAAGCACTGAGCGCGTTTGGCCGCGGCCAGGAGTTCCGCGTCAACCAGACCGAATGCCGGGCGGTAGGCGCGGCGGCCTGTGTCTTCCACATCGAGAAAGAGCCGATCGCATGATGAGTGCTCGCTGGCGCCGTCTGCGGCCGGACGCGCTGATCGTCCTGGCCTACCTCATCCTGCCGCTGCTGCTCTACGCCGGGGTCACGCTCGGCCCGCGCACCATGTTGCCGGCCGACAACCTGTTCCAATGGCCCCCTTGGCAGGCAGCGGCGGCCGAATTCGACGCCACGCCACCCCACAACGCCCTCATCGGCGACCTGATCATCCAGAATTACCCCTGGAAGCGCTTCACACTCAGCAGCCTGCGCGGCGGCGAAATCCCGCTGTGGAACCCCTACCTGTTTGCCGGGGCGCCCTTCCTGGCTAACGGCCAGCATTCGGCGCTCTATCCCTTCAGTGTGCTCTACCTCGTCCTGCCGCTGGCGAAAGCGTATGGCTGGTTCGTCCTCAGTCAGGTGTGGCTGGCGGGCGTCTCAATGTACGTTTTCGGCCGCATCCTGGGTATGCGCCGGGCCGGGGCGGCGCTGGCCGGCTTCGTCTATCAGGGGGCGCAATTCCTGGTCATCAGCGCCGCCGTCTTCCCCATGATCGCCGCCGCCGTCGTCTGGCTGCCATTCCTGTTGGGCTGCATCGAGCGGGTCATCACCACCTCCCTCGGCCCGGCCGAGACGCGCCACCGGGCGCTGCTGTGGGCGGCCGTCGGGGCCGTGGGGCTGGCCTGTCAGGTGTTGGCCGGCCACGCCGAGTTCACGTATTACACGTTGCTGATCATGGCGCTCTTCGCCCTATGGCGGATCGTTGCGGCCTGGCAGGGGAGCAGGGGAGCAGGGGGGCAGGGGAGAGAATCCGCTCCCCTGCCCCCCCGCTCCCCTGCTCCCCTGCGCCCCCTCCTCTGGCTCTCCGCCCTCGTCGCCACCGGCTTGCTCATCGCCGCCGTGCAACTCGTGCCCCTGTTCGAGGTCGGCCGCGTCAATTTTCGCGTTGGCTCGGCCTCATTTGAAGAGGTGCGCGGCTGGGCTTACCCGCCGCGCCACGCGCTGGCCTTGCTGCTGCCCAATTTCTACGGCAACCCCACCCACCATGCCGTCCGCGACGCTTTCAGCGGCGACAGCATGCCGCTGGAATTGAATTACCACGGCGGTCTGAACCCCTATGGGGCGACGACCACCAGCTGGGGGACGAAGAACTACGTCGAAGGGGCGGCCTACATGGGCATAATGCCGCTGCTGCTGGCCGGGGTTGGCCTGACGGCGATCTTTCGTCGTCGCGGCCCGGTCGCCCGCCGCGCCCATGCCCTTTTCTTCGCCGGGCTGGCCGGGGTGTCGCTGGCCTTCATCTTCGGCACGCCGCTCTATGCGCTGCTTTATTACGGCCTGCCGTTCATCGATCAGTTGCATACGCCGTTTCGTTGGGTCTTTCCGTTGGCGTTGGCTGTGGCGGTGTTGGCGGGCTTTGGGGTGGACGAATTACGAATTACGAATTACGAATTACGAATGAAGAAGGCAGGAGAGCAGGGGAGCAGGGGGGCAGGGGAGAGGAATGATAGAGGCGAGTTCGCGCAGAGTCGCGGAGACGCTAAGGGCGGAAAATATTCGTTGCATCTTCGCGGCTTGGCGTTGATCTCGTCTCTGGTGATAGTGGCCGGACTGGTTGTTGTGGCCGGGACGCTGTTAAGCCGCGTTTTCTTTGATACCGCCCGGCCGCTGGTGGAGCGGCTGTTCCACGGACTGGCCGGGGCGGATTACGCCTTCCCCTCGGCCGAAGCCTTCTACAGCTATCTGTTCTGGCAGTTGTTGCTCTTCGGCGGGCTGCTGGCGGCGTCGGGGGCGGCGCTGCTGCTGCTCCGGCGGGCGCGGTGGGGGATCGTCTTCGCCTGCGGGCTGATCGTCCTCGACCTCTATGCAGCAAGCGCGGGCTTCCATTCGGCCGTTGACCCGGCGCTGCTCGACTACACCCCGGCGGCCGTCCGCTGGCTCCAGGAGCAGCCGGGCGAGTGGCGCATCACCACCTATGACACGACCGGCGCGGGCACGCTCAACGCCAATACGCCCTGGCCGCAGGGATTGGCCGACGTACGCGGCTACGATTCGATCATCCCCAAGCAGTTCACCGACTACATGGCCGCCATCGAGCCGCAAAACGGGCTGCCCTTCAACCGCGTCCAGCCCATCGGCTCGGCCGCGGCCCTGGAGTCGCCCCTGCTCGACGTGCTGGCCGTGCGCTACGTCATCAGCGCCGAGGCGATCACCTCACCCAAATTCCAGCCGGTGTGGCAAGGGGAAGGGGTCACGATCTATGAGAATCTGGCCGCCGCGCCGCGGGCCTACCTGTTGCCAGAATCGGCCGAGGTTCATGCGCCCGACGCTCTGGCCGCCCTGCGCGAATTCGACCCGCGCCGCTTCGTCGTCATCGAGTCGAGCGAATCGACCGCCCCGCCCCAGCCCGGCGAGCTACTCCCGGCGACCATCACCAGCGCCACGAATAATCAGGTCGTGGTCGACGCCACCGCCGACGAGCCGTCATGGCTCATCCTGAGCGACAGCTATTTCCCCGGCTGGCGGGCCTACACGCGCCCGGCCGGCAGCGGCGAGGAGGACGAGCAAGAAGTCGAGATCGTGCGCGTCAACGGCAATTTTCGCGGCGTGCGGCTGGAGCCGGGCCAGTGGACGGTGCGCTTCCGCTACAGCCCGCGCAGCTTCCAACTGGGCGGCCTGATGTCGTTCATGGGCGTCACCGTGCTGGCGTTTGCCCTCGGCGTCTGGGGCTGGCGGCGCTTCTACCGGCCGGAGTCGGCGGCCACAACAACCCGCAGCATCGCCAAGAACAGCGCCGCGCCGATGGCCCTTAACCTGTTCAACAAGGGCATCGACTTTGTATTCGCCGCCTTCTATTTGCGCGTGCTCGGCCCGGCGGCGGCGGGCAGCTTCGCCACGGCCATCGCCACGGCCGGCATCTTCGAGATCGTCGCCAACTATGGCCTCAATATCCTCCTCATCCGCGACGTGTCGCAAGATCGCGGGCAGGCCGGCCGCTTCCTGCTCAACTCCAGCGTCTTGCGCCTATTCACGGCCCTCATCGCCGCCCTGCCCATCCTGGCCTACGTCTTCGTCGCCGCCCGCGGCCCCAATCCGCTCTCCGGAGCCGAAATGGCGGCCATCGTCTTTATGATGGTCGGCATGGTCTTTTCCGGGCTGGCGCTGGGCGTGGCCGGTCTGTTCTATGTCCACGAGGAAGCCGAAGTCCCGGCGGCCATGTCCACCGTGACGACCATCCTGAAGGTGGCGCTGGGCGTGGCCGCGCTGCTGGCCGGCTATAGCTTCGTGGGGCTGGCGGCCGTTTCCATCGTCGTCAACCTGATTACCCTGCTCCTGCTAGCGGCGCTGGCCTTTCGCCGCTTCGATCTGCGTGGGCCGTGGACGCTCGACCGGACGCTGATGCGCGGCATGTTGCGGCTGGGCTTCCCACTGATGCTCATCCACCTGCTGCAAACGATCTTCATTTCTATCGACGTGCTACTGCTGCGCCAATTGCTGCCGGACGGCGAGAAGGTCGTCGGCTGGTACAACAGCGCCTGGAAGTGGTTCAACGCGCTACAAATCATCCCATCCTATTTCACTCTGGCCCTGTTCCCGATCATTTCGCGAGCCATCAAGGAAAATATGGAATCCGCGCGGCGCATGTATCGCGTCTCGCTCAAATTGATGCTGCTGCTGGCCCTGCCCATCGCCGCGCTGACGACCTTTGCCGCGCCGCTGCTCATCGGCTTCCTGGGCGGGCGGGAATTCCTGCCCCAGGGGGCCATAGCCCTGCAAATCATCATCTGGTCGATCCCGTTCGGCTGGCTCAATAGCGTGACCAATTACGTGCTCATCGCTCTGGGGTTGGAGCGGATGCAGCCGCGGGCTTTCGCCGTGGCCGTGGGCTTCAACGTCATCGCCAACCTGCTGCTCATTCCGCGCTACGGTTTCGTCGCCGCCGGTGTCGTCACCATTCTGTCCGAGGTGGTGCTATTGCTCGTCTTCGCCTACTACGCCCGCTCGCGCGACGCCGGCATCGATTGGTTGCGGCTGGCCGGGCGGCCGGTGCTGCTGACGGCGATCATGCTGGCCGCCATGTGGCTGGGCAACCAGTTGCACCTGATCGTGGCCCTGGCGCTGGGGGTTGTCGTCTACCTGGTCGGGTTGTTCGCGCTGCGAGTCATCGAGCCTGAAGAGCGCGCCGCGTTGCTGGCCGTGTTGCCGGGGCCGGTGGCGCGGCGGTTGGGGGACGTGTGAAAGCAGGGGAGCGACAATCGGTCATCTTCCTGATGACCCTCATCCTCCTGGCCGCCGCCGCTTTCCGCTTCGTTGGGCTGGACAACTTTTCCACCCCGCGCGGGGCCACGCCGCCCGGCCTGGAACACGACGAAGTGGCCCATTGGCTGATCAATCAGGACATCTTGCGCGGCGAGCATGCCATCTACTTCACCGAGGCTTACGGCCACGAGGCGCTCTACCATTACCTGCAAGCCGCCTTCGGCGCGCTGGTGGGCGATCATGCGCTGGCCTTGCGCCTGCCGTCGGCCTATTTCGGTATTGTGCTGGTGGCCGTCGGCTATGCATTGGGGCAGCGGCTGTTCGGTGTGCGGGTCGGGCTGTGGTCGGCCGCTTTTATGGCCGTCCTGTTCTGGCCGGTGTTCTATAGCCGCCTAGCGCTACGGGCAATTTCGCTGCCGGTCTTTTCCGGGCTGGCGGCCTATTGGTGGTGGCGTCTAGAAACTGGGTCTGACCCAGTTTATAGACCTAAACCTGCTTTTCTGGCCGGCCTCTTCGCCGGACTAAGCCTCCACACCTACATGGCCGCCCGCGCCGTGCCCATTTTCTTCGCGCTATACACGCTCTATCTGGCCTTATTCCACCGGGCGACGTTTAGCCGCCTGTGGCGCGCGATCGCCGTTTTCTGGCTGGTGATGCTGCTGGTCGCCGCGCCGCTGGCCTGGTTCCTGCTGACCAACCCCGGCGCGGAAGCGCGGGTGAGCGAGGTCGACGCGCCCTTGCGGGCCTTGCTGGCCGGCGACGTGGGGCCGGTGTTGTTCAACGCGGTCAAGATCGCCGGCATGTTCGGCCTGCGCGGCGACCCCCTATGGCGGCAGAACGTCGCCGGGCGGCCGGTGTTCGATCCCATCCTGGCCGTGCTGTTCTACGCGGGCGTGGCCCTCAGCCTGTGGCGCTGGCGCGAGGCGCGGCATGGCTTCCTGCTCCTGTGGCTGGCGGCGTCGGCCATCCCCAGTCTGGTCACTATCGACGCCCCCAGCAGCATCCGGCTCATCAATGCCTTGCCCGTGTTAATGCTATTTCCTTTGGTATTTATCCACACCACCCCCGACTTATCCACATATTGGGATAAGTTATCCACAGTTTTGGTCACAAGGCTGGTCTCAATTCTGCTGTTAATTCTGCTTCTCTATTCCGGGTGGAGTACGACAGTGGCCCTCTGGCGCGTCTGGCCGGCCAACGACGAGGTGCGGTTCGTGTGGCAGGCGGCCCTGACCGAAGCGGCGGCCTATCTCGACGCCTCAGCGGCGGGCGGCGCGG
>CXWJ01000478.1_pt1 | contig 20738 bp, 18 predicted proteins | sample 590841 | NCBI WGS metagenome assembly CXWJ01 (sample SAMEA3498367, study PRJEB10139) | wastewater metagenome | biome: wastewater treatment plant; material: activated sludge | place: Austria | collected 2015-01-21 | reverse complement strand
CAATCTCGCGGCGCTCGAGGATGACGACTTTCTTGCCCGCGCGCGCGAGATAGGCGCCTGCGATCAGGCCGTTGTGGCCCGCGCCGATGACGATGGCGTCGTATTGGTTCGCAGTCACCGGGCTATTTCTTCTTCCATGCGGGTTCGTAGAACGGGAGCTTCACGACTTTGGCGGGTGCTTGCTTGCGGTGATGTTCTACGGTGACCTCGACCGTCACCGCCATCCCCGGCGCGTAGTACGGCCGTTGGATGTGGGCGAGCGCGATGTACTTCTTTAGGACCGGCGACCAGGTGCTCGTCGACGCGTAGCCGACCTGTTTGCTTTGGCACATCACCGGCAGGCTGGCGCGTACGGCCATCCCCGGGACCTGCGGGGGGAGACCGACCTCAGCGAAGAGGCGTTCCAGGCCTTGCCACTCGATGTCGAGGCCCATCATTTTCCAGGCTGAGCCTTCGCGCCTTTCGCGCTCAAGCGCGCGGCGGCCGACAAAGTAGCCCTTCTTGTCGAGATTGACGGCCCACTCGAGACCCATTTCGAGCGGCGAGGATTTTTGACCCTCGATCCAGGCGTGAGTCGCGGCGGTGTAGTCCACGTCGAGCATGAAGAGCCCCGCTTCGACGCGCGCCATGTCCATCGCGAGAATACCGCATGGCGTGATGCCGTAGTCCCCGCCGGCCGACATCAGCGCGTCCCAGATCGAAAGCGCTTGATCGGCTGCCACCCAGATCTCGTAACCCAAGTCGCCGGTATAACCCGTGCGCGAGACGCTGACCGGGACGTTGCCGATGCTCGTGTTCATCCAGCGGAAGTATTTCAATTGATCGAGCGGATTCTTGCAGCACCGGTTCAGCACGGCGCGCGACTTCGGTCCCTGCAGGCTCAGCGCGGCGACGTCATCCGTCATTTCCGCGATCTTCACGTCCATACCGACCGCGTTCATCGCGAGCCATCGGAGCGACGGCTCGGCGGACGTCATGCGAAAGAGGTTCGGTCCCAGCCGCGAGACGGTACCGTCGTCGATCAGCTTGCCGTCATCGTCACACCAGCCGGTGTAATAGACCTGCCCCGTCTGCATCTTCAGGATGTCGCGCGTCGTAACCTTGTGGAGCAGACGCGCGGCGTCGGGCCCCTCAATGACGTATTTCATCAGCGGCGATACGTCAATCAGCGCCGCGCCGTCGCGGATCGCCCAATACTCGTGGTCGAGCGAGAGGTCGTAGGAACCGACGACGATGTGGCCCGCCCAGCGGCGCCAGTTCTGCGCGATGCTCAAGCGCGAGGTGCGCTCGTGGAAGGGCGTTCGTTTCAGTTCAAGCGTTGAGAGCATGCAGTGCCGCCGGACTCATGCGCGACAGAGACACTTTCTGCCGCGCATGATCAAGCCCTTGAAGGTGGTTAGTCCATCAGCTTGCGGCTGAGATAGGTGAACTCCAGCGCGATGCGCTTTGCCGTTTCGCGTTGGTTTGCAGCCGCTGCGTGACCGCCATCGATATTCTCGTAGTAGAGGAACGGCAGCCCCATCTCTTCCATGCGCGCCGCCATCTTGCGGGCGTGGCCGGGGTGCACGCGGTCGTCCTTCGAGGATGTCACGAAGAATGGTTCGGGATAGGTCACGCCCCTCTTCAGATTGTGATAGGGCGAGGTCTTCCGTAGAAACGCGCCCTCTTCGGCGTTGTCGGGATCGCCGTATTCGCCGACCCACGAAGCGCCCGCAAGCAGCTGATGATAGCGCAGCATGTCGAGCAGCGGAACCTGCACCACTACAGCATTCCAAAGCTCAGGCCGTTGCGTCAGCTGCACGCCCATGAGCAAGCCGCCGTTCGAGCCACCCATGATGCCGAGGCGGCGCGCGCTGGTGATCTTGCGCGCGCTCAGATCTTCGGCGACCGCCGCGAAGTCGTCATAGATCACCTGGCGGTTCGTCTTGAGGCCGGCCTGGTGCCAAGCGGGGCCGAACTCGCCACCGCCGCGAATATTGGCCAGCACGTAAACTCCGCCCCGCTCTGCCCAGAGCTTGCCGATCGTGCCCGAGTAGCTCGGTGTCATCGAGACCTGGAACCCGCCATAGGCATAGAGCAGCGTTGGATTTGCGCCGTCGAGTTTGATGTCCTTCTTGTACAGGACGAAATACGGAACTCTAGTGCCGTCTTTCGAGGTCGCTTCGAACTGCTGGACTTGCAGATCCAACGCGTCGAAGCGCGGCGGCAGGGATTTCACCTTCGTGAATGCTCCACCTGCCGCGTCGCCGAGGTAAAGCGCATCGGGCTCTAGGAAGCTCGCGACGTTGACGAAGATCTTGTCGTCGAGATTGCGCGCAGCAACGACGCTGATCGCGGCGTTTGCGGGTAGATCGAGCTTCGCGCGCATCCATGAGCCGTTTGCGTAGGCGTAGGAATAAAGCGCGCCTTTCACGTTTTCATAGACGGCCACCAGCAGGCGATTGCGGCTGCTTGCGACTTGTTCGATCGACTCGCGCGGGCCCGGCGCGTAAATGACCGTCGCCTTCGCGCTCGCGCTGTCGCGCTTCAGATCGGCGAGGCTGAACGCGACGAGCGCGCCTTTTTTCATGGCGGTGCCGGCCCAAGTCCAATCTTGTTCCAGCGTCAAGATGACTTGACCGGCGACCAGCCCTTGCAGGGTCGCTTTCAGCGGAAACGGCAGACGTTGGGGACCCTTGTCCGTCGAAAGGTAGTGTTCGGTTTCGAAGAATGACGTGTAACGGCTGAAGGATACGGCTTGCACGACGCCATCCGCGTCGCGCCACACGGATGCACCGGCTGCAACGTCTTTCGCGGTGCCGCGATAGACTTCGACAGCGTCCTCAAGCTTTGTACCGCGTTTCCAGATCTTGGAGACGAATGGGTAACCCGACTCCGTCATCGTGCCTGGACCCCAATCGCGGCCGACATAAAGCGTGTCAGCATCGAGCCAAGCGACGTCTTGTTTTCCTGCGGGCAAGCGGAAGCCGCCTTCGACGAACGCCTTCTTCTTAGTGTCGAACTCGCGGATCTGGACGGCGTCCTTACCGCCGTCGGAGAGCGATATCAGGCATCGCGTCTCCTCCGGCTCAAGGCAGGTCGATCCCTTAAAGACCCAGTTCGCATTCTCGGCCTTGGCGAGCGCGTCGAGGTCAAGCATGATTTCCCAAGGTGGACTTTTGCGCGTGTAGCCCTCAAGCGTCGTGCGGCGCAGTAGCCCGCGGACGTTCTTGTCGTCCTGCCAGAAATTGGTGACCTTGTCGGCGCGGAAGCCCGGCGCCGGGATACGGTCCTTCGCTTCGAGAATTGTGAGAGCCTTAGCTTCCAGATCGCCGTACCGTGCGTCTGCTTGCAGCAGCTTCAACGACCGCTCGTTTTGCGAACGCACCCACGCGAGCGCTTTTTCGCCTTCGACTTCTTCGAGCCAGAGAAACGGATCATCGTCCATCGCAGGGGGCATGGTCTCTTTCGCGATCGGCGTCGTACAGCCAGATAGAGCGATTGCAGCGATGATGGGAAGGATCAGATTGCGCACGCGCGTTATCCCCAATTCGGAACCACTTGGGCGCGACTCGTAGAGGATGGGTGGGCTTGCCGTCAAACTTGCCCGATCGCACGCTTTCTTCAGCCCGCGTAGGGGATGGCGAGCCGTTCGAGCATCTTGCGCTCTTCGGCGATACAGACTGCGAAGCTGGGGCGCGCGTGTATTGCGTTGAGGAAACGGACCAAGTTCGGCCAGCGCTGCGCATCCGGCCAATAACCCGCGTGTGCTGCGTTTACGAACGGCGAGGCGACCGCAATGTCTGCAATTGTCAGAGTGTCGCCGATGTAGTGGGTGCGGCCGTGCAATTCCTTTTCGAAGTAGTCGAGGAAGCGCGGCACTTTGTTCGTCCACGTATCGTCGGCCAGATCCTTGTTGGGCTCCTGCTTCATCAGTCGGTTGACGACGATCGCACGGAAGAGGCCTGCGCCCGTCGTCGCGATGAAATCGCTGTCGGCGTACTCCTCGAGCCAGATCGCGCGGCCATACGCGAATGGCTGCGCCGGATACAGGGTCGGCGTCGGATACTTGCGTTCTAGATAAGCGCAGATCGCGGAGGAGTCCGGGAGCGTGGCGTCCGGCCCCTCGCTGTCATCGCGCAGCACGGGGATGCGCTTCAGCGGTGAAATCGCGAGGAAATCCTCAGGCGGCGCGAAAGGACTGACCGGTTCATGCTTGTAGGGGATGCCCTTCTCGGCGAGTGCGACGCGCACTTTGCGCACAAACGGCGACAGTGCCGCGCCATAGAGAGTGATTGTCATTCGGCCGCTTCCTTCATTGCGGTGGGGGACGGCTTAGGTTGCACCGTCTTGGGTATCGGAGGCAACGCCGTAGCGACCTTTGGCAGAGGTTGAATCGGAGGGCCAAGCAAGAGCGCGAACGCGTCGGCGGCGAAGTGAACGTCGAAGGTGAAGCCGAGCGCCAGTGCCCTTGCCGGTACGACACGCTGCGAGAACAGGAAAAGCGAGCTCATTTCGCCAAGCACAAGCCTGAGGAACCACGCGGGCACGCGCAGGAACAACGGGCTGCGCAGCGTGCGGGCGAGCGCGCGCTGAAAGTCCGAATGGCGCACGGGTTCCGGGGCGGTCGCGTTGATCGCGCCGTGCCAGAGGGGATCATCAATGGCGGCGAGGATCATGCGTAGAAGATCTGGGAAGGCGATCCAACTCATCCATTGCGCGCCGGAGCCCAGAATTGCGCCACCCCCAAAGCGGGCCGGCATGGCCATCATCGGCAATGCACCGCCATTCGTGTCGAACACCAAGCCGATGCGCAGGCGGACGACACGCATGCCTAGACCTTCCGCGCGGCCCGCGGCGTCCTCCCAGATGCGGCACAGATCGGCGGCAAAGCCATCCCCTGCCCCGGCGCTTTCGGTTAGCGCATCGTCGCGCCTGTCGCCGTAGAATCCGACAGCCGATGCGTTGACGAGCACGGCAGGCGCGTGGTCAAGCGTCTTGATCCAGCGAATGAGTGCGTCAGTGAAGTCAACCCGAGACCGCCAGAGCTGCGCGCGGCGGGCACGCGTCCATGGCAGACCGATGATCGGGGCACCCGCAAGATTGACGACGGCGTCGATGCGCGTTTCCTTCGGAAGGGTGTCGAGCCGTTCGACGTGCGTGACGGTGCCACCAATGAGCGCGCGGGACTGCCGGGCGTCCCGGGTGACCACAAACACACGGTCGCCGCGTGCAAGCAGGCGCTCGACGAGGGTGCTGCCGATGAAGCCGGTTGCGCCAGTGACGAGGACGGTTCGACCACTCGGCATCCGGGGAGTGGCTTCGGACGGCACAATGCGCGCGAGCGTGCGGACGGCGAAGGCGTTGCGGATCGAGAAGGCCAGTACGCCGATCGCCGCGAGTGTGAAGAACCACGACAGCAGACCGTGCGCGACGAACGCCACGCCAGAGGCTTGGCCGGTCTGAGCGGCGAGCCATGGTATCGTCAACGCCAAGAACGTGCCGTAAAGAACCGCGAGCACAGTGTGTAGCACGCGCTCGAACGGCGGCAGGTGACGGGAGCGATCCTCTTCGAGAAAGTCGATGATCGTGATCCCGACTTCGGCAATGAGCAGGGCAAGTACGGCGGCAGCGAAAAAGCCCGCAGGTTCCGTCCAGGCAAAAATCAGGAACAGTGCGCCGTAGATTCCTTCGCGCGCGCTGTGTAGCGCCAGTTCGCGGCGCGCGGACGGCTTCGAAGGCAGGCGTTCGGTGATTTCGTGGTGCAGCACGTTGTCGAGCGCACCGAGGATCGTCTGCAACGCAAGAATTATGAGTGCGGCCAGGCTCATGACATGCCCTCCGGGTCTTCAAACACGCCATCCTGGAAGACGGTCCGCCCGAACCAAGGGTGTTGGAACGCGAGCGTGAAGCGGAAGCGGCGGCTGCCGAGGTCGGTGTGACGCACTTCGGCAATGCCGGGGGTGAGCCAGACGGGAAGCGCGATGCTCACGCCTCCCATCCGCCAGAAGAAGCGGCGCGAGCGGAAGACGAGGCTGCCCTTGTCGGCGGACACATCCAGCAGCATCGTCCATCCGCCCGCGCAGCATTCGAACAAACGTCCGTCCTCCGACAGACGCTTGGTCGAACGCACCTGAAATCGTAACCCCAATGGCCCGCGATACTCGCGCATCCACGCCATGCCGCCGTGCTGCACGCCAACGCGCACCGTCGCGTGCGCTTGGCCGGCGAACAACGGAAGTGGCGAACCGAAGGGAAGAAGCGCCCATGCGAACGCTCTGCCGACCAACGACAGCTTGGTGTCGGTGCGGCCCCCGTAGAACGTTGGCTCCTTCCGGGAAAACCGAGCGCGCACCGCCGGGGGCAAAGACATCCATGCCCGGGCGCCCAGTATGCGGGCGATTGTGTCGCTGTGCTCTTCCTCGGTCTCGCTAGCGACTGTCCGAGGGCCGCTCCACAAGACGTTGGTCAGTTCGAAGGCCATGGCGCCTTGTCCTATTTGGAGGCGATCAGGCGCGCGACCCCGGCGCCCATTTTGATAAGGCGTTGCAGAGTGTTTTTCGGCACGCGGCGCATTTGCTCGTACCAGCCGGTCATACGCTCGATGAAACCTAGCATCTCGGCAACGCGCTGCTTCACGTCGGCCGGCGTTTCCGGATCCGTGTCGGCAAGATCGCGCGCAGCGCGAAGCACTTCGAGTGTGGGGTCGATTTCGCGCCTCTTGCGCTCGTCAACGATGGCTTGGACGATATCCCAGGTGTCGCCTTTCGCTTCGTAGTAGTTGCGGCGGTCGCCGATCATGTGGACCAGCGTCACGAGCCGGTACGTCTGAAGTTCGTCGAGGGAGGTCGAAGCGTTCGAGCGGGCGATGCCGAGCGTTTCAGCGATCTCCTCCGCGTTCATAGGCCGGCCGGAGAGCCAGAGGAGCGCGTGGATCTGAGCGACTGAACGATTTACGCCCCAGCGTGCGCCCATTTCTCCCCAATGGAGCACCACTTTCTCAATGACGGGCGGCAGCTTCATGAGACACCTGCCAGTTCTTTCTGTCTTGACAGAAATTACTGATTGATCCGGTGGTGTTCAAGACCAGATTTCCGCGGCGCCGAGCCGCAGCTCTCGCGTTTTCCACAGACGCAGGCCACGACCGGGAGTGGTGCTCGCAGGGAATGGCTCAAGGCGCGACGTGGCGCGGTTTCTTGAAGCTGCCACAGTTCCTTCCCACGTTAAGCAATCGCCGATTCCTGATCGGAGCGGCACCAATGAGGAGCTAAATTGTCATGGGACGTTTCTTGGCGTTTCTGTTTGTGTTTGTGCTTGGCGGCATCATTGGCCTGGCGGTGGGCGGCTTTGGCGGTGCGGCCGCCGGCAGCTATCTCGGCGCCTGCAAGGTGATCGACAACGCCGTTGCTGCAGGCTCGATGAGCCAAGACGAGGCGAATGTTTCCATCAAAGCGATCGCGGCGGAGATCGGGGTTAAACCAGAGCAGAAGCAGCAAATTCTCGACGCACTAAAGCGGTCGAACCAACCGCCGTCGCCCTGCTCGACAGCGATTGAGGCGCTCTAACTTCGCCGAATAACCGCCGCGCGGCATAAGACTGCCGCGCGGTATCGCTAATCCAGCGAACAACCACGAGTTGATTCCCCGAGCAGGCGAAACTCACCTGGACGTGAACCAACTATCGTTGTTTTAACCCCTGTGTGTCCCCGAAATGTTGTTTGCTCGCCGAGCGCGAGATACCCGGGGGGGATAGTGTTCGCTAAATCATTGAATCTGCTCGCGCTCCTGAGCGCGGGCACAGGCGTCGCTTTGTGCTCGCTGGTCGCCACTGCGGCGGAGCAACAGGAGGCGCGTGACTTCGCCACCTACCAGCCTAACGCGTCCGCGACGCGGATCGAGCCATCGCAGGCGCCGAAAATCGACGGCATCTTGTCGGACTCCGCTTGGGCGAATGCACGCGTTATCAGCGAATTCTATCAGCTTGAGCCGAACGAGAAGCAGCCGGCCAGCGAGCGCATGGAAGTGCGCGTGCTCTACGACGAGAATAACATCTATTTCGCGATCCACGCCTTTGACCGCGAGCCGGACAAGATCACTGCCTCTGTCAAGACGCGCGACGGGAACTTGAGCAGCGACGACCTCGTTCGCATCTACCTCGACCCCTACAAGACACGTCGCGACGGCTACATCTTCGAGATCAACCCTCTCGGCGCCCGCCTCGACGGCATCCTGCAGAACAACAACGATGTGCTTGTTCAGTGGGATACGATTTGGCACGCGCACGGACGCATCGTTTCGGACGGCTGGACCGTCGAAGTCGCGATTCCGTTCCGCAGCATCTCCTACGATGTCGCGAACGGCGACTGGGGCTTCGACCTCTTCCGTTTGATCCGCCGCAAGAGCGAACGCATCCGCTGGTCGCAAATCGACAATCAACGGTCCTCGCGTGACATTTCGCGGTCGGGCACGCTCACCGGCATCAAGGACACAGCGCAGGGCCTCGGCCTCGACATACAGCCGTTCGTGGCACTGCGTTACAAGCACGAGTGGCAAATCCCGCGCGAGGACGATGTCACCCTCGAGCCATCGGGCAACATCTTCTACAAGATCACGCCGTCGCTGACGGGCACGCTGACGTTCAACACGGACTTCTCCGACGCCCCGCTCGACCAGCGGCAGATCAACACCGGACGTTTCGGCCTGTTCTTTCCCGAAACCCGCGACTTCTTCTTGCAAGACGCCGCGGTGTTCGAGTTCGGCGGCAGCAACATGACCAACGACGTCAACGGCATCCCGTTCTTCTCGCGCAACATCGGCCTGGTGAACGGCACACCGGTCGACATCGTCGCCGGCGGAAAACTGTCGGGCCAGCTCGGCAATCTCGGCATCGGCGCCCTCATCGTCGACACCGCCGGCACGCCCACGACCGACAACCAAATCCTGTCGGCCGCGCGATTCACCCTGCCCGTTCTCGACGAGTCCAAAATCGGGATCGTGTTCACGAACGGCGATCCGACCGGTGCGACCGAGAACACAGTCGGCGGCGCCGACTTTCAGTTCCGCAATGCAACCTTGATCCCCGGCAAGCAGATCCAGGCCGACTTCTTCTACGAGCGGAGCTTCTCGAGCGCGTTCGGCGACGACGATTCGTTCGGCACGCGGATCAATTTTCCGAACGAACCGTTTGGGGCGCGCTTTCAATTTAAAGAAGTCGGCGCGAATTTTTCGCCCGCCCTCGGCTTTGTAAACCGGCCTGGGATCCGCTCCTACGACGGTGCCTTCTTCTGGATCGAGCGTCCAAAGGACTCCTGGATCAGAAACTGGAATGTCGGCACATTTTACAGCTACGTGACCGATCTAAACGACCACTTGGAGACGCGCGAGAACGGCGTGTTCTTCGAACTGCAAAGCCAAGACACCGACAATTTCGCCCTCACGATCTTCAACAATTTGGAGGATGTTCCGTTCGGATTCTTCCTGCCCAGAGGCGTGCTCATCCCCGCCGGCGAGTACGAATGGAATGCGGCCGTCATCGACGTGAACACGTCGATTGGCCGGCCGATCTCCGGCGGCTTCTCCGTCCGGTGCTGCGATTGGTTCGGCGGACGGCGATTTGGAACCTACGCCTACATCAACTGGCGTCCCGACTCGACGTGGGAGATCGGCGCCGAGCACCAGCTCATCGCTATTCAATTGCCGACCGGCGATGTCGAGATTCAGGTTTACGGTTTGAACTTGGACCTCAACTTTACTCCCGACATGCAACTGCGCACGCAGGTTCAGTACGACAATATCAGTCAGGCCCTCGGACTGTCCGCACGCTATCGCTGGGAGTACGACCCTGGGGCCGAGCTGTTCGTTTCCCTTGGGGAATCCGGCGATCTGATCGACGGCGAGCATTATCGTTCGTCGACGACACAACTCTCCGTCCGCCTAGGGCAGCTGATGCGGTTCTAACGGGCGTGACAGTGCGGCCGGGCGTGTGCCAAAACGCCTGACCGCTACACACCTGAAGGACCAGACCCATGAAAATCGACAACTCCGTCGCCGCCGTCGTTACCGGCGGCGCCTCCGGCCTCGGCAAGGCAAGCGCCCAGGCGCTGGCGGCCGCGGGCGCGAAAGTCGCCATCTTCGACATTAACGAAGCCGCCGGCGAGGCCGTCGCCAAAGAGATCGGCGGCGTCTTCTGCAACGTCAACATCATGAGCGAAGAGAGCGCGATCGCGGGCTTTGCGAAGGCGCGCAAGGCGCATGGTCAGGAGCGCGTGCTCGTGCACTGCGCGATGACGGCGCGCCGGGGCAAAACGCTTTCGTTCGACAAGGAGACGCATAGCTACAAGCGCACGCCGACAGCCGACTATGCGTTCGGCGTCGAAGGCATTTTGGTCGCGAGCTACCGCATGGCGTCGATTTCGGCCGAAGGTATGTCGACGCTGCCCGAGCTTGAGGACGGCGAGCGCGGCTCGATCGTGCTGACCGCCTCGGTCGCTGCGCAAGACGCGCAGATCGGGCAAGTGATCTACGGCTCGGCGAAGGCCGGCGTGAACGGGCTCGTGCTGCCGATGGCGCGCGACATGATGGACATCGGCATTCGCGTGAACTCGATCATGCCGGGTATATTTGCTACGCCGTTGATGCTTGGCGCGCCGCAGAAGGTGCTCGACAGCCTCGCCCAATCGGTGCCGTTCCCCAAGCGCCTCGGCAAGCCGGAAGAGTTTGGCAGCCTGGTGCTTGAGCTCACGCGCAACACCTACTTCAACGGCCAGTGCCTGCGTCTCGACGGCGCGATCCGCATGGCGCCGCGGTAGCTTTACGGCGCGCTCGCCGCGTCCAGCGCGGCGAGATGCGCCGGCGACAGGCTGAGCGTCAGNNGCGCCGAGTGACTCTTCGAGTTGCTCGACGCTCGTCGCCGATGCAATCGGCGCCGCAATCGTCCTGCGCGTCATGAGCCACGCGAGCGCGATCTGCGCCAGAGTCGCGCCGGTCTCCTGCGCCACCTGATCCATAGCCGCCAGGATTTTCAGTCCACGGTCGTTCAAGTAGCTGGCCTCGATGCGGCTGCCCCGGACGCTTTTCTTGAGGTCGGCGGCGACGCGGTACTTGCCTGTCAGAAAGCCCGCGGCCAGACCATAATACGGAATAAGGCTGACACTCTCGCGCGCACAGAGATCCTGCAGCGCCCCCTCGAACCCAGCGCGGTCGTAGAGATTGTAGAGCGGCTGCAGCGTTTCATAGCGCGGCCATCCGTTCTTGGCGCTCGCCTCCAACGAGGCCCGCAGCCGGTCCGGCGAAAAGTTCGAAGCGCCAAGCGCGCGCACCTTGCCCGCTGCGACCAGCGTGGCGAACGCCTCCATCGTCTCTTCGACCGAAGTCTCAGGGTCGTCGCGATGCGATTGATAGAGGTCGATGACGTCGACGCCGAGCCGCTTCAGGCTGTCGTCGCAAGCCGCGAGGATGTTCGGTTTCTTCAAGCCTTGCCGGCCGGCGAGCATGCCGACCTTCGTCGCGATGAGCAGTTTCGCGCGCGCGGCGGGGCCGCGCGCTTTCAGCCAGGCGCCGACCACGCTCTCCGACTCGCCGCCCTTGTGGCCCGGTGCCCAGGCGGAATAAACGTCGGCCGTGTCGATCAGCGTCACGCCCGCGTCTACGCAGCGGTCGAGCAGGCGGAACGAGGTTGCCTCGTTCGCGGTCCATCCGAACACATTGCCGCCGAACGCGAATGGCACGGTTTCGATCGGCGAGTTTCCGAGTTTGCGCTTTTGCATTTCGTCCCTCAGCAGACTTTGATTGGGTTGTCGCGCGTTAGGGCGCAAATCATCCTTTGGGCGCGCTCGGCGCCGTAGGCCGCGGCGAGGCGTTCCTTCAGCGTCGTCCATTTGTCTTTCGTGTCGGCGACGGCGGCTTCGACGGCGTGGCGGAAGTTGTCGTTGATCTTGCCACGGTCGGTCGTGCCCGCGCCGATCTGCGGGTCGATCGTGCCCTTGTCCTTGTTCAGCGCCAGGTGCTTCACGCGCGGCGCGGCGTTCGGACCGTAGTTGCAATACTTCGGCTCCGAGATCGCCGATTTTGCTTCAAAGCAGCCGGAGATGAGGCCCGCGGGATACCGTTGCGGGCCGCGCAGGTTCAGGTACGGCGCGGGGCCGCGCTTGCTGAGGCCCGGTGGATTCAATGGGGAAGAGGGCTTGCCGGCCTCGGCCACGTCGGTCCAGTTCGTGTGCGAGTAGAAATCCTGCGAGGCGTGCAGCAGGACGCCGAAATTCTCGAGAACGTTGCACTTTGCGCGCCCTTTCCCGCCCGTGTAACGGCAGGCGACGATCGTCGGGATTTCGCTGTCGCGGATGCGGCCCTTCGCATCGAGCAGATCGGCGGCGGCGGTGACGGCGGCGTCGAGGTGTTTGACCATCCAGGCACGACAGGCTTCGATCGTCGCTTGCGCATCGGCTTTCGACTGCGGGTATCCGGCTACGTCGAAGTGGTCGCCGCCGTCGCAATGCGCCTCGCCCTTGACGATGAGCGTGCCGCGGTCCGGTGCGCCCACCGCGCCGAAGTCGCCGGGAGCGCCCGCGAGCGAGTCCAGCGTCTTCTTCTGGAAGCAATCGTCGGTCGCAACGTTGCCCGCGCACGTGAACGCGCGGCGGGTGATGCGTTCGTGCTCGAGGTTCTGGCCGAGCCCTTTGATCGTTCCGAATGCAAAGGCCGAACTTGCCGCGAGGATGGCGGCAGCGGCGACGACGTACGACTTCATGGGGCCTCCCTTGGTGCGGCGAGTGTTGCACGAACCGGGAGGGATAGGCACTAGGCCCTGGGACCGGCGGCCCCAGGGCGTCAGAGCGTTCGGATCACATCACCGGTGCCATCGTGCCGTAGTAAGGGCGCGAAGTTTTGAGGCGGCGGTCCCAGTTCTGGGCGTAGGCAGCCGCAATGTCGGCGTGCCCCTTGATCAGCAGCACGTTCTCGGCGTTGTTTTTTTGCGCCGCCGTCGTGAAGTTGAACGAACCCGTAACCACCGTGTCACGGTCGATGATCATGATCTTGTTGTGCGCGGAGGCGACCCCGGTATCGACCTGGGGCAGGATGCGCTCGGCGATCAGCCACGAACCCGCGCGGTCGTGACGGTGTTCGTCGGCCCTGTCGAGGATCACGCGCACCTTCACGCCGCGTTGATGCGCGCGGCCCAAGGCTTTGATCAGCGGCTTGGCGGTGAGATTGTTCGATTGAACCAGGATCTCGCCCTTCGCGCCGTCGATCGCGGCCACGATCACGTCCACGCAATTCTCGCCCGGCGTGAAGCAGGTTTTGAGTTCCGGCGCCGAGACGGGCCACGGCTTTGCAGGCGCGGTGTCGGCAGTACGGGTGCGAGCCGGCGCCTCAGGCGATTGATCCAGCACGGACTGCGGGTCCGGCGCGGTGGCGTCGGCGGTTTGTTGCGGCGCGGCTGGCGACATCAACGATGTCAGCTTACCGATGTCCACGAGCCCCATGCCGATCGCGACGCCGAGCACTGCGACGGCCGCGACGGAGACTGCTTTCCATTTGTGCGCGGACAGCAGCGCGAGCGGCGCGCGCGCCGCTGCAAGGAGATTCGAGATCGTGTCCGGAAGCACCGTCGCTTCCTCGATCTCTTCCTCGACTGGACGATTGCGTTTGTGTGCTTTGCCCGACATGTGCCCCTCCGACGAATCACTAAAGTCGTTTGAGGATGCGCCCGTCGTTCGCCGAAGTCGTTACCGAGCGGCGCGTGTGACTACGTGATGGAACGGCACGGTGAGTTTGCTTGCCGCGTTCGCTAGTCTTGCACCGCAATTTTGCGGCGCCAGAGGAAGTGAACCGGCTGCGAGGCGGTCTTGCGGCCGATGAAGGCAAGGTAGGCGCCGTACATCGTCACCGCGGCCGAACCGTAGTTGTGCAACGTCTGCTCCGTCCCGCACGGCAACACCGTCGCCCAAAGTCCGTAGATCGTACCCGCCATACCCAAAATCGCACCCCAAATGCCGCGCGAACGATACCAGGGCTTGCTCCACGTCATTTGCGTCACAAGGCTCTCCCAACTTGTTTCGCCTGGCATATGGGAAGCGTTTGTGACGGTTCAGTGACTTGCTGGCGCTGTATTGGCAGCTTCAGGTGCAATGGCGTCAGATATTTTTCGTCCAGTCGTAGGGTGCGCCGGTCTCGCCCAGAATGAAGCGCACGAGGCCGGGGAACGCGGCTTCCGCGCGGACGTCGTTCGATAGCAGCACAACGCAGCTTTTGCGGGCTTCGACGCAGATCCAGCTGTTGCCGGTGGTGTCGTTGTGACCGCCTTTCTCGAACGCGCGGCCTTGGGGGCCCGTGAACGTTATAAGGCCGAGGCCGGCTGCGAGATCCGCCCGGCGCTGCGCAACCGGCAGCTCCGGCTGCAGCGTCGGGAACTGCGTGCGGGTTGTGATGGGAAGTTGCGGGCGCGTGATCTCGGCGCGGGCGGCGGCGCTCAACCCCTCGCCGCGTGCGAAAGCGGCGGCGAAGCGGGCGAAGTCTTCGATGGTCGTGTCCATGGAGCCCGCGGCGCGCACGGCGCTCCGCTCGTCATGCGGTTCGATCTTGCCGTTGCTGTCCCACCCGTCGGCGAGGTTCGAGCGAAAATCCGGACGCCAGATCATGCTCGTGTTGCGCATCCCGAAGCGGTCGAACACGCGGCGCTGCATCTCGCGGCCGAGATCCAATCCCAGCCCGCGCTCGAGCACGAACTGCAGCAGGATGAAGCCATCCCCCGAATAGGCGTAGCGAGCGCCCGGTTCGAAGTGGAAGCGCAGCTTCCCGTCCGGTTCCAGAAAGCCGAAGTTCGCAAAGCCCGGGCTGTGCGTGAGCAAGATGCGCGGCGTGAGCTTGCGCCAGCGCTCGTCGCCGGCGAGGTCGCTCCAGCGTGCATAGAGATCCTCCACCTCCGGTTCGGCGTAGGCGGGCAAGGGCTTCGAGAGATAACGTTCAATCGGCGTGTCGAGTTTGAGAACGCCCTCCTCCACAAGCTGCATCACGGTGTAGGCGAACACCGCCTTCGTCAGCGATGCGCCGTACATGATCGTTGCGTTCTGCAGCGGATCGCCGGCGCCGTTGCGCGCACCGTAGGCTCTCACGTGTACGATGTGCCCGTTTTCGACCACCGCCACTGCCAAGCCCTTGGCGCCGGTCGCCGCCATGGCGCGCGCGACCTCCGCGTCGATGGCGGCGGCGCTGGGCACGGGCGGTGCGGCGAGCGGGGTCGCGGCCTTCACGGCCAAGTACGCGCACAAGCTGAAAGCAACGGCGGCAAAGGCACCAAGAACAAGACGCATATGGAACTCCCGATCAGGCATCCCCACATGTATCTTGCATGTGCCTTGCCTCATTGTAAAAATCGGAACCGGATGAAGACGCCCGCCGCCACAGCGCCCATTATCGGGCTTTCCCAAGCGCCGGCGCCGGCGGACCTTGCACCCTTCGTGCAGGCCTTGGTCGAGCGCAGCGATTCCGAGCGCCTTGGCGTTGCGATCGAGCTGCCCGATCCAAGCCCTCTGCTTCAATTCGTGATCGGCAAGGATTACGAGATGCGCCGTCATCGCGCGGGACACGCGTTCGTGCCCGTGCCGCGCGGGGCTCTATGGGGACCGACGGGCGCCGTATGGGAGGCGCGCGCCGACGGCCCGGTGCACATCTACTGCATTGTGTTGACCCACCTGGGCGCTGCAATGCTGGGACGGACAGACGTCGGCAGCTTGACGGAGCAGCGCATCGATATTCGCGACCTCGACCTTCCCAACATCTGCGACGGCCTCAACGCCGCGCCCGATTTTGCAGCACGTACCGGGCTCGTCACGCGATGGCTTCGGGCCGCGTTCGCGACGCGCGCGGCGCGGCATGAGCGCGACCTCGCAATCGCCAGCGCCATCGCGCAGGGGCGACTGACCGGTAGCGTGGACGCGATCGCGCAGCGCTTGAGCATCAGCGCGCGCGGCCTGCACAAAAAATTGGTGGCGGCCAGCGGCTGGTCGCCGAAGCATTTGCTGCGGCTGGCCAGGCTGCAAGCGGTGCTCCGCCAAATCCATCCGCAGCCCTGGGACACAGTCGCGGAAGACGACGCGCTGCTCCAGTTCCACGACGAGCCGCACTTCGCGCGTGACTTCAAGCAGCTGACCTGTATGACGCCGTCGACCTACCGCGCCGCGAAACAAGCCAACCGCGACTGCCTGATCAACACACTGTACCCGGCTTAGGCGGGCCGGGCGGGCGGCGGCACTCTCGACCGGCTGGCACCCGCGGTCTAGAAGCCGAAGCCCCAACTCTATATTCCTACGCCCCAACCTCAGGGGGAGAGTCGCAGTGGCGAAAGTGAAGCCGACCAGCAATCCGAAGCTTAAGCTTCATGGGTTCAACAATCTGACCAAGTCGTTGTCGTTCAACATCTACGACATCTGCTACGCGCGCTCGAAGGCCGAGAACAGCGAGTACATCGAGTACATCGACGAGGTCTACAACGCCAAGCGCCTGACCGCGATCCTGACCGAAGTCGCCGACATCATCGGTGCGCACATCTTGAACGTGGCGAAACAGGACTACGATCCGCAGGGCGCGAGCGTCACCATGCTAATCTCCGAGGGCCACCACGACGGCCTCGCCACGCCGAAGAAGGCGTCCGTCGTCGGCCATTTGGACAAGAGCCACATCACCGTGCACACCTATCCCGAGACGCACCCGGATGCCGGCATCAGCACCTTCCGCGCCGATATCGACGTCAGCACTTGCGGCCGGATCTCGCCGCTGAAGGCGCTGAACTTTCTCATCGAAAGCTTCGAGTCCGACATCGTGGTGATGGACTACCGCGTGCGCGGCTTCACCCGCAACGTGCGCGGCATGAAGCACTTCATCGATCACACGATCGACTCGATCCAGAATTTCATCTCGCCCGACATTCAGAACCGCTACGACATGGTCGACGTGAACGTCTACCAAGAGAGCATCTTCCATACGAAGATGCGGCTGAAAGAGCTGGACCTCGACACCTATCTCTTCGGCGCCGGCGAGGCAGACCTGTCCACCCGCGAGGCCAAACTCATCCGTGGCCGCGTCAATCACGAAATCGGCGAGATTTTCTACGGACGCAATATTCAGCGCGGCGCTTGAGGGCGGTAAGGGCTCGCCTCCGTGTCCCCGGAACGACCCGTCTCTTCTCGTTGACCGCCTCGATGTGATGGCCTGGGCCGCGCTTGGGAAGCCGCGCTGCCCCTTCGCTATCTCTTGTCATTGAGAAGCCACGCATTCACCGGCTGTTCATGCAGGCGCGGGCTTTATGTGGGCGACCGGCGGTGGAACCGGCGAGGCAGTTCTGCGTTCCTTGCACGTACAAACAGGAGAACCTTAGATGAAGAAGTCCGGATTTGCGTTGGTTGGGGCGGCGTTGCTGATGACGCTGGGTTTTGCGACGTCGATCGTCGGCTCGGCGTCGGCGGCACCCGCATCCTCGATCACGACACAGGGTGAATTCCAAGTCGCCCAGTGGGATCGCCGCGAGCGTGATCGTTGGCGTCCGCGTTGCCGCAGGACCGTGCACTACGGTTGGAAGAGCGGCCGATGCGTGCGCGTGGACCAACGGGTGTGCCGCAACCGCAACGGCGGAACGTACGTGACCAACCGCCAGGTCACGCGGGCCGAACGCTGGCGTTGCCGCCGCGGCTAAGCGGCTAGACCAGCACATTTCAGGGGACACGTTGCAAGCGTGTCCCCTACACCTTTCGCCCAAGCGCCTAGCTGCTCAACCGCAGCGGCGCTTGCAGGCGTTGTAGATCGCCAGACAGCCGATACCCTTTCCCTGACGCCGCGGAATCGTACAATTCCATGCGAAGGCGGACTGTCTAAAATTGGACATCCTCCGGTCAGCTGCGCGCTCACGAGCGTGGCGGCATCGCGAGCAAAAGTTCGGCGGCGGCGAGGCTGATGGCGCCGATCGCGAAGCGGTAGCCGAAATCGCTGATGACGCCGCCCCATAAGAAGACCGTCGACTCGGCTGCGAACAACGACGTGAAGTCGAGAACCGCCGCCGTCGCGCCAAACAACACGACGACGCCTGCGACGCGCAGAAACCAGGCCAGTACCGTATGTTTGCATTGCTGCTCCCTCTTCTCCCACACGAAGCCTGCGCTTAGCGCTAACCGCAGCGGCGCAGGCAGGCTTTGTAGATTGTCTTGCAGGCGAAGCCGTTCACGCGTTGACACTCGATCGACCGGCCGACGCAGTTGTCGCGACAGGCTTCTTTGGCCTCGTCGACGCCCGGAAGCGCACGGGTGGGCTCATCGGTCGGCACCTGCGCGCCCACGTCGAATGTGATCAAGGCGGCGTTGGAGTAAGCCGGCTGGCCCAACACCGGGTCACCCACATTCGTTGGGCATGTGAGGTATTGGCCGCCGTCCAGCAGACGCATCGTGCGCGGCCCGTTCGCTATCGCGCCCACATACCACGCGCTCTCGTATTGCGAGCCCCACGCGCCCTGGTGCTGCGTGGCGAGAGGGCTGGTGAGCACCGCCACGCTTGCGCCGTCGGTCCTCCACGTGAACGTGAGCACGCCGTCGGTCGGGGCATACTGGCGGAAGCGATAGTAGCCCGAGCCCAACGGCTCGAGCCGCCAGTGCGACGCGGCGTTCGCCGTCGTCAACACAAGTCCGCGCCGGGTGTCCTGACCGATCCCGCCGCCCGGGCATAGCAGGCGCGCGAGATACGACTTGCCGCCCGTCTGCGGATGGGGCGGAAGCGGCGGCATCGGTTTCGCCAGGGCTGCGATCGCGGATGCGAGGACGGCGAGCGCGATGAGGGCGGCGGTGGCGGCGTGGGTCACGTTCATGTTCGTTGTTCCGCTTTCTTCGAGACTGCGCCGATCGCTAGCAACGGTCGGTGATGCTCACGGCCGCGGCGATGGGTTCGGGCGCGGCGTAACTGCTGCGCCGGATCAAGACGTGGACGTAGTAGGCGAAGTTGATGTGGTTGCCCGACGGAAATCCTGAGGGGGTTCTGCGTTTTTCATGCGGAAGTTATGAGGGGGCGGCGGGCCGTGCGGTTCGCCGGCCCTCCGCGGTCAGGCGCCACGCTCTCCGTTAGCGTTTGCGGTAGAGGTCTTCCACTTGGGCTGGGATCATCGCGTAGTTGAAGAGGCCGACGTCGTCGATGTCGCCTTCGAAGAAGGCGCGCTCCGAATACTTGCCGACGACGAGTTGGTTTTCGCCGCGCAAGATGGGCAGGTCGCGGCCTTCGGCGCCCATCACTTTCCTGCCGTCGATGTAGAGTTTTATGCGCTCGCACGGGACGCGGCGGAGGAGCAGGCCTCTGGTGCGCGGCGCGATCTCGCAGCCGGGGTCGAAGCGGTTGAACGTGCCGGTGAGAAGGTGCCACCCGCCTTTCGCGTATTGGCCCATCGGGAATTCGTGATCGAGCCTGGAATAGACCCCGGGCCGGCCGGGATCCACGCGGTGGCGCACGCCGAACGCGATGCCGTTGCCGCGCATATAGAGGAGCAGCTTCCACGTGTCAGAGAACTCATCGATCATGACGAGGCCCCGGTTATCCGTGGGCTTTGCCTCGGTGCGGAACCAGGCGGAGACGGTCATGTAGTTGCCGACGTCGAAGTCGTCGACGGTGGCGGGGCCGATCGGCACCTTCACGTGGCCGGTGCCCAGAAAACGGAGCACGCGGCCCTTCGCAGGGTCGTTGATGCGGCCGACCTGGCCCACGATGATGCCGTCGTTGTCGTAGTTTTGGGTGGGATCGTTGTCCTTGCCGCCGTTCCACGTGAAGGAGCTATCCTCGACGCGATTGGTAAGCGCTTGAATGGCGGTTTCCTCGAACGCCAGGCGCAGCACGCTTTTCTGATAGCCCACGAGGTGGTTCTTCGTGACGTTGATCCAGCGCTTGCCGTACGTGATGTTGTCGTAGTCCAGGCGGTTCGTCTCGAGCACGACGTACTGGCCGAGCTTGAAGTTGTAGGTTTGGTCTTCGAGGTGGAGGCAACCGCCCTTCTTCTTGGATGTCCCCTCAACATCCTCGAGATAGACTTCGTTGCCCAAGCGTTGCCCGGGGTAGTACGCCTGGTGGTCCTCAGGGAACGGATATTTCAGCGTCTGGCCCCATCGGCCGGTTGCGTTGTCCATGATCGCGATCGTCCAGGACGCGTCGGTGGCGATGGCGCCGTTGCCGATGGTCCCGAAGCCCGAGGCGCCGGTGCATTTGCCGTTTCCCTTCCCGAGATCAATCTGGACCATCACGCGATTCCATTGACCGGGTGTCAGCCGGCCGAGCCGCGCGAACGGTTGGTAGGTCGCGTAGGTTCCGGGGCTCTCCTCAACGCCGTATTTCGCGCCGGCGTAGAGGTAGTATCCGGGCGCCGGTACGATGCCCGCGTTTACATCGGCTTGCGTATGCGCCTGCCACGCGAGGACGAACGGCAAGCCCTCACCGTGAAACTGCGCGATCCAACCGCTGCCCGCGCCTTTGGTTTGCGTGTTCACGCGCGGCTCCGGCGCGACCTCGCTCAGGCGGAACGCGAACGACAGCGAGCGCTGGCTGTCGGGGCCTGCGCGCCAGCCTTGCGCCACGTGCTGCTCGCTCCTGATGACGAGCTTCGACACGGGGCCGAACGCGTCGTTGTCCAAAAAGGGATTGCCGACGCAGCGAACGCTGTACGCGCGCAGCCCCATGTAGGGGGCGTTGTCGGTGTGTTTCCAGTTATCGCAATTCTGGCGCACGCCCATGGTGGTGACGCCGCCG
>CXWJ01013559.1_pt1 | contig 20808 bp, 18 predicted proteins | sample 590841 | NCBI WGS metagenome assembly CXWJ01 (sample SAMEA3498367, study PRJEB10139) | wastewater metagenome | biome: wastewater treatment plant; material: activated sludge | place: Austria | collected 2015-01-21 | reverse complement strand
GCGAGTGGAGCATTACCAGCCGCCCGACTGGCCCTCCCAGGAGCGGCCCCAGCAGTTCCACCTCGACTTCCTGGTGGACGATCTGGACGCCGCCGAGGCGGCTGTCCTGGAGCTGGGCGCGGTCAAGGCAGTCCACCAGCCGGGCACCATCTTCCGGGTCTTCCTCGACCCCGCCGGCCACCCGTTCTGCCTCTGCGTGAGTTGAAGCAATGCCGGTGTCCGGTGATCTTCAGCGCCATGCCTGGTGCCGATACTCGCCGTTCCCGTCATGAATCGAGCCAACCACCCTGGTCAAAAAAGCTGAGTGCCTGATCACTCGCCGAGGTCGGGCAGGGCGAGCCACTCCTGCCAGCTGAGGTCGCGGCCGATGTAGCGGGGGGCGGAGAACGGCCAGTCGGACGCGATCCAGGCCGGCACCAGGGCGTCCAGGGCGGCTTCGAGCTCCGAGCCGGCGTACTCGTCACGGACCCACCAGGAGAGTTCGGCGTCGGCGCCGGCCTTCTCGGGCGGGTCGATGTACACGCAGCCGATCAGCACGGTCTCGGTCTCGTCGAAGAGGGCGTAGTTGAAGGACTCGTGGGCTTCGATCTCGGCCTCGTGGCGGGCCAGGTCCTCGCGGTCCTCCTCGGCGGTCATGTCGGCGGGCGGCCAGCCCCAGGCCTCGCCGAAGATCGACCAGAGCCGCTGCTGGGAGCCCATCACCGCCGGCATGTCGAGGTCGACGTCGTCGGCCCGGATCGGACGCAGGTGGTGGCCGGCGTCCACCTCGACCCGCAGCGGATGAACGAAGTCCTGCGGCAGCCAGCTCATGGCGTCCTCCTGTCGGTCGGGCACCAGCATGCCCGATGTTGACCTCGGAGGGCTCCGCCGGTGGACAATGATCCCGCCGAGCAAAGGACGCAGATGACCAGCCAGCCCGTGACCGTCCAGACCGTGTCCGGACCCGTGCCCGTCGAGCAGCTGGGGATGACCCTCACTCACGAGCACCTGCTCAACGACCTGTCCGAGGCCTTCCACGGCGGCGTCCGTCCGTTCTCACACCGGATCGCCGAGATCCCGGTCACCCCGGCCACCGCCTGGCTGCTGCGCGAGGACCCGTACGCCAGCCGCGACAACTGCTCGATGAGCCTCGACGACCTGCCGATCGTCGCCGAGGAGCTCGCCCTCTTCGCCGACGCCGGCGGGCGCACCGTCGTCGACAACACCACCGGCGCCGGACGCCGCCCCGCGGCGCTGCGCGAACTCGCCCGCCGCACCGGCCTCAACCTCGTGATGGCCGGCGGCTGGTGCCTCTCCCACGGCCTCGACCACGACCTGCGCCCGCCCGACGTCGACCGCCTCGCGGCCGAACTGATCAGCGAGATCCGGGACGGCGTGCCGGTGCCCGGCGAGGAGCCGGTCCGGGTGGGCGTCATCGGCGAGATCGGCGTCGGCCCGCACTTCACCGGGTCCGAGCGGGTCACCCTGCAGGCCGCGAGCATCGCCCAGCGCGAGACCGGCCTGCCCATGCTCGTCCACCTGCCCGGCTGGCAGCGCCGCGCCCACGAGGTGCTCGACGTCACCGACGAGCTGGGCGTCGACCCCGGCTCGGTCGTGCTCTGCCACATGGACCCCTCCGGCAAGGACGTCGGCTACCAGCGCGAGGTCGCCGCCCGCGGCGCCTGGCTGGAGTTCGACATGATCGCCATGCCGTTCAACTTCCCCGGCGAGGGCCAGTCGCCCTCGGTGGAGGACACCGTCGCCGCCGTCACCGGCCTCATCGCGGACGGCCACGTCGACCGCCTGCTGCTCTCCCACGACGTCTTCCTCAAGGGCATGTGGACCCGCAACGGCGGCAACGGCTACGCCTACGTCCCGACCGCCTTCCTGCCCCGCCTTGTCGCTGAGGGCATCCCCGAGGCGGACGCGGCCGCACTCCTGGTCGGGAACCCGGCCGCCCTGTTCACCCGCGCCGCCACCCATCGGACCTAGTCAGGGGGTGAACCGCAGCGCCTCCAGCATCGGGATCAGCTTGGCCTGGGTCTCGGCGTACTCCTCGGCCGGGTCGGAGCCGGCGACGATGCCGCACCCGGCGTACAGCGTGATCGAACGGCGGTCCTCGGCGAGCTGGCCGCAGCGCAGCGCGATCGCGAACTCGCCGTCCCCGGCGGCGTCCATCCAGCCGATCGGGCCGGAGTAGCGGCCGCGGTCGAGCCGCTCGAGTTCGGCGATCGCCTTGCGGGCGGTGGCGGTGGGGGTGCCGCAGACCGCGGCGGACGGGTGCAGCTCGGCGGCCAGCCTCAGCGCGGTGACGTCGCCGTGGGCGACCGCGGTGACGTCCGAGGCCAGATGCAGCACATTGGGCAGTTCCAGGACGTAGGGGGCGTCCGGCACGTTCATGCCGGAGCAGAACGGCGCCAGCGCAGCGGCCACGGACGCCACCGCCAACTCGTGCTCGACCAGGTTCTTGCCGGAGCGGGCCAGCGCGTGGGCGAGCTTGAGGTCGAGCTCCTCGTCGCCCTCGCGACGGATGGTGCCGGCCAGCACCCGGGACATCGCCAGCCCGTCCTGCAGCCGCACCAGCATCTCCGGGGAGGCGCCGACCAGGCCGTCCACGTTGTAGGTCCAGCAGTTGGGGTAGCTGGCGGCCAGCGCGCCGACCAGCCAGCGCGGGTCGATCGGGGCCTCGGCGGCGATCTCGACGCCGCGCGCCAGCACGACCTTGCTCAGGCCGTTGCGCTCGATCCGCTCGACTCCTTCGGCGACGATCCGCTGCCACTGTTCGCGGTCGAGGCTGCGGCCGGTCACCCCGCTCAGCCGGGGCGGCTCGATCCGGCCGGTCGCCGGCGAGGGGAGCGGCGCCGGTTCGCCGGCAGGGCCGATCGTGGTCACCCAGGCCTGGCCGGCGCGGCGTCCGACCACCACCCGCGGCACCACCAGCACCGACTCGGCCGCGGTGTGGCCGGCGTCGAACGGGAACGAGGCGAACACCACCGGCCCGATCCCGGGAACGTCAGTCTCCACGGTCAGCCCGGCGCAGAACTCGCGCCACCAGGCGTCCGCCTCGTCCCAGCCGGCGCCGGTCAGCCGAGCCGCCTCGCCGAGCCCGATCATCCCGTCCCCGCGGCGCAGCCAGGCCAGCGCGGGAGCGTCGGGCAGGTACGCCTCCAAAGGCCCCGGATCCTCGATCGCGATGGTCTGGGCCCGCCACGACGGCTGGGGCGGGAGTGCGCGCACCCAGGCAGGATAGACCGCCGCGGCGGGCCTCGCGAAAACGGCGCAATTCCGGTCACCCGAAAACCCCGCAATTTCGGCCCAATAACGTGCCCTATTTCGCGGACGCGGCCGCAGGGTGGCGAAATGGCTCCGACGGGCGGTTTTCCCTAGGATGACAGGCGAGAGCGCGGCGCGATCCGCCGTGCCCGACCGCGCCGACCGCTACCAACAGGAGCCGCAACCGATGACCGAGACCCAGGCCGACGTGATCGTCGTGGGCGCCGGTCCGGGCGGCTCCACGGCGGCCCGCTACTTGGCCGAGCGCGGCCTGGAGGTGGCGCTGCTGGAGAAGAGCGCCTTCCCGCGCGAGAAGGTGTGCGGCGACGGGCTCACCCCGCGAGCGGTCAAGCAGCTGATCCGGCTCGGCATCGACACCAGCGACGAGCGGGCCTGGCTGCGCAACAAGGGGCTGCGGGTCTACGGCGGACGCACCGAGCCGTTCGTGCTGGATTGGCCCGAACTGGCCGAGTTCCCGCCCTACGGCCTGGTGCGCGGCAGGGCCGACTTCGACAAGATCCTGGCCGACCACGCGGTCGCCGGCGGCGCGAGGCTGCACGAGAACACCACCGTCACCGGCGCGGTGATCGACGAGCGCAGCGACCGGATCACCGGCGTCACCACCAAGGACGGCCGAACCTTCACCGCGCCCGTGGTCGTCGCGGCCGACGGCAACTCCTCCCGGCTGGCTCTGTCGATGGGTCTGGAGAAGCGCAAGGACCGGCCGATGGGGGTGGCCGTCCGCACCTACTTCACCAGCCCGCGCAGCGACGACCAGTACATGGAATCCTGGCTGGAGCTGTGGGACGGCAAGCCGCGCGAGTCAAACCTGCTGCCCGGCTACGGCTGGGTCTTCGCGATGGGGGACGGCACCTGCAACGTCGGGCTGGGCACGGTCAACTCGTCCGCCGCATCGACCAAGAACAACTACCGCCAGATCTTCCAGACCTGGCTGGCCAACACCCCGCCGGAATGGGGCTTCAGCCCGGAGAACCAGATCGGCCCGATCGGCTCCGCCGCCCTGCCGATGAGCTTCAACCGGCAGCCCGCCTACGACCGCGGCCTGCTGCTGGTGGGGGACGCCGGCGGCATGGTCAGCCCGTTCAACGGCGAAGGCATCGGCTACGCCATGGAGTCGGCCGAGATGGCCGCGGACGCGATCACCGACGCCTGCTTCCGGGGCTTCGGCACCCCCAGCGCCGAGCGCGCCCTGCGCGGCTACGTCACCCGGCTGAAGAGCGACTGGGGCGGCTATTTCCGGCTCGGCCAGGTTTTCGTCTCACTGATCGAACACCCGCAGGTAATGCACATCTGCACGAAATACGGCTTGCCACGGCCAATTCTCATGCGTTTCACGATGAAGTTGCTCGCACACCTGTACGACACCCGCGATGGTGATTGGATGGACAAGGTGCTCACGACGTTGACAAAGGCGGCGCCTTCGGCATGATCGGTTTCACGCAAGTTCCAGGAAGGTTGGGCAGACGATGAGTCCCTACATCCCCATCCTCGGCATCATGGTGCTGGCAGCGCTCTTCCTCGGCGTCTCGGTCGTGCTCAGCTCGGTGGTCGGCCCGCGGCGGTACAACCGCGCCAAGTACGACTCCTACGAGTGCGGGATCGATCCGACGCCGGCCCCCGAGGGCGGCGGCCGGTTCCCCGTGAAGTACTACATCATCGCGATGCTGTTCATCGTCTTCGACATCGAGACCGTCTTCCTGTACCCGTGGGCGGTCACCTTCGGCCAGCTGGGCTGGTTCGCGCTGATCGAGATGCTGCTGTTCATGGCCACCGTCTTCGTCGCCTACGTGTACGTGTGGCGGCGCGGCGGCCTGGAGTGGGACTGAGGGAGGGAGCCGGTCATGGCTGGCGGTATTGAGGACAAGATCCCCCAAGGCGTGGTGCTCACCACGCTGGAGGGCGTGTTCGGCTGGATGCGGCAGGCCTCCTTCTGGCCGGCGACCTTCGGCCTGGCCTGCTGCGCGATCGAGATGATGACCTACGGCGCGCCCCGGTTCGACGCCGGACGCTGGGGGCAGGAGGTCTTCCGCGCCTCGCCGCGGCAGGCCGACCTGATGATCATCTCGGGCCGGATCAGCCAGAAGATGGCCCCGGTGCTGCGGCAGGTGTACGACCAGATGCCGAACCCGAAGTGGGTGATGGCGATGGGCGTCTGCGCCTCCAGCGGCGGCATGTTCAACAACTACGCGATCGTCCAGGGCGGCGACCACCTCGTCCCGGTCGACATCTACGTCCCCGGCTGCCCGCCGCGTCCCGACATGCTGATCGACGCCATGTGGAAGCTGCGCAAGGACATCGTGATGAAGCGGCCGATGGCCGCCAACGAGATCGAGGCGCTGGAGCGTGCCGAGCAGCTCGCGCTGGCCGCCCCCGCCACCCACGAGATGAAGGGGCTCATGCGATGAGCGAGAAGCCCCCGGAGAAGCTGCCCGGCGAGGAGAAGACCGTGGACACCCCGGTCACCGACCCCGAGGCCGCCCCCAAGGCTGGGCTTGAGCGTGAGGACGCCCAGCCGGGCGAGACTCCAGAGGTCGTGCGTCCGACGCCGACCCAGAAGGGGATGTGGAGCCAGGGCACCGGCGACACCTCCGGCTACGGCGGGATCGTCCGTGAGCTTTGGTCCCCGCGGGCCGCCACCCAGCCCTTCGGCTCCTGGTACGACCAGGCGCACGATCGGCTCGCCGAACTCGTCGACGACCTGCACATCAAGGTGGTCATCGACCGCGGCGAGCTCACCTTCCACATCCCGCGCGAGAAGCTCGCCGAGGCGATGCGGCAGCTGCGCGACGACGCCCTGCTGCGCTTCGAGCTGTGCGCCAGCGTCTCCGGCGTCCACTACCCGGCGGACGCGGGCGCCGAGCTGCACGTCGCGTACCACCTGGCCTCGCTCACCCACAACCGGCGGCTCCGCGTCGAGACCAGCTGTCCGGACGGCGACCCGCACGTCCCCAGCGTGGTGCCCACCTACCCGGCGGCCGACTGGCACGAGCGGGAGACCTGGGACATGTTCGGCATCGTCTTCGACGGCCACCCGCACCTGACCCGCATCCTGATGCCGGACGACTGGGTCGGGCACCCGCAGCGCAAGGACTATCCGCTCGGCGGCATCCCGATCGAGTACAAGGGCACCACGGTGCCGCCGGTCGACCAGCGCAGGAGCTACTGATGACCGCCCAGCAGACCGACTTCTACGCCAATCCCGGTGAGGCGACCGAGGGCACCGTCTACACCGCCATGGGCGGCGGCGACTTCGCCGACATCGCCTCCGAGCAGGCCGACCGCAACGACGAGACCCTGGTCATCAACATGGGCCCGCAGCATCCCTCCACGCACGGCGTGCTGCGGCTGATGGTGGAGTGCGAGGGCGAGACGGTGACCAGCATCCGGCCCGGCATCGGCTTCCTGCACACCGGCATCGAGAAGAACATGGAATACCGGACGTGGACGCAGGGCACCACCTTCGTGACCCGGATGGACTACGTCTCCCCGCTCTTCAACGAGGCCGCCTACTGCCTGGCCGTCGAGCGGCTGCTCGGCATCGAGGACCAGATCCCGCAGCGCGCCACCGACATCCGGGTGCTGATGATGGAGCTCAACCGGATCACCTCCCACCTGGTGGCCATCGGCACCGGCGGCATGGAGATCGGGGCGCTGACCGTCATGACGATCGGCTTCCGCGAGCGCGAGATGGTGCTGGACTTCTTCGAGGCCGTCACCGGCCTGCGCATGAACCACGCCTACTTCCGCCCCGGCGGCGTCGCCAACGACCTGCCGGAGACCGGCATCGCCCAGCTGCGCGAGCTGATCGACTGGCTGGAGAAGCACCTGCCGGAGTACGCGGCGTTCTGCAACGAGAACCCGATCTTCAAGGGCCGGATGTGCAACATCGGCGTCCAGGATCTCAGCGCCTGCCTGGCGCTGGGGGTGACCGGCCCGGTGCTGCGCTCGACCGGCTATCCGCTGGACTTGCGCAAATCGCAGCCCTACTGCGGCTACGAGACCTACGACTTCGACGTGATCACCTGGGACACCGCCGACGCCTACGGCCGGTTCCGGGTGCGGCTGGACGAGATGTGGGAGAGCCTGAAGATCGTCAAGCAGGCCACCGACCGGCTGGAGGCCTCCACCGGCGAGCCGGTGATGATCGACGACCCGAAGATCGCCTGGCCGGCCCAGCTGGCCACCGGCCCGGACGGCCAGGGCAACTCCCACGAGCACATCAAGCACATCATGGGCGAGTCGATGGAGGCCCTGATCCACCACTTCAAGCTGGTAACCGAGGGGTTCCGGGTGCCGGCCGGACAGGCCTACGTCCCGATCGAGAGCCCCAAGGGCGAGATCGCCTGCCACGTCGTCTCCGACGGCGGCACTCGTCCGTTCCGCGTCCACATGCGCGACCCCGGGTTCAACCACCTGCAGTCCGTGCCGATCCAGTGCGAGGGCGGCATGCTGGCCGACGTCGTGGTGGCGATCGGCTCCCTCGATCCGGTGATGGGAGGCGTCGACCGATGAGCGGCCACGAGTTCCAGTCCTTCTTCCCCGAGTCGGGGGAGGTCGACATGAGCGACACGTCGACGAACATCGACGAGACCACGATGGACGAGCTGCGCCAGCTCGCCGCCCGCTACCCGCAGCCGCGCTCGGCGCTGCTGCCGATGCTGCACCTGGTGCAGAGCGTGGACGGACGGGTGTCGCCGGCCGGCGTCGAGGCCTGCGCCCAGGTGCTCGGCATCACCGAGGCCCAGGTCTCCGGCGTGGCGACCTTCTACACCATGTACCGCCGCCGTCCGGCCGGCAAGCACCACATCGGCGTCTGCACGACCGCGCTGTGCGCGGTCATGGGCGGCGACGCGCTGCTCGACTGCGTGGAGGCCAAGCTGGGCATCCACCCCGACGAGACCACCGCCGACGGCGCCTTCAGCCTGGAGCGGATCGAGTGCAACGCCGCCTGCGACTTCGCGCCGGTGATGATGGTCAACTGGGAGTTCATGGACAACATGACCCCGGACAAGGCCGAACAGCTGCTGGACGACCTCGCCGCCGGCAAAGAGGTCAAGGCCAGCCGTGGCGCCACCCTCACCTCCTGGCGAGAGGCGGAGCGGGTGCTGGCCGGCTTCTCCGACGGCCGCGCGGACGAGGGCCCGAGCGCGGGCGAGGCCTCGCTGCTGGGCAAGAGCATCGCCGACGCCAAGGGCTGGAAGGCCCCGAAGCCGGAGGAGACAGCGCTGTGACCGACCTGCTGACCCCCGTCCTCTCGGCGAACTGGGGCGCCGACAAGTCCTGGGACATCGACGCCTACACCGCGACCGGCGGCTATGCGGCGCTCGACAAGGCCTTCGCCATGACCCCGGACGAGGTCACCAACCTGGTCAAGGACGCCGGCCTGCGCGGCCGCGGCGGCGCGGGCTTCCCGACCGGCATGAAGTGGAGCTTCGTCCCCAAGGACAACCCGAACCCGAAGTACCTGGTGGTCAACGGCGACGAATCCGAGCCGGGAACCTGCAAGGACATCCCGCTGCTGCTGGCCAACCCGCACGTGCTGGTGGAGGGCATGATCCTGGCCTCCTACGCGATCGGCTGCCACACCGCCTTCGTCTACATCCGCGGCGAAGTGCTGCACGTGATCCGCCGGATGCGGCACGCCGTCGAGCAGGCCTACGCGGCCGGGCACCTCGGCAAGGACATCCACGGCTCGGGCTACGACCTCGACATCATCGTGCACGCCGGCGCCGGCGCCTACATCTGCGGTGAGGAGACCGCCCTGCTGGATTCCCTGGAGGGCCACCGCGGCCAGCCCCGGCTGCGGCCGCCGTTCCCGGCGGTGGCCGGCCTGTACGCCTCGCCGACAGTGATCAACAACGTCGAGTCGATCGCCTCGGTGCCCTGCATCGTGGCCAACGGGTCAGCCTGGTTCGCCTCGATGGGCACCGAGAAGTCCAAGGGCATGACGATCTACTCGCTGTCGGGCCACGTCGCCCGTCCGGGTCAGTTCGAGGCACCGCTGGGCATCACCCTGCGCGAACTGCTCGACCTGTCGGGCGGCGTCCGCGCCGGCCACGAGCTGAAGTTCTGGACGCCGGGCGGCTCGTCCACCCCGATCCTGACCCCCGAGCACCTGGACGTCCCGCTCGACTACGAGGGGATGGCCGGGGTCGGCTCGATGCTGGGCACCAAGGCGCTGCAGATCTTCGACGAGACGGTCTCGGTGGTGCGCACCACGCTGCGCTGGGTGGAGTTCTACAAGCACGAGTCCTGCGGCAAGTGCACCCCCTGCCGGGAAGGCTCCTGGTGGCTGGTGCAGCTGCTGAAGAAGTTCGAGGACGGGGTCGCCGAAGAAGGTGACGTGGACAAGCTGCTGGACGTCTGCGACAACATCGGCGGCAAGTCCTTCTGCGCGCTCGCCGACGGCGCGGTCGCCTGTGTGACCTCGGCGGTGCGGCACTTCCGTCCGGAGTTCGAGGCCGGGTACACCACCCCCGCCTACGAGCTCTTCCCGTACGGACGCAGCGCGCTGTTCCAGGTCGCTGCCGCGCCTGAATCCGAGGGGAGCCACGCATGAGCGTCATCACCAAGCCCGGCGAGGCCGTGGCGCCGGTCGACACCATCACGGTGACCATCGACGGCACCGAGGTGCAGGTGCCCAAGGGCACCCTGGCGATCCGGGCCGCCGAGATGATCGGGATCGCCATCCCGCGGTTCTGCGACCACCCGCTGCTCGACCCGGTCGGCGCCTGCCGGCAGTGCCTGGTCGAGGTGCCCGACATGGGCAACGGCCGCGGCATGCCGAAGCCGCAGGCCTCCTGCACCCTGGAATGCGCCCCCGGGATGAAGATCAGCACCCAGGTCACCTCCCCGGTCGCGGCGAAAGCCCAGACCGGCATGCTGGAACTGCTGCTGGTCAACCACCCGCTGGACTGCCCGATCTGCGACAAGGGCGGCGAGTGCCCGCTGCAGAACCAGGCGCTCAGCAACGGCGCCGGCGAGAGCCGCTACGAGGGCGTCAAGCGCACCTTCCCCAAGCCGGTGCCGATCTCGGCCGAGATCCTGCTCGACCGGGAGCGCTGCGTGCTGTGCGCCCGCTGCACCCGGTTCTCCGTNNCCGAGCAGATCTCCGGCGATCCGCTGATCGCGCTGGTGGAACGCGGCGCCCTGCAGCAGGTCGGCCGCTACGCCGACGAGCCCTACAACTCCTACTTCTCGGGCAACGTCATCCAGATCTGCCCGGTGGGCGCGCTGACCAGCGTCTCCTACCGCTTCCAGAGCCGCCCCTTCGACCTGGTGTCGACCGACTCGACCTGTGAGCACTGCGCGGGCGGCTGCTCGCTGCGGGTGGATCACCGGCACTTCCAGGTGAAGCGCCGGCTGGCCGGGGCGAATCCCGAGGTCAACGAGGAGTGGAACTGCGACAAGGGCCGGTTCGCCTTCGTCTCCGGACGCGGCGAGGACCGGATCACCCGGCCGCTGGTGCGCCGCGACGGGGTGCTGAAGGTGGCCAGCTGGCCGGAGGCGATCGACGCCGCGGTGGCCGGGCTGGCCGCGGCCGGCGACTCGGTCGGCGTGCTGACCGGCGGCCGGCTGACCGTCGAGAACGCCTACGGCTACGCCAAGTTCGCCCGCACCGTGCTGGGCAGCAACCACATCGACTTCCGCTCCCGGCCGCTGAGCGAGGAGGAGACCGGCTTCCTCACCAGCCAGATCGCCGGACGGCAACTCGGCGAAGGAGTCACCTACGCCGACCTGGAGACCGCCAAGCAGGTCGTCCTGGTCTGCTACGAGCCGGAGGAGGAGACCGGCGCGGTCTTCCTGCGGCTGCGCAAGGCCGTCCGCAAGAAGGGGCTGAAGGTCACCGCCGTCGCCCCCTACACGAGCAACGGCTCCGCCAAGCTGAACGCCACCCTGGTGGCGACCGCCCCCGGCGACGAGGCGGCGGCGCTGGCCGGCGTCACGCTGGACGGCGACAGCATCGTGCTGGTGGGGGAGCGCGCGGCCACCGTGCCGGGGCTGCTCGCTGCGGTTGTCGAGGCAACCGCGAAGGCCGGCGCCCGCTACGCCTGGGTGCCGCGGCGGGCCGGTGATCGCGGTGCGATCGAGGCGGGCTGCCTGCCGACCCTGCTGCCGGGCGGACGTCCGGTTGCCAACTCGGCCGCCCGGGTGGACGTCGCCGCGGCCTGGGGCGTCGAATCGCTGCCCGGGACGCCCGGCCTGGACGCCGTCGGCATCCTCGCCGCCGCGCAGTCCGGCGAGCTGGCCGCCCTGGTCGTCGGCGGGCTGGAGCCGAAGGACTTCGCCGACGCCGCAGCCACCCGTGAGGCGCTGGAGGCGGCCGGCTTCGTGATCAGCCTGGAGAACCGGCTGTCGGAGGTCACCGAACGGGCGGACGTGGTCTTCCCGGTCGCCCTGATCGAGGAGCACGCCGGCACCTTCCTGAACTGGGAGCACCGCCCCGGCACGGTCAACACCGTCATCAAACAGGCCAACGCCCCGATGACCGACCTGCGCGTCCTGGCCGCCCTGGCCGACGCCCTCGGCAAGCCGCTGGGCGTCCGCACCGTCCGGGCGGCCGCCGAGGAGATCGCCGAGCTCGGCGCCTGGGAGGGCGAGCGGACGGCTCAGTCCGCGACGCCTGCGAGGAAGCCGGCGAAGGCCGAGGACGGCGTCAAGCTCGCCACCTGGCGGGAGATGCTGGACGGCGGTCGCGGGATGGACTACGAGGAGGCGCTGGCCGCCACCGCCAAGCCGGCGGTGGCCCGGGTCGGCCCGGCGACCGCCGCGGCGGCCGGGCTCACCGACGGCGGCACGACGCTGATCGCCACCAAGGGCGGGGTCTTCAGCCTGCCGGTGGCGGTCGCCGAGGACATGGTGGAGGGCACGGTGTGGGTGCCGACCAACGCTCCCGGAATCTCGCTGGGCGAGTACGGGGTGCTGGCCGGCGACACGGTGCAACTAGGCCTGGGAGGTGTCGCGCGATGAACGATCCGTGGTGGTTGGTCCTGATCAAGGTCGTCGTCCTGTTCGTCGTCCTGCTGGTCTGGACGATCTTCAACGTCTGGTACGAGCGGCGGCTAGTCGCCAAGATGCAGCACCGGCTCGGCCCGATCCTGAACGGCCCGTTCGGCCTCGCCCAGGCCCTCGCCGACGGCATGAAACTCCTGATCAAGGAGGACTTCATGCCCCACATGGTGGATCGGGCGCTGTTCACCATCGCGCCGCTGATCGCCGGCACCGCCGCCTTCACCGCCTGGGCCGTGATGCCCTTCGGCGGCGAGGTGGAGATCTTCGGGGTCACCACCCGGCTGCAGCTGGCCGAGCTCGACATCGGCGTCCTGGTCTTCCTGGCGGTCGCCTCGGTGGCGATCTACGGCTTCGTGCTGGCCGGCTGGTCGTCCAACTCGCCGTACTCGCTGCTGGGCGCGCTGCGCTCCTCAGCGCAGATGATCAGCTACGAGATCGCGATGGGCCTCTCGCTGGTCGCCGTCTTCCTCTACGCCGGCTCGATGTCGACCTCCGAGATCGTCGAGGCGCAGCGGCTGCCGCTGCAGCCCTTCGGCTTCGACGCCTGGGGGATGCCGAACTGGTTCTTCGTCACGCTGATCCCCAGCTTCCTGATCTACGTGATCTCGATGGTGGGCGAGACCAACCGGGCTCCGTTCGACCTGCCAGAGGCCGAATCCGAGCTGGTGTCCGGCTACATCACCGAGTACTCCGGCTTCCGCTACGCGATCTACTTCCTGGCCGAGTACATCAACATGGCCACCGTCTCCGCGATCGCCACCACGCTCTTCCTCGGCGGCTACCTGCCGCCGTGGCCGCTGAACCAGGTGGAGTTCCTGAACAACCCGTGGCTGGGCCCGGTCTGGTTCGCGATCAAGGTGCAGCTGTTCATCTCGGTCTTCGTCTGGCTGCGCGGCACCCTGCCGCGGTTCCGCTACGACCAGTTCATGACGCTGGGCTGGAAGGGCCTCATTCCGATCTCGCTGGGCTGGATCGTCATGATCTCGGTGATCCGCAAGGTGCAGCAGGAGGGCATGAGCCAGGCGCTGTGGTACGGCACCATGGGCGCCGCGGCGCTGCTGCTGGTGGTGATGATCGCGCTCTTCTTCGTCGGCGAGAGACAGCCCGAGGAGCCAGCGGCGGAAGCTGACGAGCCGTTCGACGCCTTCGCCGGCGGCTACCCGGTGCCTCCGATGCCGGGGCAGGTGCTGCCCGAGTTGGCCGGGGTGGTCTCGTCGGTCACGCAGGCGGAGGCCGAGGCGGACGAGCCGGTCGAATCAACCCAGAAGGAGCTGTGACATGGGGATCTTCGACCCGTGGGCGGGGTTCGGCGTCACCTTCCGCACCATCTTCCGCAAGACCTTCACCCAGGGCTACCCCGAGCCGGGCAAGGAGAAGGTGACCGCTCCCCGGTTCCACGGCCGGCACCAGCTGAACCGCTGGCCGGACGGCCTGGAGAAGTGCGTGGGCTGTGAGCTGTGCGCCTGGGCCTGCCCGGCGGACGCGATCTACGTGGAAGGCGCGGACAACACCGAGGACGAGCGGTTCAGCCCCGGTGAGCGGTACGGCAAGGTCTACCAGATCAACTATCTGCGCTGCATTCTGTGCGGCCTGTGCATCGAGGCCTGCCCGACCCGGGCGCTGACCATGACCAACGACTTCAAACTGGCCGACACGACCCGGGAGAAGATGATCTACACCAAGGATCGGCTGCTCGCCCCGCTGCTGCCCGGCATGGAGGAGCCGCCGCACCCGCGCCGGCTCGGCGCCGACGAGAAGGACTACTTCCTCGGCCTGCCCAGCACCGGCCAGCCCGACAACCGGACGCCGGTGGTCCGCGACCAGGCGGGAGGCGCCCGATGACCGGGGCAGACGTCGCCTTCTGGATCTGCGGGCCGCTGATGGTGCTGGGCACGCTGGGCCTGGTGCTCTTCCGCAAGGCCGTGTACTCGGCGCTCAGCACGGTCTTCGCGATGCTGAACCTGGCGGCCCTCTACCTGGCGCTGGACGCCCCCTTCCTGGGGGCAGTGCAGATCATCGTGTACACGGGCGCGATCATGATGCTGTTCCTGTTCGTGATGATGCTGGTGGGCGTCGACACCCCCGACTCGGTGGTGGAGACGCTGCGCGGCCAGCGGCTCGCGGCCGGCCTGACCGGGATCGGCCTGCTGGCGCTGATCGTGCTCGGCATCGGCGGCGCGATCACCGCCCCGGCGGTCGGCCTGGCGGACGCGAACGCCGCCCACGGCGGCAACGTCCAGGGCCTGGCGGCGCTGATCTTCGGACGCTTCGTGTTCGCCTTCGAACTGACCTCGGCGCTGCTGATCACCGCCGCGGTCGCCGCCATGGTGCTGGCGCACCGCCGCCGCGTCCATCCGAAGCCGGGCCAGGCCGAACTGGCCGAGGCCCGCATGAAGGCCTACGCCGAGACCGGCGCCCACCCCGGCTCGCTGCCCAACTCGGGCGTGCTGGCCCGGCACAACTCGATCGCCACCCCGGCCCTGCTGCCCGACGGCAGCATCGCCGAGCAGTCGGTCTCCCAGGTGCTGGCGAGCCGCGGCGCGATCGTGGACGCTCCGGCGCTGTCGCAGACCACCCAGGCCACCTTCGCCGCCGTCGAGCGGGTGCAGGACGAGGAGGACGAGTGACCACCGAGAATCTGCTGATCCTGGCGTCGATCATCTTCACGATCGGCGCGATCGGGGTCATGGTGCGCCGCAACGCGCTGGTCGTCTTCATGAGCGTCGAAATGATGCTCAACGCGGCCAACCTGGTGATGGTCGCCTTCGCGCTCGCCTGGGGCGGGCTGGAAGGCCAGGTCGCCAGCTTCTTCGTGATGGTGGTGGCCGCCGCCGAAGTGGTGATCGGCCTGTCGATCATCGTGATCATCTTCCGCACCCGACGCTCGACCTCGGTCGACGCGGCCAGCCTGCTGAAACTCTGAGGGGAATGACGTGACTGTCCTTGAGACGATCTCCCCGATCGCGGCGACGGGGATGTTCAGCTGGGCCTGGCTGATGATCGCCATCCCGGCGCTCGGCGCCGCCCTGCTGCTGCTCGGCGGCAGCGCCCTGGACAAGCTGGGCCCGCCGCTTGCGGTCGGCGCCGTGGCGGCCTCCTTCGGCGTGGCCGTGGCGCTCTTCGCCTCGCTGCTGACCTCGCCGGTCGAATCCCGCGCGGTGTCGGTGCCGCTGTACGAGTGGATCGCCACCCCGACCTGGTCGGTGGACGCGGGCCTGCTGATCGACACCCTGTCGATCCTGTTCGCCCTGCTGATCACCGGCGTCGGCATGCTGATCCACATCTACTCGCTGGGCTACATGGCCCATGACGAGCGCAAGCGCCGATTCTTCGCCTACCTGAACCTGTTCATCGCCGCGATGCTGATCCTGGTGCTGGCCGACAGCTACCTGGTGCTCTTCGTCGGCTGGGAGGGCGTCGGCCTGGCCTCCTACCTGCTGATCGGCTTCTGGCAGCACAAGCCGTCGGCCGCCGCCGCCGCCAAGAAGGCGTTCGTGATGAACCGGGTCGGCGACCTCGGCATGACCATGGCCGTCATGACCATGCTGGCGCTGTTCGGCTCCTCCGCCTTCTCCGCCGTCAACCACGGCATCGCCGAGGCCGGGCCGTTCTACCCGACCCTGATCGGCCTGCTGCTGCTGGTCGGCGCCTGCGGCAAGTCGGCCCAGGTGCCGCTGCAGGCCTGGCTGCTGGACGCGATGGAAGGCCCGACCCCGGTGTCGGCGCTCATCCACGCCGCCACCATGGTGACCGCCGGCGTCTACCTGGTCGTCCGCTCGCACGCGATCTTCGAGCTCTCGCCCACCGCCAGCACCGCCGTGGTGATCGTCGGAACCGTCACCCTGCTGGCCGGCGCCTGGATCGGCACCAGCAAGGACGACATCAAGAAGGTGCTGGCCGGCTCCACGATGAGCCAGATCGGCTACATGATCCTGGCTGCCGGCCTCGGCCCGGCCGGGTACGCCTTCGCGATCTTCCACCTGCTCACCCACGGCTTCTTCAAGGCGAACATGTTCCTGGGCGCCGGCTCGGTGATGCACGGCATGAACGACGACGTGAACATGCGCCACTACGGGGCGCTGTCCAAGGCGATGCCGTACACCTTCTGGACCTTCGCGATGGGCTACCTGGCGATCATCGGCGTCCCGCCGCTGGCCGGCTACTTCTCCAAGGACCACATCATCGAGGCCGCCTTCGGCCGCAGCCTGCTGGTCGGCGGCCTGGCCCTGTTCGGCGCCGGCGTGACCGCCTTCTACATGACCCGGCTGATGCTGATGACCTTCTTCGGCCAGAAGCGCTGGCAGCCGGGCGTCCATCCGCACGAGTCGCCGAAGGTGATGACCGTCCCGCTGATTGTGCTGGCTGCGCTCAGCGTGGTCTCCGGCGTTCTGATGAACAGCTGGATCCAGCACTGGCTGGAGCCGGCCACCGGCGCCCACCCGCACGAGATCAGCTGGATCCCGACCCCGGTCGGCTGGGCGACCATGGCCGTGGTGGCCGCCGGCGTGACCGTCGGCTGGCTGCTCTTCGGCAAGCGTCCGATCCCGGAGGTCGCGCCGGCCAGCTCGAATCCGTTCACCGTGGTCGGCCGCAACGACCTGTTCGGCGACGCGGTCAACGACACGCTGGTGGTGAAGCCGGCCATGCTGGTTGCTGACGGGGTGGTCGCGACCGACCAGCGGATCATCGACGCCGGCGCGGACGGCCTGGGAACGATGTTCCAGGGCCTGTCGAGCGAAGGACGCAAGCTGCAGACCGGCCAGGTTCGCCGCTACGCGCTGGGGTTGACCCTCGGCGTGGTGGCTGTCGGCGTGGTCATGATCCTGAGCCAGTTGGCCTGACGGAGGACGTGGAGATGACTATTCCCTGGCTGACCGTTCTCGGGTTGATCCCGCTGCTGGGCGCCGCCGTGCTCTGCTTCCCGGTGAAGGAGATCGCCAAGGGCCTCGGCCTGGCCTTCGCCTTGGTCACCGCCGGCGTGGCGATCGGCGTCACCGCCTTGTACACCTCGGGCGCCGACCTGAGCGAGCTCGCCCCCTGGATCCCGGCCTTCGGCGCCTCCTGGGCGCTGAGCCTGGACGGCATGTCGCTGATGATGGTGCTGCTGACCGTGGTGCTGGTCCCGGCCGTCCTGCTGGCCGAATGGAAGCTCTTCGACTCGGGCGCCTTCCGGTGGAGCGCGCAGGTCTTCTTCGCCCTCGTCCTGGCGCTGGAGTCGCTGGCGCTTTTCGTCTTCCTGGCCGACGACGTGCTGCTGTTCTACCTCTTCTTCGAGGCGACGCTGATCCCGATGTACTTCCTGATCGGCGGCTTCGGCGGCCCCCGGCGCTCTTACGCCGCGGTGAAGTTCCTGCTGTTCAGCCTGGCCGGCGGCCTGGTGATGCTCTTCAGCGTGGTCGGCCTGTACGGCGAGTCGACCCGGCTGCTGGGCACGCCGAGCTTCCTGGTCGCCGACCTGGCCGCGGTGCAGTTCCCGCCGGCCACCGGAATGCTGCTGATGGTCGGCTTCCTGTTCGCCTTCGCGGTCAAGGCGCCGATGGTCCCCGTCCATACCTGGCTGCCCACCGCGGCCGAGGAGGGGACGCCGGGCACTTCGGTGCTGCTGGTCGGCGTGCTGGACAAGATCGGCACCTTCGGCATGATCAAGTTCTGCCTGGCGCTGTTCCCGGACGCCAGCCGCGAGGCCGGCCCGGTGATGATCGTGCTGGCGCTGATCTCGATCCTGTACGGCGCGGTCGCCGCGATCGGGTCGAAGAACCTGCTGCGGCTGGTCGCCTACACCTCGGTGAGCCACTTCGGCTTCATGGTGCTGGGCATCTACACCTTCACCAGCGCGGGCATGAGCGGCACCGTCTTCTACATGTTCAACCACGGCTTCTCCACCGCGGCGCTGTTCCTGGTGCTGGGCTTCCTGATCAGCCGCCGCGGCTCGGCGCTGGTGGAGTCCTTCGGGGGCGTGCAGAAGGTGGCCCCGGTGCTGGCCGGCACCACCCTGATCGCCGGCCTGTCGTCGCTGGCGCTGCCGGGCATATCGAGCTTCGTCAGCGAGTTCATGGTGCTCGCCGGAACCTGGTCGCGGGAGCCCTGGGTGGGCGCGGTGGCGGTGCTGGGCACCGTGCTGGCCGCGGTCTACATCCTGCTGATGTACCAGCGCGTCATGACCGGCCCGGTCACCGACCAGGTGGCCGAGCACGTCACCACCGACCTGAACGCCCGCGAGCGCTGGGTGATGGCGCCGCTGATCGCGGTGATCCTGGCGCTGGGCTTCGTCCCGCAGATCGCCCTGAATGTGATCGAACCGACGGTGGTCGCCACCCTGAACCAGGCACGGATCTCCGATCCGGTCGTGCCGTTCGCCGAGAAGTGAGCGAGGTAGGACTGTGAACATCGCGTCGCCGACCTTCGAATGGTTGGAACTCGCCCCGCTGCTGACCGTGCTGGTGGGCGCCCTGCTGGGGGTGCTCGTCGAGGCCCTGCTGCCGCGCGCCTACCGGTTCACCGCCCAGGTGGCGCTGCTGATCGCGACCGTCGCCGTCGCGCTGACCCTGCTGGTCGTCAACTGGCGGCTCGGCAGCACCGGCATCCTCGCCATGGGCTCGCTCAGCCTGGACGGCCCCACCTACATCGCCTGGGGTGCGCTGCTGGTCTTCGGCCTGCTCGGCATCCTGGTCTTCTCCGAGCGGCGGCTCGACAACGGCGCCACGGTGTTCGCGGCGTCCGCCTCGTCCGTCCCGGGCAGCCAGCTGGAGGCCGAGGCCAACGCCGCCCGGCTGGAGCATTCCGAGGTCTTCCCGCTGGCCTTGTTCTCGCTGTCGGGGATGATGGTCTTCGCCTCGGCGAACGACCTGCTGACCCTGTTCATCGGCCTTGAGGTGATGAGCCTTCCGCTCTACGTGCTGAGCGCGATGGCCCGGCGCCGCCGGCTGCTGAGCCAGGAGGCCGGCCTGAAGTACTTCCTGCTCGGCGCCTTCTCGTCCGCCTTCTTCCTGTTCGGCATGGCCCTGCTGTACGGCTACGCGGGCTCCTTCGACCTCGGCGCGATCGACGCTGCGATCAGCTCGCCGACCTACGGCCGCGGGCTGCTGTTCGTCGGCATGGGCATGCTCGCGGTCGGGCTGCTGTTCAAGGTCGGCGTCGTCCCCTTCCACTCCTGGATCCCGGACGTCTACACCGGCGCGCCCACCCCGGTCACCGGCTTCATGGCGATCTGCACCAAGCTGGCCGCCGTGGTCGGCGGCGTCCGGGTGTTCTACGTGGCGCTGGGCGCCGAGCGGTGGAGCTGGCAGCCGCTGCTGGCCGCGCTGGCGCTGGTCACCATGGCGGTCGGCGCCATCCTGGCGCTCACCCAGAACGACGTGAAGCGGCTGCTGGCGTACTCGTCGGTGGCGCACGCCGGCTTCCTGCTGACCGCGGTGGTCGGCGCGCTGGCGGTCGTCCCCGACGGCCAGGTGAACAGCGTCGGGTCGATCATGTTCTACCTGATCGCCTACGGCTTCGCCGTGATCGCCGCCTTCGCCATCGTCACCATGGTCCGCGACCGGGCCGGCGAGGCGAACACCCTGGCCGACTGGAGCGGCCTGGGACGCACCAACCCGCTGCTGGCCGGCATCTTCGGCTTCCTGATGCTGAGCTTCGCCGGCATTCCGCTGACCGGCGGGTTCATCGGCAAGTGGGCGGTGTTCTCGGCGGCCTGGCGCGGCGGCTACTGGTGGCTGGTGCTGGCGGCGATCGCGTTCAGCCTGGTGGCGGCCTACTTCTACCTGCGGGTCATCGTGGTGATGTTCTTCGGCGAGCCCAACCGGCAGGTGTCGGTCGGCCAGGCCAGCGGCATGACCTGGGTTCCGGTGATCGTCGGCGCGGTCGCGACCGTCTACCTGGGCCTGTTCCCCGGTCAGCTGCTCGAGCTGCTGGCCGGAGCCGAGATGTTCTGGCGGTGAGCGCGACCAGCCGGGCTCGGCTAGGCTGACGCGGGTGTTCGTCGATAGTGCAACGGCCGCGCAGGCAGCGGAGGTTGATCCGGAGTTCAGCGCGCGGGTGACCGCGCTGCTGGAGCGGATCGAGGGCGAGCTGATGGCTGCCGCGGCGGCCGACACCGCGTTCGCGACCGAGGCCGCCCAGCACATCATCAGCGCGGGCGGCAAGCGGTTCCGTCCGGTGCTGGTGGTGCTGGCGTCCATGCTGGGAGAGCGCCCGGCCGACGACTCCGAGGTGGCCCGGGCGGCCCAGGTGGTCGAACTCACCCACGTCGCCAGCCTGTACCACGACGACGTCATGGACGAGGCTGAGCTGCGCCGGGGAGCGCCCAGCGCCAACAGCCGCTGGGGCAACAACGTCGCCATCCTGGTGGGCGACCTGCTGTTCTCCCGGGCGTCCAGCATCGTGGCGACCCTGGGCGTGGAGTACGTCACGCTGCAGGCCGAGACCTTCGCCCGGCTGGTGCAGGGCCAACTCGCCGAGACCCGCGGCCCGCAACCCGGCGACGACCCGCTGGCGCACTACCTGGCCGTGGTGGCCGACAAGACG
>CXWJ01000767.1_pt1 | contig 20907 bp, 13 predicted proteins | sample 590841 | NCBI WGS metagenome assembly CXWJ01 (sample SAMEA3498367, study PRJEB10139) | wastewater metagenome | biome: wastewater treatment plant; material: activated sludge | place: Austria | collected 2015-01-21 | reverse complement strand
GACGTAGCGTGTTCCGTAGAGAGATCTACAGAGGGATCTGCGGCGTACGCTACGTCTCCCCTCCCGTTGGGGGAGGGGGCGGGGGTGGGGTGGCAGCGCATCCGATGGCTTATCATCCTGCTTACCCCACTGCTTCTGGCAAGTTGCATGGGCTCGAAGCGATTGCCGGACGACCAATTGCTGTATCGCGGTGCGAAAGTGGAGGTGAAAAAAATGGACAAAAAATGGCCGGCACAGGATTTGAATACCGCTGCGGAAGCGGTCGTGTCGGTGCCGGTAAGAAACAAAACCATCCTGGGCGTTTCTCCGGGGCTATGGATTTACACACATTTCAAGGAAAAAACCTGGATTCACCGGAAATTTGCCAAACAACCCGTGATTTTCGCACCCAACACGGTGGGAACGACCGAAAGGCTGTTGGAAAACCGCGCGTTCAACCACGGTTATTTCGAGTCCAAAGTGGAGAGCAAAGTTAAAATCAACAAAAAAAAGAAAATAGCCAAAATTGAATACACCCTCATCCTTGTATCGCCTCCGTACAAGCTGCGCGATGTCGAGTATCTTCCGGTTACCGACGACATGACCCGCCGCATAGCGAAGGTACAAGCCAAATCGCCGCTAAAAAAAGACGCGCTGTACAACCTGGATGAACTGCGCGCCGAACGCGACCGCATCGCCATTCGCCTGCGCAGCGAAGGTTATCACCAGTTCAACGCTGATTACCTGTTCTTCCAGGCCGATACTACCGCCGGCGACCGGCACATCGACCTGGATTTGAAATTGAAATCTTCGGCGCCTGCCAAAGCCTTCTTTCGCTACAGGATTGATTCAGTTGCCGTTTTTCCCAATCTCAGCAATGTCAACGACACCACTTTCAGGTCTCTTTTGTCCAGTAGCGGCGAGTGCATAGAATTTCGCGGCCTATCGGGTAAAATACCCACCGAGATGCTGCGCAAAACGCTGTGTTTTCGCTGCGGCGACTATTATTCCGGAGCAGCGCACGAGGCGACACTTGCTTATTTGTTTCACCTCAACGTCTTCAAATTTGCCAATGTCCGGTTCGAACCGGACGCAGACTCAACTTTGTCGGTTGATATCCGCTTGATCCCCTATAAACGCCACAAAATCAAGTTTTACGGCAACGCGGTATTTTCTCCTCAACTGTACTGGGGTGGTGATTTTGGTCTGACCTACGACAATCGGAATTTGTTCGGCAATGCAGAACTGCTCCATTTAGAGGCCTCGGCAAAACCGCTCCATGTCTCATCCAATGCTGAAAGTGGGGAGCCCGATTTCAATGTATTGACGCTCGAACTGGAAGCTACCCTTACCATGCCGCGGCTGCGGCCCCCAAAGTACAAGTCCGACGGCAGTATTTATGCCCCCTTGCATGAAAATGAATATACGCTCGAATACGACGTTTCGCGCTACGGCGTGCCCGACGGCGTGTACAACGGCTATAATATCGGAAAATATGGATTGAGCCTCCACGAGATTAGTATGGAAGGCGGACGCGTGGCAAAAAACAGCAACCGCCCTACCATTACCCACGAGCTCAACCCCATCAGCGTGGGCGGACGGTTCACGGTGGCTTATCCCGATGTTTTTAAAGACACATTTTCGGCAATCGTTCAGCTGGATACATTCAGCAATGTTACCTACGCGCCTCAAATTTATTATGAACCCAACTATACCTTCCTGTTGGACAATCGCTTCAAGACCAATAAAAGCCATCAGACATTTCTGCGCAACAAGGTAACGTTGCGGGGAGGCGCCTTCTTTGACTCGCCCTACACGCCGCCTTCTTTGCAGGGGAGCAATAGTTTGGTGACTTTTTTGGAAAATGATTTTCGCAAGTTTTTCGATCTGAACAAACGCACGGTATTGGCCGCTAAATTTTTGTTCAACGCCGCGCTTCCTCTCAATGAAAAGTCCATTAACACATTTTCTATCAATGATTTATACATCATTGGGGGAGCAAACAGCGTGCGCGCTTTCGCGCCGCGCACCATCGGCCCGGGCAGCGTGCCGCCCGATGCAGCCAGCGACGTGCTGGTGATATCCAACCACGTAGGCAATTATTTGCTGGAAACCTCTCTGGAATTGCGCAAACGCTGGAACAAAAACTGGGAATGGGCCGCCTTCGTCGACGCCGGCAACATCTGGACCTTCGCTCCGCTGGATAATTACCCCGGCGCCGAATTCAAGATCAACCGCTTTTACAAGGAGCTGGCGGTAGGTGCGGGAGCGGGCATCCGCTACGGCATCAGTTTTCTGGTCATCCGTCTCGATGTGGCAATTCCCTTAGTGAAACCCTGGCTGCCGGAAGGCGAACGCTGGGCTTTGGACGACTTTGATTTGTTCAGTTCAGATTGGCGCAAGGAAAATCTGATCCTGAATTTTTCGGTGGGGTATCCTTTTTGACGGTAGAGGGTGGACGGTGGAGGGTGGAGGGTGGAGGGTAGAAGGTAGACGGTGGAGGGTAGAAGGTAGACGGCACACGGTGGACGGTATTTCACCCGGCACTTTGACACAAAAATCATTTGTTTTTAAGTGGCAGGACGGAAATCTTTTCCGTCCGGATGATTCACTTTCAGTATGTTAGAAAGAAAAACGGCGCTATTGATTTTGACCGCCAACTTAAAACAAATAATTTTATATTTGCGCCGTAAAAAATCTCTCACGTCTCTCACCCTCTCACGTCTCTCACCTATGAAAGCATGGACCACCTGGTTTGAAATCCCGGCCGCCGATATCGAACGGGCCAAAAAATTCTACGACGCCATTTTCCTTATGGACACGCAAATTATGGATTTAGGCGGCCTCAAAATGGGTATTTTCCCATTCAGCGGCGTCGGCGCCGCCCTGTGCCAGCACGAGGCCTACCAGCCCAGCAGTACACACGGCGTACTCGTTTATCTGGATGCCAATCCCGATCTGAAAGAGGTGCTCAACCGCGTGGAAACCGCCGGTGGCAAAGTGCTCCGGACCAAAACGCAGATATCGCCGGAGCATGGCTTTATGGCCGTGTTTCTGGATACGGAGGGGAACAGGCTGGCGTTGCATTCGAACCAGTGAAGGCACCTCTATCATCACGCTGATTTCGCCAGATACATTCGTACCAATCCGATCCCTTTCACCTCCACGGGTTCCCGGGGATGTGCATCCACCTCGTCGCCCAGCAATTGCCTCGTCGCTTCGGAGAGGTTGATCCGACCCTGCACGCCAAACTGTTCCATGCGGGCGGCAGTGTTGACGGTGTCGCCCCAAATGTCGTAGGCATACTTGCTTTTGCCGACCACACCGGCCACCACAGGCCCTGAATGGATACCGATACGCACCTGCAGGTGCTGCTGTTCGCCGGATGCAGCAGCGTTTTCGCCGACCCAGCGGAGCATATCGGTTGCTGCCCGGAAGACCTGCCGGGCGTGTTGCGGATCGGGTTCCGGCAGGCCGCCGGCGCACATGTAGGAATCGCCGATGGTCTTGATTTTTTCAATCCCGTAACGTGCGATGATGGTGTCGAAAGCCTGATAGTAGCGATCAATCAGACCGACCAATTTCTCCGGCGGGAGGGTGTGGCCGAATTCGGTAAAGCCGACCAGGTCGGCGAAAAGCACCGTCACCGCTTCATGGCGTTTGGGTTGCACCACGCCGGTGTGTTGCAGCTCCGAAGCTACCGCTACGGGCAGGATATTGTGCAGCAACCGGTCAGTCCGTTGCTGGTTGCGCAATACAGTCCAGACCAACGCACAGAGTAGAAATGCAACGGCCATCAGTCCGGCCATCAGGAGGCGCTGTTGTTGCAGGCGCAGTGCCTGGGCATTGCTTTCCCGGTTCAGCAGTGCGATTTCTTTTTCCTTTTGTTCGGTTTCGTATTGGGTCTGAAGACTCTGAATGTAGCGTGTATTTTCCTCGTTGACGAGTGAATCTTTGTAAGCGTGATAGTTGCCGAGCGATTCGAACGCTTCCTTGTAACGGTTCATTTTGCTGTACACCCCCGCCAGGTTGAGATAAATCAGGCGGTACAACGCTTTTTCCCGGCATCGAGGCATCAATGCCAACGCCTGCAGGTTTGCGTTCAGCGCTTCGGAGTTTTTTTGCTGGTATTCGAGGATGGTTGCCCCGTTCAGCATGGCGCGGATCGACCCTGCCAGATCGTGCAGACTGTCGCAAAGGGCGCGGGCTTTCCGGTAACAGGATAAAGCCTGTTCGTAGCGTTCGCCGTATTCGTAAGTGACACCGAGGTTGTTCAAGGCTTTCGCCATACCTTTTGCGTCTTTATCTTTTTCGTGGATATGCAGGGCACGAAGGTGATAGATTTCTGCGCTGTCCAATTTTTCCATTTCCGAAAAAGCGGAACCGATGTTGCTGTACACCACACCCAGTCGTGCGTCGGGGCCGTGCCGCTCAAAAAAAAGCGCGGCCTGCTGCCAATAGCGGACGGCTTCTGCGAGTTGGCTCAGGTGATAGTTCAGTGCCCCGAGGTTGACCTGCACATTAGCTACTCCCCGCGCGTCAGAAAGGACTTCGAACAGACGGATAGCCTCCATCAACTGCCCGGCCGAGTGTCGGTATTCGCCTCCATCCATACCGGCAATACCGCTGCGTCGCATCAGTTCGGCCCGCAGCCGCCCGTCATTTTCGGGCGGTATCGAATGGAGCGTGCGCTCCAACAACGCTCCCAACCCCTGCAGCGACAAAGTAGTGGTGTCGAACCATGTCTGCATGGCCGACCAGGCAGCGGTATCCCCGGGGTTTTCATGAATTTTTCGGGCGAGATCGGCAAGCGTGGGTGGGGAAAGGGCAAAACCGGCAGGAACACCGATATAAAAGGCGAACAAAAATAAGAATATTTGTTTTTTCACAAGCGCATGCAATTTACCCCGCAATAGACAGGTGCGCAATTGAAAAAGTGGCAGTGTACGGTGGCAAACCTTCTGAAAGGTCGCTCCTTTCGGAAAATTGGGGAATACCACAATGTCACAGACAAACACAATCACTTTGCGAAAACGGCAAATCGTAGCCAACCACTGCCGAACTTGCGCCGACAGGCGCCAGAACGGCCTTATCTGCCGGGCATTGGATGTTGACCATCGATACCCCGGCGAGGTCGGCATATTGAATGGTCGGGTGTGAGACACTACTATTTTTATCTTTAAAACACAAATTGTTTTAATAAAAAAATTGTTTTAACTTTGCCCGGCGTTTTTTCTTTTCATCTGACAAAACTTTAAAACTCCGTTACTTTGGGCGCAAATCATAAAACACCGAAAACAGGAAAAGCCGGCAAAAAAAACGGCAATCTCCTTGAAACGGCGAATGGCAAACAACCTGCCTTCGCCAGGGCTTCGGCGGGTAAACCAGCAACCAGCAACCAGCAACCGGAAACCTCTAACTTGCAACCTCCAATGACGGAAATCCGCTACACAGAAGACGAAATCAAAACCCTCGAATGGCGCGAGCACATCCGCTTGCGTCCGGGTATGTACATCGGCAAACTCGGCGACGGCGCCTCGCCCGAAGACGGCATCTACGTCCTGTTGAAAGAAGTGCTCGATAACTCGATCGACGAGTATGCCATGGGTTACGGCAAGACGGTCGAAGTGACCATCAACGAAGAAGGTGTCACCGTGCGCGACTTCGGGCGGGGCATCCCGCTCGGCAAAGTAGTAGATGTGGTGAGCAAAATCAACACCGGCGCCAAGTACGACAGCAAGGCTTTCAAAAAATCCGTCGGCCTCAACGGGGTCGGTACCAAGGCCGTGAACGCGCTGTCGGAGTATTTCAAAGTCACCGCTTTTCGCGAAGGTCAGGCGAAATGGGCCGAATTCCAGTTTGGCAACCTGAAGAAAGAGAGCAAGTTAGAGCCGACCAAAGAAGAAAACGGCACCTTGATCTTTTTCAAACCCGACAACGGGATGTTCCGCAATTTCCGCTGGGTGAATGAGTATGTAGAGCAGCAATTGTGGAATTACGCCTATCTCAACGCAGGGTTGAAAATCAATTACAACGGCAAAACGTTTCACTCCAAAAACGGCCTGCTTGACCTGCTGGAGAAAAAAACCGGCACGGAAGAAACGCGTTACCCCATCATCCACCTCAGGGGCGAAGACATCGAGATTGCCATGACCCACGGCAATCACTACGGGGAACAAAACTATTCCTTCGTGAACGGCCAAAACACCACGCAGGGCGGCACCCACCTCAATGCCTTCCGCGAGGCGCTGGTGAAGGTGATCCGGACGCACTTCAAAAAGGAATACGACGCGAAGGACATCCGCGAGAGCATTATCGCCGCCGTGAGCGTGCGGGTGGAAGAGCCGGTATTCGAAAGCCAGACAAAAACCCGCCTCGGCTCGGAGCGCATGTCGCCCGATGGACAGGCTGTGCGGACGTTTATGAACGACTTCCTGAGCAAGGCGCTCGACGATTTTCTGCACAAAAATCCGGAGGTGGCGAAGGAGATGCAGAAGCGCATCCAGCAAAGCGAACGCGAGCGCAAGGAGATTTCGGAGGTAAAAAAACTCGCCAACCAGCGCGCCAAAACCGCCAACGTACACAACAAAAAACTGCGCGATTGCAAATACCACCTCAACGAAAAAGGCCCGGATGAAGCCAAACTCGCCACGACGGTTTTTATCACCGAGGGCGACTCGGCCAGCGGCTCTATCACCAAAGCCCGCAACGTGGAAACACAGGCCGTATTCAGTCTGCGCGGTAAGCCTTTGAACTGCCATGGCCTGACCAAAAAAATCGTCTACCAAAACGAGGAGTTCAATCTGCTCCAGCACGCACTCAATATAGAAGACTCGATGGACGACCTGCGCTACAACCGTGTGGTGATCGCCACCGACGCCGACGTGGACGGGATGCACATCCGCCTGCTGATGCTCACGTTTTTCCTCCAGTTTTTCCCCGACCTTGTTCGCAACGGCCACCTCTACATCCTCGATACGCCCCTGTTCCGCGTTCGCGATAAGCAGCAGACGTTTTATTGTTATTCGGAAACGGAAAAACAGGAAGCCATCAAAAAACTGCGCGGCAAACCCGAAATCACCCGTTTCAAAGGATTGGGTGAGATCAGCCCCCATGAATTCGCCGATTTTATCAGCGACAACATCCGTCTCGACCCGGTAATTCTGCCCGAAGACACCAACCTCGACCATGTACTCGATTATTATATGGGTAAAAACACGCCTGAACGTCAGGAGTTTATCATCGATAATCTGCGGATAGAGTTGGATATTATCGATACACCGGAAGAGGAGGCGCAGGTGGAACCGGTAGCGGCGGAAGAAATATTAACCTAAATTTTGCCATGGAAAAACCACTTGAACTCCCCGACTTTCTCCCGATTACTTCAGACTATGGCTTCAAGGTCACATTTGGCAATCGAACCAACACCCTATTCTTGCGCCGGGCGTTGCAGGCGCTGATACAGTCCCTCGTTCCAATCGTCGAAGTAGAATTTACAAAAAACACCCAGGAAGGGGATACCTGGAGTGGGCGGGCCGGCATTTATGACTTGGTTTGCCGGGATGAAAACGGACAAATTTTTTTGGTGGAAATGCAAAAAGGGCACTTTCCGGGTTTTGTGCAACGGTTGCGATTTTATGGCAATCACCAATTTAACTTGCTGGCGAACAAGGGCGAGTCCACGTTTGAAAACTTCCCCAAAATTTATTGCATCGGCATTTTGGGGTTCGACCTTTTTCCAATCGAGCATTATCATACCAAAGCATGTTTACGCGATGAAAATGGTCGTGTGATTGACAACCAAACCGAGTATATTTTCGTTGAGATTGGAAAATTCGTCAAAAATGGCGAAGATTGCACCACGGATTTGGACAAACTGATTTATGCCATGAAAAATGGACACATCTCCCGACCCAGTATCGCACATCCCGATTTTATGAATGAAGACTGGATTCGTGCAGCACTGGATGAAATTAATACCCGGAAAATGGACCCGGAAGAATACGCTCTTGCCATGATGTCGTGGGCGCGTGAGTCAAGTGAGTATCTTGCCGAAAAGAAACGGATCAGTGAAGCGGAAGAAAGAGCGGCAGTACTTGGTGAAAAACGTGGTGAAAAACGCGGTGAGAAACGCGGTGAGAAACGCGGTGAGAAACGTGGTGAGAAACGTGGTGAAATCATCGGCACTGAAAAAGAAAAAGTCAAAAACATCCGCAAGATCATTCTCGCAGTTGATTGGGATGATGCGAAAATAGCTGATGTATTCGAAACCACACCTGAAGCCGTGGCAAAAATACGTGCAGAATTAAAAGCGTAGCCAGACTCCTTCTATTAAATTTTCCTTCAAAAAAAATTGTTTTGCATGAGCGCAATTGCCGCTGAAGAATCCATTGTTGCTATCACCGGCCTCATCCGCCGCCGCCGCGCCATTTTTCCCAAAACCTACATTCCAGGAAAACCCGTCGAACGCGTCCTCATCGAACAACTGTTGGAAAACGCCAACTGGGCGCCCACGCACCGCCTGACCGAACCCTGGCGTTTCCGGGTGTTTCATTCGGAAGAAAGCCGCCGCCGTTTGGGAGCGTACATGTCGGATTATTATCAAAAAAATACGCCTCCGGAACTGTTTTCAGAAGAAAAAATGAAAAAAAACGGCGAGAATCCATTGCTCTCCGGGGCCGTCATTGCTATCGTTATGCAGCGCGACCCGGAGGAACGCATCCCTGAATTTGAAGAAATCGCCGCTGTCGCGATGGCTGTTCAGAATATGTGGCTCACCTGCACGGCTATTGGATTGGGTTGCTATTGGAGCACGCCGAGAGCCGCTTTGGAAGCCGATGCAGTTCTCGATTTGCAGCCGGGCGAGCGCTGCCTCGGGCTGTTTTACCTCGGTTGGCACGAAATGCCGGAAATCCCGGGCAAGCGGAGACCTGCAGCAGAGAAAGTGGTCTGGATGTAGCCCGCTGTCATTCAAATTTCAAAATATTTTGATTGACGATATCCGATTACATGATTGTTGATTTTTGATGTACCGTAGCGTACTCTAAGGGACATCAAAAATCAACAATCATGTAATCGGATATCGTCAATCGATCCAAAACGAAAATCCCCCGCTCCGAAAATCGGAACGAGGGATTTTTTATTGATAATCAATTACTATAATGACTTTTAATTACTCGAAGTAATTACCTGTAATTTACTTCTCCAATTGCTCTTTCAACTGTGCCAGGATGGACAGATCGCCGAGCGTTTCCTTCTCTACTTTCTTCTGTACTTCGGTAATGGCGGCTTTTTCTTCGCCTTCTTCTTTGGCTTTTTCCGCTTTCACAACCGCTTCGGCTTTGTATTTCAAATCCTCTAAGTAGCGTGTGTGCGACACGAGAATGCGGCGGTCGTCTTTGTTGAATTCGATGACTTTCACCGTCACTTCATCGCCGGCATTCACCGGTTGGCCATCATCTTTCTTGATGTGCTTGGCCGGAGCGAATGCTTCGAGGCCGTGCGGCATTTGGAAAGTAGCGCCTTTGTCGTCGCGTTTCAACACCGTAGCTTCGTGATAGGAACCAACAGGGAAGATGGTCTCGAAAGTGTCCCACGGGTTTTCCTGCGTTTGCTTGTGGCCGAGGCTGATCTGACGTTTTTCTTTGTCGATATCGAGCACGATGACTTCCATCGGGCTGCCCACTTTGGTAAACTCGCTGGGGTGTGCGTACCGCTTCGTCCAGGAAAGGTCGCTGATGTGAACCATGCCGCCGACGCCTTCGGAGAGTTCGACAAAGATGCCGTAGTTGGTGATGTTTTTCACCGTACCGGTATACTGGTTGCCAATGGGGAAGCGGTTTTCGATTTCGCTCCAGGGATCGGCAGTCAATTGTTTGATCGAGAGCGACATTTTGCGGTCGCCGCGGTCGATGGTTACGACGCGGGCTTCCACTTCCTGTCCCATTTTGAAGTATTCCTTCGCATTGATGCTCTGATTGCCCCAGGTGATCTCGCTGATGTGAATGAGGCCTTCCACGCCGGGCAGGATTTCCACAAATGCGCCGTAGTCTTCGATGTTGACGATCTTGCCTTTCACGATGGAACCTTCCGTCACGTCGGCGGGCAACACTTCCCACGGATGCGGGGTGAGTTGCTTGAGGCCGAGGCTGATGCGTTTTTTGTTCTCATCGAAGTCGAGTACCACGACGTTGATACGTTGGTTGAGTTGCAACACCTCGCTCGGGTGACCGATACGGCCCCAGCTGATGTCGGTGATGTAGAGCAATCCGTCCACGCCGCCGAGGTCGAGGAATGCACCGAAGTCGGTGATGTTTTTCACGATGCCTTCGAGCACCTGGCCTTTTTCGAGGCTGCCGAGGATGTGTTCGCGTTGTTCAGCCAGATCGCTCTCAATCAACGCTTTGTGGCTCACCACAGCGTTTTTGATTTGCTCGTTGACTTTCACTACTTTGAATTCCATCACTTTGCCTACGTATTGGTCGTAGTCGATGACGGGTTTGATGTCGATTTGCGAGCCGGGCAGGAAGGTTTCCAGACCGTTGCAATCCACGATCAGGCCGCCTTTGGTTTTGCTGATAACCGTACCGCGGATGATCGTGCCGTTTTTGAACGAATCGACGATGCTTTCCCAGGCGCGGAGGATTTTTGCCTTGCGGCGCGACAGACCAAGCTGGCCTTCGCTGTCTTCCTGGCTTTCCACGTACACTTCCACTTCATCGCCCTGGCCGAGGCCGGGGGTGTCGCGGAATTCGCTCAACGGAATGAGGCCGTCGCTTTTGTAATTGATGTCGAGTACCACGTCGCCACCGCTGATGGCGCTTACGCGGCCTTTGATAATTTCATTTTCAGTGACGTTGCTCAGTGTGGCATCGTATTGTTTCAACAATACAGCTTTGTCGGTCTCCGAATATGCGAACGTCCCGCGCTTGTCCATGTTCCAGTTGAAATCATCGTGCGCACCACCTGCTGCGACGGTCTCAAACACCGGAAGTTCTACTTCTTCTTCGTCTTCTTCTTCGATTGCTGCTGCTACTTTGACAGACGCCGGCTCCTCATCGGGTTCGGATACGGGCATTTCTTCGCCAATTTCTTCTTCCTCCGCAATTTCTTCCACGGCTTCTTCCGTAGCTTCTTCTGCCACTTCGGCAACAACTTCGGCTACAGGTATTTCTTCCATTGCTTCGGCTGTTTCGGCAACAACTTCGGCTACGGGCATTTCTTCCACTGCTTCAGCTGTTTCGGCAACAACTTCGGCTACGGGCGTTTCTTCCATTGCTTCGGCCACTTCAGCAGATTCTTCGGTCACTTCTGCCACGGTTTCGGCAATTTCTTCCTGCTCGTTCTTAATTTCTTTTTCTTCGTCGGGTAACATAATAAAAACGGTTGATTCTGAGGCTTTTTAGTGTTGAATCACTTGCCGGCTCCACTTCGGGGCGAAGCCGTTACCCCTGCTTTTTCCAAAAGCGGGCGCGAAGGTAGCACTATTTTATTTTGTAAAAAAATTTTCTGAAAAGTAGTGCAGACTTTTTTGCAGGAACATAGCGGGTTGCCGCAATCGGGGAAGTCTTCGTTACATTTTTTGCCGCACAGCCTTGCCTTTGATTTCTTTCAGGTAGTTTTGCACCGCTGAAACACAAGATTCAGCGATCAATCATCACGCACCCAAACTTTTTACTTGAAAAATGGCAGAAACTAAGAACCCGCAGCAGCAGCCCGCCATCAATATCGAACTGTCGGAAGAAGTAGCCGAAGGCATTTATTCCAACCTCGCTATTATCTCGCATTCCAATGCAGAATTCGTCGTGGACTTCATCCGGCTGATGCCCAATGTGCCGAAGGCCAAAGTGAAAGCACGCATTATACTGACGCCGCAACACGCCAAGCGCCTGCTGTATGCACTGAAAGATAATCTTCAGAAATACGAATTGCAATTCGGCAAAATCGAGGATGTCGATCAACCCACGCCGCCGATGAATTTCGGTACGCCCACAGCGCAAGCATAAGAAGTGTTGAATATGGTTGAATGTAGTTGGATATGAGTGAGTTCTGGCAACTACATTCAACCATATTCAACAAAACAACTACTCTTTGTAATACCGCTCGGTTTGTTCCGCATTAAAAGTTTTAGGACGTACCTCCTCCGAGCTGCCGGCCTCGGCGTCGAAACGGAAAGCGGTGTCGTTGGCCCATTCGAGAATGCCATATAAGGTTTTTCCCGTCAGCGGCCCCGATTGAAACCCGCTCAGGTCGAGGGCCATTGGTTTTTGTGAGCAGTCATAAGTGTACCGAATCGGGAAAGTGTCGAACTGACTACCGAATTTGATGAGCCACAGGGCTTTGCCTTCCGGCTGGAAAACCAAAACCTGCCCCTCGCGGTTGGTCCAGCGCCCGCTGAGATCGTAACAATCTGGCGGGGAAGTGCAACAATAGATAAAGGAAGCGACCCCGCCGAGCAGGGCCAGTTGTGTAAAAAGTTGGTTCATAAATCTGCTGTTTAGTGGTGTTGGTGGGGGTGCGTCAAAAGGTTGATCTTCCTTATCAACCTTTTGACACCACCCCACTGCAAAGACAACTTTGTTCACCTTAAAGTGGCAACAAACTACCGCAATATTTTCCAGACTTTTTCACATCGCTCACCATACTCACGTCCTCTCACCTTCTTTACCCGCCTTCGGTCACCATAGGCTTGCCGCAGGTGAACCGAAGCCCTGGCGTAGGCCGGGTTACACCAAACCTTCATCCGCAAAACTATAATATCCCCGTTCCGATACGATGAGGTGGTCGAGCAGCGGGATTTCGAGCAAGGAGCCTGCCTGTTGTAGTTTTTTGGTCAGGTCTACGTCCGCCTGGCTGGGTTGGAGGTTGCCGGAGGGGTGGTTGTGCACGGCAATAATCGCGGTGGAGCGAGCGTCGAGCGCCGATTTCAGCACCATTTTTACATCCACCACAGTGCCGCCCATGCCGCCCGTGCTGAGCCGCTCGCGGGCAAACACTTCGTTGGCGCGGTTGAGCAGCAGCAGCCAGAATTCCTCGTGGTGCAGGTCGGTCAGCAAGGGCGCGATGGCGTTGAAGGCGTCGCGGCTGGAGTTGATGCGTGGGCGTTCGCGCAGGTCGGAGAGTTGGCGGCGGCGGCCCAGTTCGAGCGCGGCGGCGATGGTGATGGCCTTGGCTTCGCCTACCCCTTTGAACCGCTGGAGTTCTTTCAGGGAGCGTTTGCCGAGTTCGTGAAGGTTCTGGTCCACCGAACCGAGGATGCGCTGCGCGAGTGCGACGGCGCTTTCGCCCACTGTGCCGGAGCCGATGAGGATGGCAAGCAGTTCGGCGTCGGTAAGGGCTTGCTTGCCTTTGAGTTGCATTTTTTCGCGCGGGCGATCCTCTTCTGCCCAGGCGGTGATGGCGCGGTAAGTGCTGGGAGGCATGTGTTTTGATTTCGGATTTCGGATTGTTGGTTTTGGATTATTCGGATACGAATGTCGGGATTTTGTGTGAAAATCAACAAAACCGACGCGAAAATTATATGCCTTTGATGACGAAGTCGCCAACATGGGCTGGAGAATATCCTGTTTCATCTCCCAGAGCGATTTTTTCCCACCAAACGCTACTGCCTTCTGCCAACTGAATTACTTTTCGCCCGAAAAAATCTCACGTCTCTCACACCCTCACGTCTCTCACACTCTCTCACGCCGCTCTCACACATGAAGACAATAAAAGGTCCCGCTATTTTCCTGGCCCAGTTTATGGGCGACCAGGCCCCGTTCAACTCCCTCGAAAGCGTCTGTCGCTGGGCGGCTTCGCTCGGCTATGTCGGCGTGCAAATCCCTACCTGGGACAGCCGCCTCATCGATCTCGAAAAAGCCGCCGAATCTAAAACGTATTGCGACGATCTCAAAGGCCGAGTGGAAGCCTGCGGCGTACAGATCACCGAACTCAGCACCCACCTGCAGGGCCAACTCGTGGCGGTGCACCCGGCTTACGACCTCATGTTCGACGCTTTTGCGCCGGCGCACCTGCACGGTAACCCGAAGGCACGCACCGAATGGGCGATTCAGACGGTAAAAAATGCCGCCAGAGCCAGCCGCAACCTCGGCCTGAACGCACACGTCACTTTTTCCGGCGCGCTCATCTGGCACACGGTTTATCCCTGGCCGCAACGTCCGCCCGGCTTAGTGGAGGCTGCGTTCAGGGAATTGGCTGTCCGCTGGAGGCCCATCCTCGACGAGTTCGAAGAGTATGGCGTCGACCTGTGCTATGAAATTCACCCGGGCGAAGACCTGCACGACGGCGTCACGTTCGAGCGTTTCCTCGCCGCCACCGGCAATCACCGCCGCTGCAACATCCTCTACGATCCCTCGCACTTTGTGTTGCAACAACTCGATTACCTGCAATACATCGACTTTTACCACGAACGCATCAAAATGTTCCACGTCAAAGATGCCGAGTTCAATCCGACCGGCAAAAGCGGCGTGTACGGCGGCTACCAGGGTTGGGTGGATCGCCCGGGCCGTTTCCGCTCACTCGGCGACGGGCAGGTGGATTTCGCGTCCATTTTTTCCAAACTCGCCCAATACGACTACGACGGCTGGGCGGTGCTCGAATGGGAATGTTGCATCAAAGATTCGGAGCAGGGCGCCCGGGAAGGCGCGCCGTTTATCGCCGACCACATCATCAAAGTAACCGAACGGGCTTTCGATGATTTCGCCGGCGCGGCGGTGGATGAAGGATTTTTGAAGAAAATTATCGGACTGGGATAATGATGTCTAAAAAAACTGGTAAAAATCTTCTCAGACCTAGTTGAATAGGTGTGGCATGACCGCTTGCAGGATTATTCCTTAAACAATGATCTCAAAGCGGTCATGCCACACCTATGTCACGGGGTTTTTAAAACAGGTTCTTACAAGTATCATTTTTGACAGGATTGACATGATTTACAGGATATTTCAATTAAAAACAGATGTATTAATCCTGTAAATCATGTCAATCCCGTCAAAACACACTCTTGCGAGTCATTCCCAATTTTCGACAAAACAACCTGCCGGCTTTTGTATGCGTCATGGCAAGCGAGATGGTGTTTTTGTCATTCAGTACGAATATGTCAACGCTACGAGGGGTAAACCGCGTGGAAACCTGCCGTGGTACGGACAGATTCTTACTGAATGACAAAAAAAGCGCAGCGACAAGACTATCTTGTAGCATGACAAAAAGATACGTGCGAATCATCCTGTGGGCATTCATCATTCATCATTCGTCATTCATCCTTCTCCCGGCCCAAACCACACTGCACCTGCAAATTTCCCCTGCGGAGCAATCTGTTTTCTACGAAAATATAAAAGACTTTCGCCTGAAACCGCTTGAAAATCAAGGCGGTATTGCCGAGTTCCAACTCCCCGATTCTGCGTCTGTTGCCCCGCTTTGCCACGACCTGCTCCGGCATTTTCGTCAAAAATCCTTTCTCGCCGTATCGATCGATTCCCTGCATACTGCTCCCGCCGACGCCAAGGCTATGGCGGGCAAGCCTGCTATCCCGACCGACGTTACGGGACTCCCTTCGGTCGCTGCCACTGCCGCTGCTACTGCCTACTTTCACCTCGGTCCGGAGATGCGCTGGATTCAACTTCAACCCCTCCACCCCGAGGACGAAGATTTGCTCCAGGCCGCCGGTTTCAGGGAAAAACTTTTTACCGGCAAACCGCTGCGTCATGATGCCTTGTTAAAATTAGAAGAAGACGTTTTGGAACAAGCCGAAAACAACGGCTACCCATTTACCAAGGTCTGGCTCGACAGCATTCAGGTGCTTTCCGATGGAGGCGTCACAGCTGTTTTGCAAATCGATCGCGGTCGTTTTTTTACTTTCAAACAATTAAAAATCAACGGTAATGTAAAATTGCCGTCCGCATATCTGCCCAATTACTTAGGATTGAAACCCGGCAACCCGTATAGCCGTGCGCAGGTGCTGCGTGTCCGCGAGCAACTGCGCACCCTTTTGTTTTTGGAAACCACAGGCAACCCGACGGTGACTTTTGCAGGCAACGGCGAGGCGACCGTCAACCTGTTTTTGCAGAAAAAAAAGGCCAGCCGTTTCGATTTTGTGATCGGACTGCTGCCCCAACCCGATGCTACCGACGGCAAACTCCTGCTCACCGGTTCGCTCAGTGCGGCCTTTCAAAACGCGCTGAACCTCGGCGAACGCTTCTCCGTGGAATTTGAGCGGCTGAAGCCGGAAACGCAAAAATTAGACGTGCAGATGGGAGTGCCATATTTGCTCGGCTCGCCGTTCGGGGTAGACGGAAGGCTCAATATTTTTCGCCGCGACAGCACCTGGGTGGATGCACTGGGCGACCTCGGTGTCTCTTTCCTGTTTACGGGGGGTGATTACGTCAGGTTGTTGTGGGAGAACAAATCTTCTTCGCTGCAAAAAGTAGATACCCTTGCGGTGATACAAAGCCACCAACTGCCGCCCAATCTTGACTACCGCCAAAACGGTTATGGTTTGGAAGCAGGCTTCAACCGGCTCGATTACCGATTCAATCCGCGCCGGGGTTGGGCCGTTCAAATAAAATCGCTGGCGGGTTTTAATACGGTGCAGCGCAACAACCAAATCGAAAACCTCCATGATCCGGACGACCCTTTATTCGATTTTGCAAGCCTCTACGACACGGTGGCAGTGCGTCAGACGCGGTTTCGTATAGAAGGCAAAACGGAAACTTACCTTCCGCTGTTCCAGCGCACCACCCTGAAGCTGGCTGTTCGCGGTGGCGGTATTTTTTCAAAAAAACCGGTGTACAACAACGAACAATACCGCCTCGGCGGCAACAAACTCCTGCGTGGTTTTGATGAGGAAAGTCTTTTTGCCTCCCGTTTTGTAGTGGCAACGGCGGAACTCCGCCTGCTCATCGGACTCAATTCTTACCTCGCAGCATTCGCCGATTACGGCTATCTGGAAAATGTAACCAATACGGCCAATGTCTTTTTGCATCCGCTGGGTATGGGCGCCGGACTGACTTTCGAAACCCAGGCAGGCATTTTCGGCATCAGCCTCGCCGTCGGCAAAAGAGACTACGGCGAACCGGTGGATTTCCGGGCGCTGAAGTTTCACATCGGCTACGTGAGTCTTTTTTAAAACGGTAGAGGGTAGACGGTAGACGGCAGAGGGTAGACGGTAGAGGGTAGACGGTGGACGGCGTAGAGTTGACAAAACATTATGTGCGATGCACCGTCCACCGTCTACCGTCCACCGTCCACCGTTAAATAGCGGTTAAAGACGACCCGAAATCGTAACTTTTAAAGCCGGTATTTGTCAAAGTTAAACAATTTTAACACACGATTGCAGCACCTTCGGAGAATTAAGCGAACTTTAACGGGTGAATCGGGGCTACTTTAATGTACCTTTAACCAAAAGAAGTGCGCAAGGCTGCTATCTTTGACCCTGTAAATCAGGCGCACCGGAATTCGCGCTAAAAAATTTTTTACACCATGAAAGGAAAAAATAAGTCACTGATTTGGATGCTCCCTGTGCTGTTTGTACTGGCCTCGAATATGCAGGTCTTTGCACAGGATGACCTCTATTACGACCCATCCACAGACTCCAAACCGGTGCCGACGTATGAACAAACATACGAAGAGCCGAACAACGCCAACCGCAGCAGCGATAGCGACGACCAGTATTATGAGGAAGACGACTATGCGTACGAGTATTCATCGCGCATCCGCCGTTTCCACCAACCGGCGCCGCCAATGGATTATTACGATCCCATGTTCGTTGACCTGTACCACTACGACCCGTATTATTCGCCGGGCGCTTCTATCTACACCTATGGTTACAACGACTATTGGTCTTATCGCCGTTGGCAAGCGTGGAATGCCTATAATCCCTGGAATCCCTGGAATCCGTACGCCGGTTATGGTTACGGTTATGGTCCGGGCTGGAGCGTGAGCATCGGTTTTGGCGCTTGCAACCCGTGGTACAATCCTTTTGTGTGGAACAACTACTACTACGATCCTTACTGGACGTGGAACGGGTACAATCCATACTACAATTCCTGCGGCGTCAACCACGGTTACTATTACTACAACAACCCGCCTTATTACAATAACGGTGGGGGCGGCAACAACGGTTACAACCCGCAGACCTATGTTGGCCCGCGACGCGGTGGTACATCGGTCGGCGGCAACAACGGCAACTACGCCCGCTTGACCAACGGAACCGGCTCCGACGGCCGCCTGGCGGTTGCCGACACCAAGGCGCCGGTTATCGAAATGAAAACCCGCCCGACCAGCACCCGCACCGTAGTGGATAAACAAAAAGCGATGGCCGGACAGCAGGTAGACCGTGTCGTGCCATCCGAATCCCGCAAGCCGGCAACGACAATCGCGAAAGATCCGAATGCTGCCGGTGGCCGCACAGGAGAAAAATCCGAAAAAATACGTCCGGCTACCGAGCCGCGCCCAAGCCGAGGTGAAGCATTGCCGGGCGACAACGTGCCGTCAAACCGCACACCGGCGACCGAGACTCGTCCTTCGCGTCAACCGTCGCAACAAACTAATCCTGCCCGCAGTCAGGAAACGCGTCCTTCGCGTCCGAGCGGCGGCAACGAAGAAGCACGGCCCAGCCGGCCTTCCTCGCAGGACCGTCCCTCGCGCTCGAGCGGTGGCAGCACTGAAACCCGTCCGAGCCGCAGCAGCAGCGACGGCGGCGGCAGCCGCACCATCAGCCCGAGTTCGTCGGGCCGCAGCAGCAGCGGTGATTCCGGATCGTCGGGTCGCAGCAGCAGCGGTGGCAGCAGTTCCGGTGGCAGCAGCAAGAGCAGCGGTGGCGGCGGCAAGAGCGGTCGCAATTAATCTGATTTGCCTAAGACCCGGCTTTCCTTTGTGAAAGTTTTAGGTCGAAAATGGGTGGAAATTGGTTCTGCGACCTGCTTCCACCCATTTTCTTTGCCCCGCGTAAGGAGTTGAACCGGTTAACATGATTGAAATACACGAAAAGTGATCAATCAGTCTTGCCAATCCGGCCACTTACACGAATTCAATTATCTCAACCCTTTATTATGAAACGATATTTTCTGCCGGCGCTATTCGTTTTTATGTCGGCTTCTCTTTTTGCACAAACTGCCGGCGACGTCCTCAAATTCTCCCTCCTTCAACCATCCGGCACCGCCCGCTACGTGGGTGCGGGCAGCGCTATGGGAGGGTTGGGTGCTGATTTCGGTACCTTGAGCAGCAACCCCGCCGGGTTGGCAATGTTCCGCTCGAACGAGTTTACCGTGACGCCCAGCCTCCGTTTTGCAAATACCGACACACGACTTGCCGGCAATCCTCCGGTGAGCGAAGACCGCACTGCATTCGGCTTCGACAATGTCGGCCTGGTTTTCAATACTACACCGCGTGGCGGACGCTGGAAAACGTTCAATGTGGGTCTCGGTTTCAACCGGATGAACAATTACAACCAGGCGATCTATTACGACGGCAGCGCGTCGGGAACGATCATGAACGGTTTTTTTGACGAAACGCAGTCGGTGGTCAACAACGGTGGCGACGAGGATGATCTCTATCCTTTCGGAGCGCGCCTGGCTTGGGACGCCAATGCCATTTATTACCAGAACAACATCCTGACGTACGATTTTGAAGGTTTTGAAAATGCAGTGATCGGCCATGCTCAAACCGTGACCACTTACGGCAGCATGAATGAAATGGTGCTTTCTTTTGCCGGCAACTACGACGAAAAACTCATGGTGGGCGCAACGGTCGGTGTGCCTTTTGTCAATTACCGCTTAGAGAGCGAATACGTCGAGCGCGATCCCGGCGGCGACGTAGCAGGCAATGTGCCTTATTTCGGTCAACTGATCTTCACCGATTACCTGCGGACAGAAGGCATCGGGATAAACTTCAAGATGGGATTGATATACAAAATCAACCAGGCGGTGCGCCTCGGCGCGGCTTTTCATACGCCGACTTCGCTGGGCCTGACGGACAATTACAGCAACACTTTTTCATACGATTACGGCGACGGCGGCGGCTCGTATCAGGGTGAAACAATTTTCTCGCCCGATGGAATATTCGACTACAAATTGCGCACTCCCTGGCGCTTTATCGCCAGCGGCGCTTTTGTTATCAAGAAATATGGCTTTGTCAGCGCCGACGTGGAGTGGCTGGACTATGGCGGCAATCGTTATAACTTTACTTCCGACATAGATAACAATGAAAATCAGGCGCTCGAACGCGAAGTGAACAATGAAATTCAGCGCAATTACCAGTCGGCCATGAACATTCGCGTCGGCGGCGAACTGGCGCTCGACCAATTCCGGCTGCGCGCCGGGGTGAATCTCAACGGCGACCCCGAAGAAGGCGCATCGGGCTTCAATACGGGTTTCTCCGTGGGTGGAGGCATACATGCCGGTTCGTTTTTTATCGACCTGGCTTATCGCCGCTACACTGGCGAAAGCACGGTGACGGCCAATATCGGCGCACCTACGGCATTGACAGACTATGCCATGAATGATGTGTCCCTGACGGTGGGTTTTAAGTTCTAGTAAACGCCCGCGTCACCCTTGTATGAATGCCGGAAGGCGAATACATGAAATACGAAATACGATGTTTTCCGTGCATACCTGCCCAAACCGGGCGCCGCGCTTTACATCGTCAATCGTCATGTAATCGGCATTCGTCAATCAAAACATCACATGAAAAGTGCAAAGTTGTGCCACCACTATCTCTCACTTTGACCTCATTTACAACGTCGCCAGCACTCCCGCCTGCACCGAAAACGTATTGATTTTCGCCGGGTTCGGTCCGATGCCTTTTTTGCCAAGCGCCATGCGGTAGGCCGGTTCGATGAACGCAGCGATCTGGCGGCCGATCGGTTGTTCTACCCGCACGCCGATGTCAGCCGATGCATACACGTTGCCGCGCAACGAGCCGTTTTCAAACACACCC